>OGIA01000121.1_pt1 | contig 111115 bp, 124 predicted proteins | sample 1571671 | NCBI WGS metagenome assembly OGIA01 (sample SAMEA2582027, study PRJEB24529) | metagenome | biome: Human gut stool | place: China | collected 2011
ACCGGGCCCTGGTCGTGCCCATTGACGGTGACAGTCAGGGTGACGGATGTCAGCTGATCATCCGACGTGATGCCCGTAATCTGCACCGCCGCCTGGTTGGTTACAAGACCCTCCGCAGGCGAGGACAAACTAATGGTAGGCGCGGTGACTGCGATAGTGCAGGTGATTGACGCGGGGTCGGCGGCGTTGCCATCCTTGTCGGACACCGCCAGCGTGATGGCGGTACTGCCCTCCGGCAGCGGAGATTGGACGGCGTAAGAGAGATCATAGCCGCCCTCTACTGGTGTCAGGGTAAGCCCCGGCGCACCCTGTGTGATCTTGCTGCCGCCGTTGATGCGCAGGTCAAGAGTGGCAGGATCAATGCCGCTATCGTTGTCTCGCAGTTGGGCGGTGATGGTCGGGGTGCAGGTATTGATCCGGCTGTCCGCTGATGGGTAGGTGATCGTGACTGTGGGCTTGGTACTCTCGTAGACCTCCAATTGCAGCTGATCACCCCACGTCACGTCCTCCTGGTTGATCGTGGTCTCATTGCCCGCCTCGTCCGTGGCGATAATCTGCACGCCGTAGTAGCCGCCCGGCTCGTTGGCAGAGGATAAGGCGGGCGCGGTGCCCGCCAATACATAATACCCGTCCTCCGACAAGGTTAATGGATACGTCTGGCCGTCGATAACGGCCTTGATGGTTGCGATTGACATGGTTTGCCTCCTTTACGCCGATACGCCGATGGCGATGTATGATAATGTTACGCTTGATACAGTTGTGCTGGCTGTTGTGGTCAATGTAAAGCTCTGAGGACGATTGGTGGTGGGCCCGTTGCTGTCTACCGTCACCCAATATGGGCCATTGCTGCCGACCGATAGTGATATGATACATTTGGGGGCGGATGCAAACGCCTTAGGAAAATTGCTAAAATATAGTCTGCTGCTGGTATAGCACCCCGCATTTGGAGCGCTTGTGATTGCAACATTTGACCACGTCTTGGAGGCCGCGCATAGATGCATACCTCCGAACTCAATGCAGATATTACCGTCTGATGGATCGCTGCAAGCCACAGGTGATTGCCAATTGCTCCAATATCCATTTTGAGGGGTGTAGATGCGCGTATACGTGTTGCCGCTGGTCGCTATATACCGCTGTATGATCCCAAGCGTTTGTCCCGTCTTAACGCTGTGGTTATACTCGGCGACCTCCATTATCCCCGGGGATACCTCGGGGCAGTTATCTACGCTCCTAGCGGTGGTTACGGTAGCAATATGGACACGCTGACCCGGCGTGATATAGTTGTTAAGGTTATCGTAATGCGGCACTGGGTCTGCCTGATCAACATATATGATATCCGTAAGCATTGACGGCACCGCCCCTACATCCGCCGCCGAGGGCATCTGCGCAAGCTTGCCGCTGCTGTCCAGAGTGGCGATGCCGGAGGGCTGGGCTACCTCGTTGGTATCTACTTTGTGGGCTAATTGTGTCGCCATATCCCCTATCTTCGCGTCGAGCAGGTCAGAGTTTAGGTTAAAATCATCCACGTTGTAAAAATCTTCTTGGGACGGCTTTTTTAGATGAAGATTTCCGGTTTCTGTCATATAGATCATCCTTTCATGATTTCATTGCGGATTTCGTAGTGCGTCATTGCCGCCAGCTGGGCGTGCGTCATGGTTTGCAGCGACTGGTGTTGGTTATACGCCAACGATAGATCGATCACCATGTTGGCAGGTGATATCTTTTCAATTAAGGCTTCCACGTCATTGAAATTATTTTTAGACGTTAATCCTATTCTGATGATTAGGGTGCATTCTGAGACTTTAACAGAATAATTATTTTTTCCACACAGAGTTTGAAGGATATTTTTTAACTGCGGAATAGTGAATGGGCGCGTTTCATTTATCCGACTCATGACGTGAAACCGGCGATTTTCTAGCGTATCTGTAGTTTTGGGGAAGGCCCCTAAAATCCTTTCCCAGCGGGAAATCCCGTATTCATCTGATGTTTCAATGAATTCATTTTGTAAAACTCGATCAGCCGCTTCCCAAACGAGCGCGAATTCCGGGTTTTCCGCTTCTAGCGTTGCCACAATTTCTTTGAATTCAGCCATAAACGGAGGTAAATATGAAACAAGGTCAACTTCTCTTATCATGCACTTGCACCCCCAAACACCGGAACTTCATATTTTTCCAAAGTCAGATTTTCAGAAGCCCCGTTAATTTTTGTGTTTTCAACATCAACAATCCCCTTAATTCCAAGCAAACGGGTTTCAATCTGTGAGATGCGAACCACCAAAAAAGCGGCATCAGCCCAACTTTTCCGTAACTCAAGGAGATAATCTGAAATTACGGCATCAATAGAATTTTGCAAATTGTCCCAACCGTACCCGGTGTCAAAGGTGATGTTGGTTTTTACTATAACTGTAACCTGAACAGCGGTTTCTACCGAAACAATATGGCCGATAGGGGCGATTCCAAAGCCTTCACCCGCATTTTCGCTTGGATCAATGGTTTCTTGTACTGTCTGAACCAAGGTATCAGAAGCAACCCCAAAATCTGAATCTAGGATTGTTAAAAGCACTGTCCCCCCGGTTGTCAGCTTTTTTGCTTTTCCTGCTTCATAAACAGAGGAAAGCCAATTCTTCACGTTTTCATTTAGCCCGCTTGTTTTAATAAAACTTTCAAACCAACTTTGAACAGTTGGATCCGGCATCATTTCAGCCGGGGAAATATCGGCATTCCAAACCCTTGTTACTTTTGTGCTTCCAACGCCCGGAATTGCATTTGTTTTTTCGAGGTAATCTTGAACATTGCCGCCAAAAGCTTGTGCGTTAAAGGAGTTGAAATAGCGGGTTCGCAAATCTTCTGTATCTTCTCTATCCTCACCAGGAATCAATACTTCCGTAAGTTTTGCAGTTTCAAGCCCTTCAATGTATTCAATGGGAACCATTGATCCTAAATACTGATTTCCTATAACACCGGGAGTTTCGCATTGCATTTGATATTCACCATCAGTGATTTTTTCAAGTGCAGTGAAATTCATTGAACCGATATTGAACCGCCTTCCAGTTAAATCAATGGTGGTTGGGGTAAATTCCCCCTTCAAAACAGCGTGTGTTGCTTCGTGGGGTGTAATTCCTCTTTCCGCACAACGCTTAATCAGATATTCACGAGAAGCGGTGTCACCGTATGCTTCTGATAAAATGGTGTTTAATTCTACATACAACAGTTGCAATTCAAGGGCTGTGGGGGAATGGGTGTCAAAGATAACCGAACCTTCCCGCTTATCGAATTTATCATCCACATGGGCAAGCATCCGATCAAGGATTTCTTCATAGGTCACGTTATACATTTAGAAATTCACCTTCGTTTCTGCTTGTACTTCGCCAAATACGGTGTGTGCCACAAAAGATACGTGAATCGCACCCTTTCCGATCACATCAAATTCAAAGTTGTTGACACTTTTAATTCGTTCATCCCAAGTCAGAGCCTCCGTGATTCTGCGTTCCAGTTCAGGGCATACATAGGACACCGGTTCGCCGTACAGGTCAAGCGTTTCAACCCCATAATTCCAGCTATACATGACATATTGATAGCGCTCCGTCTGAAGGATTTTAAAGATTGCCTGTCTCATAGCATCAAGCCCATCTGTATAGCCACGGATAGTTCCGGTATCTAAATTCATTTTGTAAGTGTAGGTTGGTTGTTCTTCAAATTCAAAATCCTGTCCAAGGAATCCCGTAGTTGAAGGAATCATCCGATTTTATCCACCACAACATATTTTTGCCCGTCCTGCTGCCTGATAAGGATCACCTCATCACCGACAACCAACCCATTATGAACAGTGATTTCAATTTTCCCTATGGCGTGTCTGTGGGACGGATCGACAGGGACGGTTGAAGCGTTGGGTGGTGTCCCAACATAGTAATAATTCTGAATGTTTCCGCCTGTAATCATTGCCTTAAAATCCGTCACATTGCGGGTAAGGACAAGTTGCGCTGCCCCAAGTGTGAATTTCTGATCCACCAATATCTGCAACGGAGAAGCACTTGTTACCTTTCCAAAGCAGACTTCAACGGGCTTTTCTGCCTTTACCGCTTTGCTTGCCGCTTTCTTAATCGCTTTCGTTAATTCGGTTGCATCAGGCAACGAACTCACTCCCTTTAAGTGTCAAATCCATAAAATGTTCATCAAGATTGAACTTGTGTGTAACCTTTTCAACCAGCATGAAGTTTTTCAACTTCATATCACCCAAATCAAGGTTGACAACCACCATGCTTCCGGCTCTCACACGGGTATCACCTAAAGCATTGCTGATTTTCAGGTTACGGGTTTTCTTATTGTAAAGTTGCAACAGGGCATCGGCTTTTGCTTGTCCGTTTTCGCCTTTTTGCAGCGTGTCAAAATACTGCAATACGCCCCATGCGTTCATATGGCTTGAATCCTGTGCAATGTAGACTTCCCTCTTTCCTGTTGCGTCATTGTCATAGGTCAGTTTCACTTTATTGTAGGTGTCACGGTCAACGCTGGAAGTGTAGTCAAAGTTTTCCCCGGTTTCTTCATCAATCATCAGATACCCGGAAGAATTATCCCCAACATACATATTTCCAAGGAATTTCAACGTAAGCCTTCCAAAATCATCATACAGGATGAACATATTCCCGTTGTTTTGCAATTCCAAATCAAGGGCATTTTCTATCATATCGAAAAGGGAAGTGTTATCTTCAACCCTTGAAGCAATTACAAACGGGGTATCTTCAATAGTCCCCACATTCAAAGAAAAATCCTCTGCAATCATCTTGATAAACTGTGCTGCGGTTTTATTCTCATAAACGTAAGTATCTTTGTTATTTAGGTAACGCAACTGATCGTAGGCGGTGACAGTGATAATCTGATCTTTGTCTCGCTTTTTGCTGAACACAAATCCAAAGAAAACCCCTTTCCCGTCCACTTTCAGGCGCACCGCTGCGCCCTCTTGAAAATCAATTATGCCGTCCTTTACCACTTTGAAGGTTAGCTTACCGGGGGCGCTTCTTCTTTCAGTAGTCCATTCAATTCCTTCTTCCACAATCGGCAAGTATGCCTTGCTGCCGGAAGGATCGGCAATTAAAAGTTCAACCTTCATTTGGAGCACCCCCTTAATCAAATGTTCCATCATCCACCCAACCATACACATTTGATCCAGTATCGGTATGGATCAAGTGCCACGGGTGGGCTTTGCCTGCACCGTTTGCAATCGTGATTTTGGCCTTGCCCTCTCGCGCGGGATATCCTTTTGCGCCTGCGTAAGAGCTATAATAATGTGTTCCACCGTGGAAATTTACAATGTCGCCCACCGCATATCCCGTTTTCTTTGGCGGGTTTGCAGGGCGTGCCTGCTGTACAACAGCCTTTGGCTTAGACGCTTGCATGTTAATATTTACTGTCTTTGTACTGTACTCTCGATATTGCTTCAAGAAAATCTTCACTTTCAAATCAAAGCCGTTCTTTGCATCCTCTGTAATTGTGTAATCTTCCATCGAAACTTTGATATTTGTGGAAAACAGCACTTTGCCATTCGGCATTGTTCTTGATACCAAGAATTGAAAGGGCTGTTTGGAAGTTTTCAGCCCTTCAAAGTAATCAAGGAAATAGGAAGCCCCCTGAAAGCCTGATTTATAGACTGCATAGGGCTGTTTTACCTGTGGGATTTCACATTCAAATTCAATGTCCGTAAGTGCTGCGGTTTTCAGAATGTTAATTTCCCCTTCATTTATCAGCGTCACCGTTTCATTAGCATTATTGATTTTGATTTCAAGCTTTTGGGGCGTAACCGGCAGCATACATTTCCCCAAATAGAATTCATATCCACTTTTCATTATGTGTGTACTCCTTCCGCCATACTATCAATCGCCTCGTTTACTCCTTCTGTCAGCCCGGATATAACGCCATCCAAATCCATTCCATTAGAAATGTTGTTCTGCATCCCGGACATATCAACGCTGATTTCAGCGGTTGTAAATCTGTTGATAGCCTCCCGCTCCGCAATGTCGCGAAGATAGGCTAGATCCTCTTCAGCGATGTCCAAAGCATCAGCGGTGGCAGCCGTGTTAGCGGCAGTGTCGCCAGCACGTCCGTAGATACCATCAAGGGTGTTGCCAAGGTCGAAAGCGTCCAGCGTATCAGCACCCAAGCTGTCCATTGCAGAAAAGTCGAACAAACCGCCCACGGTATCTTCCACGCCTTGGCCGAACTCATAGCCCATACCAAAAGCGGCTCCATACTCGAAGCGGCCCAATTTCATATCATCGGCGCTCATTTTCGCCATCACTTCAGTTCCCTTACCAAAGGTGGAATTCACCCAACCGCCAAGGGAATCCCGCCATCCCTGAACCGCACCGGAAAGATTGGAACCAAAGATAGTATCAATGGCAGAAGCAAGCGCCTGAAGCACGGAAAGAACCGTGTCCGCCAAATCAAAGAACAGGCGGCAAACGGCTCCCACAGGATCATCGAATACATTGCCGATGAAGTTAGCCACAGTTGCCACAAGGTTATAGATCATCACAAACACATCCACAACCAAGTTCCACAAGGCCACGAAGATGTTTCCAATGACGGCCAGCGCCGCCATAAAAGCACCACAGATAATGCCCGTGGCGGAAACGCTTGTACCGGCAAAATGATTGACTGCCGCCACAGCAGCATAGAACAGGGCGATTAGCGCAATGATACCGATGATGATCCAAGTGATAGGGCAGGCCAGCAAAGCGGCATTCAACCCCACCTGTGCGCCGGTGGCCGTGGTAGTTGCCGCCGCTTCAGCAAGGGTCAAGCCAGATTTAATAGCGGATCGGGCTGTAGAAATTTTGGCAAGGGTGTTGCCAATCGTTTGAACGGCGTTATAGGCAATCACGGCACCATGCAGAACGATATAAGCGCCAGCTACACCCAAAACGATTGGGGCAATCCAGCCCCAATTATCAACCACCCAAGAAGCGCCGGTGATCAACAGATCAAGAACCACCGTAGCCACAGAAGCAATAGCCGCCAGCGCCCCAATTACACCATTAGACACAGTTTCAAACTTGGAACTGTTGGCAATCTGGTTCAGCTTGTTCAGAATCGGGGCAAAGATGGATAGGGCCTTGTTCTTCATGCCCGTCCAAATCTGTTCCCAAGTTTTGGGGATATTCGAAAAGTTTCTTTCAATATCACCAGCCGCTTCAAACATGGCATTCTTTACAATATCGGCGGTAATCTGCCCTTCAGAAGCCATTGTTCTGATCTGACCAATGGGAACATCCAAGTATTTTGCAATGCTCTGGATAATCCCGGGGGCATTCTCAAAAATGCTGTTCAGTTCTTCACCACGGAGAACCCCGGAAGCCATTGCCTGTGTAAGCTGAAGCATTGCGGCGGATTGCTCTTGGGCACCGGCACCACCGATAACAAAAGACTTGTTCACCAATTCGGAAAAAGCAATTACTTCATCCATGTTGGTGAATGCGTCCCTTGCGTTTGTACCCAACTTGGCAACAGCGGCGGCGGTGTCCATATAATAGGCTCTGGATCGTTGGGCAGAAGCCATAACCTTTGCTTCCAGTTCTTTAATACTGCCCCCATCGTCAAATTTAATTAGGGCATTATTCAGCCGGGCGTTGGTTTGGGTCAGTTGGTCAGAAGTCCCAAGGGCTTGTTTCAGGCCAATCATACCGCCAACGGTGGCGGCGATCCCCTTCATTTTCTGCCGCAACCCATCAGCGGCGGAAGTGCCGCCCCGGATAGAATGATTGAAGCGTTGCTGTTGATCATTGGCATCCCGGATATTTTGTTCAATGGAATCGAAAGCAGCCCCGGCTCTTGCCAGTTCTTCACGGGCTTCCCGAATGGCTGAAGTGTCCACGGAATTACCCGAAGCCCGTTGCATGGCTTCAAAGCTATTCAACACAATGCTCATGACCTTGTGCATGGATTTCAGCGGGGAAGTTACGCCATCATACAGGGCGATGGCAGTTCGGATGGTTGCCAAGGGGCTTCACCTTCTTTCCACAAGAAAACCGAGGCCAGCAGTTATTTCCTGCGACCTCGGCGCTGTTTCCGTTCAATTTCTTTCTGCTTCTTCTTTTCCCGTTCAACCCGAATATCAATGGCGGCAATGATAAAGGCCCGTTCTTGACGATCAAGGTTGAAAAATTGGGAAGGTGTCAAATGCAGTTCGTGAAGGCAATAGTAAGCGATATTTGCTTCACTATCACCTTCTTCAATTAGTTTTTTGCCTCGTCCACCTCGTCCTGAAGGGTGGTTTCAAACCCGCAAACCTCCTGAACTTTTTGCAGATAGTCAGCATACTCGCCGGGGGTCAGCATGGTCTTCAAAAGGGCTTCAGCGCCCATAACCTTGTAGCTGTCCTGAAGTTCTTTGTTGTTCAGGTCAGGGAACACCGTACAGGCCACAGCCAGCTTCCCAAGGTACATATCATAGTCGGTTTCCTTCTGATACTGGTTCTTCTTGCCGGGAACAGGAACCCGCTTGGCACAGGCTTTCCGAAGGGCTTCATCCTCGGTGCCGGTGATAGCCTGAATCTCCCATTCCATAGGCTTCTTAGTATTTTCATCCACAAACCGCTTGGAAGGGACAAACCCCACGTTCTCAACCTTCAGGGCGTTTTTCGCCAGAAAAGCAGTCAGGCTCATTGATAAATCCTCCTATTTTGTGATTATAAAAAATGTCCACATTAGCAAAATGGGGCGGGTTTTGAAAGTGTTACTCCATTCCCGCAAGCAAGGTGAAGGTTTCGGGCATCTCGAAATCCTCAAAGGTGAAGTCCATATCTTCATCCAAATATTCTGCATCAGCATCAAACTTGGCAAGAATACCGCCATCAATGTTGCAATCCTTCAGGATCACGGTTTGACGGCCCACAGAAGAAGTGGGATCTTCATTGGTCACTTGAATGTCAAAATAGACATCCTCGCCGGTATCTTTGTACTGCTTCATCATCTGCCGGAAAATGCTGGTATTATAGTGGAAGGTTGCGGAACCCGTACCACTCCAACCGGTGGCCTTATTGCCCTTGCCGGTCTTGCCCAAAATGGGAACTTCCGTTTTGTTTTTCTCAAAGTTGGCTTCAAGATTGATAGCCTGCATGAAGTTGTAACGGTTGTCCCCAATGGTCACAAAGCATTCCGCCAAGGAAGCGGAAACAGCGTCCTTGGCCTGCATTACAGTTGCCATATACTCTTACACCCCTTTCTTACTGGACATAGATAGTCATATAAAGCTGGGCCATAGCGTTGACCGGAGTAACATAGTCCATCACCACAACGGCCTTCTTGGTATCGCCTTGGGCAACCGTCACATTATCGCTGGTGAAGTTCTCAATGGCCCGGATATTCTGAAGTTCCTGATGGTGCTTCACAATGTCATTCCAAAGGCTGATCCGCCCGGAAGCGTCGTTGGGAACCTTACCAATGTACTTGGTGCCAAACAGAACCGCAATATCATTGGCAATCTGATCCAAAACCCGAATGGTTTGGTTGCTGGAAAAGTCAGCGGATTTTTCATCCGTCACGGAAACAAAGGTGTTAATATCCTCCAACACTCTGACTTCATCATCAACCAAGTGGAACATGAAGGAACCTTCCGTGATACCGGCTTCCAGTTCGCTTTGGGTGTAATCGGTATCAACGGCATATTCACCGTCATAATTCATATTGGTTGCAGACTTGTTCACAGCGGTTCCGGCCACCACACCAGTTGCCCAAGGGATCAGGGCGGGGTTTTCGGTATCACCCGCAAGGCCGTTTTTCACGCTCACAACGCCTTCATAATCGGCCAGATTGCGGGAGCAAACCACCTGGAACTTCTTGCCCACATCGTCCCGCATACGCTTACAGAAAGAAGCAAACAGGGCGGTAATGGTGGGATTGGTGGACAGGCAACCCATAGCGTTGAAGGTATAGGCTTCCATCTTGTCCAAGTAGGTCTGATAGGTCGTATCTTCTACGATGCCATTGGCTCCGCTGGTCAAGGGGGTGGTGGCGGTCAGGGCAAGGGTGGCTCCCACATTGAAATCCACATAATCATTGTTCTTCAGGTCAGCCATCTTGGAAATGGCCTTCTGCTGATCCACTTGGACGGTGCCAAGGAAGGTGGAAACATCATACAGCTTGGCTTCTTCCTGACTGTTTTCGTTTTCTTCAATAACAATGCGAAGATCATTGCCACGGGTGCCGGGGCATTTGGCCGTTGCATATTCACAAGAAGCCTTTACACCAGAACTGTTCAGACGGAAGAAGTGAACCGTCTTGGCGTGTTTGAAAATCTCACGCATGGGCTTCAGTTCATCCGCCGTGTACGCATAGCCGAAAATCTTTTGGGAATTCTTCTGGAAGTCCCCAAGTTCCACGGTGATAACCTCACCTTCAGGCCCCCAATTCATTTCAAGGGGGATGGTTGCAATACCACGATCAGAGAGGGTGGCGCTTGCTTTTGCGGCCGAAATAAAGCTGATATATGCACCGGGCAGAATCTTGTTCTGCGTCAAAAAAGTGCCGCCGCCAAGGGCCATATCAATTCACCTTACCTTTCTTAAAAAAGTTTTGAAGCAAGCTGTCCACCTGCTCCATCGTGTATTCCTCCCCGTCCTTCAGCAAAACGGACAGAAGATCACGCCTGTTGGCGTACCGCTTGAAGGTCAGGATATTTCTTTTGGTGAAAACCGGGACATTGGAAACAGGCGGGGCCGCTTCCTCCGTCTTGGGCTTTCTGGTTTTGGTCGTAGGCATTTTTAATCCCCTCCAACTGTTCCAACCTCGGTTTCCAAGGTTTCCATCATCGTTTCATCAGCGGGCCGGATCATGGGCAAGTTGAAGTTTACAAAGAAGTGAAGAACATTGTCCACAACCTCATAATTCACGCTGGTTCCATGAAGAAGATCACCGCTGGGAAGCGTGATGAAGTCCAAGGCTTCCATCATCGTTTCCGCAACAGTGAACATTTCCGCATTATTGCGGGGGTTGGTCGGAAAATACTGAATGTCAAATGGGTTCCGCTTGATAAAGCGCCGCCCAAGCATGGGCGTGATTTCCGGTTGTAAAACGGCAATCAAAAAACAGGGTTCTTTCAAACCCTGTTCCACATCATTCTGATAGATTTCATACCCATCCCCAAAGGCGGTGTTCAGCGCCATTGAAATTCCTTTGATTACTTCATTCAGCATCAGAACACCTCTTTCAAGAACAAATACAATTTCTGTTGCAACAATATTGGGGCTTGCGTTTCAAGTTCTTGGGCGGATATGGTCAGCATGAACCGCCCCTTCACCCAACTTGCCTTCAGGCGCTTTCCCAATGCCGGAACATATCTTCCCGGTGTCTGCCGGTGGCCGTATTCCACATAGCTTGCATATTCGGTGTTGTTTACCACCGTGACAAGGTATTGATCTCCGTGCTTTTCAACGGGAAGGATTGTCCAAGCGTCCCGAAGGGTGCCGCCCTTATACCCTGACCAATACTTATCACGAATGGCCCCGGATCGGGTTAAGAAGGTTTTGCTTTTTCCACTTGCCCCCTGAACCTTCACCGTTTTGGGTTCGTCAAATTTGGGAATCACCCCAACGGGGGTTCTTTTCTTCACCTTTGCCAAAAGCCGTGCGGCAATCTCATTGGCCGCTTCCCGGCAAAAGGTATCGAAATCCACAGAAGAAAGTTGTTCAAGGCGTTCATTCAACCGTTCAAGTTCCTTGAAATCGCATTTGCCCCATTTAGCCATCAGGCATACCCCTTCCACGGCTCTAACTGGATTTCTTGATGGTTTGTAAAAACCCCGGCTTCACCGCTTTTAGAATAGGTGAACTTCCGTTCAAGATTGTTGAACCGTGTCACAACGATTTTGCAACCAGCGGGGATTTCCACATCAGGGGATAAGAACAGCTTCACGGTTTGGGCCACCTTGGAAACATGATCACCATCCGTTGAAGATAGGGTTTCAAAAGACAGTTTACAGGGCTGATCCTGAAGAAGCGGCATTTCTTTAGAATCAGTAAGTTTGCTGATAGGGTCTTTCACCTTTACCCGGTGATATACCGTACAGCGATCCTTCCAAAGCCGTTCAAGGGCTTTGCGCTGGGCGTTTACCATACCAACTTCCTGAACCGGTACAGTTCATCAGAACGGCCATTGATCAGATAATCAATCAGCCCATTCAACCGCTGTTCCGGTGTCAGGCTCCCTTCACCGATTGCAAATACAGTATTGGTGTCACCCTCTTGAATTTGCTTGATTGCCGCATCCAAATCAAACCCTGTCAGTTGTCCAACGGTTTTCTTCATGTTCAGGTATTCACCCACGGCCATATAAACAGCCACGCTTTCCAACCCTTCCGGGATCACAGATTGATTGGTTTTGTTAAGAATCCGCTGTTGAACATTCTGAAGAAGAATATCCAACAGCGGATCACCAACCACCCACGTTACGCCAAGGGCCGTAAGCATGGAAATCACTTGATCACGCAACGGGGATCACCGCCTTAACCGAAAGACTGAATCCGGGCAATGGGAATGGCCTTGTGGTTGATATAGGTGCGGCTACCAGCGGAACTTTCGCCGCTGTGAACCAGCGTCCAGTTCTGACCGTTCTCCAAGTCAGTGTCCGTAGGGGACAGCTTGGTCTGACTTTTCTTCTCGTAGGAAATACCATAGGGGCTGAACACCTTGCGCTGACGCATATACAGGGTATCTTCACCGCCCTTGGTCTTGGGGTCACGGGCCATTTCATAGGGAACCTTGGCCCCAATATCCTCATAGGAAATAGCGCCGTTGCCCATGATGAAGGTGGTGTACTGGGTGACAGGAACCACATAATCCGTTTCGGCGGTCAAAGTTCCCTTGGTGCCGAAGTAGGGGGTGGCGCTGGACTTATTGATCTCACCAGCACCAGCACCAGAATCTTTTACCTTCAAAGCGCCGGGGGTTTCCGCATCGGCATCGGTATAGCCGGTTACGGCGGGAAGATCATCGTCCACAACCACGGTGCGGCCATTCCAAGTGGCAAGGGTCAAATCCTTCTGAATGCCGTCCCCGTCCGTCTGCTTCATAAACTCCAACAGCTTCATGTTTTCAAGGTTGGTGGCAACATCACTGTGCATGAACACCAAAGAAAACTTCTGCTTGTTGGCTCCACAAGCCTTGTTCACGGCGCTGTTCAGGGTGGTGGCGGTCATGGGGCCATAAACCGTGGTGCTGTGCTTCTCCACGAATTCCTTGTTCTTGGCATCACTGGTGGGCATTGCGAAAACACCCTTCAGGATAGACAGAAGGGTTTTCTGATCCAAGGTGTCCTTGTATTCCGCAACCTGTGCGGACACATTGCCCATGAAGTCCACGCCGCCCGTAATGTCATAGCTGAAATCCTTTTCAGTCCATGCCTTGGCACGGCCAACAACCACCATGCCCTGTTCAAAGGTCTTGGTGGAAGTGGCGGTAATATCGGTTTCACCGTCATAGTTCACCGCATCCCCATCCAGAAGGCCACGCATGGCAAGACGGGCGTAAGCGGTGCCGTTCTGACTGGTGAACACCGCCCGAATGTCAGGGTTTCCGGCCAGCGCACGGGACTTCTTCAGGGCGTTCAGGGTCAGGTTAGGCACACGGCCAACCATGTACTTAAACGCTTCAGGGTTGAAAGACTTTGCATCAAACTTGCTGTTAGCCATCGTTCAAACTTCCTTTCTGTGTAGTCAAATTGTGTAGGTTACTCCAAAACCGCATCCGGGTTTTCCTCCATGTACTTGCACAGTTCGTCATAGGACATTTTGGAAAGGTCATCCCCGGTGGGCTGATTGTGGGGGTCACTCTTTTCAGCGGCCTTGGCTCCCTTAAACTTGGCCTTGGCGCTGGTGTCGAACAGAAAAGCCGTGTCCTCACCCTTGGTCAGCTTGCCAATTTCATCATCCAGCCCTTTCACCGTGCCATCATCGGCCAGTTCCGCCTTCTCCAAGAATGCGGCCAACAGTGCCTTTACAGCGGTGTTGTTTTTGGCCTTGGCATTGGTCAGGGCCACATCAACGGCATTGCTGATTTTCAGGGCCTTGATTTCATTGGCGTGATCCTTGTCCTTCTGCTTGTTCGCTTCCTGAAGGGCGGTGATCTGGTTCTGAAGTTCCGTGTTATCACCAGCGGACTTCTTCAGGGTTTCAATCTGCCCATCCCGTTCAGAAACTTGGGCCTTCAGGGTCTTCTTTTCCTCATTCACCTCATTGAACCGGCTCTTGGTCACAAAGGAACCATTCAGCCCTTCCATAACCTTGTTGGCCTGTTCCTCGGTCAAGCCCCACTCCATCAGCTTTTCTTTCGTCATAGTGTGATACCTCCATCATAAAATCCTTTTTACCGTGGGTCAGGAACCACGATTTCCCCCGGCTCTGTTTTCCGCCCACAACCGGGAAACGGCGAATAGATATGAAAAAACCACCACCGGCCCGAAGGCCGGGGTGGTTCAATCAACAATATTGTGGATCAGTCCCAATGCTGATCCGGGCTGAAGTTTTCAAGAACAGAATAATAATTAGGGATTTGGTCAGGCGGTTTCCCATCCTTCAAGGCGGTAAGCACTTCAATTTTTTCATCAAGAAGTTCTTCACTGTCCACATCAAAGAAGCGGTCAACCAGAACATCAGAAACTTCAGCCAACAGCGCATGAACCTTCATCAGCTTTTCTTCCCGTGTCATATTAACCACCCGCTTTCTTTAGCATATCCTGAATGACTTCTTCCAAGGCTTCTACCAACTCCGGTTTATCCTTACGAAGCATTTCTATCAGGTCAGGACGGACAACCGACAAAGCGCCATAATTGGCAAGGGTTTCTTCCGCCCGTTTCCCAATATCCCGGTAATATTTGGAACCGTGACCATATCGCACAAGGCCAGCGTCACGGGCAGAACCACCGGAAAGGGCATCATAAATATCTTCAAGGGAACTGATACCGCCGCCCATAGCGTTTCGGCATTGGTAATCAATTTGTTCACTTGCTTCACGCTTCAGCTTATTGAAGGCTTTTTTGTAGTCGGAATAAGAAATGGATCTTGCATAGTATTGATCCGTCAAGGCAGAAGTGGCGGTTCTCAATTCAGCATTGATTTCCGCCGTGATACGCTTGCATTCCTTATCGAAGGCTTCAAAAAGGGAATCAATATCATCCGCAATATCGGTGTTGGCTTTCTGGAAAAAGGAACTTAACTTGGCATGTCTGGAACTGAACCAACCTGAATACTTTGCCGGGTCTGACCGGTTGAACATATCCATCAGGTGCATTTCCTCATGCAAGGTCGTAACCACTTGGCCGGTAAGATCATCCCCGGCCAGTTTGGGAATAATCAATTCAACATCCGCAAGCTGATCATTCCGGGAATAATAGCGATAATTGACCGCATAGCCTTTCCCGTGGGAAACCTTCATGGGAATACCGTTGGCCCTGATGTTTTCCATAGCCCCCATTTTGGAATAAAGGGCAACCACATCAGGATCAGCGTTTTCACACGCATTCACATAATCAATCAGGGCTTGGGTGTTCTTCCGCTCCTTCTTGTCGGTCAGGTATTCGGGAAACATTTCAGCCTTCAGCGGCTCCAATTCCCTTTTCGCCTTCATTATAGCGCCCACGGTGGCAACCGTCAAACCATCCTTCACGCCATCCACAAAAGCCTTCTTCCAATCGGCATACTTCATGTTGGCCGGGACATAGTACACCTTTCCATCAGCGGTGCGGGCGGCTCTTTCACCGTCCATATCGTCATAATGGGGGCAAGTGGTTCCCCGGCAATTCGGGTGGAAGGGCGGGACAGTCACCCCCGGCTCATATTGGGCCAGCGGGATCACCGTTCCATCAAGGGGTTGGCATACCGCACAGGTGCGGGAATCCAGCGTTTCCACAATCTCAATCTGATCCACACCCAAATCTTTATACATCTGGATTTTGGAAACAGCGTTGAAATAGGTGGTTTCCGTATGCACCAGCCGCCTTGCCTTATAACGGGCAGTTCCGAACTTCTTTTGAATGGCGGTGATAGTCTTGGCCGGTGGATCACCCCGCAACATACCTTGAATCAGTTCTTTGTTTACGGTGTCCACCAAATCAGCCTTGTTCAGCCAACAGCGATCCCGGAAAGTCCGCCCGTCCGTTGTCCACGGTTTTGAAAGTAAGGTTTCAAGTTTCTTCCGGTTCAAAGCGGTGAAATCCCATCCAAGGCCAATGCCCTTTTGGATTTCAAAGGCCCCTTGGGTGTATCCATTGGAAACCAGCTTCTTCAGAAGATCATCCACCCCATCAACCTGATTGCCGTACAGAAGTTCAATCTGCTGTTGAATTTGCAGTTGGATTGCTTCAAGGCGGCTGACATGGAAACGGGTTGAAGCATTTTCCAGCTTCTTGATCCACTCCGGGGAAAGGTCGGCCCGCTGTGCGGCTTTCACATATTGTTCAGCCGTCCACTTGAATTCTTCAAGCTGTCCAGCGGTCAACATCTTCCGGGCTTCAGCCAAAGTCACCTTGTTATTGGTGGCGAAACGCTGATACCAACTTTCAATATCCCTTTGAACGCTTTGTTCAGCGCCCCGGTAAATATCTTCAAGGGTCTGAAGGTATTCATCCGCTTGTTTGTGGGCCGAATTTTCAAGGATAGCAAACCGGCCCCGCCAGTAATCAGCATTCTTCACGGGGTCGCACTCCCTTTCCTGAAATTATCGCCTACAATTTAAGCAATATTGATAAGCGTCCACTTGCCCTTCAAGAAATTTAATTTTGTCATGCAAATCCTGATTTTCCTTGCATTTCAATTTAAATTCCTTGTTTCTCTTATTCAAAATATCTTCAGCTTCCCGAATTTGCGCCTTCAAACACTTAATCTGCTCTTTCAGTTCATCAATTTCACCCACAGTTAAACCTTCTTTCTAAATTGTGGCGGACAGAATGGGGGGGGGTTGAACCCATGCACCGGTTTCCCGGCCTACCGGTTTAGCAAACCGGCCCCTTTACCGCTTGGGTATCTGTCCATATAAAGTGCCGGGGAAAGGAAGTACACCTTTGACCGGGTAAGGAGATAAAACCCGGCCCCGCCCCATTATTGCCCCGGCATAGGAAGGGCGAGGATTATTCATCCTCACCTTCATCGCCATCAGGATTGTTGTTCTGACCATTCCCAAAAGCCCCGGCGTATTCCTGCGCTTGGGCCATTGCTTCTTCCTTTTCCTTCCTGATCCGCTCCAACTCCAATTCCACATCCGTTGTCCACGGGTGCTGGGCCACAATGGTTTCATTGGACAGAATACCAACGGACTTCCCACAGTTTTCAATGGCTTCACTTTCATTCACCGGCACATCCCGGCTGAAAACAATGGTGGTTTCTTCTTCCTCGAAGTCACCCCGGCCAGTGTTGGCAAAATCCTGATTGATAAACCACAGAAGATCATCAAAGGCCGCTTGGAACTCGGTTTCCATTCCGTTTGCGTCAAGGTCAATGTCAGAATACATGGATTGAATGTTCATCTGATTGGGATTGTTACCCATGCGATCATCCTTGGCATTATAGCCACGGGCGTTTTCAATCAGTTTATCCTTGAACAGTTTCAGAATGGAATTGAAGTTTTCAGCGTTAATTTCAACGGTCAGGGTTTCCACCCCGCCATTATCCCGAACTTTCACGGCTCCAAAGGTTGCAAGGTTGCGGCGGAACTCCCCAAGGTTTTCACCATCATAGTTCTTCAGGATCAGAATGGTGTTCCGGGCATCCTCTTGCATATTGTTTTCAAAGTCGGAAATCATAGTGTTGATACCGTCCTGAAGGGTTTTCACCCGGCGAATCAGTGGGATTTCCTGCTTATTGTACTTGAACGGGATCAGGGGAATCCGCTCCCAATTCAGTTCAACCGTTTCTTCCCCATCGTCAACACTGAAATAGTTTTCATGCTCCCCCAACTGTTCATCCGGGGTCAGGTTGGTTCCGTCATACACATAGCGGTAAAGGCCATCTGATTTGAAGATTTCCACCCGCTCCACAATTTCCTTAGTGTAGCCGCTCCAAACCTCTTGCGGATAAAGGCGGACAGCACAATCAAGGATGGTATGATCATCGTCAGCCCAAAAGGGAAGAATTTCATGGGCCGGGAAGTGCTTGAAGGCAAGTTTGCCATCATCCCCATAGTAGGGGTATAACCAGCCAATCCCGCCTTTCAGGGCATCTTCACACACATACTTCAGAAGTCGCTTGAACCGCTTATCAAAAACCTTGTTCAGAAATTCGGAATAGGTCTTGTTTTTACAGGTCAGGGAAAAGGGCTTGCCCACAAGATAGTTGGTTTTCTGATCCACCATCAAGGCAAACTGGTTATCCACCAGCCGATTGTTGGGAAGGTTGTCAACTTCCTGAAGTTTGCCATCCTCGCCAATGATTGTGCGCTTGCGGGTCAGAATGTCATGGAAACCTTCATAGTAGGCATCCCCGGTAATCTGTTCTTTCCGCTTGCGGCTCCGCTTCCATTCATCAATTTCAGCGGCGAAAAACTGAAGTTCAGTCATTCCGGTATTGCCGCCCGTCAGGATCAGGCGATTGATCCGGGCCGTTTCAGTATCAGTAAACAAAGGCATATTCAATCACCGTCCTTTCCGGTCAAATATTCCCATCTGCATTTTGCTTCTTTGGGAGAAACATAGTAATTTCTTTTGCGTGATCCTGTCCATTCTGTACCGCCAGCTGAACCAGACAACTTGAAATTTGCCGCTTTTAGGGAAGCCCCATTCTCATGTTCAAGGGTGTATGTAACCACTTTAACATAGCCCATTTCACGGGCAATCCGAATACAGGCCCCATATAATTTACTGCAAGCATTTCTGGTGCCATCCGTACAATTACGATAAATTTCAAGGGTTTTTCCATCATCCAAATAACGGCTTACGGGCCTTCCGCAAATTGCAACCCCGCAAAGTGAAGAATCACAATAACACGCCACAGCAAACTTTCCGCCCACTGGTGGAACATTGTGCCGGTGATATTTTTTTACAAATTCGCCAGCGGCTTTCAGGTGAATCGGCCATATCTGCAATTTCATCTGAAGTGCCCCCTTTTTTTATCGTCCAATGATTACAGAAATACAAATAAAGCCCAAGAAGCAAGGGTTCCGGGCGTTTATTGTTACTAATCAGATACTAATTTTGATAATTCGGTATAGGCTTCCTTCAATTCAGGGGATAACTTCCAGAAAAAGAATTCGCAACAGAAATCAGATGGAACAAGCTTATGGGATTTCCTACACCGGATTTTTCCATTTTTATTTTTTCGGCTTGGGTCAGAATATTCACAAAACCGACATAGTTTTTTATTCATATACTTTTCTCCTTTATTCAAAGCTGAAGGCGGGGCCAACCAGCATATCTTCCAAAGCATAACGCATGGCATCCATCAGGTGGTTAAAATCATCAATGGGGGTGTTGATCTTGGCCCCAAACTTATCTTCTGCCCAAGTGTAGTTTGAAATTTCAGTGATGAAGTTCACACACCGGGGATGAATGATGATGGTGTAGCCTTGAATGTACTGAATGCCATTGTTCACGCTGTCCTTGCCCTTCCGGGCGGCTCTAACATGGTACAGGCCAGCTTCCCGCAATTCGTCGATGCTCTTTGGCTCCGCACAATCGGCCCTGATCCGTTCCTTGGCGTAGCCCATCCGGGTTACATTCTCACAGATTACCCGGTTGGTCAAGGCCTTTTCATACAGTTCATCAAACACCCAAATGGTTCTTTCCTTCTGGCTCACCAGCCCACAGAACAAGGCCGTGGGATCATTGGTATAACCAAAGTCAAGGCCAAAAGCGCTTTTCACATCGGGCTTTTGGGAAATGGCCGCCACATCAAAGGCTTCTTCCCGCCACTTCTCATAAATCAGGCCATCCACAATGCCCCAACCCCCAAGGCCAGCCACCTTGTAGCGCCGGGGGTTGTTTTCCTTCATGGTGTTGAACACCTTCAGATCAGCTTCATCCAGCCATTCATTACACAGGTAATTGGTGGTTGTGGCGAATATCTGACCATCCGGGGAAGTCCAGCTATCATGGAACCGGTATGTGGGCTTTCCTTGGGCATCCTTTCCGATGATCTCACCAAAGAACCGCTTCCTGATCCAATGCTTTTCATTCCACGGGTTGAAGGTCAGGGTGATTTGCTTGAACAGGCCGGTTTCAGGTGGGATAGCGCCACGGATGGATTCATCAAGCATATCAAAATCAGATTCATTCATGATTTCATACGCTTCTTCAATCCAGCACCAACACAGATACCCGATTTCAACGGTGATGGAAGTTACCTTCAGGGGATCATCAAGACCCCTGAAATAAATCTTCTGCCCGGTGGGGGTGTAGGTCATTTCAAGGGGGCTTTCTTTGATCTCCCAATATGCCTGAACCCCCAGCCGGTTGATTGCCCACTTCAATTCCGTGAAACAGGAATCCTTCAGAGTTCTAAACACCTTGCGAACCACAAGGGTATTGGCTTCCGGGTATTGCATCATCCGTTTGATGATGTTCAGGGCCGTTGTCTTGGATTTCTTGCTTGCCCGGCTCCCTTTGCACACCCGGTAGCGGCCTTTGAAGTTCCAGAAGGTAGCGTAACCCTTGCCAACCACTCCAGGAAGGCGGATCACTTTTGCATTGGGGCTAATCTTCAAGCTGATCATCCCCCATGATAACCACAGGGACAGCGCCGCCCAAGTCCATCTTGTCACTGAACAGGGCATAACGCTTGCCAATCAATTCAGCGGCCTTCAAGCGTTCCTTGGCGGAAACATCAATGTCCGCCACGGTCTGAATACCATCACCGGCCAGTTTCAACACCTGTTCAGTGTGTTGGCCCCGCATTACAGCGGTCAGGTATTCAAGGACTTCTTGGGCATCAGCAATCTTGGCGGAATGGATTTTGTCAAGTTGTTCATCAATATAAGCCCGAAGGTCAGGTTTTGAGAGGTTTTCCGAACCTGTCTGCTTTGCGGTCTTAGGCGAATACCCGGCCTTAATCGCCGCATCGGTGGCATTGCCGCTGATCAGGTATTCATCACAAAATTTCTGCTGTTTCGTGGTCAAGGTATTCACCCCCTTCTAAAAAAGTAAAATGCACCCCGTTTGTCAGGGTGCATTTTTACAATGCCATTATATCATGTCTGACACTGTCTGTGTGTGCCATCTTACAGAACATCAAGGTTTTTCTTTGCAAATTCGATCAAAGCGGCACCGTGAATTCTGTGAACTTGCCGTATTGAAAAATGAACTTCAACAGCGATCTTTTCCCATTTTTCCCCGTTCACATACCGGGCAATCAAAATGTTCTGCTGGTCTTGGTCAGGCACATTCTGAATTCGGTGCATGGCATCAGTTTTTTGCTGAACAAGTTCATCAATCCGGGTGTTAATATCTTCTTCAAGGGACATGATTTTTACAATCGTTTCCCCTAAAGTGTCTTGTGACCCTGAAGTCTGAACCTTATCCGGTTTCAACTCACACCCGATGGAAGTCAAGCTGGAACGCAAGGTGTGAACTGTATCTGTCAACCGCTGGATCAAGCGGTCTGTTTTCCTGATTTGGGCAAAATATTCTTTCGCCCGTTGGGAAAGTTCTTTGTCATTCACTATGTAACACATCCTTTCTGGAATAAATGTTGAAGGACATCAAACGCCGGTATATCAAGGGTTTTCGGAAATTCCTTCAACATTCAAGATCAAAACGGTATTCTTCACTATTATTACATTCTTCATATTACTATTATTTTTATTATTATTTATTTGAAGTAATCTGCTGAATGTTGAATGTTGAAGGATTTTAGAAAAAAGCCTGTATTTGCAAAGGTTTCACGGCCTTCAACATCATTCCACATATCTTGAAGGCCGCTGTTCCAACCCCTACTAAAGAAGCAGCTGTTCAGGCGTTCCGGGCGTTCCACTTCTCCAACTGCTCACCCCTCAACGCCAACGCTTCCAAGAAGCAACCATTTTTAGGATGAACATAAAAAGTTCTGAACGGAATATCCCCGTATTTCTTTGCAAGCGGGTTCAGCCGATTTTCCTGAACCAAATCAGCCCCACAGAAAGGGCATGGCTTATTTTTCATCGGTATTCCCTCCCGGTTTTACGGTCTTTGATTTCAATCCGGTTCAAAAGTTCAAACCCGGCCAAGTGGATAATATACTTCAGAACAAAAATCAGATTGTTTAGGCGCTTCTGCTGTTCATCTTCTTCCCGGATAATCGGCTTCAGCCCTTCATAGGCGGTAGGGTCAGAATAGCCTTCATGGTTCTGCCAAGGTTTAGTTCCCACGATCCTTCAACCTCCCATCTGAAACAATAGTAATCCCGGTTTCTTCCTTCAGGATTTTGTGAATATCTTCATGGTATTCACTCCAAATATCATCAAAGCAAACCGGGATCATGGAATGAACTTTATCCAGAAGGATCAGGGCCACTTCCCGCATCTGCGGGTGTGCGGCGGGGGAACAGCGCAACTTCAGGAAGTGCCGCCACTCCCGAATGTTTGCGGTCATAACCACTTCCGTTTTCAGGCTGTTAGGAAGTACGGATCTAGCCTCCTGAGGGGTAGCCTTTAGATCAATCAAAGAAAGATAGTAGCTTTCTGCCATCTCACAAGCACTAGCCCACTCATTGTACTCTATACTGTCCTTTTCCCAAAAATATGGTTCAATCACCGTGATTTCATTCCCAAACCCATCTTTGCTGTAATTACAATACCGGGTGCTTTCCTGACAGTAGGCAGCTACACGGTGACGAACAATTTCATGGGAAACCCCACGATTACAAATGAACTTCACCGTGAAGGAACAATGTTCCAAAACCGCTTCATGCCCACGCTTGATGATTCCCCGGATGAACTTTTCAGCGGAACCTTCCATGATTTTGACTTCAGACTTATAGCAAACCCGCCCACACTGTTCAAGGCGTTTCAGGATTGCGGCCCCATCAATCGGGGTGATAAATTCCACATCGGCGTTGATAATCTTCATTTGGATTCATCCTCACTTTCAACAGGTTTGAAATAGTCTTTGGTTCCTTCCGGGTTTTTGTGGCCGCATACATTACAAGGCGGCTGTTTCCTATTGTGCTGATACAGACATTTGGGGCAAGGTGACGGAAATTCCACCGGCTCCACAATCCGGGTGGGAATGTCCTGAAGTTCAGGGTATTTGATTTCCATATAAAGGGCAAAGAGAATGTTCCAAGCCGCCGCCCGAAGGTGGGGTTCATCCTTCATACCCATCATGTACTTGGCAAGGTGGCGGAAGGCCGAATCAATCAGGCTGTGAATGGGAATGCCCTTTTCACAGTTGCGTTCCCCGTACTTCAGCGCCCCTTCTTCACAATGCTTGGAAACTTCCACAAGGGCTTCCCACGGCAATAAATCCATGCGGCCTTTTCCGGTGTGCATATCACGAACCGCCCCGGTTTCAAACTCGGTGCGCTGTCCACTATCCTTGATCTCCATATCGTTCAACTCCCGTTCAAATCTGTTCACCCCCTGTTTTTGTGCTATAATGAGAAGGCAGAAAGGGGGTGAATTCGCATGGCTTCTAAAAACCAACAAGAGTTGCTGAAATTTCTTGGCCCCGAATATTCCATGAAGGAAATTGATTTGGAACTTTGCATATACAGAAAGATCAATTCTCGCTATGATATTGAAATTTCTGGTACACATCGGAAAAATCATCCTATCAGCGTTTATGTTTGGGATATTTCCAACGGTGACGGGATTTCAGCAACTATGGTTGAAAAACACTTTGATATTTCCAACTGGACAGACCTAAAAACATTGCTGGACAATCTCACCATGAAATATCAGGATTTAGCTTGATCGTTTCCAAAATCAGCTTCAAATCCTCACGGGACAGACTTTTTTCCTCCATTAAGGATTTAAGTCTGTCCATTTCTTCAGGTGTCCCAATAGGAATAAAGCGGCGGTAAATACTATCGTTCATGTGTAACCATCCTTTCAGTTGAACCATTTAATCACCGGATCACCGGTGAATCCTTTTTCCCATACATACCACGCATAAGCTATGGCGCTTTCGGGCTTAACGCTCATATCTCCGTTCTTATAGCAGGCCAAACGGGAACGGGATATGTAAACTATACGGGGGGGGGTATTCTTAAAGAAGGCCCCCCGCTTCTGTCCTTCCAAAAATTGAACCTTCAGGAACATTGCCACTTTCCCACCGGGGCGCACGCTTTCAAGCGCCCGTTGAACAAATTCAAGTCCCGCTGAATATGGGGGATTTGTGATAATATCCCCTTCAAAACCATCCAAGGTTTCTTTTAGGAAGTCCAGCGGTTCAGGATCACCAAACCCACGATAAACAAGATCGGTGCTGATCACCTCATAGCCGTGGGCCTGAAGAACCTTTGAAATGTGGCCTTCACCACAAGCCGGTTCCCAAATTACCGGGGCAAATTGTTCCAGTTCCAACAACATTTCCACGGCTTTTGGATCGGTGGCGTAATAATCAAAAGCTTCCCGATTTTCAAGCGCATGGTTTGAACTTCCAAGGGTTGTGAACACTTTTTTAGAACCGGTCATTATGAATCACCATCCTTTCCAGACACAAATACACGGCATTTTCCAAGGCGGCTGATCCACTTATCAACGATAATAAACCCACAGCGTTTGGTGATTTGCCGTGAAAATTCAATGTTGGAAAGGGCTTGGAAGTTATTAGAAATGCAGTATTCCTTGTATTTCCGGTAAACCGTCTTGGTAGGCTCATTCACAATGGAATCCAACCCAACTTCTTTGATGAAGCCAATGATGGGGTTGTTGTTCTGTTCATATTCGTCAAGCTGTCCCTGAACTCTGCTGGAAGTGGTGAACTTGGCATTCATCAGAACCCGGCGCAAGGCTTTCAGGCCCAACAAAATCAGATATTCCATTGAATCTTGTTCACACAATTCATCCTTGATGAATGGGCGGAAATCAGGATCATTGGGGGTAAACTTTGCATCAAACGGAACAATTACCAACCGCCTTTGAACGGCTCCGGTTTTATCCTTCATGCGGGGAATGTTGTTGGCACTGAACAGGAACTTTGCATAGTTGTTGAACTCAAATGGATCTTGGCCTTTCCGTTCCACATTCACCCGTTCGCCTGTTACCAATTTGCGGAATACAGACGCATTAGCAATGAATTCATCCCCAATATCATCACCGATGTTCGCCAGCTTACCGAAGAGTTCAGCGGTCTTGAACCTGTCCCCAAGTTCTTTCAGGTCAAGTGAAGCAATGTTCCGATCCCCCAACATATTTTTGACCACATGAAGGAAGGTAGATTTGCCGTTGCTCTTATCACCAATCAGGATGAAGGCTTTACCAAGTTCGTTACGCCGGTACAGACAGTAGCCCACCATTTCTTCCAGCAAGGCCCGGACTTCAGGATCATTGCAAGCCAGCCGGTTTAATGTATAATTCAGAAGTTCATTGTGGGCGGCGGGATTATACGGCCACGGGATTTTATTGGTGATCACAATATCCGGTGTGAACTCGCTGAAAGAATCATCACGGATGTTGTAAAGGCCGTTGCTGAAGGCAATCACATTGGGGTTGGTGACTCTGGTTTCTCCCTCTGTCTGGAACATCACTTCCAGATAGGCCAAGACTTCTGACCGGTGCGCCCGTTTCAGGTTGGGAATGTGCTTGATCATTTGGGCTTCAATTTCCATAGCGCCGGGAACATAGATACCATCCCGGTAAATGTGAAGCTGGTTATTGATCTTTACAATGTGATTATTGTTCTTCAGATACACCGCAAACTTATCAAACAGAAAGGTTTTACCCTTGAAGAAGATAGGTTTCTTGAAGGCTTCATCCCGAAGGATGGTTTCAAGTTCCTGGTCAGAAAGGGGATCTTCCAGCACATACCGGTTGATCATGCGGATAGTTTCACGGGCTTCTTCTTTGGCGAAGTCCTCGCTTTGAAGTGTCAGAATATAGTTGAACAGGGCTTGGTTCCGTCCGTCCCCGGCTCTCATATCCAAGAACTTCATGCTGGTTTTTACCGGGGTAAGCCACTTGGGAAGGTCTTGAATATCATCTTCCGGGCAATCCAGAAGAACTTCCCGATCCACCCCATTGAAGCGCATAATGGCATAACTGTTGTTCCGGCCAACCTTGGCATCTGTTTCAATACCAAGCGCCAAGGTTTGCTTTGTCCAGCTTTTTTCCACATACCCTTCCGGGTTTCTGAAATAAAAGTGCTTTCCCCGTGTGGTCTTATACACCCGGCATTTCAGGCCCAAATCCCGAACAATCTGGAAAAGAAGATCACTGGTTTCCGCATCGTCCACATCAATCAGAACGGTTTCTTCCCCAAGAATACCGGCGTATTCATCAAGGTCTTGGACTTCAGAACGGGTTTTCAGTTTTTCAACGCCTTTGAACTTTTCAAGGCATTGTTTGTTTCTGGTCGGAACATAGCCACGAAAAAGCGGTGATTTCATTTGATCACCTTCCTTTGGTTGTGCCGCTGTTCTTTCATCGTTGCCCATCGGCAGTTATCAGGGGAATAACCTTTGTTATTGTCTATCCTGTCAATGGTCAGTTCATCAGAATACCCATGTGACATAGCCCAATCATGGAAGGCTTGGAAGTTATGTAACCATTCATCACAGACGGTAATTCCACGGGAACCATAGTTCTTCCAATCATTTGTGTTTGGGTTCGTGCATCTGGTTTTCATAGCTTTCCAAATGCGATAAAGCCGGGTTCCTTTCCCACTATGTTTTTTCACATGGTTAATTTTTCGCAAACAACCACAGCTTTTTGTGTTTCCGCTTATCAACGCTTGTCCTCTCACGACAAGCATATTTCCACATTCACATTGACATAGATAGGCCGGGTGATTATTCAAGTTTTCATCCCGTCTTATCACCTTCAATTTCCCAAATGTCAATCCGGTCAAGTCCTTCAGTTGCATGGTTCAACCCCCCCCCTTTCCCGGTCAACTCCATAATCTTTTAGGCGCTTCCACGCCAAATCAATGTAATATTGCCTGTCCAGTTCATCAGGAACAGGAATATTTGTAACATCATCATTGCTAATGAAGCAATGTTCCGGGGTGTTCCCGAATTTTTCAGGGTTTTTCTTGCGGCCCCTTATAACCTTGCCAGACACTTTGAACAATCCGCCTTTGCTTCGGTCAGTAGAAGCGAACACACGGAATGTTTTATCAGTCTGAACTTCACCTCCACTGAACCTTTTCACAGTTTTTGAACGGCCCTTTTCATCCCTGATTTTCTCCATAGTGATAACAGGGGAATAAAGCGCACATTCATATTTGCTGGAAACTTTTACAACCTTTTGGAAATCTCGCAAATCCCCACACCCCATAATGGTTTCTTCTGGTGTAGTCTTGTGGGCAAAGTATTCACTAATGGCCCAGTTGACAATAGGAAGGTCATAGTCCAGATCAGACAGTTTTTTTACATAAGCGCCCTTGGCTTTGACCGCCCCGGTTTCTCGGTCAACCAAAAAATAATTGTTTACATCTTTTTGGTAAATGTCACCCATGAAAGTATCAAAGTCCATCTTCATTCCGGTTCTTTGCTCCCATTCCCAAACCACATCATCAATCTTTTCAAAATCCCGGTCATAATCCGCAAGCTGGACAATGATACCATCCGTGTTATTCTGAACAAGTTTGCAATAGGGTTCAAGGTGTTCAACCAAATCCAGAAGTAGAAGTTGGCCGTTGATACAAATGGTGTTGTTACTCATAGGATCATAAAGCGCCGATTGCGGTTGCTTCATCTGCCCTGAAATAGCGTTGTCCATGATCTTAAATGGCTGACGGGCTTTTTTATCTCCCTTGCGCTTGAATTCAATATTGCTGTCATGGATGAACTCAAAGTTTTCAGGGTTATCCATCACCCGATACCCAATTTTGAATTGCTTTTGCAAAGATGGATAGTAGGCAGTAACATCAATCACCAAGAAAATACCGTGGACGTGATATTTCGGAATAGCCCCATGCCCACCGCCCCAAGCGAAGGTATGCGGAACACCAGCAACGGTTATATTTTCTTGCGCTTTGCCATAGTTGTGATTGACCGGGTTCTTGTACCAGTCGGCCACAAACCGATATTTCTTCAGCCGCAAGCAATCCAGAATCGGGAAATCAAATTCATCATCAAAGGTTTTCCCTTTACCGTTTCCACCCAAAATTTCTGCCGCAAGCTGGGCTTTGGTTTTCCCAATAGAATTACTTCCAAGATGAAAGTGATTTACAAAGAACATTGTGGTGTTAAACTCCGCAATATTGCGAACCCATACTTCCACGGTTTCTTCCACATCATGGCGGCAATATTTGACTGTTTCGGCCAGCTCCGCTTCTGTCAATGGGCGGTCAATGTCGAAGGGAACAGAAGTTTCTTTGATGGAATGGCCCATAAACGCTTCCAGCGCCTTCAGGCTGATGGGCGGATTGGGCATCACATCATAGTTGATCACCGGAAAATTCCTGAACAGGCTGGAAAATCTGTAACCGGGCTTATTCTCAACAATGATCCAGTCATTCACCTTCTTTGGGTTGAAGCCGCACAAGATACCTTTCAAAATGAATTGGTCATAATGGCGGCTATTATACCCAGCCCAAATGGTTTCCTTGTGGCTCTCATAGAAGCCCTTTAGTTTGTCAGGGTCATTGATGATCACGGTTTCCTGTTTGGCGTTCAAGTCGATCAGGACAACCAGCCAATCATAAGCAAAAACCTCAAAGTCATAGAAGATCATCGTGTCACCCACTCTCTGAAGGAATTTTCGGTGAATCAGTGAAAACAGCCCCGCCACGGGAAGGCTTCACCTTGGGGCCAACCGGGGCAAGCGCCCCGGCCTTTTTGAAAGTTAAGGTTCAAAAGCACTATTTGTGCTCAGATTAGATATAAAACCCCGGTTTCAATCCTCAACTTCAAAAACTTCATTAATGATGATGGAGTTGAAGCGGGTATCATCGTAATCCACGGCATACTCCAACTTCCCATCAATGGCTTCCGCAATATCAAGGACAAGCTGGGCAAACTGCTTGTAGGTGGAGAAGCTGACGGGGATCCCGGAATCCAGTTTCTTCAAGAATCCCACAGCGGAAGCGATCATATTTTTATCGTTCTTGGTGCCGTACAGAACCCGGTTCATGAAAAGGCGCTGGTTCTTGTAGTCACCGTGCAGAATCTTAAAAGACACCGCCAGCATAGGGCGGTTAGGGTCGGCCTTCGTGCCTTTGATCTCCATGGTTTCCAACTTCACTTCATAATTGTCAGCGGGGATGACGGGGAAATCACCGCCGCCGTGCTTCATGGCATCCTCCACATCGGCCTGAAGGCCCTTCAGATCAACGGAACGATCAATCTTATCAAAATCAATAGCCATAGTTTTTTACCTCCAAAGATGTTGTTTTTATAGTTGGTTGGAAAGGATTTTTCCAATTTCCCTGACTGCATGGGCAATCTTCTCACGGTTTATCCGCTTTTCATGAAGAACACCCGTAATAACTGCGGCTTCCGCCTAAATGTCCTGAAAGGCTCTGTAGTTGCTTTCAAGGTCAGCTTCATAGGAAGCAAGGTCTGTGTTTTCACCAGCCTTGGCCGCTCTGACTTCTTCATCAGCTTTTTCAGCGTATTCCCGGAAATACTTGGCCGCTTCATAGCCCATGTGTTTTTCAACCAGATATTCAAAATCACGGGCCGTGAAGATGGTTTCAGGCTTCCCGGCAATCATCAGCGTTTCAGCCAATAGAATCATCCCTTTCACAGATACCCATGATTGCTTTTCTTCCCCTTGATGTTATCAAGGGTTTCCGCACAGGCATGGGCTTTTTTTTTACTACTTATCATTCTTCACGCTTCTTCCGGGTGCGCCGGGGCGGGTTCACATCCATCTTGGGTGCGGGTTCCTCGACAGCTTCAGAAGGGCAATTCGCATCCGATGACAACGGCGCATTGTCCACATTTTCGGTCACAGGCTCCGGGGCATCCACAGGGGTTTCCGTAGGGTTTTCGGCCTTGGCCTTTCTGCCCCTTCTGCTGGGCGCTGTGGTGGCCGTGTCGGTGGTTTCGGGTGCGGGGGTAGCCGGGGTATTGCCGCCGTGCTTCATGGCTCCTGCGGCCTTCTGGTTGGCTTCCTCGTAGACTTCACAGAAGGCTTCATAATCCAGAGGGATTTCCTTATTGTGGACGGTCAAACGGCCACCGCCGAAGATCACTTCCGAAGCCTTGAAGGAAAGAACCCGGTCATTATCATCCGCCACGATACGGGCCACAAGGTCAACCATACCAGCAACCTTGTTGGCAACCTTTTCCCGAAGATTGGGGCGGATAGAACTGATTTTGTCACCGCTCTTGCGGGTCAAATCCCGGCTTCTGTCCTCATGGCTGATCAGGATGATATTTTCATAGTCCAGACTGACCAGCCGCTTGATGGTGTTCAGGAACTCGGAAGTAACCATGTCCCACGCCCGGAAGGAATCATCACTTTCATGTTTCCATCCCTGCCGGTCACAGATATACACCCGGCAAGCCTCGTAAGTATCTTCCAGAAGGTCAACCACAATGGTTTTGAAATCGTTCTGCTTCTTCTCCAACTCTGCCACAGCATCGGAAAAGACTTCCCAAGCCAACTGCCGCTTGGTCAACCGGCCTTCCACCGTTACTGTGTCCCGGATAGCGATATAGGGGGCATCCACAAACTTGATGTTGCCATCCGTGTTCAGCATCAGGGGATCGGGGAACTGGTTTGCAAAGAAGGTCTTACCGCTGAAGGGTGCGCCATACAACCAGACAACCTTCTTCTTGGTGGCGTTCAGATTGCGCCGTTCATTCTTGGGGAGTAACATATAATCCCATCCTTTCTCACAGTATTCTTGATATTCACACCAACCACAAAAGTGGTTAGGGTTCTTGGGGAAATCGGCGGCTTCAACCATGTGCTTCACATCGGTTAAAAAGCCAATGATTTTCATGGGGTCATACCGAACTGGCAATAGAGATGGTTCAGCATCCTTCAAAGCATCCTGCAACCTGTCCCGGAATTGCTGAATGGTTTCCGTTTTTTTCTGCCTGATTTTCACCTTTGGGACAATCAGAAAATACATATTCCTGATCCGGTGGCCGGGGTGGGTCAATTCATACCAAAACTTGTATTCATGAAGCTGACCGGAAAACGCATAGCTTTTGGCGTTATTGGAATACTTGAAATCGTATAGATCAAAAACCTGAACATCTTCACCCCAAATGTTATAAGGGGATTTTTTATCCATCCACCCCATGGGAACCAGATAATCCATGAACCCAATGAAATCAGCGTTTCCAATGGGAAGTTCAAACTTGCCGCCCGGTGGTAACATGGCTTTAGCTTTGGGGATCATGGCTTCCAGCTTGATCATTTCGTTGATATGATCATCTGTCAGAACCGGGAAGCTGTTTTGGTAGAAGTCAAGAGCCTGTTCAACCCCTTCTTCAATTCCCGTGTGAAGGGTGGTGCCAAGAATCAGGGCATTATCAGGATCAGTGTTGGGGATGGTGCCTATACCGGCCACATATCGCATTTGGTATTTGAAAGGGCATCGGTTAAAGGCTTCAACTCTGCTGTGTGACACTCGCACGATTTCACCCCCTTTATGATTTTTTTGAAGTTTTCAAACCCTTCCGGGTAAAGCACAAAGCCGAAACACCCGGAATGATTGATTTGGGCAATGTTGCGCTTTTGCAGTTCTGAAGGGCTTCCGCTGGTGGCCTTCAGTTCCACTTCAAGGGCAATCCCGTTCACAACGATCCGCATATCAGGAAGGCCACTTTTCACATACCTTCCGCCGCCCCAACGCTTTTCCCAATACCCACAGGGCGGGGTTCCCATCCGGTCAACTGGTTCACCCAAGGGATAAATCCCTTCACTTTCAAGCCACTTTTTCAGGTGGGTTTCAAAGTTCTTTTCACCGGCCACGATTTTTCACCCCCCCCGCCGAATCAATCCATGATCCCAAGCGTGTTTTGTGTTTTCTGATATAGTGGCCCACTCCAACTGGGAAGCCCTGCAATCATGCTTGTTCCCGTGTTCATGGTTCACCACAGGCTTGTTCTCCGGGTTTGGAATGAATGCCAGCGCCACGAGGATATGTAACCGGCAATTCTTACCATCCAGTTTCACCCGAAGATAACCGGAACCATCGTCATAAGGCTTTAACAATTTACCGGTTTTCACAGAACGAACTTGGGCCAAACGGTTGATTTGATAGTTGGGGTGGCCGGGGCATGGGTGCCATTTAATGATCACCACGATCACCAACGCATTCGATGGAAATTGAAACACTCCCCATTGCCCGACGAACCTTCCAACCCACTTCATCACGCAAGCTTTTGTTAATCGTTTCTTTAAGGGTTTTATCCACAAGCGAATCCATATCGGTTTCATGAATAACTCTTTGAATTGCCCGATCCACCTTTTCAGAAACAATTTCACCCACAAAATCTTTGATGGTTTCACGGTTAATCCCGTTATCGGCCAGCATTTGGGTTAAAATCTTACGAAGTTCAATTTGTTCAACGGTCATGACTTATCCCCTTTCAGGGTGATCTTCACATAACCGGCCTTGGCGGTGGTCTTGGAACACTCGGAAGCAATGTCCGGGTATTTCTTCTTCAGCTTGGCGGAATCAATGCTGGTGGCATTGGTGGGCTTCACAAGGGTAAGGTTCAGAACATCGGATTCAAACTTATCCACGCCGAACTTCACCATTGCTTCATACAGCTTGGCCTTCATGGCCTTTTCCTGATTCTCAATAGCCTTCTTGTGGGCGGTCAGGGAAGCAATAGCGTTCAGGGTGGCAAGCTGGGATTGCTGGAAAGCCTGAAGCCCCGCTTCTTCATCGAAAATGGCCTGTCCGCATTTCTCCGGGTTTTCCGGGCAAGCGTCAGCACAGGAAACCCGATCCGGGCAGAAGTAGCAACACCCATCAAACTTGCCATAAGGACACGGATTTTCACATTTGGTCATTGTCTGCACCTTCTTTCAAATAAACATCATAGTATTGAAGCCCGAATTCAAGGGCCGCTTGGTGTTCGGTTCCGCCGAAAGCATGGGCCGTAAAGCGGCCAAGGAAGAAACCAACCACCAACCCCATCAGAAGGGCCACGGTGAACATTCTGCGGAACCACTGGTTCCGTTTAGCCCTCTGGGTAGCCTTCCTCGTATTTTCTGAACAGTTCATCGTTATAGTCCTTTCGTCTTTGAAGGGTGGAAAAAATACTTTCTTCCACGGTGCCGGGGCAAATCATCCAGTAATAGAAGCATGGCCGTTCCTGTCCCATACGGTGAATCCGCTTTTGGCTCTGCTCCCACAGTTCCCAACTTTCTGGGAGACTGAAATAAATGATTTTATTGGCCTTTTGGAAGTTGCCCCCTCTGGCCCCAGCCTGATACTGGATAAATGTCACGGAATTAGAATAGAAATTGTAAGCGCCCAAATCCTTGACTTCACCAGATATGATGGACACAGAGCGGTTCATGGCCTTCACAATCCCTTTCATGCGCTCCATTTCTTCTGTGAAGTTATAGAACACAATTAAGCGATCTTCCGTACTCTCCACCAAATCCCTGAAGGCTTTGTAACGGCTGGGGTTATATAGGCCGCAAAGCTGACGGGCATACAGGCGGCGGGTCAAACTGGTATCACCAATCAATTCCCGCTCATAGCTTTCATTGGAACCCCAAAAATCTGAATCCAGTTCAAATCCCTGAAGTGTGGCGGTGTTTATGCTGATCACCCGATCATTCCAGAACTTCCAATATTCCTTTGCCGGGGGTGTCCTTACCGGAATCATGGTTCTTTTGGGAAGGGAAATCCCGGCATCATCGGTGGTCATGAACACAGCGCCATGTTCCGCCAGCTTTTTCTTCAGCCGGTCAACATTTTTGTAACCGGTGATTTTCTGCCGCCAAAAGCCATCTTCTTCAACCCATTCCGTTTCAATGTACTGCTTCCAAAACAGTCCTTTTGATATGTTCCATCCCAACAGGCGGCATTGGCTCCACAGCTTTTCATACTTGCCCCCGGTTGGGGTTCCGGAAAGAAGGATCACATTATCAGGCTTCAGGCCAAGAATGAACTTTGACCGCTTGGCGTTCTCATTCTGAATCAAGGAACTTTCATCAAGCATCAGCGTAAACCCGGAAAGGGTTTTCAAAATCTTCCGCTTAAAGGTCAGTTCATAGTTGATCACACCACAAATTCTGGTAGGGTTATCGGTTTCAGCAACCGCCGCCATAAACCATTCAAATTCCTTCTTGTTGGTCAGATCATAGATCATCCAACAGTGATTCATAGCATAGTTTTTAACCATGTGATCTATCCAGTCAGGAACCTTGGAACATTGGCAAATCAACAGGTTCACACGGCTATTCAGCTTCAGGGCCTTTTCTGAACCAACAAAAGTTTTTCCAAGGCCCATATCAAGGTAATAGGCGCATCGGTTATGGCCTTCCGTCTGGTCAAGGGCCTGTTGCTGGTGCTGGAATAGCGTAATCATTGAACCTGAACCACCTTGCTCAAAACCTTTTTGGCATGGGTGGTGGAACCAAACAGCTTCTTCGCCACAGCGGCACAGAAGCCGCTATAATAATCGTAGGTGTCAACCTCCCCACAAGAAACAATGGTCTTGGTGCCATCCGCCCACAGAACAATGGTTTTAGGGCCGTTGAAGATAACCTTTTTCGCATCGGGAAAGGGAAGCCGCTCACGCTTCCGGTGCATCTGGGAAGTTCTTTCCGCCAAAGTAGCGGTAAAAGCGACATCATTCATCAGGTATTCCACAAAAGGCGAGGTCTGAAGAACTTTCACCTTTTCCACGCTGAACCAGAACAAACCACTTTCACAATCGTTCTTCATGCCGGGAAACTCCACACCAACCTTGGCGCTCCCGTAATAATTGCCAACCTTACCGGTCATACCAGTAAATTTCCCGCTATATTCGGCATCGGGAAGAATCAAAACCGTGCATCCAATCCGCATCATCGTTATTATCCTTTCATTTAGGCAGTCAAGCCAAAGAAACTGTTGAACGCTTCAGCGCCCACATACTCCCTGAACTTGGCGGGGTTAATGTAGTAATTCCAGTTGTTCCCGGTGCCGGGAACCGCATTGCCGAAGGGAAGAAGCCCACGCTGAAGGCCGATCCTCACAAACTGATCAGATTTGCCCATGCACCGGGCCGCTTCCTTCACGCTGATCTTCTTTACCGAGGGCGGCGCATCCTTGGCCGGTGCGCTACCGTACCCCATCAGGAAATCAAAGGTCACGCCGGTAACATCGGCCAGCGCCTTGATCCGCTCCGGGCCAGGGGTGTTCTTCCCGGAAAGATACTGACTGATCGCGGCCTTGGAAATCCCGGCCTGTTCGGAAAGGGCCGATTGCTTCAAATCGGCCTGTTCCATTGCGTACTTCAAACGCTCTGCAAAAGTGTTCACGCTTATAACCTCCTATTTGTTTTTTTTTGTGGAAAACCAACTTCTTCAAGCCGTTTCCGAAGTTCTGACATGAATTCACGGGTTCGGTTGATTGGTAGGCCAGCGGCCAGCCGTTCTTCCTCAAAGTCGAATCGGATTTCCAGCTGGTCAACCGAATAATCAGCCCGGAAGGTTCGCCAAGTATGGTGTTCCATATCCAGCAGCCTTGCCCATAAATCCGGGAAATGCTTTCGTAGTTTTCGCAATGCATCAAGACTCTGAAGGGGACAACACCAACAGGAAACCCGATTAAAGATGTCATACAAGCCGCCCCAATCAAAACCGGCATCATAGCAATACTTCAAGCAATCCGCTTCAGTCCAACCCCATTCCTCCAGCGGGTGACGATGTTCGGGGTTCTGGTTATGCTCTCGGTTCAAACGGGCTTGTTCATCAGCGGCAAGGCCAATAATCTGAACCATGCTGTATTGGTTCCGTAAATCATCCAGATACTTGTTGATCACTCTGGTTTTCAATAGCTCGGTACACCAACGGGCTTTTGGCCCCGGCCAACTCCAACCAGATTTATCTTTCAACGCAGGATTGCTCCGCTTGGGCTGATACTCAAACATCAAATATTCAAAAGATTTTTCAGATTTCAGCCGTGTAAACTTGATCCCGGCTCCGGTGAAAATCTGTTCAAGTCGGTTGATATGCTCAACCATTGCCGGGAACTCCATTCCGGTGTCACAGTAAATGACTTCATGCAACGGATATGTAACCGGGTCTTGCTGGTGCCGCTTCAGCCATTCAAAGCCAAGGGCGGTGGAATCCTTACCACCTGAAAGGGACAGAATCCAATATTCAGGTTGGGGGGTATTAGGCGCATACATCTTCAACCCTCCATCAAATAGCCTTGAAGGTGACTTCATGGCCGGGGTTTTCAGCAACCAGTTTGGCCTTCAAATCATCCACCATCATGTTGTTGTCAAGGGCGGCTTGAACAACATCCACCAGCTTTTTCCCATCAAGGAACGCCCACACGGTTTTCCGCTTTCTTCTCATTTAGATTTCCTCCTGAAATTCACAGTCACAATCCGCACAGATAACACGGACTTCCTTTGTGGCTCTGATAATGGCCCCGCAACAGGAACAAACATATTTTCTGGAACTTGATCCCCCCTTGCTGGAACCCTTCAAGCCAAGTGGCCGGGGCCGTACAAGGGTAAATCCCTGTTTTCCAAGGCTCTGAACAAATTCAAGGGCTCCCGGGGAAAGCGTGGTTTTATGCCATCCGTACTTTTCGCCCTTCTCCACCGTCAGGCCGTGGGCTTCAGCAGTTTCCTTGAACTTCTTGTTGTGGTAGGTGCCAGATCGTGAAGTGTCTTGAACACCGTCCTGAAGGTTCTGAAGATGAACCATTTCATGGATTAGGGTTTCACAGGTTTCTTCAAAAGGCCGGTTCAGGTATTCGGCGCACAGATTGATTTCATAGTGGCCTTCATCTTCCCCAGCCTTCCAAGCCTTCCAGCAGGTACACCAGCCATAAGCCCCCACGGGTATGATCCGGGGAAACAGTGATCACGGGCTTTTCCAACTTGTCAGCGAAGAACCGGGTGTTGAACTTTGAAAATAAATCTTCAAGTTCTGCAATCACCGGCTTCAGGCTTGTCAGAACGAAGAATGACTTTGTAAAGGCCGCTTTCGTTGACGATATACATTTCTCGCATTTGACCACCTGACACGAGTTTGGTTCGGGTCAGCTCATCGGGGTCTAAACGCTCTGCCGTTTTGTTCGTGTCGGAAAGATTGAGTACCTGACACACATCTTTCAGAACCCACCACGGTTCACCATCTGTAACAATGGTTCTTACAGGAACTTCTCCATAATTGAAAATCTGAAGGTCATTCATGTTTTTCATCCTCCACTTTAGGCTGCTCGGTGCTTTGTTGCTCTGCTTTGAATGCCATTCCTTCTCCAAAGGCCAGCAGTTTTTCTTTTTCTAGATCGGACAGATTAGGAATGACCTTTCCGAAGGTGTCAAGAATCTTCTTTTCCTTTTCAGACATTATGTTTCACCCCTTTCAATGGTGAGTTCGATTTGCTTTGTTTTCGTCTATGAAGTTATTATAGCCGTCTAAGACGATGTTGTCAACATATTTTTACGTCATTGAAGAAAATTCTTGACAATGACGTATTTTAATGATATTGTTAGTAACAAGAAAGGAGGAGATACCCTTGAACGAACGCATAAAAAAATTGCGTAAGGCCCTAGACCTCACGCAACAAGAGTTTGCAAATCGAATTGGGACAACGGCTAACGTGCTTACTAACTATGAAACTGGTCGCAGAAACCCTTCTAGTTCAGTAATTAACAACATCTGCAAAGAATTCAATGTTAATGAAACTTGGCTTCGCACCGGTGAAGGGGAAATGCTTATCCAACTTTCTAAAGATGAAGAAATTGCGGCTTTTGTTGGTCAAGCCCTTTCAACTGAATCCGATACGTTCAAAAAACGATTTATTGTCATGCTATCTAAACTGGATGAATCAGATTGGGAAGTGCTTGAAAAAATGACAGCTAAAATGGAAAAAGACTAATCCCGAAGGATTAGCCCTTTTCCAAAATTGCTTTAACGAATTGGTAGATGATTTTTAATCGCCTATCATCTGCCAATTTCAGCAGCATCAAGATTTCATCACGCATTAGTTTTCACCCCAAGCAACCGCACGTTTAAAGGTAGCATCTACATTTTAGAACATTTGTTCTGAATTTGCAAGAGGGAAATTTATCAAAACACCCAACACAATGTAAAATAAAGGGATGATAATTGATGTTCAGAAAAAAAGAAAAATGTCCTATTTGCGGTGATAAACTAGATAAAAAATATCACACTACTCTATCAGACGGAAATATTTGCTATTCATGTTCTAGGCTTTCCAACAAATCAGCATTCGCTTCACTGGATCAGGTTAAGCGGGCATGGGAGGAAAACCATAATCGGTTTCAAAACTTTAAAGAAAATATGGTATATACATATCCCTTAGGCGGCTATTTATTTGTCGATACAGAACACCGCTGGGCTTTTTTATCCCATACAAAAAAGCCAAAAACTGAACCTGTAATTTTCAATTTTTCTGAAGTGGAGGAATACCGGATTGAACAAGTGGGACAAAAAACCATTACCAAAACCAAAGGCGAGATTGGTCGGGCAGTTGTCGGGGGAGCGATATTCGGTGTCGTCGGAGCCGTTGTCGGTGCCTCCACGGCCAAGACGGAAACCAAACAAGTGAGCGGCATTCCAATTATTTATGTTGAATTGAACTTGAATGGTCTAAAAACTACCGTTCAATTATCAAATCCACCAGTAGAGGCTAGGAAGATTCTCGATTCTATGATTGACGAAGGGTAAATTACAAGGGAATTCCTTCAACATCCAAGATCAAAACCCTTCTGGTTCTATTTTCATACTTCTTATATACTTTTTTTTCTTTTATATTTGAAGTAATTGCACAATCTTGGATGTTGAAGGAATATTCCAAACCTCTTGCCTTGTCGGGCTTTTGGTTCATTCAACATTCATTCAAAATGCAAAAAAAATGACCGCCCCCGGTGGTGGCACACCGGAAGCGGTCAGGCGAAACAAACCCCTTTTGAAGTTAATGTTTCAACCTCCATTGAACATTATATCACACTGGGGTTGGCTTTGCTATACCCATTTCCACGAAAGGACAGGTGATATAATGCGAAACCCTAATGGGTTCGGCACTGTTGCCCGGTTATCAGGCAACAGGCGAAGGCCCTTCATCATTAAGAAGGTTGTTGGTTGGAATAATAAAGGGCATCCTATCTATGACATTGTGGGATATGCAGCCACACGGGAAGAAGGCTTGATGATCCTTTCTGAATACAACCGTGATCCTTGGGATGTTGACCGGGCCAAGATTACCATGAAGGAATTGTTTGAATTCTGGAAAGAAAAGAAGGCTCCCAAGCTGGGGGAATCTAACCGTTCATCTTTGTGTTCAGCGTTCAAGCATTGTTCAGCGCTATGGGAAAAGCCCTATAAACAAATCCGGTCATATCAAATGCAAGAAACTATTGACGGTTGCGGGAAAGGGTACAGTACACAGGCGGCAATCAAAAACTTGTGGGGCCATCTTGACCGGTTCGCTTTAGAAATGGACATAATCAACCGGTGCTTTTCTGATCTTCTCACTTCTGATCCAATTCCACCAACCAGCCGCCTTCCCTTCAGCAAGGATGAAGTAAAAAAGGTTTGGGCGCATCGGGAACAGCCTTGGGTTGATACCGTCCTGATCCTGATATATTCCGGGTGGCGAATCAGTGAACTTCTGAATTTGAAACCTGAAGATATTGACCTTCAGGCCGGGACGATGAAGGGCGGAACCAAAACCAAAGCCGGGAAGGATCGGGTGGTTCCTATCCATTCCAAAATCAGGGCATTGGTTGAAGCCCGTCTTGCTGAAGGTGGCCCCCGCCTAATTGGCTACAATGGAAGGGCCTGTTCCCAAACTCAATATCGGGTGTTTTGGGCGGATATTATGAAGGCTCTTGAAATGAACCACACCCCGCATGAATGCCGCCACACCTTTGAAACCCAACTGGACAGCGCCGGGGCAAATCGGAAGTGTATTGATCTTCTCATGGGACATGTGTCCAAGGACACGGGAAACCGGGTCTATAATCACAAGACCTTGGATGAACTAAAAGCCGCCGTGGAACTGATGGAATAGAGGTTCAGCGTGGTGAACATTACAAGCCGTTGAACGCTGAACTAATAACACGATAGTAACAAAAAAGGCGGGAATCCCTGAAAATACAAGGATTCCCGCTTCTTCTGTGTTTATTATACCATAAATCATGAAGGATGCAAAAAGTTATCACTACTAAACCTGGCTTTTTTCAAACATAAAGAAGCCTCCTGCGGGATCATTCGGGGGCTTTAAACGGATCACTCATTATCGTAGCAGATCGCCTGGAAATCAACGTTATCCGCACGCATCGCGCAGGCAAAGCAGCCCTCGTCCCCCAGCACCGACGCGCCGTCCAGCCCGTCCACCGTAAACAGATCGAGCTCATACGAGCCGGGGGAAAGCTCGCCGGGCAAATGGATTTCGCCCGCGACCCGGCAGCCTTGCGCGCTGCCCGCGCTCCAGCGTCAACACCCGCTTTTGTGTAAAGGCATAACGCTTGCCATTATAGATGACGAACTGCCGCAGAAAATCCTTCTCTCCAAGCTGCCTGCCTCCATACCGGACGGACAGGATTTCCCCACGCGGGCAGACCTAGAGGCGCAGTTTCTCTGTTTTCAGCAGAAGCTGCGCGGGATGACAAGGCCGCAGGGCGACGGCTGGCTGACGCCAGTCGAGCCCGAGAACGCAGCCAACGTGCGTCTGGGCGCGCCCTGACGGCAGTGGCAGTGTTCACCGTTATGCACTGATGCTTATATCAGCCAATAAATTGAAACTTAGCTCAACCATCACAAAAATCACGTCCGCCGGAATCCAAACGAATCCGGCGGACGGATTTATGAAACCAAAATTCACCTATTACCCAACAATCGCCCGGTAAACCCAATTCACAAAATTGATCGGAATCAGCTTCACGCCCAGCGCCTGAAGCTGGCTGTTGCGCTTTGACTTCACCTCTGTGATATTCCCCACGCTGCGCAGCGTAAGGCTCCGGCGCAGCTCCGCCGCCGTAGCACCCTCCTTGACCGGGCCGGTCACCGTGACCCGCTCGCCCGGCAGAAGGTCGAAGAAATTATCCGTCAGGTTGCCGTCAAAGAGCGGGCTGTCGATGAACAGGCTGCGCGCAAACGTGTCGGAGGAAACCGTCACACTCGCCTGTCCGCCCTCCATTGCTACGTCAAAATCAAACTTGCAGTTCGGCAGGCGGCAATCGCGCTCCTTTTGGAAGAGCACGGTCTTGCGGGAAACGGTTGCTCCGTCCGCGCCGTTCAACTGTGCGATGAACACGCAGTCCGCACGGGGCGTGCCCTTGAGCAGCGCCTTGCATTCCATGCGCGCCACACGGGCCACGTCCGTCGCGGCGGCGTTCACCGTGAAATGTTTCTCAAACACTGGGGTCCCATCGAACCGGAACACCTTGCAGGAGAGCGATCCCGTAAAGGGATCCGCCTTGTCATTGATAACAAAAAGTCGAAGCTCCTCCTTCGTATCCTCAATCGAAACCATCACCGGCTCGTTGAAGTGGCGCGCGCCGTAGTGCAGGGCCTTAAAGCGGCCGAAATAGTCGATCCCCGCCCAGGAGCACACGGGCCAGCAATCGTTGAGCTGCCAGTAGAGCGAGCCGTTGCAGCGGCCGCGGTTGCGCCGCCAGTGCTCGGTTGCGTCCCGCACGCCCTCAAGCTGGATCATCTGCGTGAGATACAACAAATCGTCGAACCGCTCTGGCAGGAGATACTGCGAGGCGATATAATAGATCATCTTTTTGTTGCCGCTGGGGCTTTTCTGATGGGCGTTAAAAACGTCGCTTGTCAGCGCCTTATCCGCAGGCTTTGCAAAAAAATTGACTGTAGAGATGCTCGGCATGGATTCCAGGCCGAATTCGCTGCAAAAGCGCGTTAAATGCCTGCGGTAGAAGTTCAGGGGCTGCAAGCCGTGCCAGACCTGCCACAGGTGCGTGTCGCCCGCATCATCGCTGTGGATCCCCTGCATATAGCCCGTGCCGCAAGGGGAAGCAGAGATAAACGGCGTTTGATCATCCAGCTTTTTCACAAAATCGGGCAGTATCTGATAGAAAAATTTCTCCGTCCACTGGTTCAGTTTGATATAGGCCTTCCAGCCCATGGACATATCCTCAATCTCATTGTTGCCGCACCAGAGGGCCAGGCTCGCATGATGGCGCAGCCGCCGCACGTTGCAGGTGATCTCCTCCTTCACGCTCTCAAGGAATGCATCCTCATAAAACGGATATGGCGCGCAGGCAAACATGAAATCCTGCCAGACGAGGATGCCGTATTCGTCACAGATGTCATAAAAGGAATCCGTTTCATAATAGCCGCCGCCCCAGACGCGGATCATATTCATATGCGCATGCCGGCAATCCTGGAGCAATTGCCTCTTTTTATCATCGCCCGCGCGGGTGATGAGGGAATCCATCGGGATATAATCGCCGCCTTTGGCGAACAGCGGCACGCCGTTTAACACAAACTGGAAGTTGTGCCCCCACTGATCCTTTTCCCGGTTGAGCACGATGGTGCGCAGGCCGATGCGCTTCGTATCGGCGTCGAGCGTCTCCCCTGCGCTAACTGCGCAAAGCTCCGTTTTCACGGTATAGAGCGGCTGGATTTCCGCGTTGGAAAGATCGTTCGTCCACCAGAGCTGTGGGTTTTCCACCGTAAAGGCACATTCCGCCTTCGGCCCCGCCGCCGTTTTGCGGCCCAGCTCTTCCCCGGCGGGAGACAGCAGCGTGAAAACAAAGGAAAGTGCCTGATCCGTTGCATCGCCAGCCGCTTCGGCGCGGGCCGCAACGGTCAAATCCACCACGCCGTCGTGATGGTTCTGGCGGATTTGGCATTCCCGCACACGGGCCGTTTGATAGCCGTGCAGGGAGATATCACGCGTTATTCCGCTGATCGGGATCGTCGGACCCCAATCCCACCCAAAATGGCAGTGTGCCTTGCGGATGTGGGGCACACCCGGCACGCTCTGCGGGCAGCCGGGCACGTGCTCGCGCTTCTCCTCCTCCCGCAGGAACTGAAGCGGAGAGAAGAACACGATGCGCACCTCGTTTTCCCCTTCACGCAGATATTGCTTCACGGAAAAGTCATACCTCAGGTGCATATTCTTTCCCCGGCCTGCAAGAATGCCGTTTACAAACACTTCGCACAGCGTATCGAGCATCTCGCAGTGGAGAAACACCTCGTCCATTTGCAGCATGGCCTGATCCACGAAAAAGGCGCGGCGGTATTCCCAATCCCTTTCCGCCACCCATTTGCTTTTTTCCTCATTCTGCCCGATAAAGGGATCGGGGATTTTGCCGAGCGCCAGCAGGTCGCCATAGTTGCAGCCCGGCGCTTCGGCGGGCATCCACTCCCCCTGCCCCGCCTCACGGAACTGCCAGACGCCCCGTGCGCCGTTTAATGATTGTTCGAGCATAGATAACACCCTTTCGGAATTCTATTTGCGCTTTATCGCACTTCAATCAAATTGGTTTCTTTCTGTTGGAAATTTCGCCAAACGCTGATGGTTGCAAGGCACAGCGCAATCGCAACGGCCGCCAGCGCGATCCACATAAAAATCGTCGCATCCCAGGAAAAGCGGTTGAGCAGGTATCCCGTGCCGAAATTGGAAATGCCGCACCCGATATAGGCCACGCTGTTAAGAAAACCGGACATAGAGCTTGTGCGGCCATATCGGCTGAAATGCAGCGGGATAAACGTGATCATCATCACATTAACCGCAAACATGGAGGTTGTAATCCCCGCGAGGCACAGGATCGTGAGAAGCATGCTCCGGTCGCCCCAGCAGAGCAGGAGGCTCAAAAGCCCCAGCGCAAGGGCAAAAAACACACTTGCCGTTGCCGGCTCGCTGCGGGTATAGCGGTTAAGCCACTTTGCAAGGTACGCGCCCGCCACATTGACAATGGGCAGGATCATCGTAAGCAGCAGGGAAATGCTGCTGTCCGCCGCAAAGGTTTCAACAATATAGGTGGGCACCCACTGCGTTACGCTGTCCTTCAACGTGCCGTGCACCGCAATCGGGATGAGCAGCAGAATCAGCCCGGAGGATGCGAAGAGCGAGAGGAACTGCCGCAGCGGCAGCTTCTCCCCGCTTGCCCGCGCCATCTGTGCGGCAGGCGGCGGCGCGACCCTTTCCATCTTCGGCAGCAGCCATCCCGTGCCGAAGAACCAGACCAGGCTCACAGCCAGCACGATTAGGCCGCACACAAGAAACACACCGTTCCATGGGAGGAATTTCAGCGCGAGCATGCTCACGCCATAGCTTGCGAGCGTGCCAAGAGGCACGGTTGTGGAGATGTCAATTCCAAATTTCGATTTGCCCTTTTCATCATAATACTCCCCCGCAAGGCGCAGGATCGGCGACCATACCATCGACTGCACAAAGCCGTTCATCCCCCAAAAAAACAGCAGCACCCCGTAGCCGTGCGCAAAAAACAGCAGGAGATTGCACAGGCTCGAAACCAGCAGCCCGCCGAACACCATCTGGCGCGGCGCGATCCGGTCGCCCAAAAAGCCGTTGATAAACTGGCCCACGCCGTATGTAATAAAAAAGCAAGAGGAAACGGAAGCCATCTGCGCCTTTGTGAAAAGGCCTAGTGTGTTCAGCTCCGGCATGACAGCCGAAAAATTCAGCCGGCAGATATAGGTTGCAAAATAAGCCGTCCAGCAAAGGAGGAACAGCCTCTTCTCACAGGGCCCGAACCCCACATGGTTTTTACCCATTCTTTTCCCCCGCATCCCATAAAGTTGACTCTGCTTACTATACCATTTGCGCCGCTGAAAAGCAATCGTTTCACAACCATTTTTCCAGAAAGCAGCGGCCTCCCGCTTGCTATTCCCGCGCCGTTGGTCTATACTGGATGCGACATAAAATCACATTACAGGAGGCTCCCATGCCATGTCACTGACCCAACAACTCACCTGGCTACTCGATACCACGCAGTCCGAAAAGGACTATATCGAATCCGTGCAGAAAAGCGGTATTTTTGAAAATACAGTCGCTTCCGCCTATCCGCAAACCGTCACGGCTCGCCTCGTCCGCGAGCATTTCACGGATACGGATTGCGGTAAACGCAAAAAAGCGCTCATCGTCGGCTTTGACGGCGCGCGGGCGGACGGGATGCTCAACCTTGTGAAATCCCGCGACCCCAAACTTGATGTCACAAATGAGAACAGCCCCCTGAGCGCCGTGTGCGCTGTGAAGGAGCAGGGGGGGCTATATCTGACCTATGCGGGCGGTGAGCCGGGCGATAGACAAACGAAGCAGGATACGAGCACCGCGCCGGGCTGGGCCTCCGTATTAACCGGCGTCTGGGCGCGGGATCATGGGGTTTACGGGATGGAAACGATGAACAGTGCGTATCCAACCGCCCTGCTGGAGCTTGCGCGCCGGGGCGTTTCCGCCTGCTTCTACGGCCTGTGGGAAACGCACTTTGCCAACACTTATAAAGGCGAAATAGAAACCGCCCAAAAAGAACGCCTGCCGCTCGAATACCTGCACTGCAAAAGTGAAAATGATTTGCACGGTCAACTTCTGCGCGCAATCGACGCGGATGTGGACTGTATTTTCGGTGTCTACGAGGGGCCGGATAGCTGCGGCCACGGGGTTTCCTTCACCAACAACAATTATTTGTATACAAAGAGCATCTCCGATTGCGACCGATGCGCATATGAGCTGATGGAGCGTGTCCGTGCGCGCGATACTTATGAGAATGAGGATTGGCTCATCCTCATCACCTCCGATCACGGCGGGCATAAAAGGAGACACGGCACGCAGAAAATTCAGGACAGGATGACGTTTTTGGCAAGCAGCAAAAGGATCGAAACACTGTAACCGTTCAGAATTCGGTAGAACAAAACGGCTATTTCACAGATACCTTTGCCCAAGAGAAAGGATCGATCTATTTTATGCGAAAAGCATTGTTAACCTCCCTTCTATGTATCCTATTGCTACTTTCCCTACTCTCACCAGCGATCGCTGCCGGTGAAACCGTTCGGAGCACTTCGGTCAAAATAACAAGCGATCACTATATCACGGACACTTTCTGCGGCGTTCCAGCGTATTACAATAAAAACAGCAATATACAATGTAACGAATACATTATGAGGTTTTATGACCATGCATTTGGGTTAGATGTTTTTGCCTATAGCAACACCGGATTGATCATGATGTCAAACGGTTATGAATTTCAAAAAACGACCGTTCCAAAACCGGGCGATGTATACTATGCCCCGGCTGAGAAGCGAGGGAAGCCTTATGACCATTGGGCAATCGTGAAGCAATACAATGCGAAGGCGCACACAATTACCCTGATTGAGCAAAACTTTTCCTACACGGAGGGCGGAATCAAATATGCCAGCGTCAATCGGGAAGTGCGTTTCCCTTACAGCACTTATGACGTGTTCACCCCCATCTCCACAACAGGAGCAAATCATCCTACGCTTCATTTGCCGGAAACGACCACAACCCAAAAGGCGACAGCCACGCGCCCTGCCCCCGCCACAAGCCGACCGTCCACCCGGCCGAATGCCACTCAGCCAGGCGCCGCGAGCACAAGCCGCTCGCCCTCATCTGCCGGCGCCGGGCATGTGTTAAAAAACGAAGCTGTGGATTCTGCCTCCACATCTTCTTCCCATGTGAAAGCCTCTCTAGAAGCTTCCACATGCACAGCATCCGGTGATACGCAAACGGAGCTCATTACAATAGGCCCAAACGAGGAGGCAACCCCGCTGTATAATGATTCTGAACCAGTTTCACAAGCGGCAAACGCAATTTCACAGTTGAACCGTTCATGGATCATCCCCGTCATAGCTGCCACTTTTCTGCTGCTTGCAGGCGGAATGATTTGGCTGCTGATTCGGCGCAAATCCAGCAAATAGATGGTTTCTGAAAAAGGCACGCTGCAAACTATAAAGTTTGCAGCGTGCTTTTTTCGCTTACCAGAATAATGCTTCACCGGATAGCAACGCGCTCACCCATGAGAATTCCCCCTCCGCACCCCCGCACGGTCCGTCAGAATCTCCATCATACGGAATGACGCTCTGCTCCAACCAGCCTGAAATAACCCTGCCGCTACGTTTCGTACTCCACCTGCCACATACCGCGCTCTTCCATCGCCCGGCGTATATCCGAAAAGGAGTAGCCAAGCCTTTGGAGCGCGTTTGCCACACGGCGGCGGTCTTTCTCCGTGCCCTGATAAGAGCGTGCATATTTGGTTTCCAGCAACATGCCCAGCCTCGCCAGCGGGTCACCCTCAATCCCACGCGCCGCCTCATAGGCCGTATCGCGTGCAACGCCGCGAGCTGCAAGCTCCTGCTCAATGCGGGCAGGGCTAAACCCCTTGCGGCGAAACAACTCATCTGCAAGGCTCTGCGCATAGGTTTCATCGTTGATAAGCCCAAGCTCCACCATGCGGGCAGCAGCAGCCTGCGCGGCCTCACGGCTGAATCCGCTGCGCATGAGTTTGCCGGCGAGCTCACGCTCGCAGTGATCGCGTATTTCCAGCAGACGCAACGCCTTTTGCTTCGCCTTATTTTCCTCTACCAGGGCAACAAACGTTTCAAACGCTGCCTCATTGATCTCCATGCCGGAGAAAAGCCCGCAGGTCAGCCAAAATTCCCGGTTTGTCGTCAGGCGGTATTCGCCGTCGAGCAGAATATGAATCTTCTGCCCCTTGCCCTGCTGTGCCGTGAGAATCATGCTTCGTCGTCATCCACAGCGATATCGAGCTTCGCTCGCGCCGCCGCGCGGGTGGTCGGCTTGGCCGCCGGCGCCGCCTTCGGCGCAGCGGGGGTGGGAGCCGCCTGCTCCTTCGCACCTGCGGCGGGTGCAGCGCGCCGATCATTGGTCAGCTTGCCGAGATTCGCCCGGATTTTCCCCTCAATCTCATCCGCCAGTTCCGTATTCGTGCGGAACAGTTCCTTCACATTATCACGACCTTGCCCAAGGCGGCTGTCTCCATAAGAAAACCACGCGCCGCTCTTCTGGATAATATCGAGCTTCACGCCGATATCCAGCAGCTCGCCCTCGCGGGAAATGCCTTTACCATACATGATATCGAATTCCGCCTCTTTAAAAGGAGGCGCCACTTTATTTTTCACGATCTTCGCCCGCGTACGGGAGCCGACGAACTCGTTCCCCGCCGCCTTGAGCTGCTCAATGCGGCGCACGTCGATGCGCATGGAAGCATAAAATTTCAGCGCGCGGCCGCCGGTGGTTACCTCCGGGTTGCCATACACCACACCGACCTTTTCACGCAGCTGATTGATAAAGATCAAAATGCAGTTGGATTTTGAGAGGGAACCCGCAAGCTTGCGCAATGCCTGTGACATGAGCCTTGCATGCAGACCCACATGTGAATCGCCCATTTCGCCCTCGATCTCCGCCCGCGGCACCAACGCCGCCACGGAATCGACCACAGCAACATCAATCGCTCCAGAGCGCACGAGCGCTTCCGTAATTTCGAGCGCCTGCTCGCCGTTATCCGGCTGGGAAACCAGCAGGGAATCTACATCCACGCCGAGATTTTCTGCATAGATCGGATCAAGCGCATGCTCCGCATCGATAAATGCGGCTTCTCCCCCGGCCTTCTGAGCCTGGGCGATGACATGCAGCGCCAGGGTGGTTTTACCGGAGGATTCCGGGCCGTAAATTTCAATAATCCTACCGCGTGGCAGGCCGCCGATGCCGGTGGCGACGTCAAGGGAGATGGAGCCCGTCGGGATCGACGCGACGTTCATGCCGTTGTTTTGCCCCAGGCGCATGATCGCGCCCTTGCCATATTGTTTTTCAATCTGCGCGAGCGCGGTATCCAGCGCTTTTTGTTTATCCGCCATAGTAAAAAATCCCTCCGATTTTAATTCGCACATTTGTTCGTCCTGCTTGTATTATAGAAGGTTTGTGGAGAAAATGCAAGGGGGAATGCAAGAAAAACCGGGCGCACCTCCCCCCCAAATGTTTTGAGCAAAGAAAGCATCAGTGTACAGGGAGAACATCGCCGTCAGGGCGTGCCCAAACGCATGCCGACTGCGTTCTCGGGCTCGACTGGCGACAGCCTTGTCATCCTGCGTCTGGGACGCCTTGACGGTCCTTTGGAGTTTTCAGCCAGGGGCTTGGCCACAATGCTAAAAACCGATGTGTACCCCTGTACACTGATGCAACTGTGAAACCTATGCTATAACCGCCAATCTGCCTGTAACAGATGGATATTTTTTACATCAACATTCTACAGAATTCGCATAGGAATGTCAACTGTTTAAATTCAAAACTCCTTGCATTCTGAAAGCTGAGAGCGACAGGCCAATTCTATTCATAGAAAGAGGCAGCCGCGGAATGCGCCCATTGCGCAGCTGCCTAAAATTTATTGTGTCATACGCACAAAGCTAACCCCCTGCGAAAAATGGCGTTGCCGCTCTGCGGCAGGAGGCGTTTCGCGCCGACAGGCATTTTTCCAATGCTTCAAACTTTGTTTGAAGCTATTTTACCATAAAAGTGGGTTGATTACTATGTGCAGAGCGCCACGGCTACGGAATGTCGTTTTAGCATGCTGTTCCGAAAACCAACTTGATTTCTATGCGCCGCGGCGAACAGTAGGTTGCTCAATGTGCTGCTTCCCGGGGCGGCTCACTCGGGAAGAGGAGCTTGAGAAAGAGCCGCTCCGCAGCGTTGCTGCTGTCGTAGCGATAGAGAAGCCTTGCGCCGTTCTGATCTATCACATGGAATCCGCCGTTTTCATATTGAATCGAAATTTTTGCCTGGCTCAGCGCCAGCCGCAGAGATAATTCCCACGAAAAGGCAGAGACGCGCCCCTCTTGCAACGCGTTGAAGGCATCTTCAAATTCAAGAGGACTAACCCCCTCCACAAGGAAGAGCAGCCACAATTCCTTTTGCAGAGGAATTGGAAGCGCATCAAGATAACTCCCGCCCTCCTCATTAAAGGGAAGGTAGCGGTAATGGGTGTCTGCGCTGTACTGTGGCGCATCGGCAAAGAGCTGCTCCGTCAGCTGTGTGCGAGCTATGGGCAGGTAAGCCTTGCGGTAATCCATGTGCTGAAGGATTTGGCCAAACGTTACCGCCTGTGTTTCGTCTGGAAAGGTAATTTTGGCGCATAAATCGGAAATCAGATCGAAATCACGCGCAGAAACATCCTGCTTGCATAATTGCAGGTTCTCTCCGGAAAAGCGGGCAGAGAGCCTGCCTCCCTCTAGGCCGTGTACATTTCCATAGATGGAAATCGGACTTCCCTGGGAAATAAGGGCCATAACCACGCCGTATTCTTCTAAGAATGCCTCTGCTTCAAAACAGCTGTGTTCAAAATAGGCCCAGAGAACTTTGTCGCGCGTGGCATAGAGCTGTGGGTTTATGGAAACTTCAGCGCTTACCGCATAAAGCAGGCGTACCAGCTCCGCGGCCCGGTTGACGCAAGGGATTTTTTCACCAAAGTAAATATCTCGTTGCCATGCGATACGTTTTTTTTGCATGCTTGCCCTCTCCATTCCATACGATAGGAAATAGCCTGCTGGAAATAAGGGAATCCAGACAGGCTATCCCAATAGGCCTTAAGATCGCATTATTTCAAGATGCCGTCCAGCCGTAAGTTGACCTCTAGGACGTTGACGGTTTTTTCTCCGAGCACACCGAGAAACCTGCCCTTTGTGCATTTTTCCACAATCGCATGCACCTCGTCCTCCGTCATGCCGTTTGCTTTCGCAAGGCGTGGCACCTGGTATTCAGCGGCGGCAGGGGAGATGTGCGGGTCCAGGCCGCTGCCGGAGCAGGTAACAAGGTCAACCGGGATGGGTTCATCGCCTTTTTCCGGATGAGCAGCACGGATTTTTTCTACCCGCTCTGCAATGGCCTGGGCATACTCTTCGCTGGCAGGCGTGAGGTTAGAAGGGGCTGCGTACATCAGCATTTTGCCATCTTTATCCTTGTAGGTGGAGACGTCAATGTTCATAACACGCCCCCACATGTGCGTTTCATCTGTGTATTGCTGGCCGAGCAGCGCGGAGCCGTATTTTTTGCCATCCACTTCGATGATGCTGCCGTTTGCCTGCTCAGGGAAGATCAGCTGTGCAATCCCGGTTACAACGCCGGTGTAAAGCACGCCGCAGAGGATTGTGAAAATTAGAAAGATGAGAGCTGCCCGCGGCAAAATTGATTTGAGTGTTTTCATGAGAGACTTACCTCCAGTTTATCATGGCAGTCCTGTTTGGCCTTATGCAAGGCCGAACAGGACGAGGATCATATCAATCAGCTTGATAAAGATGAACGGAGCGATCAGCCCGCCCAGGCCGTAGATCAGCAGGTTCCTGGAAAGAAGTTTGCCTGCGGATACCTCACGGTATTTCACCCCCTTGAGCGCCAACGGGATCAATGCGATAATAATCAGCGCGTTGTAGATAATCGCCGACAGAACCGCACTGAGCGGGGATTGAAGCCCCATGATATTCAGTGCAGACAGGCCGGGATACAGCCCCATGAACAGGGCGGGGATAATGGCGAAATATTTTGCCACATCGTTGGCAATAGAGAAAGTGGTGAGGCTGCCGCGCGTCATCAGAAGCTGCTTGCCAATGCGGACGATATCAATCAGTTTCGTCGGGGAGGAATCGAGGTCAACCATATTGCCGGCCTCCTTAGCTGCCTGCGTGCCGCTGTTCATCGCCACCGCAACGTCTGCCTGCGCAAGGGCGGGGGCGTCGTTGGTGCCGTCGCCGGTCATTGCCACAAGGTGGCCCTTGCTCTGGAAGTCACGGATCATCTTCAGCTTACCCTCCGGGGTAGCCTCTGCAAGAAAGTCATCTACGCCGGCTTCGGCAGCGATGGCCGCTGCGGTCAAGGGGTTATCGCCCGTAATCATGATCGTCTTTATACCCATCTTGCGCAGATCGGCGAATTTTTCCTTTACGCCTCTTTTGATAATATCTTTGAGGTAAATCACGCCGAGGATTTTATGGTTTTTTGCTACGACTAGAGGCGTTCCGCCCTGATTGGAAATGGATTTGACCGTTCCATCGCATTCTGTGCTATAGGCGCCGCCATTCTGAAGGACATAATCGCGCATCGAGTCTGCCGCACCCTTACGGATCTCAACGCCGTCATAATCCACGCCGCTCATGCGGGTTTTCGCGCTAAAGGGGATAAAGCGCATGTTTTTATCCTCCAGCGTTCTTGCGCGGATACCGAATTTTTCCTTTGCAAGAATCACCACGCTGCGCCCCTCCGGCGTTTCATCCGCCAGAGAGGAGAGCTGGGCCGCGTCGGCCAGCTCCTCCGGCGTTGCGCCGTCCACCGGGATGAAGGCGTGTGCCTGACGGTTGCCAAGTGTGATCGTACCGGTTTTATCGAGCATCAGGATATCTACGTCGCCTGCCGCCTCGATCGCGCGGCCGCTCATGGCCAGCACGTTTGCCTGGTTGAGCCTGCTCATGCCCGCAATGCCGATTGCGGAGAGCAGCGCGCCGATCGTGGTGGGGGCAAGACATACGAGCAAGGCCACCAGAGTGGTGACGGAGGTCGGGTTTGCGATCCCGGCCTGCTTGGCGGAGAAGATGGAGTAGGTATACAGAGAGACCGTGACCAGAATAAAGATGATGGAGAGTGCCACGAGGAAGATTTGCAGCGCGATCTCATTCGGCGTTTTCTTGCGCGCCGCGCCTTCCACCATGGCGATCATCTGATCGAGGAAGCTTTCGCCCGCTTCGCTTGTAACCTCCACGACGATCCAATCCGACAGAACCGTTGTGCCGCCTGTGACTGCGCTGCGGTCGCCTCCGCTTTCGCGGATAACAGGCGCGGACTCGCCGGTGATGGCGCTCTCATCTACGGAAGCGGCGCCTTCGATCACTTCGCCGTCCGCAGGGATCTGCTCGCCGGCTTTCACGATGACGATGTCGCCCTTTTTCAAAGAAACGGAAGAGACAACGGTGATCTCGTCCTTTTGGGCTGCGCAGGGGATTTTATGCGCGTCAACATCCTTTTTTGCAGCGCGCAGGGCGTCCGCCTGCGCTTTGCCGCGTCCCTCCGCAATGGCCTCTGCGAAGTTTGCAAACAGCACGGTAAACCAGAGGATCACTGCGATGGCGAGCGTGTATCCGGAGGGAGCGTCCTTGATACCGAACAAGGATACGATCCACAGTCCGGTGGTTAAAATGGCAGAGAGAAAGACGAGCAGCATCACAGGGTTTTTCACCTGTGTTTTGGGGTTCAGCTTGAGAATGGAATCCTTGAGCGCCCGTGCGACGATCTTTTTGTCGCGGAAGGCGCTTCTTGCTTTTGCAGCCATAAAAACACCTCCTTATGCAATGCTGCTGAAGAATTCAGCAATCGGCCCGAGTGCGAGCGCGGGGAAGAAGCTTAGCGCGCCAACCAGCAAAACGATGAAGATCAGCAGGAAAACAAACAGAGCGTTGGTCGTGGAAAGAGTGCCCGCCGTTGTGGCGATACGCTTCTTGCCGGCAAGGCTGCCCGCGATGGCAAGCGTGCCGATGACCGGCAGGAAGCGCACAAACAGCATGACAAAGCCAAGCGTTAGGTTCAGGAAAACGGTGTTGGCATTGAAGCCTGCAAATGCTGAACCGTTATTGCCGCCCGCTGAGGAGTAAGCATACAGAAGTTCGGAGAAGCCATGCGCACCTGGATTGTTCAAACTGTCCGCAACGCTTGGGACTACCGCTGCGATACCGCTGCCGACGAGAATCGCAATGGGAGTGGCCAGGCATACGAGAACGGCCCATTTCATCTCGTAGGGCTCAATTTTTTTGCCCAAGAATTCAGGGGTGCGCCCGACCATGAGCCCTGCAATGAACACAGTGAGGATTGCAAAGGCCAGCATCCCATACAGGCCGCAGCCCGTACCGCCGAAGATCACTTCACCGAGCTGCATCAGCAGCATTGGCACCATGCCGCCCAGAGGCGTGTAGCTGTCGTGCATGGAGTTGACGGAGCCGTTGGAGGCCGCCGTTGTGAACGTGGCCCATGTGGCGGAGGTAGCAATGCCGAAGCGGGATTCCTTGCCCTCCATGTTGCCGCCAGCCTGATCCACGGTGGTCATATTCACACCGTCCTGCGCAAGCTGCGGGGTTGCGATCTGTTCGCTGGCCGCGACGCAGCCCAGCGCGATCACCAGGCAGATAAACATGGCCAGAAAGATTGCCACGCCCTGCTTCTTGTTCTTTACGCTGCGTCCAAAGGTGAAACACAGCGCAGCGGGGATTAGCAGCAGAGAAATCATTTCAAGGAGATTGGTAAAAGCGCTGGGGTTCTCCAGCGGATGGGCGGAGTTGACTCCCATGAAGCCGCCTCCGTTTGTGCCGGATTGTTTGATGGCGATTTGGCTTGCCGCCGGGCCCATGGGGACAAACTGATCTGTTACGATTTCCGCATCTGGGATGATTTTTCCGTCCACGGTAACCGTATTCTTTTCTTGATCAATTACGGCGTTCTCAATGACCTCGCCCTCCGCGCTGATGGCGATCGGCTCCACAAGGGAAACAGTTTCCGCAGGCTTCAGGTTCTGGATGACGCCGCCGCCAACCAGGCCCAGCGCAATGACGAGATTCAGGGGGATCAAAATGTGAATGATGATCCGCGTCATATCTACCCAAAAGCTGCCAAGGCCTGTGGATTTCACTTTGATAAAACCGCGTATCATCGCAAAGAGTACGGCGATGCCAGTTGCAGCGGAAACAAAGTTTTGTACGGTAAGGCCTAGCGCTTGCGACAGATAGCTTAAAGTGGATTCTCCGCTATAGGCCTGCCAATTGGTGTTGGTAACGAAGCTGACGGCTGTGTTAAAGGATAAATCCCATTTTACGCCCGGCAAATTTTGCGGATTACCGGGTAGGACGCCTTGCAGTAGCTGAAGCAGAAATAAAAAGATCAGCCCGATGCCTGAAAAGATGAGGACGGAGACGGCATACTTTTTCCAGCTCATCTCCTCCTCCTTTTTGATTCGCATTACCTTGTAAACCGCATTTTCACAGGGCGTCAGGATGCGGGAGAGGAATGTTTTTTCCCCATCCATCACTTTCTTTATGTATGCTCCGAGCGGGATTGCCAAAATTACAAGGATCGCTAGGTATAATCCATATTGCAAAATAGCGCTCATTGCTGCTCATCTCCCTTCATGAGAATCCAGAAGTAATAGGCGAGAAGCGCCATTGCTGTCAGCCCAATGACGGCTATGATGATTTGCATAGGGCCGTGACCTCCTTTTCTTTTCCTAAGTTGAAGTATAATGAATGCCACTTTAAAACGGCATTAGCATTGCGCGGCATAAGATTAAGATTCCATTAAGATCGGCTCATAGCCAGCCGAAAATCAGGGCGACTGGGAGCATGACTGCCGAAGTCAAAAAAAACACGGCAGTGAGAACCAGCACGGGCATGCCAAAAAAAATAATCGGATAGGCCATATGTGGGTAGCGCGAGATAAATCGATCCAAGCGTTCATCCAAACGCAATTCGAGGGTTTGCAGTGACCGAATGATTCCTGCCATAGCGGATAACCATCCTTTCCTAAGTGGAACAAAATATTCAGGGGAGAGCATAGCCTGCCAGCCCCTTTGTATTCATGCTAGCATGCACAGTGTTAAGATGGTGAAAGTGATTTGTCATTCATAGTTAAAAGATGATAAAGATTCCTTTTCTCACCGTAGAGAGATCAGATGATTTTCACCGCCTGATCTGCAAAAAAGGAAGTGGAAATCCAGCTTTTTATATTTTAGGAGCAAAGAATAGGAAAAGGGAGGAAATTAAAGAAATCGAGAGCTTTTGATAGCCCCATTTTCGTTCATCTGCACTTTCTTGCAGTTTCAGTAAAAAAAATGTTGACAATTGCAGGTTTTCGCACTATATTTGTTACGATTCCTATCATAGGCTGTAGGGGCGGAAAGGGGCTGCATAATTGGAAAATAATGTGATTATCGATTTAAAAAATATCTCCGTATCCTTTGACGGCGAGCCGATTTTGAAAAACCTGAATCTTTATATTCGCGACAAGGAGTTTATCACGCTGCTGGGCCCATCCGGCTGTGGAAAAACGACCACGCTGCGGATCATCGGCGGCTTTTTGGAGCCGGATGAGGGTACGGTCATTTTTGACGGAAAAAAAATTAATGGTGTGCCGCCTCATAAGAGGCAGGTCAACACCATTTTTCAGCGTTATGCGCTTTTTCCGCATCTGGATGTATACGAAAATATTGCCTTTGGCCTGCGGGTGAAAAAATGGCCGGAGAAAAAAATCCGCGATAAGGTCAATGAGATGCTGGCGCTTGTCAACCTGAAGGGCTTCAAACGGCGCAAGATCGCCTCCCTATCCGGCGGGCAGCAGCAGCGCGTCGCCATTGCGCGTGCGCTTGCCAACGAGCCGCGCGTGCTGCTTTTGGATGAGCCGCTCGGCGCGCTCGACCTCAAGCTGCGCAAGGATATGCAGGTGGAGCTGAAAAATATTCAGCAGCGCATGGGCATCACCTTCATCTATGTGACCCACGATCAGGAGGAGGCGCTCTCCATGTCCGACACGGTGGTGGTGATGGACAGCGGCGTGATCCAGCAGATCGGCACGCCGGAGGATATCTATAACGAGCCGAAGAACGCCTTTGTGGCGGATTTTATTGGCGAGAGCAATATCCTCGACGGCGTGATGCGGGCGGATTATCTCGCGGAGTTTTCTGGCCATCGGTTCCAGTGCCTTGATCAGGGCTTCCAAAAAAATGAACCGATAGACGCGGTCGTTCGCCCGGAGGATGTGGATGTCGTCCCCGCAGAAGAGGGGATGCTCTCCGGCACAGTGACGAGCGTGACCTTCAAGGGCGTGCATTTTGAGATTATTGTGGATATCGGCGGCTTTAAGTGGATGATCCAGTCCACCGACCATCAGGCTGTGGGTGATGTGATTGGCCTGAAAATTGATCCGGATGCGATCCATATCATGAAGAAATCGGCCTATTCGGGTGCGTTTGGCGACTATAGCTCCTTCAGCGACGAGCTGGAGCACCTTTCCGACCCTGAGGAAGAGGAGGCGTAGCATATGGAAAAGAAGCCTTCTCTTCTGCAAAAACTCGCTTCGGCGCAATATATCGTCTGGTCTGTGATCTTCATTGTCGCGCCGTTGATTCTGGTGGTTTATTATGCGTTTACCGATGCGCAGGGCAATTTTACGGTTGCCAACATTCAACAGCTGGGCAGCTATGGCAACATCTTTCTTCGCTCAATCGGTTACGGCTTAGCGGCAACGGTGATTTGCCTGCTGCTCTCCTATCCGTTTGCCTATCTCCTATCCCAATCCGGGGCAAAGCGGCAGAGCACGATGATCTTGCTGGTTATGTTGCCCATGTGGATGAACTTCCTGCTGCGCACCTATTCCTGGATGACGATTTTGGAAGATACAGGCCTCATCAACACAGTGCTTGGATTCTTCGGCATTGGCCCGCTGCATATGATTAATACGGGCGGCGCGGTAGTTCTGGGCATGGTTTATAATTTCATTCCCTATATGATCCTCCCGCTGTATTCCGTGATGTCCAAGCTTGACAAGAGCATGGTGGAGGCGGCGCAGGATCTGGGCGCAAATCGGGTGGCTGTTGTTCGCAAGGTGATTTTTCCTTTGAGCATGCCCGGCGTCGTTTCCGGCGTCACTATGGTGTTCGTGCCGTGTGTAAGCACCTTTTATATTTCTCAAAAGCTCGGCGGCGGCACGTTTTCCCTCATTGGCGATATTATCGAGATGCAATTTCAAACGGCGTATAATTATAATTTGGGCGCGGCGCTATCGCTCGTGCTGATGGTGCTTATCCTCATCTGCATGGCGTTCATGAACCGGTTCGCCGATCAGGATTCCGGGGCAATGGTGATTTGAAAAAAGGCGCTCTGCTTTTTGCAATGCAGAGCGCTGCCTGACCGAACGCCACAGATTCCGAGTAAGGGGGGACCATTTGTATGAAACCTGTATCAAAAATTTATATGGCGCTGATCTTTCTGTTTTTGTATGCGCCGATTTTCGTGCTGATTTTTTTCTCGTTTAACGCATCCAACAGCACGAGCCTGTTCGCCGGCTTTTCTCTGCGGTGGTATGAGTCGCTCTTTCAGGATAAGGCAACGCTTCAGGCGTTGTATAACAGCCTGATTTTGGCGGTGGCCTCCTCACTGGCTGCTACTGTGCTTGGCACGGCAGCTGCGGTCGGCATCGATACCATGCGCAATAAGTGGCTTAAATCGAGCGTTTTATCCGTTACCAATATCCCAATGATGAATCCGGAGATCGTTACGGGTATCTCCATGATGCTGTTGTTCGTGTTTGCGGGTAAGCTGCTGGGCGCAAGGGACGTGCTGGGCTTCTGGACGCTGCTGTTTGCGCATATTACATTCAATTTGCCGTATGTGATCCTGTCGATCCTGCCAAAACTGAGGCAGATGGATCCGCATCTTTCCGAGGCAGCGCAAGATCTGGGCTGTACGCCGGCACGCTCCTTTTTTCAGGTTGTTTTACCCGGTATCATGCCCGGTATCGTCACTGGGCTGGTGATGTCCTTTACGATGTCGCTCGACGATTTTATCATCAGCTATTTTACAAACGGTCCGTCCTTTCAAACGCTGCCCGTGCGAATTTACTCGATGACAAAGCGCCGTGTCACGCCGGATATCTATGCATTGTTCACCCTGATTTTTGTCGCTATCCTCGTGCTGTTGATCCTGTATAATATTGCGCAGGCGCAGGGCGAGAAGCGCATAAATAAAAAAATGGCTGTAAAGGAGACTGAAAATTGAAAAAATTTGTGGCAATCCTGTTTGCCGTGGTTATGGTGTGCTCCACGGCGCTTCCCGCGGCGATTTCTGCTTCTGCGGTGGATACGTCCAGCCTAGCTGGGACGACAATCAACGTTTATAACTGGGGTGAATACATTTCTGATGGCTCTGAGGGCTCGATGGACGTAAATGCGGAGTTTACCAAGCGCACTGGTATCAAGGTCAACTATAACAATTACGATACCAATGAAAACATGTACGCAAAGCTTAAAAGCGACGGTGTGAGCTTCGATATCGTTATCCCGTCGGATTATATGATCGAGCGCCTGATTGCAGAGGGGATGCTGCAAAAGATTGATTTTTCAAATATCCCGAATTATAAGTATATCGACGCAAAATATAAGGGCCTGTATTTTGACCCTGAGGATGCGTATTCCGTGCCCTATAATGTGGGCATGGTCGGCCTAATTTATAACACCAAGCTGGTGAAGGAGGCTCCCACAAGCTGGAATGTGATGTGGGATGAGCAGTACAAAGGCAAAATCCTAATGTTCGACAACCCGCGCGACGCATTTGGCATTGCGCAAAAGCTGCTGGGCCAATCCTTTAACACGACCGATGAGGCCGAGTGGAAGGCGGCTGCAGAAAAGCTCAAGGAACAGAAGCCGGTTCTCCAGGGATATGTTATGGACGATATCTTCCGCAAAATGGAAAATGGCGAGGCGGCCATTGCGCCCTATTACGCGGGCGACTTCATCACAATGTATGACAATAACCCCGATCTTGCATTCGTTTACCCGCAGGAAGGCGTCAATGTTTTCGTCGATTCAATCTGTATTCCGAAAAACGCTAAAAACAAAGCGGCGGCAGAAGCTTATATCAACTTCCTGCTGGATCCGGATATTGCGGTGGAGAATGCGAATTACCTTGGCTATGCCACTCCAAATACGGCGGTGCTTGCCCGTGATGACTATGAGCTAAAGGGCAACGAGTATCTCTATCCGACGCAGGATAAAATGCCAAAGACCGAGTATTTTTACAACCTGCCGCAGAACACTCTGACCTTGATGACCGACCTTTGGAGTGAGCTGAAAGCCAGCCAGAGCGGGGAAGCCGGCCAGGAGCAGAAAACGGATTATACCTGGCTGTATATCGGCATTGGCGCAGTGGCGGTCATCGCCGCCGGCGTGATCGCATATAAAGTAATCCAGAAGAAAAAGCGCGATTTTGCGGATGCAGAGGACTAAGCCGAACGATCGCGGGAACAAGGAGAGGGATACACAATGGCATCACAGCTTCGCAAACCGCAGGCGGGGGATATCACCGCTACAATGAAAACGACGATGGGGGAAATTCAGATTCTCCTCTTTCCGGACGCCGCTCCAAAGGCGGTCGAGAATTTTACGACGCACGCCAAAAACGGTTACTATGACGGCCTGATTTTTCATCGCGTCATCCCGGATTTTATGATTCAGGGCGGAGATCCGACGGGCACTGGCATGGGCGGGGAGAGCATCTGGGGAAAGCACTTTGAGGATGAATTCAGCCCGGATTACCATAACCTGCGCGGCGCGCTTTCCATGGCAAACGCGGGCCCCGGCACCAACGGCAGCCAGTTTTTCATCGTGCAGGCGCCCGCCGTCAGCGACGATCTTCTCGCACAGATGGAAACCCTCGGCGAGAGCGCTTTTCCAGCATGGGCCGTGTCAGCCTATCGCACCAAGGGCGGCACCCCGTGGCTCGATTTTCGCCACACGGTATTTGGCCAGGTGTATGAGGGGATGGACGTGGTCGATGCGATTGCAAACGTCCCCTGCGGCCGGAACGATAAGCCGGCGGAGGATGTTGTAATCGAATCGATCACGATTGCACAGTTATAAGCAATGCAGAAGGGGCTGTTGCGAACGGCGGAAGGTACCGTTTGCAACACCCCCGGCGAGTTGTTCGGGGGGATTTCCGAACAACGTTTCCCTTGCCGCTATGCATCCGGATGCATAGCGGCGATCGCCTTCTTCGTACGTTTCATTGGGCGCTAAGCCGGCGTGGTTTCCGAGCCGTTTTCCCCAGCTTCCCACTCCGCCTGTAGTGTGATAGTGGCGCCGAAATCAAAACGCCGGATTTGGAATGGAAAGTGCTGCGGCATTGACAGTTCGCAGGAAGCCTTATCCAAACATAAATATTCTGTTTGCCGGTCAGCAGATCGTTCCAGGCGACGGAATCATTTTTATCTGTAAAACCAATGAATCCAAATGTTTCCGGGTTGCTGATGCCGTAATGTACCTGCACGTTGGGCAGGGGATTTCTTTCAGCATCAATCACTTGGAAGGTCAACTGCCTGGGGGCCTGCCGACATTGCGATTGGAATCACACAGTTTGCTTCCCGTCTGTTCCCGCCTTGTAAACTTTCTCCCAAGGCCTGTTTTGTCATTGACGGGGCCCGGCTTTTTTGTATGCCGGATCAGGGCTTGCTTTTTCTTTTCAGAGACGGTACGATAAAAGCAATTGGAAGAGGGAGGCGTGATCAATGCCAAACAGCTACGAGCGGATTTATGCCGTCGTCCGGCAGATTCCCTATGGCAGAGTTGCAACCTATGGCCAAATTGCCGCACTTGCGGGCAACCCCCGCTGGTCGCGCGTGGTGGGCTATGCGCTGCATGTGAATCCAGATCCGGCACATATCCCGTGCTTTCGTGTGGTAAACCGTTTCGGCGAGGTGTCAAGCGCGTTCGCCTTCGGCGGAGAAAATGAGCAGATTGCGCTGCTCCAGCGGGAGGGTGTGCGCTTCCTGCCGGATGGGCGAGTGGATCTTGCACATTTTTGTTGGGATGGCGGCACGGCGGCCGGTGATGAAATCGGTTGTGACGGGCTTGGCTTGTAAGAAAGGCGATTTCTTTTTTATTTATGAAGGGATGGATGATTAATATGAAAGACTTTTTTGACCTGATCGCACGGCGTGAGAGCTGCCGCAATTATGATCCGAACAAAAAGGTGGAAACGGAAAAGCTTGTCAAATGCATTGAGGCGGCGCGCCTTGCGCCCTCTGCTTGCAACAGCCAGCCTTGGAGCTTTGTTGTAGTGAACAGCCCGTCTGTATCCCCACAGGTTGCAAAATGTGTGCAGGGAATGGGGATGAATCGATTTACAGATAATTGCCCGGCATTCCTTATAGTAGTTGAGGAAAAAGCGACCTTGACGGCGAAAATCAGCGGTGCGTTCAAAGATCAGCAGTTTGCGCAGATCGATATCGGGCTGGCCACGTCGCAGATTTGCCTCGCCGCCGTGGACCAGGGCCTTTCTACCTGCATTATGGGATGGTTGGATGAGAAAAAGCTGAAGGAGCTGCTTCAAATCCCCAAATCAAAGCGGATCCGGCTGGTGCTGAGCGTCGGCTATGCCGCAGATGAACGCCTGCGGGAGAAAAAGCGTAAGAACCTGGATGAAATCATGCGAATTGTTGATAAATGAGCGCATTTTCGCTGTTTGGAAGGGCTTACCATCCGGTTTTAACCGTTGCTTTGCTTGACGTGGTGTGTGTGCATTTGGTATAATAACCTCACGAATCTCGAGCTTCGGAGAACATTGGCTTTCGAACCGCGCTTACGCTTTCGGTTCTCGGCTAGATAACCTCACGAAACACGAGAGTCACCGATTTTGCGTATTTTAGAAAACATTGAATCATTGATTTGGGCTGACGCCCTGCGGCTGCGCCGCCCATTGCACTTTGCGCAATGAAATCATGGTAATAGCATCAAGCCGGTTGTAAAGTTTCAAAGTTTGAAACTGGGTTGCATTGGAAAAATGTCTGTCGTCGCAAAACGCTTCCTGCCGTGTGGCTGCAACGTCATTTTTTGCGGAGAAGAGTTTTGTGTGGAAATAATTCCACTTCGATTCGATTCGATGCGGCAAAAAGGCCGGGCCTTCTCCGGCATTACGTGAAAAGGAGAAAATCAATGGATAAGAAAAAAACCAAGATCATTGTGATCGTGGCGGCAGTATGTGTTGTGATTGCCATTGCCGTAGGCATTGCGTTTGCAGTGCGCGGCTCAAAGGAGCCGGAAATCACAGTTCCAGCGAACAGCATGGGAGCTGATACGCCCGCGCCAAGCGAATCTGTCGGCGAGGTATCAACAGATGAGCCCTCTTCCTCCGAAGAGAGCACGGAGCCTACGGTGCCGGAGGGGACGACGGCTGAGGCAAAGCCTACGGCGACGAAACCGCACGCAACCGCCCCAACAAAGAAACCGACGACGACGAAAGTTGCGCCCACGAAGGCGACCGGACCGGTTACCAACGGAGAAAATCCCTTTGTGGAGTTTGATGAAAACGGCAATCCAGTGCCGATTGGCGCAACGGATTTCCGCCGCAGCCTTGGCTATTGCGAGTTGTATGACAATATGGCGCCGTATGCCGCGATGGATTTCGATACGGTGCGTATTAAATTCCGCTATGACAACCTTGACTGGATGGTGCAGATGTGGAAAGGACAGTACGGCCCTTCCATCGGTTGCGAAATTGGCGTTTACCATAAGCCAACCACGCGTATGGTTGAGTTTTATGATTGTGCTACGGATGAAAATTCATTGGTGATGGAAGCCTCCCTTTACCGGAAGGGGAAATTCGTTTTCCGTATGCCACGCCGCCTCTATTGGTGGGCCGCGGCATTTGATCCCGGCATGCTGGATAACGTTTCGGACCGTTCGGAGCTGAATGTGGTTGCCCGCATCACGCTCAAGGATAAAGAGATGTGCAACGCCTTTGCAAATTCTCTCCAGAAGCAGAAGGATGCCCAGGGCCGCACCTTTCAGAATGTTGGCAGCAGTTACAATAAGAACCAGCCAACGGTGACCCCGGTGTTCCAGGTGGTCGGCAACGACGTTTACTTTACCTGGTGATAAAATCATGCCGTTATACAAATTGTAGTTGACTTTATACTATTTTAGTGGCATAATAACGAAGTAATACAGTGGCGCTTGCCGTTGTAAATAATACCAAAGAGAAGGGAATGTCAACCATGAAAAAAGTTCTCAGCGTAGCGCTTGCTCTGGTTCTCTGCCTTGCAATGTGCGTCCCGGCGTTTGCAGCCGACACGAAGGACCCGGTCGATCAGATCGCAGACGCTATCAGCGGTGCAGGCATTGATCTCGGTGCAATCACTGACATGCTGTCCGGCCTGGGCGATTTCGATATCAGCTCCATCACGGGTGGCGATTTCGATATCGGCGCGCTTACCGAGATGCTTGGCGGCCTGAGCGACATCGATATCTCCAGCCTTAAGGATACGCTCCTGGGCGCTCTTGGCGGAATTGGCGGCGGTGATTTTGACATCGCTGGTATCCTCAATGGCCTTCAGGACAACGAGCTTGCTCAGTTGATCGCGAAGCTCTACTCGATCGCTCCGGTGGAGAAAGAGACCGAGGCTCCCACCGAGGCTCCGACAGAAGCTCCGACCGAGACCGAGCCGGAAGAAATCCCCGAGACGGGCGATTCCTCCGTCGGCATCGCGGTGCTTGGCGTTATCTCTGTTGCGGCCGCTGCGGCGTTTGTCTGCACCCGCAAGAAGGAAGCGTAAGCAACCCTCTTTTTTAGCAAATAAAAACCCCTTCCGGGTAATGCCGGGAGGGGTTTTTGTGATGTAATGAGGCTGAGAAGACGGCAGACGAGGAAGAGAGCCTGTTTTGCGCGTGGATTTTGATGAAGCTTTGCATCAGTGTGTAGCGTACACATCGGTTTTTAGCACTGTGGCCGCGCCCCTGGCTGCGTTATCCTCCTTGCTTTCCAGCAAGGAAAGCTGCGTCGTCTGCCTGTCGCCAGTCGAGCCCGAGAATGCAGTCAGCATGCGCTTGGGCACGCCCTGATGGCGATGTTCCCCTTGTACACTGATGTTTCCGTTCGATTCCGGAACGGTTGGCGGCCTTCTGAATCAGCGCTGTTACGTTCCTACACAAATCTCCCGGTTAAAATTCTATTTACAGTGTTCCTTCCTCAAATGCTGTGCGAAACCATACGTTCTGCACGGTAAAGGTTTGCCCATCAAGATAGGCGAGGTGCTCAGAGTCCGTCTGAAAGTCGAATTGAAGCTTGTAAGAATAGAGGCATTGTTTTTTATATCCGCCAAATTTTTTATTTTGTGTGTTCACGCCATATTTCCCATCGCCCAGCAGGGGGTGGCCGATAGAAGCAAAATGGGCGCGGATCTGATGCGTTCGGCCGGTTAGCAGCTCTACCTCAGCAAGCGTTAAACCGTTGCGATATCCGAGCGTCCGGTAGCGTGTGCGGATCGTTTTGGCGCCGGGGCAGGGCTGGCGGCGCACATAAACACGGTTTTTCTTTTCATCCTTAAACAGATAGCCTTCCAGTGTGCCCTTCGGCTCATCCAACGCGCCGATCAAAATGCAGAGGTAATATTTATGCAGCTCGCGGTCTTTCATTTTTGCATTCAATACGCGCAGTGTGGCGGCATTTTTTGCTGCGATGACGATTCCCCCTGTATTGCGGTCAATGCGGTTGACAAGCGCTGGAGTGAAAGATTGCTCGCTGGCAGGATCAAACGCCTCCTTTTCATAGAGATAACGTTTGACACGGGTGATGAGAGTGTCTACATATTCATGCTCATCCGGATGGCAAAGCAGGCCCACTTTTTTATCGAGCAGCAACAGGTTTTCATCTTCATAGACGATATCGAGGCACGGGGAAGCGCCCATAAAATCATATCGCTTTTCCGGCTGAATCAGAAATTCATCGTTGATATAGAGGTCGATCGTATTGCCTTCCTCCAGCCGGGTTGCAATCTCTGCCCGCTTGCCGTTTACCTTGATGCGCTTTTTGCGGATATATTTGTAGAGCAAAGACTGCGGCAGGTTTGGGAGGGCTTTTGTCAGATATTTATCCAGGCGCTGGTTCGCATCGTTTTTATTTATGGTAAGCGTTTTCAATAATCGTCATCCTTCTATCAATAATGGTCTCCAATTCTTCCAAGTTTCAAAACTTGAAGCTTTGCGGCCTCGTTTGAAGCTATTTTGCCATATATGAATAGGCTAACCGCTGCGAAAAATGGCGTTGCCGCTGAGCGGCAGGAGGCGTTTTGCGCCGACAGACATTTTTCTAATGCTTCAAACGACCCGTTTGAAGCTATTATATCATATCCCATGGCTTTTCAAAAGGCGGGAAATGCGCTATAATGGCCTCATTCAAATAAAGCGTTTTGTGCGCATTTTCGTAAATCAGGGCGGGAGAGGCTTCAGTGGGCTCTGCTTTGCGATGTATAAATAACGAAAATCCGGGAGGGCTTGCCCAATGAGCAAAAAAGCGTGGATTGCCGGCGTACAGATCATCGCACCGAGCTCACTTGCCTCACCGGCCGGAAAGGACGTGTCCGGAAATGGATAAAGGGATGCATGATGGCCATCGAAACCGGCTCAAGCGGCGTTTTTTGGAAGAGGGAATGGAGCAGTTTGAGCCGCACAATGTGCTGGAGCTTTTGCTTTTTTATTCCATTCCACGGCAGGATACAAATGAAACGGCGCATCGCCTGATCGACACCTTTGGCTCCCTTTCTGCTGTGTTTGACGCCTCTGTGGAGGACTTGGTGAAGGTGGAAGGGGTCGGGATGAATACCGCTATATTAATTAAGCTCGTCCCAGCTGTCAACCGCCGCTATCTGGAGGACCGTGCGCTGCGTGGCATGCGTGCAGTCTCCTCTGAAGCGTGTGGGGAACTGCTTGTCTCTAAATTCAATGGCGTAACGGTGGAGCGTGTTTTGCTCCTCTGCATGAATAATCAAGGGCGGGTGTTACACTGTGTATCTATTTCTGAAGGGACGCAGTCAATGGTGGATATCAACAACCGCCGGATTGTGGAAGCGGCGCTGCGCCATAATGCCTCCTGCGTAGTACTGGGGCATAACCATCCCAACGGCGTGGCGGTACCGTCTCGGACAGATGTGGAAACAACGTGCATGCTGGCGCGGCTGTTGCGCTCCATGGATATTTGGCTATATGATCACATTATCGTGGCGGATGGCGAATATTTTTCGATGGCAAGATGCAATAAATTTGAGGCAATTTTTTCTTAAAAATTCAAAAAGGGGCGACGAGGAGGATGCGCTGTGAAACATATCCCCTGCATACGCTGGGAACCTATCAGTTTGTTGTGATCATATCCGTCTATCGTGGAAAGCTTATGCTAAGCCGCCATAAAAATCGTTCCACATGGGAAACGCAGGGCGGCCATATTGAGGGTGGGGAATCCCTTATAGAAGCAGCCGGGCGGGAATTATATGAAGAATCAGGCGCTGTGAAATACCTGCTTTCTCCGGCCTTCGATTACAGGGCGGGTGATGAAAATCTGTGGGGAAACGGGGTTGTATTCATTGCCGAAATTGATGAGATCGGCGCATTGCCAGAGAGCGAAATGGAAGAAGTAGCTTTTTTCTATCAATTGCCGCCGAACCTTACCTACCCGGAGATCACGCCGGTTTTGCTGCAAAAGGCAAAGGAGGCAGGGCTGCTGTGATCGGGCAGTATGATCGGAGAAAATGGTAAAGTAAAATCCCCTCGCTTGCTTGTGAGGGGATTTTGTGTTGCAAGTAAATTGTTTCCTGAAAAGCTCATCATAAAAGCAACCCCCAGCGCTTTGCGCAAGAGGCAAAGCGGTCTGAAAGCGCTTCGAATCAAAGCGCTATAATTTAGAATACCCAAAGCTGTTCACCATAGCGTCAATCGGCCGGTGCGCTTTGCAGTCCGGGCAGTCGCCTGTTGAAAAGGATGCATAATCCGGTAGATCCTTTGTGGAGAAGAGGGATTGAATTTCAATATCCTCTACCATTGGGATCGCGCTGAACACGGCCGCGATGCCGCAGGTGCGCCCGCCAAAATACCGGATACAATCCAGTGCGCGGCGGATGGTTTTGCCGGTGGATACAGTGGAAATCAGCAGCAAAACGCTTTTATCCGCAACCATGGGCTGAAGATTCTCGCGGAAAAACATTTGCCCGTTTGCATCGTATTCTGGCGAAATTACGAACAAGCTGCTTCCTTGATTGATGGAGCGCATGCCCGATTTGGTCAGCTCACGGGCTAAAAATGCGCCGAGGATTTCGCTGCCCTCCATGCAGACGATCGTGTCAATGATTTCAAACTGGAGGTAGGGCGCGGCAAGCTGGGCCGCAGCGTCACGAGCCATGGCATGCTCATGCTTGACTTGGGTAATATTCAGGCAATAATTGATGTGGGAATGGCTGGTGACAAAATGACCTGGAACCGCTTCAATCCGGATGCGTGGATTGGATTCGGATTTGATGACGAATGCTCTACTTTCCATATTGTCCATTTGCAATTCCTCCTTATCAGCTGGAAGGAAAGGGGAAACCTACCCTTCCTTTCTATTATAAAAGAATTCTTTCGGTTTTTCAATCGAATATCAGGAAAGATTTAATCTTTTGTAGCAGAATTACGCTTTACACAGCGGGAAAAAAAGGTATAATAGAGATACTAAAATAGGCGGCGTCTATGGATGTGAGCCTATCGTAGAATAAACCAGACAGGAGATTACACGATGAAGGAATGCAGGTTTCAGCTCACCTATATCGCCGACGGCCAATTGCACCGTACATGTGGAAAAGCGCAGGAGCAGCAGCCGTTTGAAACGGAGCATTTTTCCCTCATGACGCAATATGAAAAGGGGCGCGTGCGCGTCCGGATTCTTCCAAAGGAGCCCGTATCCTTTACGCAGTTTGAGATGGTTTTCCGTTATCCGTATCAGCCGGACAGCCGCGTGTTTGTTAACGGCTATCAATCCTGGACGGACAGCAAGGAATATTTTGTGACGGACCGCATGACCCACTTGAGCCCGCTGAGTAAGGCGTGGATTAAGGAGATGAGCCTGGATAAATCCGGCGACTACACCTTCCACGATTATCCGAAGACGAGCGGCGTGTTCCATGGATACTCCTATTCCTATGTGCGCAACGGAGAAACAGTTGATCTGTTCGGCTCCATGACGGAGCGCGGCGGTTATACGGTATTCAATTTTGATTGCAACCGGAACCTTCTTATCGTGGAGAAGGATCTGGAGGGCGTGGTAATGGAGGAGCCGTATGAAGCGGTGGATATCGTCCATCTGCGCGGCGGCTTCGATCAGGTGTTCGATCGTTATTTCCAGCTCATGGAGATCCCCAAGCCCCGTGTGCAGCATAAGTGCGGCTACACCACCTGGTATAATTATTATCCTCATATCAATGAAAAAATTGTGACGGATGATCTGGAAGCGTTAGCAAAGGTGCCGGAGCAGATTGATATTTTTCAGATTGACGACGGCTACCAGACGGCTGTGGGCGATTGGCTGAGCACCGATCCGGAAAAATTCCCCAATGGTATGAAAGCGGTTGCCGATCAGATCCATAGCAAAGGAATGCTTGCCGGCTTGTGGCTTGCGCCCTTTGGCTGCGAATATCACTCGACCATCGCAGAGAAGCATCCGGAATGGCTTATCAAAAATGAAAAGGGCAAGCCTGTTGTCGCGGGCCTCAACTGGGGTGGCTTCTATGCCATTGATTTCAATCATCCGGAGGCGGCGCAGTATATTCGCAATTGCTTTGATGTGATCCTCAACGAGTGGGGTTACGACATGGTGAAGCTCGATTTCCTCTATGCCGCGTGCATTCTTCCGCAGTATAACAAATCCCGCGGCCAGCTGATGTGCGAAGCGATGGATTTCATCCGTGACTGTGTGGGCGATAAGCTCATTCTCGGCTGCGGCGTGCCGCTCGCGCCCTGCTATGGTAAGGTTGATTTTTGCCGCATCGGCGCGGATGTGTGCCTTGATTGGAAGCCCACCCTGCATGGCTACTTGACCCATCGTGAGGATGCGACAACGAAAAATGCCGTCAACAACACCATTTTCCGCCGCCAGCTCGATGGGCGCGCCTTCTGCAACGACCCTGACGTTTTTCTGCTGCGCGATTATAATATGCAGCTGAATATGACCCAACGGAAAATTATTGCGAAGGTTAATAAAATTTTTGGCAACCTGCTTTTCATCTCTGATAATGTAGACCGTTATGACGCGGAGCAGATGGCGGTGTTTCAGGATACGCTCAAGACAAGCGATACAAAAGTGCTGAGCGCAGAATATGTGAAAAAGGATGTTGTAGAAGTCCGCTTCCTGGAGGATGGTGTGGAAAAGCACCTGCGCTTTAACATCACGGATGGAGCGCTCCTGGAAGGCGAATTTTAAGCAGATAAGGGATGACGATTCTCATGCATTACCATACAGTGGTTTTTGATTTGGATGGGACGCTGCTCGACACGCTGGATGACCTGGCCGATGCAACCAATGCCGCCCTGCGGGCATGCGGGTATCCGCCGCGCTCTCGGGAGGAGGTGCGCCGCTTTGTTGGCAACGGCGTGCATTTGCTTATCGAGCGGGCCGCCCCCCATGGGGTGGAGGAAGCCGCGGTGGAACGCTGCTTTGCCCTCTTCAAGGAGCAATATGGCAAACGGATGTGCTGTAAAACAAGGCCTTACAGTGGCATTTTGCCGCTGCTGGAGGCCCTGCGGGAGGCCGGCGTCCAATATGCCGTCGTCTCCAACAAATACGATGGCGCGGTCAAACAGCTCTCTGATACACAGTTCGGAGGTTTGATGAAAGTCGCTATCGGGGAGCGGGTGGGCGTGCGCCGTAAGCCTGCACCGGACAGTGTGCTGGAAGCGCTGCGCCTGCTCGGCAGCGGGGTGGAAGGCGCGATTTATGCCGGAGATTCAGATGTGGATGTGCAAACAGCCCACAATGCCGGCCTGCCCTGCATTGGTGTTACTTGGGGCTTTCGCAGCAAAGGAGTATTGGAGGAGGCCGGTGCGGATTTTCTTGTGGATACTCCGGAGCAGCTTTTAGAGATTGTGATGGGGCAAAAGGGCGATTAACCGCCCTGGCTTACATATAAGGGAGGGCAAACAGTTTGAGAATCGGCTGTTTGTCTGTAAAAGAGGAGGTTTTTTGTAAAAATGAAGCTTTATTTGATGATTCGGCGTGTGGTTGCGCTTATCATTGCCTCAGTGCAGTTCCTTCTTGGGCTGTTTGGCGTGAGTGTCAACCCAATGAAGAATGTGATCGAGGAGCCGAATCTTGCGCCGCAGGCTGTTATTGCGGGGCAGAGCGGTTCCGCCATTGCGGATGCGCAATACCTGACGGACGGTAAGATCGAAACCTACTGGTCCTCTGGCCAGAAGGAAAACGCCTATGTGGAGCTACAGTTCCCGGAGGCGGTCACCTTCAATACGGTGGTGCTGCGCGAATTGACCGCCAGCGTGAAATCGTTTGCTTTGCAAACATATGAAAACGGTAAATGGGTCGATTTCTTCAAGAGCGATCGCATTGAAACCTATCGTTTCTGCACCTTTGACCCGGTTACCACACAACGGGTGCGCCTTGTTGTGCATGAGCAGGCGGGCACCTTCCGCTTGCAGGAGATGGAGATTTATAACATTGCGCCGAAAGAGCTCGACGAACCCTTGCGCATCGCGGCCTATAAACGCATTGATTTCAATAAGTCCTGGAAAATCACAGACAAGGTACATGAGATGAAGGCGGCCTATGGTGAAAACAGCGCGCAGTACAAGGAAGCCTATCAGGCGATGAAAACCTATTCCCGCTATTTTGAGGTGATTAATGAAGTCATCCTCTTCAACGGTGTGGATTGGACGACGGAAGGCGGCGTCCATATCCGTGACGGCGCAGACGATTTCCGCCGGGAGATTGCGGCGCTGCATGAGATTTTCGATGTGCGCGATATCAAAACGGACGTGCGCATCACAGCCACGATCCTTTGCCCGGGCAATAATGAGGTAACAGCGCAGTCCCTCACGGATCATATGGATACGCTGGTTGAAAATATCGTAGCTTTTGTGAAGGAATATGGTTTGGACGGCGTGGATTTTGATTGGGAATACCCGGATCAGAGTGCACAATGGAGGGTTTACGGCCAATTCATTAAAAAGCTCGACCAGGCCTTTGACCGTGAATTCGGCGACAGCGTGACCATCGGCGTTGCCCTTGCCAGCTGGGGGGTTGGCTTCAGCCGTAGCGCTATGCGCGCCATTGATGAGGTGCATGTGATGGCCTATGATCTGTTTGATGATGATGGCTGCCACTCTACCTTCATGACGGGCGCATACAACCCGATGCGCTATTTTAACGGTCTGCAATATCCCCGTGAGCAGTTCAACCTCGGTGTGCCGTATTATGGTCGCCCGGTCGACGGCGGCGCCTACTGGCCCTCCTGGAGCCAGGTGGCCAATGAGCCGGACGCCTATTGGAGCAATGCCTTCCCCGGCAATTATACGGATGAAAACGGTAACCCAGTAGTGCTTGACGATTATTACAACTGCCCCTCCATGGTGGCGGATAAAACGGCCTATGCCGTCAGCCTCGGCATCGGCGGCATGATGCTCTTCCATATGGATTGCGACCAGACGATGGACAATCCGAATTCCCTGACGCTCGCAGTGGAGAAAACGTTGGAGCAGCGCGTGGCGAATTACCGCGCAGAGGCAAAATAAGTTTTTATCAGGAAAAGAGAAGATAAGAAGGGGCTGTTGCAAAATGCTTTGCATTTTGCAACAGCCCCTTTCATGATGCATCAATTTTTAAATTTTTCTTGACAATCTGATCAATCTTGTTTATTATGTGATTAGTTAATTAGTTGAGTAGTTAACTAATCATAAGAAAGGGAAGTGGGTGTATGCCAGGTGGATTTCAGGAAGACCGGCCGATCTTTTTGCAGATCGCCGAGATGCTGGAGGATGCGATCCTCACCGGCGCCTTCCCGGAGGGAGAGCAGGTTCCCTCCACTACGGAAATATCCGTGCGTTATCAGATTAACCCTGCAACGGCGCTCAAGGGAGTGAATCAGCTTGTTGAAGCGGGCATTCTGCATAAAAGGCGCGGCGTTGGGATGTTTGTGAGCACAGGAGCGATCCAGCAACTGCGGAAAAAGCGCCGGGAGCAATTTTACCGCGCCCATGCGCTGCCGCTGGCTCAAGAGGCAGTCCGGCTGGGAATTAGCCGGGATGAAACCAGTTCAATGATAGAAAGAGGGTTTATAGAATGCAGGCAATCGAAGTAAAAAGTGTGACAAAGGCCTACGGTGAGGTGACCGCCCTGCGCGACGTTACCGTATCCTTTGGGGAAAACCGGATTTACGGCCTGCTTGGCCGCAACGGGGCGGGGAAATCAACGTTGCTGAAAATCATCGCTAATCGGATTTTTTCGGATCAAGGTGAGGTGACAGTTGATGGGCTTCCAGCCCGGGAAAACGACGGGGCACAGGCGAAGCTCTATCTGATGAGCGAAGAAAATCTCTATCCGGAGACGATGCGGGTGAGGGATGCATTCCGCTGGAGCAAAGCCTTCTATCCGAGCTTTCAGGAGGAGAAGGCCCTTGCGCTTGCACAGCAGTTCGGGTTGGATACTCGGAAGAAGGCCGTCACCCTTTCCACTGGATACAAATCGATTTTTAAAATCATCCTTGCGCTCTCGCTCGATGTGCCTTATCTGCTCTTTGACGAGCCGGTTCTGGGGCTCGATGCAAACCACAGGGAGTTATTTTATAAGTTGCTGTTGGAATCCTACGGAGAAAAGCCGAAAACGATTCTTATTGCCACACATCTCATTGAGGAGATCGCCCATGTGATTGAGCACATTGTCATCATCAAGCGGGGTGAAATTCTGCGTGACGAGCCAGTGGAAACGCTTTTGGAATCCGGCTATACCGTAACAGGAGCGGCGGCAGTAGTGGATCAATTTCTCCAGGGCCGGCATCCAATCGGCTGCGATACGCTCGGCGGGCTAAAAACAGCCTATTTTTTGGGTGTCAGGCCAGATCAGCTTCCGCATGGGTTGGAAATCACGCGGCTCGATCTTCAAAAGCTGTTTATCCAGCTCACGAACGCATAAAGGAGGGTTTTATAGATGAAACGAAAAGCGGCGGTGCGGTATTTGCTTCATAGCTATCGCAACCCACTTCTTATTTTTTATGGGATTATTTTGCTGGTTTCTCTTTTGGTATGTACACTGATGGAGGTTCAAGTGGCAGGGGAGGGGAAAGTCAGTTCCGTCAATGGAGCTAGTGTGATTTTTTTATTCGTCTGCGGGCTGAACGCTTTTAAGGAGGATTTCTGTTTCTTCCTACAAAACGGTGTATCTAGGAAAACGCAGTTTTCCGCAACTTGCATTGCGTTTTTGCCGGTTGCACTTCTAATGGCGGTTGTGGATTCTCTGATGACTGCCTTGTTCTCCACCCTTTTCTCCTACGAGGGAATCCTTGGCCTGATCTATGGCAGAGCGATGGAAACCGGCTTCACCGGCTTTCTGCTCCAAATTGGCTGGCTGTTTTGCCTGTATCTATTCGCCTTATTGTTGGGCTACCTGATCACTACGCTGTATTATCGGATGGACTCCAAGCGCAAGGTGCTGGTGTCGGTCAGTGTGCCGGTTCTGCTTGTCTTGGTGCTGCCGCTCATAGATACTGAGCTATTTCAGGGGCGGATTTCCCAAGCTCTGTCGGAGGCGCTGAAAGCGGTATTCGGGCTGCAAAACGGGCCGAATCCAGCTTTTGGCATGCTGTTCCTGCTTATCTGCTGCGTGGCTTGTGGGTTATGCGCCGCGGTCTTGCAACGAAAAGCGGTATTGAAATAACACACGCCTTTTATGTAATAACAAGATAGGCCCGGCAGCATGCTGCCGGGCCTGCTATTATCTATCTTCTTTTGGGCCATACATCAATTCATCAACGCTGACGTGAAAGATCTTTGCGAAAACATCCAGCTCAATGTCTTTGACCATCCGCTTGCCGCATTCAATGCGCTGTATGGCGTTTTTATTAATGTTAAGCCCTTCCAGCTGCATTTTGGCGGCCAGCTTTTCCTGTGAGGGTGAACCCGCGAGCAAATTTCTGAATTTCGCAACGTTTTTACCGCAGAGATTACGGCTTTCCATAGGTGACTTTTCCTGCGTCATAGCTGAAACACCTCATTTTTTCACAATATTATAAGAGATAGCATAAGTATATTATATAAATAGGTGTTTAGTGACACTTTTCATATGTCGATTTTAACGAAAGCATTTCTATTGATCCGCTTCTTTTTTACCGAGCAGCACATCTGAAGAAACGCCAAAAAAATCCGCAAAAGCCGCTAGTTCAATATCTGTAACAAAGCGGTCTCCATGCTCAATTCGTTGAATCGCGTTCTTATCCATGTCAATTCCTTTTTCTTGCATCCGGTCGGCCAGAATTCTCTGTGAAGTTTTGTCGGGTAATTGCTTTCGAAGTTTCGCAATCTGTTCCCCACAACGATTACATTTTCCATCGATATGCTTGTTTTTAAACATGACATACTCACTCCATTCATTTTCTTTTGACATTTATAACTTGCCAATGGAACAAGTATATGGTATAATTCAACTGAATTTGACATGTTGAGCGTGTCAATAATGGGAAAATTTTAACAAATTCGAAAACTCGATAATTTAATTCAGAAATACGTAGTAATTTTCAAAATTATGATTCTGATAAGGCGTTATGAGATCGATTTCGATCCATTTTTTCGCCGGTCAAGCAGCGATGTTGCCTGCACATCGCTTTTCCTATTTTCCACCCCAATTCCGTCCGAAAAGTCATCAAATTACCGCAAATAAACGGTGGCAAACAAGGCAAATTAATAGGGCGGCAGTTTCAATTTTGCCGCGCTATGGAGGTGGATAATGCGAAAATTTTTCAAAGCATTGACCCTTCTGGGCTTTGTCTGTGCGGCAGTGATTTTTGGTATGCTTGGCTTTGCTGAGCGCACAGTGCCGGATGAATTATATGTCGCGCAGGATCGTTCACCATGGGTTGGGGAATTATGCGTTGCCAGAGCGGAGGATGAGGCCTCTCAAGCACAGCTGCATTTGCAGAGCAACAATGTGGCCACTCAGGAGCAGGGCTATGATGTTGAGGTAAAGCTGCTGAATCTCTTTCCCGTCAAGAATTCTCATGTTACGGTAACGCAGCGCAGCTACGTGATTCCGGGTGGGACACCATTTGGCCTGCGGCTTTACACCAACGGCGTTGTGATTGTTGGAATGGATTCCGTGGAAACCAAAGAGGGCAGTGTTAATCCGGCAAAAGAGGCCGGGTTGAAGGAAGGCGATGTGATCGTATCGATGGACGGCCAGCCTGTTAGCCGGAATGAAGATGTTTCCCGGATTTTCAAAGGCTGCGCAGGCCATGCGCTCAAATTGCACATCCGCCGGGGGGCACAGGAATTAGACGTGACGTTCCAACCGGCTTGTTCCATTTCGGATGGCAAGTTTCGCGCCGGGCTTTGGATTCGGGACAGCTCTGCCGGCGTTGGCACACTCACCTTTTATGAGCCGGAAAGTAGGGTGTTCGCCGGGCTTGGGCACGCTATTTGCGATGTGGATACAGGGGAAGAAATGCCTTTGCTCGCGGGTGACATCGTGGATGCGCATATTAACGGCTGCTATAAAGGCACAAAAGGCGCGGCCGGCGAATTATGCGGCGTGTTTGGCAACCGCGTGATGGGATCGCTTGCGGTCAATGGCAACACGGGCGTGTATGGTGTGATGAATGCGGGAAATGCTCTCTCCGGGAAGGCAATTCCAGTTGCGCTGCGTCAGGAGGTGAAAACCGGCCCGGCGCAAATCATCTCCACTGTCGATGGAAAGGCGCCTCAGTATTATGATGTCGAAATTACAAAAATTTATTCCGGGCCTGACACACAGGTTAAGAATATGATTGTAGAAGTGACCGATTCAGCGCTGATCGAAAAAACAGGCGGTATCGTGCAAGGGATGAGCGGCAGCCCAATTATCCAGAATGGGATGCTCGTCGGCGCAGTCACACATGTGTTTGTCAACAATCCGCTGCAAGGCTATGGCATTTTTGCGGAAAGCATGCTGCATACCGCAGAAAACGTTGCGGCTACGCAGGAAAAGCAGGCTTCCTAACTCCTTTAAAACCGCAAAACATGCGGGCAATAAGTGTTTTCCATGTTTTACCAATTATTTTTGCGTTTTCTCTTGACTTTGGAATACAAACTTGTTAATATATGGTAGAAGTTGAAAGGAAGGTAGATAAAACATGGAAAAACCAATGAAAGTAATGCTCGCAGAAGAAGGAAGCGAATATGGACAGACCTGCGCTAATGTGCTGCGCTCCTATGGCTATGAGGTAACGCTTGTGCCGAAGGATGGCTCAGAAGTCATTTCACGGCTGCCGATTCACACGCCGGACGTGCTGCTGATGGATATGTTTATGCCTCACGTGGATGCACTCGGCGTGATGAAAGCGTTGCCAGAGCTCAAGCTAAGTAAACGCCCGCTCATTATGCTAACGTCGAGTGTGGATAATGTTCGGTTTGAGCAGGAAGTTTTGGCAGCCGGAGCAGATTACTATTTTCTTAAACCCTTTGATCTTGACATCTTGGCAGAACGGATTTCCCAGCTGACCGGCTGGAACACAGCCGGTCAGGAGAACATACGCAAGGTTTCAAGCGATGTGCAGGGAAACTTGGAAGTTGTGGTATCAGAAATTATGCACCAAATTGGCGTGCCTGCGCATATCAAGGGCTATCAATACCTGCGAGAGGCGATCATCCTTTCGATTAACGACAGTGAAATGATGAATTCTGTTACTAAGCTACTCTATCCTACTGTTGCCAAAACCTTTAAAACCACTCCTTCCCGCGTGGAACGTGCAATTCGCCATGCCATTGAGGTGGCATGGGATCGCGGCGATGTGGATGTACTGAGCTCTTACTTTGGCTATACCATTCAGAACTCGCGTGGCAAGCCTACAAACAGTGAATTTATCGCTATGATCAGCGATAAGCTCCGCCTTCGTATGAAGGTTTCCTAACATTTGATTTTTTCTGTTCTCATCCTACTCCTTTTTACAGGGGCCGCTGCTTTGCGATTGCTTTGGCAGCGGCTCCTGCTTTATTTTGATTGGGATTGCAGCTGATGTGGAAGTATGGTATGCTTTTTATCGTAAAGAATATTGCTAATCCAATGAGATTAGAGGAGGGGTTTTTATGGAGCATCCCGTTGTTCTTGCCCTGTTAGGCACGAGCTTTACCTTCTTGGCAACGGTTGCCGGAGCGGCAATGGTCTTTTTTGTGAAAAAAGAGGCGTCTATCAACACGCATAAGGCGTTCCTCGGTTTTGCGGCCGGCGTGATGATTGCTGCGTCTGTCTGGTCGCTTTTAATACCAGCAATCGATATGGCGCGTGAGCAGGGAAAAAACGAATGGCTGCCCGCTGTAGCCGGATTTTTGGCCGGCGGCGTGTTCCTGTTTTTGCTTGACCGGTTGCTGCCCCATCTGCACTTGGGGGCGGAAAAGCCCGAGGGTATGAAAAGCTCGCTTAAGCGCACGACAATGCTTGTGCTGGCCGTTACGCTTCATAATATCCCGGAGGGTCTAGCAGTCGGCCTTTCCTTTGCCGCTGCGGCAGAGGGCGGGTATGCTACGCTGGCGGGCGCGATGGCGCTGAGCCTTGGCATGGCGCTGCAAAATGTGCCGGAAGGGGCGGCCATTTCTCTTCCGCTGCAAAAAGAGGGTGTGTCAAAGGGCAAAGCGTTCTTATACGGTGGGTTATCCGGCGTGGTGGAGCCCGTGGCAGGTGTGTTCGGCGCGCTGCTTGCTATCTTGATCGCCCCGATTATGCCGTTCACCCTGTCGTTTGCCGCCGGCGCGATGATCTATGTGGTGGTAGAGGAGCTGGTGCCGGAAATGCATATGGGAGAACACAGCCATGCCGGTACGGCGGGCGCGATGCTAGGCTTTGCAGTGATGATGGTGTTGGATATTGCGCTGGGATAGTGAAAACCTGCTGTTGCTTGAGCTCTCGGATCAGTTTAAAAATCAACCGGCCTGATTGGATGAGATAGAAGGCCCGATAACAGTCGTTTTGTTCGATTTTTCATTAGAAAGAGTGCGCCTTCCCCTTCACTTTTCTCTGATATCATGTTAAAATATGACGCATACCAACAAAGGGGTGGGAGGATTGAAAGAAACAATTGCCATTGTGGATTATGGAGCTGGCAACCTGCAAAGCGTGAAAAAGGCGCTGGATTTCATCGGCGCACCGTCGGTGATCACCAAGGACGCCGAGGCGATCCGCTCAGCGGATGCGGTGATCCTGCCGGGCGTTGGTTCATTTGCAGATGCGATGGATTCCATGCGGGCCAGCGGCCTGACGGACACGGTGATAGAAGCGGCGCAGAGCGGCAAGCCTTTTTTGGGCATTTGTCTGGGGCTTCAGCTTCTGTTTGAGGCTTCTGAAGAGTCCCCCGGAGTGGCAGGGCTTGGCGTATTACAGGGCAAAATTTTACGCATTCCACAAAAGGATGGTCTGAAGGTGCCGCATATCGGCTGGAATTCTCTTTCCATCACCCAGCCGGAAGGGATTTTCCAAGGGATCTCGCAGGACGCTTACGTTTATTTTGTCCATTCCTATTATTTGCAGGCAGCGGATGCTTCCGAGGTAGCGGCGCGCACAGAATATGGCGCATTGATTGACGCGGCGGTTCAAAAGGGCGGCCTTTGCGCCACCCAGTTCCATCCGGAAAAGAGTGGTCGGGTTGGCCTGCAAATCCTGCGCAACTTTGCCGCTATGGCGGGAAAGGAGAGAGGCTAATGTATGCGAAGCGGATTATTCCCTGTTTAGATGTAAAAAACGGGCGCGTTGTCAAAGGTGTGAGCTTCGTCAATCTTCGAGACGCAGGTGATCCGGTTGAATGCGCGATTGCCTACGATCAAAAGGGCGCGGACGAGCTGGTGTTGCTCGATATCACGGCAACCCATGAGGGGAGAGGCACCATGGTGGAGATAGTCACACGCGTGGCAAATTCCATTTTCATCCCATTCACGGTTGGCGGCGGCATTTCGAGTGTGGAGGATTTCACGCAGCTTCTGCGTGCGGGTGCGGATAAAATCAGCGTCAATTCCGCGGCGGTTCGCAACCCGCAGCTCATCAGTGATGCGGCCTATAAATTTGGCAGCCAGTGCGTTGTGTGTGCGATTGATGCAAAACGGCGCGGTACGGGCGGCTGGGAGGTTTATCTCAATGGAGGCCGGATTCCGACGGGGATCGACGCAGTCGCATGGGCTATGGAGGCCGAGCAGCGCGGTGCGGGTGAAATTCTCCTGACCAGCATGGATTGTGACGGCCAAAAGCAGGGCTATGATCTTGCGCTGACGCGTGCGGTCTCAGAGCGGGTCGGCATCCCGGTGATCGCATCCGGCGGCGCGGGTGCAAAGGCGCATTTCTATGATGCGTTTACACAGGGGAAGGCTGATGCGGTGCTGGCCGCGTCGCTGTTTCACTTCAACGAAATTCCGATTAGGGAGCTGAAGGAATATTTGGGCGGGCGCGGTGTGCCAGTACGGATGGATTAAATAGAGAAACGGCCCGGCGGTCATAGACTGCCGGGCCGTTGGTATTTATTTTTAAAAGAGGGAATATGTAGATTGATGATCTGAGCTGGCTGTGTGATACGTTTGAACAGGGGGAGCGTCTAAAAACCCATCGTGCAAATATCGCAGCCATATCAAAAATTAGGAGAGCAATTCATCAGGCGTTATCCGAAATATTTTTGATAATAGAACCGGATTTTTGATCGAAGGCCTAAAAATGCCGCTCTCATGCTTCATGTAGGTATCTAAACCGATACCTGTTAGTTGGGCAACTTGCTTTTGAGATAGATTTTACTTTTTTCGGTATAATGATATTTTGTCCCCTAATCATGTGGTTTTCATGAAAATACTCTTTTCTATTCTTTTTGTATCATTTTTATAACCGATCTTACCACTTCAATCGCGTAGAATCAATAAAAAGTGCAAAAAATGATACAAACGCTAGAATGGAGAGAACAATTATGCCAAAGCCGCGTGGACAATTGGGAGAGAAAAACTTAATTGGTTCCCGGCTAAAGGAGCTGAGAAAGAGGGAGCATCTATCTCAACGGGATTTGGCACAGATTGTACAATTAAAAGGGTTTGATATTGATAAAAACGTCATTACTCGTATTGAAACCAATAAACGTTTCGTAACAGATATTAGGTTGCGCGCCATTGCTGAAGTATTTCAAGTGACCTATGAATTTTTAATGGATGGGAAAGAAGATTCCTAGGCTTATAAAAAAATAGCCGGTAGTTAACTGCTTACGTAAGAGATGCGTATCTCTGTGATTTATGTGGTGATGGCTGGTATTGCTTTGTTACTCGCTTCGCTTCGTAATAAAAAATAGCCGCAAGTTTTCTGCGGCCGTAAGCTGTGCGTATCTCTTTGCTCTGTGTGGTCATGATTGGCATTGCTTTGTTACTCGCTTCGCTTCGTAATAAAAAATCACGCCGCAAAATGCTTTTTTGCATTTTGCGGCGTGGTTGCCGTTTTATCCATTCAGGCGGCATCGTTTTTATTCCGCTTTTCTTGCTTGGATCAGCGTTGCACCGTCAAAGCAGGCCAATGCCTCCACCGCCTGAAACCCGGCCCGTTCGAGCAGCTCTGTTTCATGCTCCAATGTCAACGGCGTATCAAAGTGCACGAACAGCCCCTCAGGGATGCCTTCCCGCGCGCGTTTCTGCGCACAAACATCCATGAGCAGCCTTTCTTCCTGCGCACAGCAGGCAATATAGTCGCATTCTAGATATAGGCCGCCAGGCTTCAAGGCCTGATACAGCTTTCGGAACAGCCCTTCCTTCTTAGCGGGCTGAAAGTGATGCAGGCTTTCAAACGATATCGCAGTGTCGAAGGCCTCCATGCCAAGCTCCGCCTCGAAATAATCCTCACAGCGCAAAGTGAGCAACGCGCTCGGGTGTTTTTTCCGGAGCACCGCGAGCATCGGTTCGCAAAGGTCGATGCCGGTTACGTGCAGGCCGGGAAAACGCTTCAAAATGGCATTTAGCTCCAGCCCTGTACCACATCCAAGATCAAGCAGGGAGCCGCAATTGTCTGGGATGCGCTCCGCCATGGATCGATAGGCCTCGTTCCAGCGCGCCATATGTTCCTCATAGGTGGATACCCGTTCCGTAAAAAAATTGCTCATCTCTTCTAGCGGATCATCCCGGGTTTCCGCAAGCCAGTGGTTTAAGTCCGCCAAATAGGCGGGGATATTTTGTCGTATTTCAAAGTGCATTGTTTTCTCCGTTCCCGATTCTTTTATTCTACTCGCTCCTCAATCGTGCGGCGGATCGCATCCGTCAGGCAGAGGGGATTCCCATGCGGACGGTCTGCATTCAGCGGAAAGATCATCACGCCGCCCAGCCCCATCTGCAAGGCAAAGGCCGTTTTATCCGCCACCATGCCGGGGCAGTTATAGTAGGCGTCCATTTCAATGCCGTCAAAAGTGATTTGCGGGGCATAATTCTGCCAATAGCCCACCTGGGCGTCTTTCCAGAGGGGCCAATACTCCCCCTTGTAGGTCGGGCGGCCATAGTAGGGGAGGCCCAGGTTGATCTGCTCTCGGCGGAATCCACATTTCTCCGCATATTCCACCGCGCGCACTGCGGCGCGGCCGAAGGAGGCGTGATAGCCGTTTATATCGTTGATGTCGTATGCCATGTAAGAGAGCTGGTCGATCGCCCGCACTGCCTCGGGCGAGAGATGAACCCCCCAATCTGCCAATGCGACCGCCAGGATCCTACCGTCCTGCATGAGCCGCTGCTTTAAGTTCACAAGAAATTTGCTGAACAGCGCCCATTCCCTTTTGCCCTTGGGGAATTCCCAGTCGAATTCAATGCCGTCGAGCTTCGCCTCCCGCAGGAAAGCGGTAAGCGCTTCGATAAGCGGTTCCATATGGTTTTCTAGGGATTCTACAGTGTCCTTCCCGGGCTGGAAGAAGGAGGCGAGCACTTTCACCGGTCGGCCGCTCTTTTCAATCACTTTGCGGGCTTCGGCGGCATGTTGAAACCAGGTCTGTTTGGCCTCCTCGTTTGTCTGCGAGGCGTCGCGGTAGTTAAACCATACGGCGCCGCTCTTCGACCATTTTAGCGTATCAAAAAGAATTACCTCGTTGACCGTTTCAAAATGCCGGGAGAATGCGTCGCGCTCCTTCTGTGTAAAAGCGAGGAATTCTTCTGTATCAAAGCGCATGTAGGCACTCACGCGGAAGGGTTGCTGCCGATGCTGTTTGGATAAATCGTAAAAAGAACACTCTGTCACCTTAGCGGCGCCCCAGGTTTTTAAAATGAGCAGGCGGTATTTTGTGGATTGCTGCGCCGGGAAGGAGCAGTAGCGGTAGCGCTCTACCTTATCGCTCTCATAAAAGCGGAGCCATGCGCCGTCTTTCCAGCATTCCAAGGCGAAATGACGGATGTGGCTGCCTGCCTCCCGCAGCACAAGGGTATTGACGCGCGTTTTTTTCGGGAAGGCAAACGTCATTTCAGAAACGCCTTTCCCAGCGCATCGCCATCCTCCCATACCCTTTGTGGCAAGAAAACCTTGCGCGGCCTCCAGATGAATGCTGGAAACGCAGGCGGCGGGGGTGCGTTTTTGCTCTGGCGGCATTTCGCATCCCGCCGGGTGTAGGTGCATGGAGGAGTAGAAGGCGGCGATACCAAGCCTTGTTGCAAGGTGGGAGAGCAGGTAACGGGTGCTGTTTTTCATCAGGGGCGGCCTCCATTTCATGATAGGTAGAAAAAAAGCCTGAAAACCATCCGGATGGCAGGCATCCGATCTGATTTTCAGGCAATGGGCATTCGATTAACGATCGGAAAGCGCGATATAAGGCCTGCGCGCTGCCACGTTGCGGTAAGCTGGGCGAATAATTTTGCCGGCGTTGATGAGCTCCTCAATACGGTGCGCGCTCCAGCCCGCAATGCGGGAGATGGCAAAAATCGGCGTATAAAGTTCCATTGGCAGGTCGAGCATGCTGTAGACAAAGCCGCTGTAAAAATCAATATTCGCGCTGACGCCTTTATAGATTTTGCGTTCTTCAGCAATGATTTGCGGGGCAAGCTTTGCAACGGTGGAATAGAGCTCATATTCATCCGTGCGGCCCTTTTCCTCAGACAGCCGCTCTACAAAGCCTTTAAAGATATTGGCGCGCGGGTCGGAGAGAGAATAAACAGCGTGCCCCATTCCGTAAATCAAGCCGGCGCAGTCAAATGCCTCTTTGTGCAGGAGCTTTTTGAGGTAAACGGCAACCTCATCTTCATTCTTCCAGTTTGCAATGTTGCGCTTCATATCCTCAAACATCTGCACAACCTTGATGTTTGCGCCGCCGTGCTTCGGCCCCTTGAGCGAGCCGAGAGAAGCGGCAACGGTGGAATAGGTGTCCGTCCCGGAGGAAGAGACGACGTGCGTCGTAAAGGTGGAGTTGTTGCCGCCGCCGTGCTCCGCATGGAGCACAAGGGCAAGGTCGAGAATTTTGGCTTCCAGCTCCGTATAGCTACTGTCCGGGCGCAGGATGCGCAGAATATTTTCCGCTGTGGACAGCTCCGGCAACGGGTTATGGATAAAGAGGCTCTCGCCGTTGTGGTAATAATTGTAGGCGTGATAGCCGTAAACGGACAGAAGAGGGAAGGATGCGATCAATTGCAGGCATTGACGCAGCACGTTATCAATGCTGATATCGTTTGCATTGTTGTCGTAAGAATAAAGTGTCAGCACGCTGCGCGCCAGCGTATTCATCATATCAGAGCTCGGCGCTTTCAAAATCACATCACGCACAAAGCTTGGGGGCAGAGAGCGGTAGCGGGCGAGCAGTTGGGTGAATTCATCCAGCTGCTCCTTCGTCGGCAGGTCGCCGAACAGCAAGAGGTAAACGGTCTCTTCAAAGCCAAAGCGCTTTTCTTTCAAAAATCCGGCAACAATATCCTCAACATTCACGCCGCGGTAAAACAGCTTTCCTTCGCAGGAAACGGTCTGCCCGTCCACCTCCATGGAGGATTGAATTTCAGAAATTTCCGTAAGCCCTGTCAAAACGCCTTTGCCGTTTAAATCGCGCAGGCCGCGATTGACCTGATATTTTGTATAAAGCGTAGGGTCGATTGCGTTTTTGCTGACACACCGCTGGGCAAGTTCGTGAATCTGCGGCGTGATCTCCGAAAAGTCGATGTTGTTGGAATTGATCATATTGCTGACCATCCTTTCCTTGGAGACTGATAGGTTTGAATAGATTCTGAGAATCCGGCCCCCGGAGACCCTTTCCGCCCGGAAGCGCAAAACCCTGCTCTCTCTTTATTAAAAATATACGCCTCTATCATACCTTTTTTTGGCCGGGATGTCCAGCTTTTTATCCGCCAGGCAGGCGGAGGCGGCAGCGGATGGTCAGAATTTATGGCGCAAAACCTGCTGCGCATAGCATCGGAACAGGCAGAGCCATTGAATATATCGGATCGATGCGAGCGTCGTATCATGCGTCAGGCCGGCTTCTCCGAGTGCGCGGGAGAGCTGGCGGCGGGTAAATAGGCCGACGAGGCCGGTCTTCCCGTCATATGCTTTTGCAAGAAACGCCCGATAGGCTCGCGCTGAGGCGGCCGGCAAATCGGGGTGGGCCCGTTTGGCAATATGTAACATTACGATATCCACGGACGGCTTGGGATGAAAATCTTCGCGGCGGAAATGGTAGAGAATCTCCATTTTAAAAAAGGGCTTCAGGCTCAATGAACGCAGCGTTTCCCGCGGCTGTCCCATAAAGCGCTTGGCCGCCCCTTTTTCCAGGATCAGATATGCGTCCGTGGGAGGGGTACGGCATTCTGTGAGGCGGCGGATGATATCCGTTGTCCGGCTGAAGGGGATATTGGCAAACACCTTGTAGGGCCCCTTTGCCGGTAGAGAAAAACTGCAAAAATCAGCGTTTCGCAAGGTCAAGTTTGCTGCGCCTTTGAATTGCTCCGTCAGGCGGAGATAAAGCGCCCGGTCCAGCTCCACTGCGGTCACATGGCAGCAGCGTTCCAGAAGGGCGCGTGTGATATGGCCCTTGCCAGGGCCGATTTCAATCACATGGTCGTTTTTCGTCAGGTTTGTTCGTTGAATCAGGCGGTGGATGATCGCCCTGCTTGTCAGAAAGTTTTGCGACGCCCATAGCGGCGGCATAGCCGTTGATTTTTCATTACGAGGCAACGCGAGTAACAAAGTATTTTTATTTTTGGGCATGAAAAAAACACCTCTTTCAATTTGCATTCCAGATCAGCGAAAAGGGCACAGCAACGCAAACCCTGCCTTGGGCAGAGGAGATTTACTGTACCCGTTTCAGCGAATCCGAATGCAAATTGCCATCAGGTGTTCTAAGCTCCTTTTGAAAGGTTTGGCTTCAGTCTAGCATGCTCCGCGCGCGGCGTCAACCCTCCTGGTTTTTGATTTGGCTGAGAGCTCCTTTTTCCAGCCGGGAAACCTGCGCCTGCGAAATGCCGATTTCCTTTGCAACCTCCATCTGCGTTTTGCCCTCCATGAAGCGCAGGTGGAGGATTTTTTTCTCCCTGGGGTTCAAATTGCTGATGGATTGACGCAGGAGAATTTCATCTACCCAGCTGTCGTCGCTGTTCTGATCGCCGATTTGATCCATGACGTAAATGGTGTCGCCGCCATCCGAATAGACCGGTTCATAGAGAGAAACCGGCTCCACAATTGACTCCATTGCAAGCACAACGGTCTCCTTGGGGAGATCTAGCTCCTTGGCGATCTCCTCAATGGTAGGATCGCGCTGTAATTCATTGATAAGGCGCTCTTTTGCCTGCATGGCGTGGTAGGCCGTGTCGCGCATGGAGCGGCTCACGCGCACGGAATTATTATCCCTCAGATAACGGCGAATTTCACCAATAATCATGGGGACGGCATAGGTGCTGAACCGTACTCCCTGATCCACATCAAAATTATCAATGGATTTAATCAGCCCAATGCATCCCACTTGAAACAGGTCGTCCAGGTTTTCCCCTCGGTTGACAAAGCGCTGTATTACGCTGAGCACCAGCCGTAGGTTGCCGCTGATAAGCTCGTCGCGCGCTTTCATATCGCCCTGTTTGATGCGGTGCAAAAGCTCCATTTTCTCGGATTCCTTCAAAACCTTCAGCTTTGCGGTGTTCACCCCGCAGATTTCAACCTTGTTGAATTGCATGTTGTTTTCCCCCTCGCCGGATCTGGTTTGCTTCTGCAAAGAATGTGCAGCAAAAAACCGGCGCCCTGGCCCCGTTTGGCATGCCGTGTGGATGGCGGCTTTGCGGATGCCTGCCGGCGCTTCCTTAAAATTATTACCAGCGGCTTTGATTTTCATGCGGGGGTGTGCAGATTTTGTTCTATGACCCGTTTGTACATGCATATCTATGGTGCGAGGGGCTGAGAATGCCCTGCAATGGAAAAAGGAGGTATTCATCATGGCAGAAGAAAAAAAAGCGCCGGCCATGCCGCACAACCTGATTTTGGAGGATCGGCGGACGCTGACTGTTTCCGGCGTGTCGGATGTGGATAGTTTTGACGAACAGACAGTAGTGGTTTTCACGGATATGGGGGAGCTTACTGTGCGCGGCACGGATTTGCACATCAACCGCCTGAGCGTGGAGGTAGGCGAATTGCTGATGGAGGGGCATATCAGCTCCCTGACCTATACGGATGAGCCACAGAAGGGCGGCGGGTTCTTCAGTAAGGTGTTCCGCTGATATGTATATGCTGACAATTGCCGACCAAACGCGCCTGTTTCTCCTGGCGCTTGGGCTCGGTTTTCTGCTGGGTATCGTTTATGATCTGTTTCGCGTTGTCCGCATGGCGTTTACCATGCGGCGCGTGGGGGTCTTTATACAAGATGTGCTTTTTTTCCTCACCTGTGCCGCCGCCACCTTTCTTTTTTTGCTTGCCGTCAATCAGGGGGAGATCCGTGGGTTTATCATCGCTGGGGAGGGCCTGGGGTTTCTGATCTATTATTTTTCCTTCGGCCTTTTGGCCGTGCGTGTGAGCAGTTTTTTGGTGCATGCGATTCATCGGTTGTTTTTCGTTATTTCCGTGCCTTTTCGCGCTCTTTTTCGCCTCTTGAAAAAGCTTTTTGTAAAAATTGGGATATCTGCAAAGAAAACCTCAAAAAAAATTGCAAAGAAATCAAAATTTAACTTGAAACACCATAAAACTTTATTGTATAATCTTAGAAAGAACGCTGGAGCAAACCGGAAACAAAAAAAGAAGCAGAAGCGAGAGGAGGGCGAGGGTTCATCATGAAGAAAAAAAAGAAGCGCAGAAACAGTGTGATTCTCGTCCTGCTGCTTTTTGCGGTTGCAGGAACGTTTGCTGTGCGGTTGGTTCAATTGCAGATTGGGATTCGGGAGCAGCGGCAGGCGTTGGATAACTTGCAGGTTGCCTATGAGCAGCAGCAGGAGGATAACAACGTTTTGCGCAAGAAGCTGGACAACGCGGATGAAGCGCAGTATATTGAGCGGGTCGCGCGCGACAGCTTGGGCCTGATTAAGCCTGGCGAGAAGGTCTATGTGGATGCGTCTCCGGGCGACTGATCCGTTCCTTAGGTTGTGAAAGAGATGAAGGAGGCTTGTGTTTTTTTTATGCAAGTAGAGGTTGGAGCAATAGTTGAGGGAAAAGTGACAGGTTTGACGAATTTCGGCGCCTTTGTCAGCCTGCCGGATGGCAAAACGGGCATGGTGCATATTTCAGAGGTCGCGCCGACCTATGTGAAGGAAATTCGTGATTATCTGACGGAAAATCAAGAGGTCAAGGTCAAGGTTTTAAGCGTGGGCGACGATGGGCGCGTCAGCCTTTCGATCAAGCGCGCCATGGAGCCGGAGCAGCAGCGTCCCCCTCAGCGGCAGCAGCGGCCGGGTGGCGGGCATCAGCGCCGTTCTTCCCCGCCGGTGTGGCAGGGCTCTAAGCCTGTGCAGACGGAAAACCTCTCTTTTGAGGATATGATGGCGCGTTTTAAGCAGGTGAGCGATGAAAAGATCACCGATCTCAAGCGCTCGTCCGAGAGCAAGCATGGCGGCGGATTTTCCCGGCGCGGCAATGGGTCCAACCGGTAAGGCTCCGGCAGCGGACGCAGCTCGATCGGCCGGACAGGCTGATGGGCGAAGCGTGTGGCATGAGCAGATTTTTTAACAAAAAACGGGTGTGCAGCCGCATACCCGTTTTCTATCTTTTATGCTTGTTCGTCAGCGGCCTGTACACCGCTGAGAAGGCCTCACGCCACATTGGGCTATGAAGGCCCGATACCCCTTATTTGATCAGGGAAGAGCCAGCGGAATCTTGCAAAACAGGTGTAGATATGCTAAAATAGCCCAACAGAAGCGGTTCTCTTCTGGCTGTTCCAGCAGCAGCTCGGATAGGGCTGCATTTGAGAACAATCAGATGAGAATCCAAAGGGGCGGGGCAGATCCGCCCCTTTGGATGTCTTTGAGGTTTTGCCTCCCATCTGATGACGAGAAAGGAAGTTTATTCCCTTTGGAGCAGATCGAACAGCGCAATAAAATGGCTGCGAAGCCTGTATTTCCCCTGCTGATGTCTATGGCCTTTCCACCGATGCTTTCCATGCTGGTGCAGTCGATGTACAATATTGTGGATAGCATGTTTGTAGCACGGTTCAGCCAAGATGCCCTGACGGCCGTATCCCTAGCCTTTCCGCTGCAAAACCTTGTGTTGGCAGTGGCGGTTGGCACGGGGGTGGGCGTGAATTCTTATATTTCGCGCAAGCTTGGCGCGCAGGATCAGGATGCGGCAAACGCAGCGGTGACCCACGGCTTTTTGCTATCCTTTGCCCATGCGGTTTTCTTTGTAATATTCGGCCTGGTTGCCATCAGGCCGTTTTTTCGGTTGTTTACGGATTCTGCCGAGATCTTCAGCCTCGCGTGCGATTATAGCTATATCGTTGTGCTTGGTGCTTTCGCACAGTTGTTTCACATCATGGTGGAAAAGCTGCTTCAGGCGACGGGGCGGATGCTGGCCCCCATGTTGCTTCAGGCAATCGGCGCGATTGCCAATATCATTTTAGACCCGATCCTGATCTTTGGTTTGTTTGGCGCGCCGCGGATGGGCGTGCGCGGAGCAGCCGTCGCCACGGTGTTGGGGCAGGTGCTTTCGATGACGCTTTCGCTGTTGGTGTTTTTCTTGCGGGATCAGGATGTGCGTATGGATCTAAAAAAATTCAAACCAGATCTACATGCCGTCGCCCAGATTTATGCAGTGGGCGTGCCTACTATGCTGATGAATGCGCTTGGCTCTGTGCTGGTAACGCTGCTCAACTCGATCTTGATCCGTTTTTCAGAGTTGGCGGTGTCTGTGTTTGGCGTGTATTTCAAATTGCAGACCTTTGTGTTTATGCCGGTCAGCGGCCTGACGCAAGGCGCTTTGCCTATCATGGGCTACAATTATGGCGCACAGAACCAAAAGCGCCTGCTTGCAACCCTGCGCTGCGCCGTGCTGGTGGCGGTGGGGATTATGGCGGCAGGGAACCTGCTCTTTGCCCTGATGCCGGATAAACTGCTCCTGCTCTTCGACGCTTCGCCGGACATGCTCGGCATTGGCGTGCCTGCGCTGCGCATCATCAGTTGCAGCTATGTTTTCGCTGCAATTGGGCTGATCCTTTCCAACCTCTTTCAGGCAGTCGGCAAAGGCGCCTACAGCTTGACTGTGTTTTTAATGCGGCAATTGATCGTCGTTGTGCCGCTGGCCTTTCTGCTCTCGCGGACAATGGGGCTAAACGGCATCTGGGTGGCCTTCCCCATTGCGGAGGCGGCAGGTGCGGTTGCAGCGGCACTCTTTTTCCTGATCTTTCGCCGGAAGGACGCTATTTTTCATCAAGCCGCCGTTCCTCAACCAGAGGCGGGGGACTAGATAAAATACTTTTGATCCCTGCTTCGCAAATTTACAGGTTTGCAGGAAAATATTTTTTAAACGGAGCCGGTGCACATTCCTGCCTTTTCGCACACATAATAGAAAAAAGTTTGAACGCTTTTCCTTTTGAACTAGATAAGAATAGAAAAGGAATTGGCCAAAAGGATGGATAGGCATGAACGAAAAGGAATATGCATTTGATGCAGTCATTCAAAAAGTGACGGATATTGACGGCGCGTATGTGCAAATTCCCTTTGATGTAAAAGCGGAATTCGGTAAAGGCCGTGTGAAGGTGCATGCCACCTTCGACGGCGTGGCATACGACGGCAGCCTAGTTCGCATGGACACGCCGGGCCATATCCTCGGTATGCGCAAGGAGATTCGGGCGAAGCTCGGTAAGGCGCCGGGCGACACCGTGCATGTTACGTTACGGGAGCGCTCATGACAATTGGCAGGAAGGTGTTTATATGGCCGGATTTGAAACGGTGCAGAAGCGGGTGCAAGAGCTGCGCAGTCTGCTCAATTATCATAGCAAACGCTATTATGAAGAGGATGCCCCCGAGATTGAGGATTATGAATACGATCAGATGCTGCGTGAGCTGGAGGAGCTGGAGCAGGAGCACCCGGAGCTCATCACGCCGGATTCGCCGACCCGGCGCGTTGGCGGTCGGGCAGATAGCCAGTTTACGCCTGTGACGCACACCGTGGTGATGGAGAGCTTGCAGGATGGCTTCAGTGAGGACGAGGTGCGAGATTTTGATCGCCGTGTGCGGGAATTGGTGGAGCATCCTCAATATGTGGTGGAGCCAAAAATTGATGGGTTATCTGTTTCGTTGGAATATGAAAACGGCCTGTTTGTGCGCGGCTCCACGCGGGGCGATGGACAGGTTGGCGAGGATATCACGGTCAACCTGCGCACGATCCGCGCGATTCCGTTGCGCCTCAAAGAGATACTGCCATATTTAGAGGTGCGCGGCGAGGTGTATATGCCGCGGGAATCCTTTTTGAAGCTGACGGAGCAACAGGAACTCAATGAAGAGAAGCCCTTTAAAAATCCCCGCAATGCGGCGGCGGGCTCCCTGAGGCAGAAGGATCCGCGTGTGACAGGCTCCCGCGGCCTCTCTATTTTTGTGTTCAACATTCAACAGATTGAGGGAAAAACGCTCTCCGGTCACCGGGAATCGCTCGATTATTTAAAGGCGCTCGGTTTCGAGACAGTCCCGTTCTATAGCCGATATGACGATATTGAGGCCGTGCTCGGTGAAATCCGGCGTATTGGTGAAATTCGTGGCACACTGCCGTTTGATATCGACGGCGCTGTCGTCAAGGTGGATCGTTTTGCCGAGCGCATCTCTCTTGGCAGTACCTCTAAATTCCCCAAATGGGCGTTGGCCTATAAATACCCTCCCGAGGAGAAACAGACAAAGCTGATCGATATTGAAATTAACGTTGGCCGCACCGGGGTGCTCACGCCCACAGCAGTGCTTGAGCCGGTGCTGCTGGCTGGGTCAACGGTCAGCCGCGCAACACTCCACAATGAGGATATGATCCGCGAAAAGGATATCCGATTGGGCGATACGGTGATCGTGCGCAAGGCGGGCGATATCATTCCAGAGGTGCTCTCTGTGGTGTCTCACCGGCCGGATGCCGCGCCTTATGAAATGCCGAAGGTATGCCCCTCCTGCGGCGCGCCTGTGCACCGGGAGGAAGGGGAATCCGCCCTGCGCTGCAACAATGCGGAATGCCCCGCGCAGTTGATGCGGATTCTAATCCATTTCTGTTCTCGTGATGCAATGGATATTGAGGGCCTTGGCCCTGCGGTGCTTGAGCTGCTTGTGGAGCAGGGCCTTGTCCGCACGCCTGCTGATCTTTACCGTCTGCGCGCTCAGGAGCTGGAGCCATTGGAGCGTATGGGCAAAAAATCAGCCGAAAACCTGATTGTGGCGATCGAGCGCTCCAAACAAAACGATCTTTCCCGCCTGATTTTTGCCTTAGGCATTCGCCACATCGGCCAGAAGGCGGCAAAGCTTTTGGCTTTGCGGTTTGGTGATATGGAAACGCTTTCAACGGCCTCGGCGGAAGAGATGGAGGCAATCGATGGATTTGGCGCAATTATGGCCGAAAGTGCGGAGAGCTTCTTTGCCCTGCCGCAAACAAAGGCTCTGCTCGCAGAGCTGCGCGGCTATGGAGTTCATATGGAATCGCTCGAAAAGCCGCAGAGCGATACGCTGGCCGGAAAAACCTTTGTTTTGACCGGCACATTGCCCAGCCTGACCCGTGCGCAAGCCTCTGAGATGATTGAAAAAAGCGGGGGAAAGGTATCTTCCTCCGTATCGAAGAAAACCTCTTTTGTCCTTGCGGGCGAGGAGGCGGGTAGCAAGCTGAAAAAGGCAAATGATCTGGGCATTCCGGTGATTGATGAGAATCAATTTATGGATATGGTGGGAGAAAAAGTTTAAAAAACAGAGAAACGGCAGTTGTTTTTCCTCCTATCTACTGTTATAATAAAAAGAGAAGAATGGTAACGGGAGGCACACGCCATGGGAGAGGAAGCCCAATTCCGCAATGCCGCATGGGGCGGTTTTAATAAAGAGGATGTTCTGCGCTATATTGAAATGATGAAGCAGTCAGCGCTGGAGACGAATATGAAGCTTGATCAGGCGACCCGGCAGCTTCAGGATGCACAGCGGCGCGTTCAGGTGCTGGAGGCGCAGCTCAAGCAAAAAACGGAGGAGGCCTCCCGCCTGGCGGCGGACGGCCAGGCTCATCAGGCGCGGTTGCAGCAGGCACAAGAGCAAGTGCGGCGCTTGGATGCCCGCCTTTCCAGCTATGATGCGGATAAATCTAAGCTGCAAGCAGTGGAAACGCAGATCGGTTCACTGATGGTCAGCGCGCATATGTATTCCAATCGGATCATCTCCCAAGCGAAACAGGAGGCAGAGCGCATCACGCAGCAGGCCTCCCTGGCGATCGACCAAGCCACGAACCATATCAATATTCTCTCAGTGGATGCCGAATCCGCACAGGGAAGGTATCAAAGCCTGTTCAACGAGGTGTCGGCCAAGATTCAGGCGCTTTCCTCTTCCCTACAGGAGGCGGGCGAGCAGCTGCAAGCGAACATTCGCCGCAATGTAGCGGAAGCGGAGCAGGCATTGCGAGCAGAAGCGCCGCCACCGGAAGACGCGCATGCCAGTGATCTGCCGGTGAGCGACCCTGTGCGGCCGGAAGGGGCCGTGGAGCCAGAGCTGGAAGAAATGCAGCAGCAGGCGGAAGCCGTGCCGCAGGAAAGTGCGCCGGAGCCTCACAGGGAGGACAAGCCTGTTCCCCCACAGCAGAGTCCGCGTGAGCCGGATAGCGGGATAGATTACAGCCGGTTTATCGATGTGATTTCCAATGAAAGTATGTTTTCGGAAGAATAAGAAAGATTGATACATAGAGGTGTCACAGCATGGCAGTCTATCATCTGGATTGTGCACAGCTGAAAGAGGCGGCGCCCAGCCTGCGCGCGGGCGATCGTGTTTTGCTTTCCGGCACGGCTTATACCGCAAGGGACGCGGCGCATAAACGGATTGCGCAGGCGCTTGAGGCGGGAGAACCATTGCCCTTTGCGCTTGAGGGGGCGGTGGTCTATTATGCTGGCCCCACACCCGCCCCGGCTCATTTGCCGATCGGGAGTTGTGGGCCGACGACCTCCGGCCGGATGGATGTTTATACTCCTGATTTATTGGATCATGGGATTGCCGCCATGATCGGCAAAGGGGAGCGCAGCCAGGCCGTGTGCGAAGCGATTTGCAAAAACGGGGCCGTATATCTCTGCGCGGTTGGCGGCGCTGGCGCGCTGGCGGCAAAGTGCATTGATTCCTGCGATGTGATCGCCTATGAGGATTTGGGCTGTGAATCGGTCAAAAAGCTGCATTTCAAAGAGTTTCCGCTGACGGTAGCGATTGACTGCACAGGTGGAAACCTGTTTGAGCGCTCATGATATCTCACAAAGGGCGCGTTGCATTATGCATGATATGTGCAGAATAGGGGGACTGTTGCAAAATATTTCACTTTGCAACAGTCCTTTTCTATGGGGAGGGCATTGTGATGGATCAGAAAATGAGGCTTTTCAAGGACTGGGTGCGGGAGAGCGGCAGCATTGTCTTTTTTGGCGGCGCGGGCGTATCCACTGAGAGCGGCATTCCGGATTTTCGTAGCACGAATGGGCTCTACCGCCAGCAATATGATTACCCACCGGAGGAGATTTTGAGCCATACCTTCTTTATGAAACGGCCGGAGGAATTTTTTCAGTTTTACCGCGCTAAAATGCTTTGCCTGACCGCGAAACCCAACGCGGCGCACCGCAAGCTTGCCCAGTGGGAGCGGGAGGGGAAGCTGAAGGCCGTTGTCACCCAGAATATCGACGGGCTGCACCAGGCGGCGGGCAGCAAGCAGGTTTATGAGCTGCATGGAAGCGTTTTGCGCAACACCTGCATGCGCTGTGGCAAGTTTTATGAGGTGAAGGCAATTCAGGAAAGCGACGGCATTCCACGCTGCGTGTGCGGCGGGATCATTAAGCCGGACGTTGTGCTCTATGAAGAGGGGCTGGATCAGCGGACGATGGAAGGAGCTGCCCGTGCCATTGCCAATGCTGATCTTTTCATCGTGGGCGGAACTTCGCTCGCGGTTTATCCCGCTGCGGGACTGGTGCGTTACTATGCCGGAAACCGATTAGTGCTCATTAACCGGGATCAAACGCCGCTTGATGGGAGCGCCGATCTGGTGCTGCATGGGAGGATCGGTGAAATTTTAGGGCAGGTTTAACCGGCTGACTCGTGGAAAGGATTGGACTGAAATCATGAAAAAGACGAATGCAATCCGCTTGTTGGAGCAGGCGGGCATTGACTATGAGGCGCGCATGTATCCGGTGGATGAGAGCGACCTCTCCGGCACGCACGCTGCCGAGGTGTTGGGGCTACCGGCGGGTCAAGTGTTTAAAACCCTGGTGCTGCGCGGAGCTAAAACCGGCTATTTCGTTTGCTGCATCCCGGTGGATCAGGAAGTCGACTTGAAAAAGGCAGCGAAGGCGGTTGGGGATAAAAAGGCGGAGATGCTCCCCATGAAGGATTTGCTGCCTGTGACGGGCTATCTGCGCGGCGGCTGCTCGCCGGTGGGCATGAAGAAAAAGTTCCCGACCTTTTTCGACGCTTCCGCACAAAAATGGGAACGAATTTCTGTCAGCGCGGGCACACGCGGGGAAATGGTGCTCGTCGAACCGGAGCAGCTGCGGGAATTGACCAGTGCTGTCTATACAGAGCTGACGCTATAACGTGTGCAGTATGGCGGATCCATATGAATTCATAAAAAATAGCCGGTAGTCATGTGCACCCGTGAGCAGCGCGTATCTCTTTGTTCTATGTGGCTGCGGCAGGTCTTGCTTTATTACTCGCTGTGCTTCGTAATAAATATCTCCTTTCTGTTGGGATACAAACAGAAAGGAGATATTTTTGAGCCCTATATCATATGGGAATGTTTTTTTAGTTTGCTTTCTTTTTGCGGTGGATCAGGAAGCGATTGCAGGGGTAGGTCCATACAGTTGCAAGGAGAGCGGCGAACGGCTTTCCGATGATGTCACCGAAGGTGGCCATGCCGCGCTGTGTGAAAAATGTGATGACCGCGTTGCCGATCAAGGTGGTTGCGCAGATCGTAAACAAAACCATCAGGATGTAGAGAATGATGCTCAGCGTCGGGTTTGCATCCGCCTGGAAGGTCACTTTGCGGTTGAGCACAAAGGCGATGGCATAGCCGATAGAGGTGGAAACGATAAAAGCCCACATGTAACCCTTGCCCTCAAAGGGAAAAATCCAAAATTGAAACGGGCCGTCGTTGAGCGGCTGAAACACCCAGGCCTGCAAAATATAGTGGATGACCAGCTCAACGATCGTAGACAGGCCGCCTGCAAAGGAAAACTTGATGAATTTCCACAGCTCTGCATGCTTTGAAGTAAAGCTGTGGCCGTTTGCGTTTGTTTTGGAATCGCTCATATATAGTTCCTTTCTGCTGCAAGATAGCATTGATTTTTCATTCCGGTACTCCACGGAGGAACGATCTATGATAGAAGCTTTTTCAATAGGACGATGAAGGCTACTGAAGCGGTGACCACGCCCAGCGTTTTGAGAATCAACGGGACAGCTGCCTCTGGCGTCGTCGGGGAATGGACGTAGAAAAAGTCCTTAACAGGGTTTGAAACCTTTTTGCCGAACAGCTCTTCATAGCTGAGCGTATGGCTCTCATAGGCGTGCGGCTGGTTTTCATTCAGCTCGATCACACGCACCGCCCGTTCCACGCCGGGGCCGTAAACATTGAAGCCGCTGCCTGGTGTGTATACGAGATCGACGTTTTGATAGTGGCCGACAAAGCTGTTGATATGGTCATGCCCGACGAACATAGCCATCACGTCGCCTTTCTCCGCAATCGCGTCGAATTCCCCCGTGTTAATATCCGGAATCGCAGGGGATTCCCGCATGAAGCCGCCTGCATCCACCATGTCCGGATTCAAGATATAGGATTCATTTTTGTGCGTGCGGTAAGCACGCACCGCGCCGGGCGTTTTGTGCGGCACCTGTAAAAGCACGTTGTAATACTCTGGCACGGGGATGTGCTGGAATACAAGGGAGGGAACCGGCTCGCCGTTGTTTTCCTGCGTGAGGCGGTCGCGCGTTGCGCGATACCATTCAATCTGCTTCGGATCAACCGGCGCATAGCCGCCACCCTTCGCGCTACCGTGTGAATCGATGAGATAAAGGTTAAAAAGAATTTTTCGCCCATCGTTGGAATAAATGGGCAGATCATAGGTGCCGCAGCCGGGTAATGCCGGGTCGTCCATGCCAACGCATTGCTCATAACGCTGATAAATCTGCATCTGCTCCTGGTTAGTGCAGCCCACCTGCCCGTCGTGATTACCAAAGAGCGGGGCAAAGGGAATATTACGTCTGACCACTGGCTCCAGCAGCCGGTGCAGGGTATCCTCCACCTTTTTCTTGCGGTCGCCGCCCCGGAAGGTGATGCCGTAGCCTTTGATCTGATCTCCTGTAAAGACGACAAGATCTGGCTTTTCCCGGTCAAGCGCAGCGTTCATGAGCTTGAGCGTATCAGGCGAAATGGCGGGAATCTCCTGCAAATCGGCAATTTGCATCACCTTGAAGCTTCCATCCGACCGGACGCATAATTTTTTTTGTGATGCCATAGGCGAAACTATTCCTCCTTTTTAATCGTGATCTTGTCCATGTTAACGCGAAATGTGATCGATTTCAAGTATTCCCGCCATAATAAAAAAGATTAAAGTTTTGTAAAAAGAAGGCGGAGTGCAACACCGTGGCGTTGCACTCCGTTCATTGATATTATTTGTGAAATATTGCATTGAAATATGCTGTATGTAAATTCTTTATTTTTCCATAAACATAACCGTGGCGGTTTTAGGCCCACAGTGTGCGGAAATCGTACAGCCCGCTCGGATGATCTGTACCTCTTGAAAGGGTGCGCACCTCAAAATTTCCTTCTTCATGGCCTGTAATGTTTCCTCAGAAATTCCGCCGCCGGAATGCGAAAGAAACGCCCGGCTCAAATCGAGCTTGTCCGGATCGGAAAGCTGGTCTCGAATATACTGGCCGTAGACTGTTTCAATTTTCCCCCGGTATTTTTTGCCGACCTCCAGCGCGCCGTCTACCATTTCAATGCTCGGCTTGATGCTCAGCAAATTGGCGCCAAAGGCTGTCACAGCAGAGCATCGGCCGCCCCGGCTCAGATAATCGAGTGTGTTGAGGATAAAGGTGGTATGCACCTTTTCACGCAGCAGGGCAATCTGTTCGGCAATCTCTTTGGCCGGGAGCCCGGCATCCCGCATTTCGCAGGCTTTGATGACGAGCAGCGCCATACCAGTGCAAAGGCTTTTGGTATCCACAGGGAAAACGCCTTCCAACTCGCCCGCTGCAAGCACTGCATTTTGGAAAGAGGAGGACAGCTTCGCCGTGAACCCTAGATGGACTACTTCATAGCCCTCTTTGGTATATTTCTCAAAGAGGGAGAGATAAGCGCTCGGCGGGACGGCAGCTGTTTTTGCCGTAGTGCCGGTGCGCTCATAATACGCGTAGATGTCATCCGGCGTGATGTCAATGCCGTCGTCATGCGCCTGCGCGCCGAGCAAGATGCTCAGGGGGATTTTTGTCACGTCGTATTGCCTGCACAGCTCCGGCGTCATATCGCAGGTGCTGTCGACTGTAATTTTTATCTTGTTTGCCATGGATCCAATCCTTTCGTTTTGCCTGATTCTTTCGTTGTGAGAGGAGTATACCACAGAACCGCTATTCCGTCAAAGTCAGTTCCTCTTGGCTGCGGATCACCTTGCAGGCGAGTAGTTCAAGCTGCTCCATGCTTTCCAGTGCGCCGATTTCACGGCGGTAGGCTGCCGCTCCGTGCAGGCCCTTCATATACCAAGCCGCATGTGTGCGTGCCTGTAGCATGCCGGTGCGCGTGCCTTTGTATTTGCACAATGTGTGAATGTGCTCGATCATAATGTGCATCCGCTCCGCCACCGGAGGATCGGGGAGAAGCACCCCTGTTTTTAGATATGCGCTTATTTGAGCAAAGATCCATGGCCTGCCCAATGCGCCGCGCCCGACCATAACGAGGTCGCAGCCTGTTTCCTCCAGCATCTGTGCTGCGCTTTTGGCATCGCAGACGTCGCCATTGCCGATGACGGGGATGGAAACAGCCTGCTTTACCTGCCGGATGATCTCCAGATCAACGGGCGGGGCATACATCTGCTCGCGGGTGCGGCCATGAACCGTAATCGCCGCAGCCCCAGCCGCCTCGCAACGCTTTGCAATCTCTACGGCGTTTTTCTCCTTTTCCTCCCAACCGGCACGGATTTTTACCGTTACCGGGATATCAACGGCCCGCACGGCTGCTTCTACGACCGCCTGAGCCGTTTCCGGGCGGCGCATAAGGGAAGAGCCGCCCCCGCTGCGCACGACTTTCGGCGCAGGGCAGCCCATGTTGATATCAATTGCCTGTGGGCGGTAGAAAAGCGCTTTTTGGGCGGCTTCTGCCATGATGGAAGGATCGTCGCCAAAGAGCTGGATCGCTGCGGGGCGTTCCGCCTCCGATAGGGAGAGGAGCTCGGCGCTCTTTCGGTCACCCATTGTAATGCCTTTGGCGCTCACCATTTCACCAACGACATAGGCCGCACCAAAACGGACACAGAGCTCGCGAAAGGCGCGGTCTGCCACCCCGGCCATCGGTGCGAGTGCAGCGGCAGATGCGAGTGTGATAGAACCAATTTTCAAGCGTATGACCATCCTTTCTCTGCGTGGCAGAAGTTCTTTGCAATGTTAATTTTCCGCTCTGCCTGACCGGAAAACAGAAAACTCCTGGGGAATAGCGCATCAGGCCCTTTTGAAAGCTTCACTTTTCCAATGATTAAAAATCAGGCCTTTCAAAACACTGGATGGAAGCTCTCAAAAATTACGGCAATTTTTTTGATGATATCAGATTTATTATTCTATATTTCGACAAATTTTTTAAACAAAAGGAGTATAATTGAGAGCGGGGAATAATATACCAATTTTTACAATCACTTACCGCCTATGAAGGGCGAAATTGTGAAAATGCGGAATAAATGTCTCTGATTTACCGTTACAAGAGGCTTATTGTTCCAGGAGTGTATCCGCTTTTCACAAGAACCGGGCATTTTGCACCATTGGTGTGAAATGCCCGGCAAAAATTTATCACAGAATTGAGAGGGGTGCATGCGGTTGTACGTTTTTACTGCGACGAAAAGGCCAATCGACGAAATGGGAAGGATCGCGCTGCCGCAAGAGCTGCGGGATCTTTTAAAATTGAAGCCGGGCGACCAACTGACTGTAAGAATCAACAATGCCGGCGAGATTGTGCTAACATCAGATTCGCCGCGCTGCGCATATTGCTATGGCACAGAGAACTTAAAACGGATCGGCAGGCGCTATATTTGCGCAAACTGTATGGAACGCATGCACTACACGAAAAATCCGTTTTGATAGCGAATGCTTTTTATCCATTATTTTAATTCGAGAATTTCCCGGATAGGGCCTTCAAATGGGGCGCCTGCCGGGATTTTTCGATTTGGGTCCTTGAGGAAGGCGGAGAATGTGTTGCTTTTCCAGGAAAAGCTTGCCTGGAATTTTGAAATCAGGGTAATTAGCTCTTGGCTCTGGTCGGCATTGCCACGCCGGACGATCTGCTTGAGCGTGAGATCCAGCCGGTCTGAGGGGCGCAAATCGGGAATCAGGAGGCAAAGCTCCCCGTTTTCCAATACAGGCTCACAATGGATCAAAGCGCCGTTGCGCTCAGCCTTTATTTCTCCGCAGCCGGAAAGATCAGCAAAGATCAGGCGCAGCTCCCGCTTGGTGGGCAGAAGCGACGGTTCCCCCTGGGCGGGCAGCACGGTGAAGAGCAGATCCCCTCCGCCCTCTTTCATCCGGAAGGTGGTTTTTGCATAGCATCCCTGTTCAAAATCGTTTGTTTCACCATCATCCTCATAGAGGGTGAAACTGTTGTTGCCCCGGAAAATCGTCAGATCGAGCTTCGCTGGGTTCTTCCAGTCATTCTGTTCGCCCTGCGTGCTCATGGGAATGATTGCGCCCTCTTTGGCGAGGACGGGAATGCTTTCTACACCGCGGTACATGGTGATAAACCGCCCGCCCTCATAAATACGCTTTGTGAAAAGATCCGTCCAGCGGCCGCGCGGCAGCCAGACGCGCACGCCTGCAAGATTGGTTTTGGAATCTACCGGCTGGGTGATGGGCGCAACAATCAGCTCGCTGCCAAACAGGAATTCATTTGGCACGGTATATGCCTCCGCATGCTCCGGCCATTCGTAATACATTGGCTCGCACAGTGCGCGCCCCTCGCTGTGGGTGCGCCAATTCATGGTGTAGAGATAGGGGATTAGCCGATGGCGCAGGCGCAGATATTCCTTCGAGAGGGCGTATACATCCCAGCGGTAATTCCATGGCTCTTTGCCCATAAAGGGGTTGCTTGTGGAATGCAGCCGCATGATCGGGCTGAATACGCCAAGCTGCACCCACCTGAGATAAAGCTCGTCGTCTTTCTCGCCCTGATGATGGCCGCCGATATCGTGGCTCCACCAAGTATAACCCGCATTGGATGCATTGGCGGTAAAATATGGCTGGAAGTCGAGCACCTCCCAGCTGATTTTCGAATCGCCCGAAAAGCCAAGCGGATAGCGATGGCTGCCAATCTCCGCATAGCGGGAAAGGATCAGCGGACGCCGATTTCCGCGGCGGTTATCGAGATAGTGGTAGTGATTCAGAGCCCAGAGCGGGTCAAGGCCCTTGATTTTGGATTGACTACCCTGCTGCCAGTCGATCCACCAGAAATCCACACCTTCCTGTTCATAGGGGTGGTGGAGGCACTGGAAATAGGCCTCAATGAATTTTGGATCTGTAATGTCAAATTCAACAGGATCGCCGGAAGCCGGGTCGATCCCCATTGCCTCGGCCATCGTTTTGTAACAATCCTCAAAGCTGCGCACGCCGCCTGCGGGATGGATGTTGAGCGTTGTGTGGAAATTTTGTTCCTTGAGCCAGCAAAGGAAGGCGCGATAATCTGGGAACAGCTCTGTATTCCAGCTGTAGCCCGTCCATCCGCCGTTGGACATGGCGTCAAACCAAGCATCCACTGGGGAAGAATGGGAGGAACGCCGCGCGGGTCCTTTGCCAAAACGGCGTTTCACATCTGTCCAATGCCAATCCATATCGATGGTTGCCACAGTGATCGGGATTTTTTCATCAATAAAGCGCTGCATTAGGGTGGTGTATTCCTCTTGGGAATACGCTTTATACCGGCTCCACCAGTTGCCCAGGCACCAGCGCGGAACGAGCGGAACCGGCCCCGTCAGGCGGAACAGGTCACGGATGCAGCCGCGGTAATCATGCCCATAGGCAAAGAAATAAAGATCGGAGCCGCCCTTTTGGCGCGGTGTGATCCGGCCATCCTCCAGCAGAAGGAGAGAGGCGCTGTCATCGAGCGTTGCAACGCCGTCTTTGGAAATAACGCCTTTGGTAAGCGGAACGGATCCGGTGGATTGATCGAGCGTGCGGGCCGTGCCGCGCAGGTTGCCGCTCTCAAAATCCGTTACCGTCCTGCCGCCCCGCAGGGTGATGCTCTCCATTCTCTTTCTGCGCAGGTTATAGTGGAAAATGGCCTGCTCCGTGCGCACGGTAAGCATCTGCCCTTCCTGCGAAGCATCAAACCGCGGTTGCTCGAAATCACGATACCAAACCTTCTGCGTCGGCTGATCGCAGAAAGCCTTGGCAGCATTCATTGTTTCCACCCGTAGTAGGCGGCTGGTCAAAACACTAATGCGCACGTCTCCAAAAACCGCCGTCTGGCTCTCTTTCGTTTTGCTCTGCACATGCATCCCAAATTGCTCTTCAAAATAACCCATGTTCATTGCCTCCTTTATAGCGTTTCTTTCAGATAGGTTTCATAGATCAATTCTGCGCAGAGACTGTCCGCCCAGGAGAACCAAGGCCGAGTAAACTGGGAGGGATCGTCTGCATAGAAGCTCTCATGCATCCGGCCGCATCCGGCTGTTGTACCCAATAATAAACGGATAATCCGTTCCTTTTCCTCAAAACAGTTTGCCGTCAGCCCCTGCATCGCAAGGGCAATTGGCCACACATAGCCCGCCGCGGTATGCTCGCTGCCCACGCCGCAGGCAGCTTTCCCCTGGAAATAGCAAGGATTTTCCTCGCTGAGAAGCCATGCCCTCGTGTTTTGGTAAACGGGATCCTCCGGCGGGAGATAGCCAAGGTAGGGGAGGGAGAGAAGGCTTGGCACATTGGCGTCGTCCATCAGGCGGAAATGGCCTAGCCCGTCCGCTTCATAGGCATATATCCTGCCAAAGCGTGGGTGGTGGACAATGCCGTATGCTTCGATCCCTTGCACGATTTCGCGCCGCACGCGCAGCGCTTCCAGCGCAAAAGCCTCATCCTGCCAGGCTTCCCGCGCAATTGCAGCAAGCTCGCCGAGGATCACTGCGGCGAAGCAGTTTGCGGGAATCAGGTAATGATATTCACATGCATCGTCCGACGGCCGAAAACCGGACCAAGTCATTCCGGTATATCCTATGGGCGTGCCAAGGCCGTTGTTTTGCAGCGTTTCCCGCGCATTGCCCTGTTCAACTGCCCATGGCCGGATGAATCGGTAAGGCGATTGCTCATGGTGGCTCTGCTCTGTGCGCAGTGTGTCGAGAATTTTGTAGGCGGCCTCTCGCCATTGCGGCGTGAACACCTGTGTGCGGCCTGTTGCTTGCCAATAAGACCATGCGAGCCAAACCGGGTAGCACAGAGAATCCGTTTCATACTTCCTCTCCCAAGTCCACGGCGTGAGAACGGTTTCGTCCTCATCCCAGCGGCTGTTGTCCGGATTTTCATTAAAGGCGTTGGCATAGGGGTCGATACAGATATATTTCGCCTGCCGCGAAATGAGCCCTTCCAGCAGGGCTTGCAGCTGCGTATCCTCCCCCGCAAAGGGAAGATAGTGGCGCACTTGCGCGCTGGAGTCACGCAGCCACATGGCGGGGATGTCTCCCGTGAAAACAAATGCTTCCCCGCCGGCCAGCAGCTTTGCCGTTGTTTCACAGGTGCTTGCGAAGCAGGTGCGGTAGAGTTCATAAAGGCCTGGAAGATGCGTAAGGTGAGATTGCGCCTTTGTCAGATGGGAGGCGAGTGCGGGTGTTAATTCCATAGAAACACCTCCTTATAAAATAGTGAGATGAACCTTGCTTATTTGTTAAGAATCCCTGTGCAGCCATCCTCGGCAACCCCGGTGATCGTAACCTCCCGGACTGTGCCACAAAGCTCCTTTGGGGCGCATACGCGCACGGGCGTATAGTTTGGCGTGTAACCCTCCAGAAAGCCGTCCGGCGCGGTTGTTTCAAAAAGGACGGGAAAACGCTTGCCCATCTCGCCTGTCAGAAAGCGCCGCCGCATGTCGTCCGCCGCCTCCCGCATCCGGCGGGCGCGCTCTTCCTTCACCGCTTTGGATAATTGCGGTAAGGCAGCAGCTTTTGTGCCGGGACGGGAGGAGTAGGGGAATACATGAATTTTTTCAAATCCGATTTTATGCGCGAAGGCGAGCGAAGCATCAAATTCCGCTTCGCTTTCCCCGGGGAAACCGGTCATGATATCGGTCGTAATCGCGGCATGTGGGAAATAGCTTCGCAGGCTGCCGCAAAGCGCTTCATATTCCGCGCAGGTGTAATGCCGGTTCATGCGGCGGAGCGTTGCATCACAGCCGCTTTGGAGGGAGAGGTGGAATTGTGGGCAGAGCTTTTCACACTTCGAAAGCCGCGCCACTACCTCCGGCGTGAGATGATCCGGCTCCAGGGAGCCGAGGCGCACGCGCAGGATACCGTCTACCGTGCAGGCACGTTCCACCGCATCGCAGATGGAACGGGAGAAATCCTTCCCATAGGAGGAGAGATTGATTCCCACGAGCACAATCTCCAAAAAGCCCGAATCCCGAAGCCGGATAAGCTCTGCCTCCAGCTCGCCGAGCGGCTTTGAGCGTACTCTTCCGCGCGAAGTGGGGATGATGCAATAGGAACAGAAGCGGTCGCAGCCATCCTGAATTTTGACAAAGGCGCGCGTATGCCCCTGAAAGCCGGAGATGCTGCCGCCGTGGAAGGGTTCGCCCGTTTCATGGGGAGCCACCTGAAAAATACGCTTGCCAGTGAGCTGGTATTCATCGATCGCGTCAAGGATTTTTTCGCTATCGCGGTTGCCTGTGACAATATCCGCCTGGGCAAGGGTGTTGGCCTGATCCGGATAGGCCTGCGGCATGCACCCCGTCAGCACAACGATGCTCTGCGGATGCAGCCGTTTGAAACGGCGCACCGCCTGGCGCGATTTTTGATCGCCTGTGCCGGTTACTGTGCAGGAGTTGACAAGGTAAACGTCCGCCTCCTCCTCTGGGGGAACGATTTGAAACCCTTTTGCTCGAAACTGCTCGGATAGGGCCTGTGTTTCATATTGATTCACCTTGCAGCCAAGGGTGTAAAATGCGGCTTTCATAGAGGGCATTCTTCCATTTCCATTACAATTTTAATCAGATTCCAGTATAATCGAAACGAGCCGAAAAAACAAGCAAAGGGTAAGGATTTCCTCCCGCCTGGGAAAATAGAAGAAGCCGCGCACGACTGCTCGTGCACAGCTTCTCCAAAGGAATATTGAGTCGGCAAACAAAACGTTAAATATCCAACGCGCGGATATACGGGTTTTCCTGAAAGCAGGCAAGAATTTCGGTTACGGTTAGGGACTGATCCACACGCACGGCAAGCTCAAGCGATACGGTATCATCCTTGTTCTTCTGCGTTTTTACTTCTAAAATCTGAACGTTGATGCTCTCCAGATTATCCCGCAGCATTTGAAAGGGCTCTAGCCCTCTTTCCATTGTGATCGAGATCTGTTCACTCTGCGGACCTTCCAAAAACAAAAGGCGCTTGTGCAGCAGCACCTGGAGCACGATAATCATCAGCGTTGCAAAAACGCCCACGATATACATCCCTGCGCCGATGGCAAGCCCCACGCCAGAGGTAGCCCAGATTCCGGCGGCGGTGGTCAGGCCGCTGATGGAACGATTGCGCACAAAGATGACCCCAGCGCCCAGGAAGCTTACGCCTGTGATGATGTTAGCGGCAATACGGGAGGCGTCCAGGCTGATGCCCTGCATTGTGACAACGTCGAAAAAGCCATATTTTGATACCAGCATCATCATGGTAGAGCCGAGCGCTACGATTAAATGGGTGCGCACACCGGCCTCTTTCATCCTGCTTTTGCGCTCATATCCGATTGCCGCCCCGCAGATTGCACCGATGAGGATGCGCAGCAGATATTCCCCTTGTTGCAGCAGAAAAGCAGCCATGCAACCTTCCACTCCCTCTCAACGTAAAAATAGCCGCAGCCTGCTTGCGGCCTAAAACCGGAGCCGTCTTTTTGAAATGGAAAGACGGTTTGACATGCGAACTTTTATAGGGTATGCGCTATCATGAAACGAACGGAAACATACCGAATGGATTGATTATAAAGATAATTTCTGATAAAATCAAATTATAAAGATTGATAATCATATAAATAAAATGAATAGTAGCGTTAGGAAAGAGGAAAATCCGCCATGATCGATACGAGATTGCACACCCTGCTGACGCTGATGGAGGCGGGCAGTTACACCAAGGCGGCGCGCGTGCTGTCACTGACACAGCCCGCCGTTAGCCACCATATCCGGCAGCTTGAGCAGGAATACGGCGCGCCGGTTTTTTACCGGAGCACGAAACAGCTTAAATTAACGCCGGAGGGCGGCATTCTTGTCAAATATGCACGCCGGATGCAGGCGTTGGAGAACAATGTGATTCAAAGCCTGGAGGATTATCGCAACGGCCTTTCTCGATTCACCGTGGGGATTACGCCTACCGCTGAGGAGAACCTGGTGCCGCGTGTCATGGCCACCTATTGTAACCTTCATCCAGATACCAGCATAACAATCGTTACAGATACGATAAAAAATATTTATAATATGTTAAAGTCCTATGAAGTGGATATTGGTATTGTTGAAGGCAGCATTCCGGATGAAAATTTAACGCAGGTATTGCTCGACACGGATTACCTCTGCCTGATCGTCTCCCCGCAGCATCCCTTTGCCCGGCGGGGGAGCGTGAGCCTGGAGGAGCTCAAAGGTCAAAGGCTGATTTTGCGCTCACGGCAGGCGGGCACGCGTAAGCTGTTTGAAAATTATCTCCTGAGCTGCTCGGAAAGTTTAAAGAGCTTTCATGTGATCATGGAGATTGACAATGTTGCCACCATCAAGGAACTGGTTGCTTCCAACCTTGGCGTATCCGTCATCGCACACAGTGCCTGCATTGATGCAGAGCATACAGGCTCGCTCTCTGTGATTCCGATTGAAAATTTTAGGATGACTCGCTCTATTAATATGGTGCATCACAGGGATTTTACCCATACGGAGATTTTGGCGGAAATCCGGCAGATTTATGAGCAGATTAGATAAACAGAAGAAAGCCGTTGCATAAAGCGCCATACGCTGGCCGCGGCATTAGGGAACGGGGAGGAGAAATGGGCAGAACGAAAATGGAAACGTGAAAAAGGGCGGTCGCCTCTTTGTTTTGCTAAGGCAACATTGAAAAACGCTGAGCAGGAATAACCTGTTCAGCGTAAAATTTATGCATAGATATGCAAGCTTTGTAAAGGTTTTGTCATGTTTCACAAAGCCGTTTTCATGGGTTGTGAGGCGTTGTAAGGGGGGAGGCAGGTTCATTTTGCGTGCCGTTCCCTTACGTTTCGCGCGCCGCGCCACAAAAATCAAAGAGATCCGTGCTGCGCGCAAAAAGCACACAACTTGCGGCAATTTTTCATCTATGTTTGATTGTTGGATACATTTTATCAGCTCCCCTCTTCATGGGGAGAAATCAGGCCGTTGGATGTTTTGGCAGGCGCTTTGCTATTTCAAATCAAAGCCTTCCTCAAGATATTTGCTGCAATCCACCTTCTTATTGATTGCCATCCAAGTCAGGCGCTCCACAGCCGTTGCCTGATAGTGGTTTTTGCCGTGCCCGCCGTGGTCTGTCGTTATGAGAATCAGCCAATCCTCCTGCTCATAGGTATCGCGTGCATAAACGGCTTGGATCGCCTGCTCAATATAGGCGTTGGTGTTGACGACTGCGGCGGCATACTCCGGAATTTCGGGGGAGAAGCCGATGCCGTGGCCGGTGTTATCCGGTTCGCAATAAAGGCCTGCCGTAACGTCTTTTTCGGCAATACTTTTTAAAATTTCCTTTTGGAGCGCGGGGTCGTTCTCGGAGGAGCTTGCCGTCAAGGGATAGTGATTTTCTTTGGCCCAGTCGATTTCGGCCTTATATTGCACGTTGATATGCGTCGGCCACTGCACGAGGAAGGAAACGGCCTTGCCCTGTTTCGCAAGCTCGCCCAGGCAAGTCAGCGGCTCCACTTCTTTTTTTTGCTCGTTATCCGTGATACCGTATTGATCCGCCCACTGGCCAGTCAGCATGGAGAAAAAACCAGGCGCGGTATCGCTGCGGAAGGACTTTTGTGTGCCGCCCGCATAGGTCAGGTACAGGCCTCCGTCTTTCGCGGCGGTCATCACGCCCAGCCCGTAATCAGCGAATAGAGGCAACGCATCCGCACGGCATCCATCCATGAAGAGCAACAGCGCCTTCTTTGCGTTTTTTCCAGCGGGGAGGGGGGAGCTGAAGTGCTCTAATACAAGATCATGAACGGCCGTTTGCGGCATTGCGGTAGATACGTCGTTTGCAAACAAGCCGCTGCCCTCCACCGTAGCTTTATAGCTTTTTGTGGTGGTGCAGCCCGCTAGGGCGCAGGTGAGCAGCGAGCCCACGCAGGTGATCGCGAGGGCGGTTTTGATTGCTTTTTTCATGGATGAATCGTCCTTCCTTTCCACTTATCGTTTGATGAACATCATAGCGGTTCCTCTAAAATAGTCTGGCGGTTTCCAGCCGGTTATTTTTCCTCCACAGAGGAGTCAAAAACATAGGTGTCCAGCAGGATAATGATGTTTTTATCCGTGAGCTTTTTGGCCATGAGCTGCTGGAATTTTGTCGTGCGGATTTTTCCGGCAAGGCGGAGTGCTTCGAGCTCTTTGGCGAGCGTCTCCTGCTGGGCAGTGAGTTGTTCATACAGTATTTCCAGCTTTGCAAGCCGCTCTGCCGCTAATCCGGCATAGCCATTTTCCGCGGGGTGCAGATAGGGATCGGCAATCAAGGGGATGGATGATGCCTCTTCGTTGCGTATCGTATATCGTTCCATTTTGTATGGCGTTCCTCTCTATTAAAATCGTTCAAAAAAATAAGCCAATGTAGGCACCAGCTTGCCGGAGCGGTAGTATTCTTTTATTTCGCTTTTTGTCATCCATTTTGCATCTGCCACCTCGTCGGTCGTTGCGTTTTCCGGCAAAATCCCCCCGTCGTAAGGGAAGAGCCAAACGTCTTTAATATCATTGAATACTGTGCCGTTTACAATTTTTCGCACCTCAGAATCCACCAAAATCCCGGCCGCAGGAGATAAATCAATACCGACCTCTTCCTTGACCTCCCGCACAGCGCCGTCCACACTGGATTCTCCTCGCAACACGGAGCCGCCGACACATTCCCACATCAGCGGGTAGGAGAGCCTGCTTGCGGCGCGCTGCGAAATCAGATATTCTCCTTTCGCATTCACAATCCATACATGCACCACCAGATGAAAGCGATTTTTTGGGAGCGCTGTTCCGCGAAGATGCGTTTCTCCTGTTTTAATCCGGCCTTCCGTGTAAAGATCCCAAACTTCCATTTTGCACTTCCTTTGCCCATCCATCGGTTGAAAAATGGTATCATACCACGAAACAAGGGTATGATACCACATTTTTTGATTGCAGTCGATTTTATTTTGTGACGGGCAGCCGCAGCACGGTTTTTAAGCGCTCCGGCGCTGTCCGCCGCGGGTCGGACAGATAGATTTCATGGTGCCGGTGTGTCTCGTCGTTTAAAAGTGAACAGCCGTTTTCACGCAGGAATGTATGCATTTTCTCAAGAGACGCAGGCTCTTCGGAATAAGGCCCCACATGCATTATCTGGACGCACAGCCCCTCTCGCAGCGTTTCAAAACGCACGCCGGATACATCGACTTCAGGCTTTTTGCTCCCGCATTCCGCGACGGTCCAGTGGAATACCTCTTCTGTGACGAATTCCGGCTGGCGGAAGAAGAAGGCGCTTTTAACATTCCATTTGTGCGGAGCACCGACTCGTAAATAGGTTCTCCCAGTTACAAACGGATTTTATCTGCAATCCGTGGCGCTTTGTTTCCGATGAGAAACCTTCTTCTTGAAAAAGGATAGCATAGAAAATATGACGTCTACCTGTCAGCTTTCAAGGAATGGCTCCTCCAAAACTTTGGAGGAGCCATTTGTGAAGGTGGAGATTTTGCGCCGGGATTGTCCTAGCCGTAGCCCTCATTTCAATCCGCTCCGCCCGTGTGGGCGGAGACCAGATGAGCTTTGGGATAGGCTTTTTTCAACGCGATTTCAATCCACTCCGCCCGTGTGGGCGGAGACATTTACCATTCGCCACCTCACCACCTCATTTAAATTTCAATCCACTCCGCCCGTGTGGGCGGAGACCAGTTCCTTTGCCAGCTCGTTTTGCGATATCTTGCTATTTCAATCCACTCCGCCCGTGTGGGCGGAGACCCCTGGAGGCGGCAAACA
>OGIA01000128.1_pt1 | contig 108190 bp, 91 predicted proteins | sample 1571671 | NCBI WGS metagenome assembly OGIA01 (sample SAMEA2582027, study PRJEB24529) | metagenome | biome: Human gut stool | place: China | collected 2011
TGCTGCTCCGGGATGGGAGAATGATCTCCATTGACTGCACCGGGGTCGAGGATGCACTGGATGTGACCATGGCGCAGAGGTCAGAACTGGATTATCTTATCTACAATGACCCGCTTGGCTATGCCGATTTGATTCTGAATGGTAAGCCGGAGGAATATTTGAAGAATGTGGCCGGAGGTCATGGATTAGAGGATTTATCGTTTAGAGATTAACTCGATATAAGGAACAAGCCCACAGGTCTGCCGTATTTTTATGCGGTCTATTCTGTGGGCTTGTTTGCTATTATCGACTCATGATTGAATTTGAAATTTCAAGCACGACCGTATCATGTTTATAGGTGGTAACAACCATCGGCAGGCCTCCAGCCTTCAAAACTTATGCAGACGTTTGATTTTCGTATCGTTTAAGCCAGAGGAAAAAGCCTATATTGAGCAAAATGCCCACTACGGTGGAGGTGGGTGCGGACAGACCGATCATAGTCAGGCTGGCATTAGGCTGGATACTCATAATATACGCCATGGGGAGACGCACCAGCAGAGTCTGCACCAGCCCCTGTACCATGACCCAGAGCGTTTTGTCGTTGCCATTGAAGTAGCCTACCATGCTGAACAGGATGGCAGTGGCGATGGTCTCGGGCGCAAAGCCCATGAGGTAGGCGTAGCTGTTGGCAATAACAGCGGCATCTGCCGTAAACAGACCGGAGAGAACGTCACCCTTGCACCACACCAGTGCAAATACGGCGCAACCGAACACTAGACCGATGCCAATGCCGGTGAACATGGACTGCTCGGCGCGTTTTTTGTTGCCAGCACCCACGTTCTGGGACACAAAGGATGCCATGGACTGCATCAGAGAACTGGGGATCAGCATGGCAAAATTAACGATCTTGCACGCCACACCGTAGCCGGAAGATGCCTCCAGCCCCAACCGGTTGACGAAAGCGCAGAGCGCCAGAAAGGAAAGCTGGGTCAAAAACTCCTGCAAAGCCAGCGGCAGACCGATGCCCAGAAATTTTTTGCACTGGGGGTTCAGCTTGAAATCAGAGCGATGGATTTTGAAGGGCAGCTCCTTCTTCAGCAGCATTGCGATTGCACAGATTACGCTGACAGCTTGTGCTGCTACCGTAGCAATGGCGGCACCGGCAGCATCCAGATGAAAACCAGCCACCAGCACCAGATCGCCAATAACATTCACAATGCACGCCACCAGTACAAAGATCAGCGGAGAGCGGCTGTCGCCCAGACCGCGGAAAAGAGCCGAGAGCATATTATAGGCTACAATAAAGAAGATGCCGCTGCCGCAAATGCGCACATAGCTGGCGGTCAGGTCTAGGGCTTCGGCAGGAGCCTGCATCAGACTGGAAATAAGCCGTGCAAAAAACACCAGCACCACGAACAGTGCAGCTGCCAGAAGGGTGAACACAATAGCTGCCCCGCCAATGACTTGCCCGATGTACTGCGGTCGTTTTTCGCCCAGATAGCGGGCAATGAGCACTGTGACGCCCATGGCAAGCTGGGTGACAACAAAGGTGACGAGATTGAGTACCTGGCTACCAGTAGAAACCGCAGACAAGCCTGAAGTGGAGCCAAAGCGCCCCACTACCAGAAGGTCTACTGCGCCGTAAGCGGCCTGCAGCACCAGCGCACCCAGAATGGGCAGCATGAAAAAAGCGAGCTTTGGCAAAATGCGGCCTTGGGTAAAATCGGTCTTATCGTTTTTCAAGAGAATCTTTCCTTTCGCGCATAATAGCATAGAATTTTTCCAGCGTTTGGATGGTGCACGCTGCATCCTCCTCGGAAATGCTGTCCAGATACGGGAGCAGTTGCGAGAAGTAGTCCGTATTGTACTTCTGGGAAAGCGCTTGCCCGCTCTCGGTGAGAAACAGATAGGTCACGCGGCCATCTTCAGCGGATACCTGTTTTCTCAGATACCCTTTGTGCTCCATCTCTTTTACGGTACGGGTCACACCGGGGCGGGGCAGGTTCAGTGTATCGCTGAGATCAGAGATCTTCGGCTGGATGCCACGGGTCTGCAATTTCTGAATAACATCCAGACACTGGATATAAGAGGATGTCACACCCTCCGGCAGGGCAGGCAGCATCTCCCGTGCCCGCTTTGCCAGATAGCAGGCATCCAGCAGCTGCTTGATCAGTTCGATGGTCATAATGAAATTCCTCTCCAAACGATTATCGAAGATAATTAACATTGATAATTATACAGAACTGCCCGGGAATGTCAAGTCTTTTTGAAAAATCGGAGATGTCGGCAGCTTTGAGGCAGCTGCTTCCGGCATACCATTCTTGAGAGTGTTTGAGCGAATACAGTCTGAACCATGGATTAGAAGATCAAATACAAAACAAAAACAGGGTGTGCCCTGCCGGACGCACCCTGCCATCGCAATTCACGATTTGATTCGTTGGCAACAACCGTGAATTGCATATCGCAAACAAGTTGTTGAGAATTGCACTGCTTGTAAAATTTGCGATTAAAGCCACAGACAATAGCGATATGTACAGCAGGGAGTTCCCCACCGGAGGGAACTTCCTGTTTTTCGTTGTTTGCATGATGAGCCTGCTCCGCCTGCCACGCGGCAAGCTCGCGTTTGCGCAGCGCAGCGGAGCAATGAAAGCCCCAGTGGGGCTTTTAAGCGACCGAACGGTCTTGCGCAAGCAAGATGGAGGGGCCTCGCCCCGACAAGTGACCGATGGCCTTCCTCGCTGTTCCAGCAGGCAAGGATGGCCGGGTAGAATGCCCGTGCCAGACGGTCGATGACTTCATCGGGATAAGGGGAAGTGTTTGTGGACTTTTTCTTTTTGTTCAAACGCACGCTCCTTTGATCGTCCCACCGCAGCAAAGCCGGGCAAGAAAATCAAAGTTCCAATTTTTATCAGGCGCAAGGGCGCGGATGCTTTCCGCCCTGCACTTGCGGCTGGTGGCTCGTTGATGGCTTACAAGTGCCTGTCGTTATGCGATTTTTTCATCGTTCAGCATTTTTTTAAACTGTGCCATATATGCCTTGTGCTGCTTGAGGATTTTCGAGGTCTCAACCTTCACATAGGCATCATCAGGCACCTTGGGGAGATATTTCATCAGGAAATCAACATCCTGCTGGATTCGCCGGACGGCAGCTTCCAGTGCAGAATAGTTGATTCCGTAGATTCGTTTCTGCGGAGCAGGGCGATCCTCCGGGTGCAAGATTTCGTGCACGATCTGCTTGCGGTTCGGAAAATCGGCTCTGGCGAGGCGGTGCATATCGGCATCACGGACTTTGAACTGCCCGGACAGGATTTTCTCTTTCGTATCGGGCATCATCTGCTCCATGATCTCCACGCCCCGCATGAACTTTTCCGAGCGGACAACATAAGATTCGCTAACGTTGTTCCGCTCTGCAATCTGCTTGCGGATGCTCGCTTCCGCAGAGGTGGGAGGAATTGTGTCAATTTGACACAATTCCTCCTGAGCCGTTTCCTGCGTAGTTACTGTATACTGCCTTCCGGTACGCTGTCAGCTCTGCACGGTGCTGTTCTTCAAAGGCTGCGGAGCAATCTTTTTGGTATTTCTATAAATAATAATCAAGAGGGCGACAACAAAAGTTGTCGCCCTCTTGATTGTTATTTATTCCCATGTTTTGGCTTTTTGTCGGACATCTATAATTTGGAGCTGGTATAGAATGCTGGGAATTGCAGAAACCAATGAAAAAATACCCAAGACAATAGAATGCTTGATAATCGCAAACAGTGCGAATAGGAGCAGCAGGAATAGCCATGGGTTACGCAAATTGCGGTAGTATTTTTCTTTATCGGCGTAAGAAGTATGAAGTTCAAAAGGCTTTCCGTCGTTTGATTTTTCTATAATTAATAGTTCCCTGTTAAAAGTTGTTGCGTTTGTCGCAATACGACCGCCCCTTTCCGCCCATGGACGCAATCGAACTTTTCCGACAGAATAGTTTAGATTGATGTTTTTGAAAAACACCTTATATCCCATATCCTCCAAAAAGTTAGCATAGTCTATTGAACTCTCTTTTGATTTTTCTCCGATAAACTCTACACAATAGGTCACTTCATCAGGACTGCATTTTTCAAATTCATAGAGCATCTTCCCTGTCCGGACAAGTCGATAGCCTTTTTCGGACATTTTGTTTAACCATTTTGCCTGTGCATTTAGCAATCCGCCAAAAAATCGATAACATTTTTTACTCATACAGCACCTCCAATAATTTCACTTGCGACGCTTACAAGTTCATTTAGTCTTGCAAGCTCTTTTTCTGCAATTTCTTTTCCCTGTGCTGTAATGTGGTATTCTTTTTTTCTTCCCTCACTATCTCCATAAGGTTCAATCCACTTCTTGTCCTGCAAAGAGTTTAATGCTCCATATAAAGTGCCTGCGCCTAGGGAAAGCCGTCCGTCTGTTTTTTCTTCAATAAATTGCATGACGGCGTATCCGTGTTTTGGCATATAAAGAGAAAGCAAAATATAAAAGGTGACTTCTGTAAGCGCACCACCTTTTGTATTATCGCGCATGGTTTGCCTCCTTGTTACGGTTACTGTAATAAGTATATCACTAACCGTAATATTCGTCAAGCAGATTCATGAAAATTATTTAATGGGTGTGTGAAAGAAGAACGGTCTGCTCTCTATTTGTTTTATTGTTCGGCGTGTCGTGGTGTTGGGAATTGCTAGGGGTCAGTTGAACATTCGTTTTGGTCATTGTACCTCCTGTCTGTTCGATAACTCCTCGGTGAAGTTATGTAAGCACGACACGCCGTTGCTGTTCGCACCGTCAGGTGCGAACCATGAGCAGGGTTTGGGGTGGGACCGCGTTTGCGAAGCGCAGCGGAGCAATGAAAGCCCCAGTGGGGCTTTTAAGCGGCAGCGCGGTCTGCGACAGCAGATGGAGGGGCGTTGCCCCGACAAGCGCTACCCCAACAAGATCACTTCGGAAATGCAGGAGCATTGAAGAAGTGAAGTCCCAGTGGAGCACAACATTTTCAAGAATTGAAAATTTGTGGCCACGGGACGGTTCTTGCCCTCTACCGCTGCGCTCAAAATCAACTTTTGACAAATGTTTCCGAATTGTTAAGGCGCAAAAACAAGTAAAGGTGGTCCTGCTCATGTAAGGGGGTCGCCGTTTGCCCCGAACGAAGTTCCTGCCCCTGTTTTGCAGCGGCGTTTTCCGGCTCGCCCACAGAAAGTGTGAGGTCATGGCGCAGTATCTCGTTCAGACGGCTTATGAAGGGTTCAAGGTTCAGTATGAAGAAAGCCGGGCGCAGTGCAGACACTACATCCTGCTTCTTTCAAGCACAAGAATAACGCTTTGAAGTTGTGCAGTCAACAACCGGGAATGAATTTCAGAGATTTGTACAACTACATAAGATTTTATTTGTGAAAAAGAAAAATACCGCCCATGCAGCGCAGCGATGATTTTGTCGGGTGAATCGGCGGCAAAATGAATCGGGTGTGTTGCGGGGCGGTATGTTCTTTCTGGGCAGTCATCCGCTGAAAGTGGTGGTTATCACGGTGAGAACCACCACTTTTCAATGTGATTTGTGACAAAGGGTATCATGGTTTACAGGGTACGTCAAGATGGTTTTGCAAAATTTATTGCGGTAAAGTGGTAGAAGTAAGACTTATTATAGCAACCTGTTTTTTAATGCTTCGGAAATATCGTTGGTTTGCATATCACAGGTGGGGGATTCTGTTCGCAGTACCCCCTTCTTTTGTAATAAAGTTGACTTTATTGTTTCAGCGGGTTATATCCAAAAAGCAGTCCCAAAGCAAGAAAGGCGCTCAGTACATCGGCTACAGCCTGTGCTATGATGACACCGTTGTAGGTGAATAGCCGGACGCAAACCACCAGCACAACGATGAATACGACGCCCTGGCGGCTGATGGACAGCAGAAAGGCCGGGACAATCTTGCCGGTGGCCTGGAACAGCACAGTCAGCAGCAGAATGATGCCTGCGAACACCGCCGTGGCAGCCTGCCAGCGCAGCATCTCGGCACCGGTGGCGACCAGTGCGCTGTCCTGCACGAAAAGCTGCATCAGCGGTGTGGCGGCCAGACACAGGAAAGCCGTCAGCACCAGCGAGAGCCCGCACAGGAACAGAAGGCAGAAGCGCAGCAGCTTTTTCAGGGTATCCTGCTGCTTTGCGCCGTACAGGTAGCCGTACATCGGCACGCCGCCAAAAGCAAAGCCGGTGAGGATGAGCTGTGCGATCATGTTGACCTTCAGCACGATGCCCATGGCGGCGATCTTATCGTTGCCGTAGGCCAGCAAAAACTGGTTGATGACGATAACAGTCAGGCTCTGCATCAGGTTGCTCAACGCCGCTGTGACACCCACACCCAGGATCTGCCGCAGCTCGTTGGCGCTGACACGGCACTGGGAAAGCCGGACGGACAGGCAGCGGCTCTTTTTGCGCAGCACCCATAGGAAATACACCACGCTGCACAGATAACCGATGACGGTCGCAACGGCGGCACCCAGCGCGCCCATACCAAGCCCGGAAATCAGGATGGGGTCGAGAATGATATTGACCACGGCACCCAGGATCGTGCCAACCATGGATTCGTTGGCAAGGCCCTCGCAGCGCACCAGATTGGAGTGGATGAAACTCAGCACAATGATGGGCGCGCAGAGGGTGAGCACGGTGTAGTAACTCTGCGCATAGCCGAGGGTTTCGGCGTTGGCACCCAGCAGCGTCAGCAGCGGCGCACGGAACAGGGTCATGACCACGGCGAGAACTGCGCCGGTGGCAATAGCAATGTAAAAACTGAAAGAACTGATGCGGGCGGTCCCTTCCAGATTGTTCTGCCCCAGCATCCGGGAGATCAGCGAACTGCCGCCCTGCCCGTAGATATTGCCAAAGGCCATTAGGGTGGTGAACACCGGCGCACAGAGCGAAACACCGGCGATCAGGTTGGTGTCGTTGGTCTGCGCAATAAAAAATGTATCAGCCAGATTATAGACGAGTGTGACCGCCAGCCCCAGCACCACGGGGAGTGCCATTTTGAAATAACTGCGGTATAGATGTTTTGTATCGAAAAAAGATTCCATTGTCATTCCCTCCGGCGTTCCATTATACCGTTTTTCGCTTGCAATTGCTTGTGCCGTATGGCACAATAGAAAAAAGAGGACAATTTTATGATGGAAATCAAGGATACAAAACGAATCGAACAAATCTATCAGACGGTGCAACATTGTTTTCGCTTGCGCCCGCCGGTGCTGCGGTTATTGCAGTTTGAAAAAGGAGAGCTGCTGAACCATCCGCTCCGGCCGCTGGATCAGTTCCTGATTGTGGCCGAGGGCAGGATTTCCATCTATGACCTCTCGGAGGACGGCGGTATTCGTTATGTTTCGAGAACCGGCGCGGGGACTCTTCTGGGAGATGTGGAGTTCTGCGGAGCTAACGGTGGCACATTTTACACCGGAGCGGCAGAACGGGTGCTCTGTCTTGCAATCCCCTTTGCCGAGAACCGGAAAACACTGGAAGATGACTCGATATTCCTGCGGTTTGCCTTACATCAGATGGCGCAGAAACTGACAATGTCCACGATGGATGTTACCATGCAGACGCTGGAAGAAAAGCTGCTGCTCTATTTGGACAAAATGCAGCCGGACCATACTATCCATTCGGTCAACGAAACGGTGATCGCGCTGCATTGCAGCCGCCGCCAGTTGCAGCGTGTGCTGAAAACATTGTGTGATGATGGTAGGCTGGAAAGAACAGGCAAAGGGCATTACCAGCTGAAACACTGAAAAAATAGCCATGCAGGAGGATTTTATTTATGGCACACAGACCATTCCATCTGATGGTATACCGTGGAAAAATTGCGTTGAAAGAACCATCGGCTGATTTTATGCTTCTATGGAATTTGAACGAGCCTGTTCAGATGTGCTCGGACGATGAGCTGTTTGAGATGAAAAAGGACGATCTGTTTTCGCTGAATCCGTATGAGAACTGTACCATTCAGGCGGAAAATGGTCTGCTGGTGGCATTTTTGCTGGACGATGCACAGCTGAGGGATTGCTTTGGTGGAAAAAATTATCGTATCCAGTGCAGTTCAGCGCATGTTGTCAGTGATAATTATACGCCGTTACGCCGTTTGCTGGGGCAGATGCTACGGATTTTAGCAGAGGGTGGTGTTTATCAGGAAGCAGAGCTGGGGCGGTTGTACTATGAGCTTGTGCTTTTACTGATGCATCATTTTGCAGTTGAAATGCCGGGCGGTGCCGGAACCCGTGCAGAGCAATTCGTTCGGTATCTTGAAGAGCATTACAACGAAGAACTGAGCCTTCAACAAATCAGTGAAGTATTCCACATGGCTCCGCAATATTTTTCCCGCCAGTTCCGCAAAGAGACCGGACAGACCTTCTATCACAGACTGATTGCTGTTCGTCTACGCCATGCCAAGCAGGATATGCTGGAGAGTGATGCACCGTTGCTGCGGCTGGCGATGAGCAACGGATTCGCTAATCTGGAATCTTTCTACCGGTATTTTCAAGAGGACACCGGAAAAACTCCGCAGGAATGGCGTGCAGAAAACCGGAAAAAGAATGATCCGGGCCAGATTCCGGAGATTCAAGAGCTTATGGGCAACATTTTGCAGGAAGAATCCACGGAATGTGTTGTGCCGAAAAAAGATGTCCGAATCGTGGACGTTACAAAGCGGGAACTGTATGACCCGTTCTGGAAAGAAGTGCTTTCGCTCGGAGAAGCACATCTGCTGGACAATAGCCTCATTGTGAACCAGCTACGTATTCTCCAGCATGAAATCGGGTTCCGATTTGTCCGCATCCGTGCGGATTGCAGGGACTTTACAGCAGGCGAAGAATACTCTTTTTATCAGGAAGAGCAGCATCTGGATGAGCTGGTGGATCAGGGACTGATGATCTGGTTGTATGTGGAGTTCCGGCAGCTGACGGTTCCAGAGCAGATGTACGTCTATCTGGATCGGTTGTTTTCCCATTTTGCAAACCGGTACAGCATTCAGAACATTCGGAAATGGCGGTTGGAACTGACCTATAACACGATTTTCACCCCGGAAAAGGCCAACTCTTATTGGACCTGCCGACAGCACTTGCAGGCAATCCTGAACAAATATGGTTGCCGGGAACCTCTCCTCTGTGCAGGGCTTGCATTGGGCGCACCGGAAGCAGTGGAAAGCTTTTGCAGAGAATTGGCTCGCCGGGGCGAAGTACAACTGGCGCAGACGTTTGAAGCAGAGCCGTATCTCTATTACGAAACTGGACAGGGACCGGTGTTGTCCCGTGCGACCGACAGTAGCTACCTGAAAAACCAGCTTCTGACATTGCAGCAAAATCAGCCCTGTTTCCGTGAAATGGTAAAGGATGTTTACATCACCAGCTGGAATGACAATATACTGAACACCAGTAGAATGAACGATTCCTGCTATAAGGGAGCAAACCTGCTGAAAAATATGATTGACTGCTTTGGACGAGTGCGTAGCATGACCCACAACATTCCACTGGATGCAGTCTACCCGGAAAAGATGAAGAAAAACGTGCTCTTTGGCGGGAATGGCCTGCTGACACAGCACGGGATCCCGAAACCGTCTTATTATGCCTATAGTTTTCTGTGCCGGGTGGGCGAATATCATCTGGCACATGATGACCATGCGATTCTTTTTGCAGGCAAGGAAGGAAATTATCAAATCGTCTGCCACAATTGCAAACGACTGAATTACCGGTATTATCTGGACGAGCAGAACTCGGCGTTGGGCGCACCGGATCAATACTTTGAAGAAACGGAACCGCTGACACTGGAATATCGACTGACCGGCGTTCGCAATGGACGGTATATCCTCAAGCAACGAATGATCAGCCCGGAAAATGGCAGTGTGCAGGACCTGCTGCGCCAGATGGGAGCATCGGAAGGGATTTATGTGCATTCTCATGATCTGGAATATCTGCGACAGGTTTCTGTGCCGCAGATCCATTTGCAGGAAACACAGGCTGTAAACGGGGAATTGTCCATCCGCCTGACGATTCCAGCCAATGCGATCCTGTATCTGCATGCCATTTACCAGTATTAAATGCCAAAAAGATAAGAATTTTTAAAATAATTGACTTTTTAACAAGGCGCGTTCTGAAATATTTTGAGCAATAGACGAAAAAGCAAGAATTTCTTGAAATTCTGCAAAAAATCAAAAAGAAACCCATTGAAAAATCCTTTATACTGAGAAGCGTAAGAGGACAGCGCGCGTCCCGGGCATTCAAAGAAAGATTGAGGAGGTTTCTCAATGGATATGAAGAAACTGGCAGCCGAACTGGTGGAAAAAGTCGGCGGTAAGGAAAATATTTCCGGAATCACGCACTGCGTGACCCGTCTGCGCTTTGTTGTCAAGGACGCAGACAAGGTGGATGTGGAAGGCATCAAAAATCTGGATGGCGTGCTGGATCTGATTCTTTCCAGCGGCCAGCATCAGGTCGTGATCGGCCCCAAGGTCGATGAGGCTTACAAGGAAGTCATCGCGCTGGTAGGAGATGCTGGTGTGACTCCCGCTGCCGACAAGCCAAAAGAAAAGCTGACCTTGAAGAGTGCAGGCAAAGCTGTTCTGGATACAGTGGTCAGCTGCTTTACTCCGGCCATCCCCATCATCGCCGGTTCCGGTATGATCAAGGTCCTGGTGGTGCTGCTGAGCTATGCACACCTGCTGGAAAATGGTTCTACTACTTACACGATCCTGAATACGATCGGCGATAGTATCTTCTATTTCCTGCCCATCGTGGTGGCCATCAACGCAGCCCGCAAGATGAACGTGGATATGTTCACCTCTGTGGCACTGGCCTGCATCATCCTGCACCCGACTCTGCTGGGGCTGGGGGATGCCGGCACCACTGTGCCGTTCCTGTGTTTCAATATGCCGATCATGGATTACAGTGCACAGGCTCTGCCGCTGATCTTTGGTGTCTGGCTGCTGAAGTATGTGGATAAGTTTGCCGATAAGGTCAGCCCCAGCATCGTCAAGGTTTTCCTGCGTCCCATGATCGACCTGCTGATCGTTGCTTCGGCCATTCTGCTGGTCGTTGGCCCTGTTTCCATGTCTATCAGCAATGTACTGTTTGCAGCCTGTGCCGCAATGCAGAACTGGGGTCCCATCGCTGTGGCGATCAATGCTTTCCTGTTCCCGCTGATGGTTCTGACTGGTACTCACAATGCAACCATCCCGCTGATCATCCAGATGTTTGCGACCCAGGGCTATGATCCGATCTTCCTGGTCTGCGGTCTGGCAGCCAACATAGCAGAAGCAGGTGCTGCCTGCGCAGTTGCAGTCAAAACCAAGAATAAGTCTCTGCGTTCTACTGGCTTTACTGCTACGCTGTCTGCCCTGCTGGGCATCACCGAGCCTGCACTGTATGGTGTTAACCTGCGCATGAAGCGCCCCTTCATCTCCATGCTGATCGGTTCGGCGCTGGGCGGTCTGTACTGCGGCTTTGTCGGCCTGCAGGCACCTGCCTTTGTTACCCCCAGCCTGCTGACCATTGCTATTCTGGTCCCGCAGGGTGTCAATTACCTGCTGGGCCTGTCCTGTGTGCCGGTCTGCTTTGCCATCACCTTCCTTGTCACCTATGTGATCGGCTTTGAGGATCTGCCTGCTACCAAACAGTAAGAAAACACAGGAGGAAAAACAATGTTTCCGGAAGGATTTCTCTGGGGTGCTTCAACAGCAGCCAATCAGGTAGAGGGCGGCTGGAATGAGGACGGTAAGGGGGTCAGTGTTATTGATGTGCAGGCACTCGGTTCCCATGGTCGTGAAGTGACGGACGGCATCCAGCCGGATCGAATCTATACATCCCACAAAGCAACAGATTTCTACCACCACTACAAAGAAGATATTGCGCTCTTTGCGCAAATGGGGCTGAAGGCTTACCGGATGTCCATTGCGTGGACACGCATTTTTCCCAATGGCACCGAGCAGGTGCCCAATGAAGCCGGACTTGTATTCTATGACCGGGTCTTTGACGAGCTACACAAGTACGGTATTGAGCCGGTGGTCACCATCAGCCACTATGAACCGCCTTATGCACTTTCCAATCAGGGCGGCTGGACGAACCGGGAGATGATCGGACATTATCTGCGTTACTGCAAGGCCATCTTTCAGCGGTACAAGGGCAAGGTGAAATATTGGCTCACCTTTAACGAAATCAACTGTGCACAGGTCAAGTTTGGTGTGATGACAGCTGCTGGTGTCAACTGCAATTTCTGGGATCCAATCAATACCGAACAGCTGCGCTATCAAGCACTGCATCATCAGTTTATCGCCAGTGCGCAGGCAATCATGTTGGGACGCAGCATCGACCCGGAGTTCCGGTTTGGCTGTATGCTGGCTTCCATGTTGAATTATCCGCTGACCTGTCACCCGGACGATGTGCTGCTGGCCCAGCAGACCAATCAGGTCAAGTATCTGTTCTGCGGAGATGTGATGATTCGGGGGCGGTACCCGAATTATATCGGACGCTGGTTCCGGGAGCAGGACATCCACATTGAAATGCAGCCGGAGGATGAAGCAATTCTGGCACAGGGTAAAGTGGATTTCTGCGCACTGAGCTACTATATGACATACTGCACCGGTCATGACCGCAGCGCGGAAAAAATCAGCGGGAATCTTCTGGAGGGATTGAAAAATCCGTATCTGGAAACCAGCGGGTTTGGCTGGCAGATCGACCCGGTAGGCCTGCGTTACCTGCTGAATGACCTGTACGACCGCTGGCAGCTGCCCTTGATGATCGTGGAAAACGGTCTGGGTGCCAAAGATACCGTAGAGGATGGTAAGGTACACGATGCATACCGCATTGCGTATCTGCGGGAACACATCAAAGCACTGGAAGCAACGATTTCGGAAGATAATGTACCTGTCATGGGATATATGCCGTGGAGTGCGCTCGATTTGATTGCACTTTCTACAGGCAATGTCGAAAAGCGTTATGGCTTTATTTATGTGGATGTGGATAACGAAGGCAACGGAAGCTATGACCGCATCCCCAAGGACAGCTTTGCATGGTACAAAAAGGTCATTGCTACGAATGGTGAGGACATGGCCTGACCCTGCAAGATAAGAAAAAATGAAGAAATGCCGTTTGGCGGCAAATCGAAAGCACGGAGAGATTTTTCTTCAGTGCTTTTGATTTTATTTTAAAATACTTTTTGATGCGAGGGTAACATCGTAGATTTGCATATCGCAGGCCGCGAACTCTGTTTACGACAATTTTGTCTTGCAATCTCTTTCAAATTATGGTATATAAATTATACGAAAAACGATTTAAACAAACGTTCCACCGTTCAATGACGTGTAAAGAGAGGTGCTTGCCATGACCGCTGTGATCTACGCCCGCTATTCCAGTGATAACCAGCGCGAAGAATCCATCGAAGGCCAGATTCGTGAATGCACGGCCTATGCCGAAAAGAATGACATCACTATCGTCAAGCACTACATTGACCGCGCCATCTCTGCCAAGACGGATAATCGCCCTCAATTCCAACAGATGATAAAGGACAGCGACAAGAAGCTGTTTGATATTGTTCTGGTCTGGAAACTTGACCGCTTTGCCCGGAATCGCTACGACAGTGCCCGGTATAAGACCCAGCTGAAGAAGAACGGTGTCAAGCTCATGTCGGCTACGGAGATCATCTCCGAGGGGCCAGAGGGTATCATTCTGGAATCGGTTCTGGAGGGCTATGCAGAATACTACTCTGCCGACCTTGCCGAAAAGGTTGTCCGTGGACAGACAGAGAACATCCTGAAAGGCCGCTGCAACGGTGGTCGTGGAACGTTTGGATATACGCTGGATTCCGAGCGGAAATTTCACATCGACCCGCTTGCCTCCCCTTTCGTGCTGGAATCGTTCACGAAGTATCGGGATGGCCTCACGATGAAAGAGATTCGGGACTGGCTGAATGAAAACGGCATCAAGAACCCGGTCGGAGGCGAATTTACTTACAACAGCGTGGAGCACATGCTCAAAAACCGGCGTTATATCGGAGAACTGAAATTCCGGGATGTGGTCGTGCCGGATGCGATTCCGCCCATCGTGCCGCTGGAACTGTTCGATGATGTGCAGGAAAAGATTGCCAAAAACAAGAAAGCCCCTGCCCGAAGAAAGGCAGAGGACGATTACCTGCTGACAACCAAGCTGCACTGTGGTTGCTGCGGTGCGCTGATGTTTGGCGAAAGCGGCACAAGCCGGACGGGAGAAGTCCACCGCTACTATAAATGTGCCACGGCCAAAAAGAAGAAGGGCTGCAAGAAGAAAACTGTCCGTAAACAGTGGCTGGAAGATCTTGTGGTTAACCAGACCATGCAGCTTGTAAAAGACGATGCCGCTATGGAGTCCATCATCGCCAAGGTGATGGAACTGCAAAACAAGGAAAACACCAACATTCCTCTTTATGAAAAGCAGCTCCGGGATGCGGAATCGGGTATCCAGAATATGCTGAATGCAATTCAGGCTGGAATCCTGACCAGTTCCACCAAGGAGCGGTTGGAGCAACTGGAAGAAACCAAGCGTGAGCTTGAAGCCCGCATTGCGGAAGAAAAGCTGGCAAAGCCAAAAATCAAAGAGGAATTTATCCGTTTCTGGCTGATGCGCTTCCGTAAACTGGACATGAGCCTGAAAGACCAGAGGCAAGCGTTGGTGGATACGTTCATCAATTCGATTTATCTGTACGATGATAAGGTTTTGATAACCTTTAACTATAAAGAAGGTACACAGACCATCACGTTTGAGGAAGCGGCCCAAGCCGCATCAAAGGAAAATGGTTCGGATTTGGATTGCTTTACTGCACCAGAAAATGCCGTGAAATCGAAAGATTTCATGGCTTTTTTGTTTTATAAGCCATGGTTGCACGGTTTCTGCACGGTTTTTGCACGGTCGGTGTTATCCATGTCCGATGATGTAGGGCGCTGTATTGCATTGCAATCAGTGCCCTTTTTTGCATCAGGTGAGCAGTGCTAAGCGCAGCTTTGCCTTCATTTCCGGGTCGGCATCCTTGAGCAACTCCAAAAGAGCCGTCATGGAGATGGTGGGTTCGCCTGCGGCAGCGGATAACAGCAATGTCCATTGCGCTTTGTTTTGCCCGGATGCGCACCCGCAGAAAGCTCTCCCTCGTCAAACTGCCCAAAGTATGCCCTTAAAAGTTTACTTGACGCAATTCTCAAATCAATATATAATTGGGTCAGAAACCAATCATAGAAAAGGATGGTTCCCAATGGCGCGCAGATACGACAGCAAGGAAGCAAAACGGCGGATCCTGACCGCCTGTGTCCGGCTTTTTCTGGAAAAAGGCTACACGAACACCAAGGTTGCAGAAATTTTAAAGGAAGCAGATGTTTCCGCCGGGTCGTTCCAGAATATTTTCCGCACCAAGGACGGTGTGCTGACCGAGCTGATCGGCATGATGTTCAGCAGGCAGTTCGGCGCGGTAAGGCCGCTGGCGGCAAACGCCCCCTCGCCGGTGTACCTCTACGCGGTGGAAACGGCTTTGCAGCTGGCGATGACCGAGCTGAGCGAGAATCTGCGGGATATCTATGTGGAAGCGTACACCTTCCCCGCCACGGCGGAGATCATCCACCGCAGCACCACGGCCGAGCTGCAGGCGGCGTTCAGCGCGTATCTGCCCGGGTGCGCCGAGTGCGATTTCTACGAGATGGAGCTGGGCACGGCTGGCATGATGCGCGGCTACATGGCACGGCGGTGCGACCCCTACTTTACGCTGGAGCGCAAAATACGGCGGTTCCTGAGCATGAGCCTGAGTGCGCTGCAGGTCCCCGCGCAGGAGCGCGAGCAGGTCATCGCTTTTGTGGCGGAGATCGATATGCTTGCCCAGGCGCGGAAGGTGGTAGATGCCGTGCTTGCATCGCTGTCCGTGCAGTTTGATCTGAAAGGATAACAAGGTTTGATGACAAGGAGGGAGTAACATGAAAAAATGGCTGATCCGGTGTTTGACGGTGCTGGCAATGGTGTGCCTGATACCGGGGATCGTGTTAAACGTTAAAGCGGCAGATTCTATCTATACGTACTGCTTCGTCTGTATGCAACAAAGAAACTATGAGATCCTCGAATATATAAAATTTGATTCAACCAAGCATAGGATCCATATAAAATGCTCAGTCTGCGGCAGGGAGAACAGCATTATTTATGGAAATCTTTCGGACCATACCGGCGGCACCGAAACGCCCACCTGCACCACAGGCAAAACCTGTGAAAAATGCGGCGCGGAATACGGCATTCTCGGTCACAAATGGAAAACTCCGGCGAACGCCTCCCTTGGCAACGGCACGCACCGCATCATTTGCGTGCGCTGCGGCTTAAATGGTACCGCAAGCTGTACCGGTGGCACAGCAACCTGCACCACCAAAGCGGTCTGTGAGGCGTGTGGTGGGAAATACGGCAAAAGAAACCTAAATAATCATGCTCTGGTGCATTATGATGCGCAAGCCCCCACCTGTACGAAACCCGGCTGGGACGCTTTCGACACCTGTCCCCGCTGCTACTATACCACTTTTCGAGCAATCCCCGCGCTAAAACATGATTTAGAGCACCACGAAGCAAAAGCCCCCACCTGCACGGAAAAGGGCTGGGATGCTTACGACACCTGCTCCCGCTGCGATTATACCACCCGCAAAGAGATACCCGCGCTGAACCATGATTTTGTGCATCACGATGCGCAAGCTCCTACCTGTACGGAAAAGGGCTGGAACGCTTACGACACCTGCAAAAACTGCGACTATAACACCTATGTGGAGCTGCCCGCACAGCATGACTTGGTGCATCACGAAGCAAAATCCCCCACCTGTACGGAAATCGGCTGGAACGCCTACGAAACCTGCTCCCGCTGCGACTATACCACCTATGTGGAGCTGTCCGCACTGAACCATGCTCTGGTGCATCACGAAGCAAAAGCCCCTACCTGTACGGAACCCGGCTGGGATGCTTACGAAACCTGCTCCCGCTGCGACTATACCACCCGCAAAGAGCTGTCCGCACTGAACCACAATTTGGAGCAGCACGCAGCAAAAGCCGCAACCTGCACGGAAAAGGGCTGGAACGCTTACGACACCTGCTCCCGCTGCGACTATACCACCTATGCGGAGCTGCCCGCACTGAACCATGCTCTGGTGAATCACGATGCAAAAGCCCCCACCTGCACGGAAAAGGGCTGGAACGCTTATAACACCTGCTCCCGCTGCAACTATACCACCTACGCGGAGCTGCCTGCGCTGAATCATGATCTGGTGCAGCACGAAGCAAAAGCCCCTACCTGTACGGAAATCGGCTGGAACGCTTACGAAACCTGCAAAAACTGCAACTATACCACCCGCAAAGAGCTGCCCGCACTGAACCATGATCTGAGGCAGTCCGTGATAACAGCCCCCACCTGTACGGAAACGGGCTGGGCTTACGTTAAGTGCTCCCGCTGCGACTATTACGACACTCCGGTGCTGCCCGCGCTGAAACATGATCTGAGGCAGCGCGTGATAACAGCCCCCACCTGTACGGGAGAGGGCTGGGCGCACGTTGCCTGCTCCCGCTGCGACTATTTCACCAGTCTGGTGCTGCCCGCGCTGAACCATGATTTGGAGCAGCACGCAGCAAAAGCCCCCACCTGCACGGAAAAGGGCTGGAACGCTTACGAAACCTGCTCCCGCTGTGACTATACCACCTATGCGGAGCTGCCCGCACTGAACCATGATTATCAGGCTGTTACCGTAGAGCCTACCTGTGAAACAGACGGCTATACCATCTTTACTTGCTCCCGCTGCAAAGACAGCTACACCGCAGACCCGACCGATCAGCTGGGACACCAGTTCGGTGCATGGTCCCCGAACGGAACCGGCGCTCAGAGCGCCGATTGTCTGCGGCAGGGCTGTGCGCACACTGGCAGCACCGATTGCCGGAAGTTTACTTTCCGCACTGCGGAAGGCGAAACCCTGACCTTCTGCCCCGTGTGCGGGCAGGCAGAAAACGCCGCGCAGCTGGAAAAGATCGAAGCCGCAACGGCATGGGCTAACAGCGGCAGTCTTTCTGCGGAGGATGTGACCGCACGGACGAATGGGGAATACCTGAGTGTGGCCTTTGAAACCGCAGGCAGCCTGACGCAGCCCACCGGTCGGGTAAGGCTTGCGCTGCCCGCCGGACTGCTGGAAGGCAAAAAGCTTGTGCGCATTGCCCCGGACGGCACACAGACGGAGATGCCTTTTGAAACAGAGCGCGGAAAGCTCATCTATACGCTGGATTTTGCAAACAGCGAGCTGCCCGTAATGCTCTTCCGGCTGGTACCCCAGACCGCCGCCCTCTGAACGCTTTTACAGCGGCACAAACAATAAAACGCAAAATGCCCGCTCACCGTGGTTTTCCACAGGTGGGCGGGCATTCTTTTGTGCCTTTTTGGCATCAAAATACCCCCGGAGGATGCAGCGTTTTTTACGCTGTCTACTCGGTGGTCATTTCCATCGTGCTGTCGCTGTTCTGGCCTGTGGTGCAGACCGGCATCAATAACTTCGGCATCTGGATCGCCAACTCTTCCGAGACTTCTCCCATTCTGGCTCCGTTCATCTATGGTACGCTGGAGCGTCTGCTGCTGCCCTTCGGTCTGCATCACATGCTGACCATCCCCATGCAGGACTGGCTGGGGCTGGATAACGCCGCCCGCATCAATAAGCCCTCCACCGTAGGCCAGAACTGGCGCTGGCGGCTGAAAAAGACCCAGCTGACCAAGAAGCTCCAAAAAGAGATCTGCCAGCTGACCACCCGCTACGGCCGGAAGAACTGGGCGTGAGCGTAAGGGAACTCAATACAAAGGGCAGGGCGGCCTGTGGGCCGCCCTGCCCTTTGTTGCGGAGTGCCCCCTTGGCAAACCCGGCGTGATTGCGCTATAATAGAGCCATGACAATTCCACAAAGGTGTGGTAAGGGAGGTGCGGTCATGATCCGGGTGGCAGTCGTAGAGGATGACGCGGAGGTGCAGGGGGTATTGCAGGAGTACATCCGGCGGTATACCCGGCAGTACGGGACAAAATTTGAGGTATCGGTCTTTGCGGACGGGGTGGACATTCTGGACAATTACCGCGCCGTCTACGATATTATTTTTCTGGATGTGGAGATGAAGCATCTGGACGGCATGACCACGGCAGAGCGCATCCGGCAGATGGATGCAGACGTCATCCTGATCTTCATCACCAATATGGCGCAGTATGCCATCCGGGGCTACTCGGTGGGGGCGCTGGACTATGTGCTGAAACCGGTGCCCTACTTTGCCTTTTCACAGCAGCTGCTCAAGGCCGTTTCCCGGCTGGAAAAGCGGGCAAAGCACTACCTGACCGTGCCGGTGGAGGGCGGGCTGCGGCGGCTGGACACTGCGAGCATCTATTACTTGGAAAGCGAGGGCCACCGGGTGAACTTTTACACCGATGAGGGCGATTTTTCTGCCCCCGGTGCGCTCAAGACCTTTGAGGAAAAGCTGGCGGACTGCCCCTTTGCCCGGTGTAACAGCGGCTACCTTGTCAATCTGGCACAGGTGCGGGAACTGCGGCAGAGCACCGTACAGGTGGGCCCCTGCGAGCTGCAGGTCAGCCGCCCCAAGCGCAAGGCTTTTCTTGCCGCACTGACCGACTACATCGGAGGTGAAGGCTCATGACCGTGCTGCCGGATATCCCCCGGCTGTACACTGCCCTTGCCGAGTGTCTGGCGGTGCTGCTGGTCACACCGGCACTTGCGCCCCGCTTTTCCAAGGAAGTTACCGTGGGCATCACCCTGCTGTGGGCGGCGGTGCTGTCGGCCTTTCTGGGGCTGACCGGCAACGTGCCCGGCGGGTTCTGGATCCCCTGCATGGTAACGGCCATCGGGCTTTCCTACTTATATTTATGGGGTGTATGGAGCATCACCCTGCTGGAAGCCGGGTATCACTGCGCCCGGGCGTTTATTCTGGCAGAGCTTGCCGCCAGCGTGGAATGGCAGCTGCACTGCGCCCTCTGGCCCGCCCGCAGCCCGTGGGAGCCGCTGTCTTTGCTGCTGCTGGCGCTGGTGTACGGGGCGCTGTTCGGGGGGATGTGCTATTGGCTGCACATCAGCCCCCAGCCCGCCGGGCATCTGAAGATCAGCGGCAGCGCCGCCCTGACGGCGGTCATGCTGGCGCTGACCGCCTTTGCGGTGAGCAATCTTGGCTTTTTGCCGGGCAGCGAGATCAACATGAGCATCTTTTCCATCCGCACCCTAGTGGATTTTTCCGGCGTGCTGATCCTGACCGTGCAGCACGAGCAGCTGCGTGAGAACGCTTTGCACAGCGAGCTTGCCGCCATGGACGAGGTGCTGCACCGCCAGTACGAGCAGTACAAGCGCAGTAAAGAGGGAATCAACCTTATCAACCGGCGGTATCATGAGCTGAAAGTCCAGCTTGCCCGCATCCGGGAGGAGCAGGACCAGACCAAGCAGAACGCCGCCATTGCCGCCATGGAGCAGAATATCCGCCAGTATGAGGCCGAGAACAAGACCGGCAACCCGGTGCTGGATACCATCCTTACCGCCAAGACGATGGAGTGCCAGCAGGAGAATATCACCATCACCAGCGTGGCGGACGGCAGGATGCTGGGCTTTCTCACCATCCGGGAGCTGTGCACCATCGTGGGTGTGGCGCTGGACAACGCCATTGCCGCCGTCCGCGCCGAGCCGGACCCCGAAAAGCGGCTTGTCAAGGTGGCGGTGTACAGTCAGGGTGGCTTTGCCATGCTGCGGTTCGAGCACTATACAGAGACTGCCCCGGCGCTGGATGCGGACGGTCTGCCGCAGGGGACCGACCTGAAAAGCGTCCGCACCACCATCCAGCAGCATGGCGGCAGCATGACGCTGCACTGGGAAAACAACTGGTGCACCCTGCGGATCTTATTTCCGCTGAACAAGTGAACCACAAAACAAGAGAGCATCTGCAACGAACGCTTCTGGATTCCAGAAGCGTTCGTTGCAGGTGCTTTTATTTTTAGCAGGCTCGCCCTCTCAGGCGCTTACGCGCCAGCTCCCCCAAAGTGGGAGCCCTTGGCAATCCACACAAACTTCATCTCTTTGCCAAGGCCTCTCCCTTTGAGAGAGGTGGATTTGCGAAGCAAAGACGGAGAGGGCGAGGAACCTGCCGTTTTTTGTTGTCTGGCAGGGTGCACAAATACAGCCGGATAAAATTTGTGTATTAGCACAATAAAATTTGAAACCTTATTGTAACTTTTGCAAATTATGCGTTCAAAACGACAGATTATGAACAAATTGAAAATTCCTCGTCAGCTTCTGGTATCATATAGCCAAGCTGGCAGGGGCGTCCCCTGCCTTTGTCCGATTCGACAAAACAAGGAGGAGAAAACTATGTTGTCCATCAATATGGATGACGTCATCAAGGTCCTCAACTCGATCAAATCGCAGTTGATCGGCTTTGGTGTCGTGGCAGTTCTGCTGATCGCAGTCATGATCGCCTGCCGTAAGCAGAGCAAGTCCAAAAAGTATCTGATCCGCTGGCAGGCGGGTCTGGGCATGGTGCTGGCACTGGCCATTACCGTAAACCTGATCCTGACCGGCCCCATGTACTCCATGGTCACCCTTGCCACCGGCGGCGGCAAGGTCAGCGAGGAGAACGTGGCATCCGCTACCCAGCTGTGCGAGAACATTGCCGATGAAGGCATCGTTCTGCTGGATAACGATGGCACCCTGCCCATGGCCAAGAACAGCAAGCTGAACGTCTTTGGCTGGGCTTCCACCAACCCCTGCTACGGCGGCACCGGTTCCGGTGCGCTGTCCGATGCTTACCCCACCGTCACCCTGCTGGAGGGTCTGACCAACGCGGGCTTTGAGCTGAACACCGAACTGAGCGACTTCTACACCTCCTACCGTGCAGACCGCCCGGTGGTGGGTATGTTCTCTCAGGACTGGACCCTGCCGGAGCCGGAGGCTGCACAGTACACCGACGAGATGATGAACAACGCCAAGGCTTTCTCTGATACCGCCATGGTAGTCATCACCCGCGTGGGCGGCGAAGGCGCTGACCTGCCCACCGATGTGTCTCAGGTCACCTACGATGCAGGCCACAGCTACAACGACTTTGAGCCCGGCGAACACTACCTGCAGCTGTCCAAGACCGAGAAAGACATGATCGATCTGGTCTGCAAGAACTTCGACAAGGTCGTTGTGGTCTACAACGGCGCCAACGCCATGGAGCTGGGCTGGGTCAAGGATTACAGCCAGATCAAGAGTGTTGTCTGGTGCGCAGGCACCGGTCAGAGCGGCTTCAACGCTCTGGGCTCCATCCTCTGCGGCGATGTGAACCCCTCCGGCCGCACCATCGATACCTTTGTGTACGACCTGACCCAAACCCCCACCGCGAACAACTTTGGCAACTTCAACTACACCAACATGGACGAGTTCAAGGCCAATTCCTTTGGTACAGAGGTCGTTCCCGCCTTTGTCAACTATGTTGAGGGCATCTATGTGGGCTACAAGTTCTACGAGACTGCTGCCGCAGAGGGTCTGATCGACTACGACAAGACTGTGGTCTATCCCTTCGGCCGCGGCCTGAGCTACACCACCTTCACCCAGAGCCTGAACAGCGTTACCGAGACTGACGGCACCATCACCGTGGATGTCACCGTTACCAACACCGGTTCTGCCTCCGGCAAGGAGGTCGTGGAGGTCTACTATAATCCTCCGTACACCAACGGCGGCATTGAGAAGGCTTCTGCAAACCTGATCGGCTTTGCAAAGACCTCTGAGCTGGCTCCTGGTGCTTCCGAGAACGTCACCGTTACCTTCAAGGCCGAGGATATGGCTTCCTACGATACCTACGGCAAGGGCTGCTATGTGCTGGAAAAGGGCGATTACGTCATCAGCATCAACGCCGATTCCCACACTGTTCTGGATTCCAAGGTCTACAATGTGGCTTCCGACATCGTCTACGACGCTTCCAACAAGCGTGAGAGCGATGTGGAGGTCGCCGACAACAAGTTCGACTTTGCCGAGGGCAACGTGACCTACCTGTCCCGCGCCGACGGCTTTGCCAACTACGCCGAGGCTACCGCTGCTCCCGCAGACTTTGAGCTGCCGGCAGAGGCTAAGGCTACCTTCTACAACAACTCCAACTGGAACCCCGAGGACTTCAACAACGCCGACGATGTGGCTCCCACCACCGGTGCCAAGAACGGCCTGAAGCTGAAGGACATGGTGGGCGTGGATTACAACGACGCCCAGTGGGATGCCTTCCTCGATCAGCTGACCGTTGCTGATATGGACAGCCTGATCGCTCTGGGCGGCTACCAGTCCGTTGCCGTTTCCTCTATTGGTAAGGTTCAGGCCATCGACTGCGACGGCCCCGCCTCCATCAACAACAACTTCACCAAGCAGGGCTCCATCGGCTTCCCCTCCGCTGTGATGATCGCAGCTACCTGGAACACCGATCTGGCACATGACTTCGGCACCTCCATCGGCAAGATGGCTGACGACATGGACGTTTCCGGCTGGTACGCACCGGCTATGAACATCCACCGCTCCGCTTTCGCAGGCCGTAACTTCGAGTATTACTCTGAGGACGGTGTGCTGTCCGGTGCAATGGCTGCCAACGCTATCATGGGCTCTCAGGAGCAGGGCGTCTACGCCTTCATGAAGCACTTTGCTCTGAACGATCAGGAGACCAACCGCTGCGGTATGCTCTGCACCTGGTCCAGCGAGCAGGCCATCCGAGAGATCTACCTCAAGCCCTTCGAGCAGTGCATCAAGGCAGCTGACTGCCACGCCGTCATGTCCTCCTTCAACTACATCGGCAACACCTACGCAGGCAACTGCTCTGCCCTGCTGAACGATGTTCTGCGCGGCGAGTGGGGCTTCGTGGGCATGGTGCTGACCGACTACTACGGTGTGTACGGCTATCAGGATTCTGACCGCCTGATCCGCAACGGCGGCGACTTCTGCCTGGTCAACTACGACACCGAGACCAACCACCTGACCGATACCACCAGCGCTACCGCTCTGGTGTCCGCACGTCAGGCCTGCAAGAACATCCTGTACACTGTGGCAAACTCCCGTGCTTACTACCCTGAGAACCTGAACCCCGGTATGCCCGGTTGGGAAAAGGTGATGATCGGTGTGGACGTTGTGCTGGCAGCTGCTCTGATCGCACTGGAAGTTCTGGTGGTCAAAAAGGGCTATGCAAAGCGCAAGGAAGAGGAAGTCAACGCCTGATCTAGGGCAAGACATTCTGAACGAATGCAGCACCTGAACTGAAACCAGACCAAAGGCCCGCTGCGTAAAACAGCGGGCCTTTTCTGGATTGAAAAGGCAAAGAGGAAAATGCCATGAAACACACAGATATCATCAACAGTCTGGATCTGGAACAAAAATGCGCCCTGCTGAGCGGCGGCACGGTGTTCACCACCCGGGCGCTGCCGGGCAAGGGCATCCCGGCCATTACCCTGTCGGACGGCCCCAACGGCGTGCGTAAGCAGGCGGGCGCTGCCGACCATCTGGGCCTGAATCCCAGTGTGCCCGCCACCTGCTTCCCCACCTCGGCCACCGTTGCCAACAGCTGGGACCCGGAGCTTGGCGAGGCTGTGGGCGCAGCCATGGGCGAAGAAGCAGCGGCACAGGGCGTGTCGGTGCTGCTGGGCCCCGGCCTGAACATCAAGCGCAGCCCCTTGTGCGGCCGCAACTTCGAGTATTTCTCGGAGGACCCCTACCTTGCCGGTAAGATGGCGGCGGCCTACGTCCGCGGCATCCAGAAAAACGGCATTGCCGCCTGCCCCAAGCACTTTGCCGTGAACAGTCAGGAGCTGCGCCGCATGGCCTCGGATTCCATCGTGGACGAGCGCACCCTGCGGGAGATCTACCTGACCAGCTTCGAGATGGTGGTCAAGGAGGCGCAGCCAAAGACCATCATGTCCGCCTATAACCTTGTCAACGGCACCTACGCCAACGAGAACGCCCACCTGCTCATGGAGATCCTGCGCAGGGACTGGGGCTTTGACGGCGCGGTGGTCACCGACTGGGGCGGCAGCAACGACCACGCCCTCGGCGTAAAGAACGGCTCTACGCTGGAAATGCCAGCCCCCGGCGGGGACGCCATCCGGGAGCTGATGAAGGCGGTACAGACCGGCAAGATCACCGAAGCGGACGTGGACGCCCGGCTGGAGGAGCTGCTGGAACTGGTGTTCACCACCAAGGCGGCGGTGGACGCCGCACCCGGCAAGTTCGATGCCGACGCCCACCACGCACTGGCACGCCGGGCCGCTGCCCAGAGCATCGTGCTGCTGAAGAACGAAAACAGCCTGCTGCCCCTTGCAAAGGGGGAAAAGGTGGCGGTCATCGGCGACTTTGCCCAGACGCCCCGCTATCAGGGTGCAGGCTCCAGCGCCGTCAACTCCATCAAGGTGGATTCCTTTCTGGATTGCCTTGCCGAAAGCGGCCTGAACAGCGTCGGCTACGCCAAGGGCTTTGACCGGCAGGGCAAGCCCGACGAGGCACTGAAGGCCGAGGCGGTGCTGCTGGCAAAGAACGCCGATGTGGTGCTGCTGTGCATGGGTCTGGACGAGATCAAGGAGAGCGAGGGCATCGACCGCGCCGACATGAAGCTGGCAGAAAACCAGCTGGAACTGCTGACCGCTGTGGCGGCAGCGAACCCCAACGTGGTGCTGCTGCTGAGTGCAGGCTCCTCGCTGGAAAGCGCATGGGTCAAGGACTGCAAGGCGCTGGTCTACGGCTGCTTGGGCGGTCAGGCCGGTGCGGGCGCACTGGTCGAGGTGCTCACCGGCGCGCAGAACCCCTGCGGTAAGCTGGCTGAGACTTGGGCGCGCAGCTACGCCGACACCCCCGCAAAGGAGCATTTCGGCGGCGACGGCCCCACTGTGGAGTACCGCGAGGGTCTGTATGTGGGCTACCGCTACTACGACACCGCCGGTGTGCCCACCGCCTTCCCCTTCGGCTACGGCCTGAGCTACACCAGCTTTGCGTACAGTGACCTGAAAGCAGACGAAACCGGCGTGACCCTGACTGTCACCAACACCGGCAGCTGTGCAGGTGCCGAGGTGGTGCAGCTGTATGTGGCAAAGCCGGATGCAAAAGTTTTCCGCCCTGCCAAGGAGCTGAAGGGCTTTGCCAAGGTGCAGCTGGAAGCCGGAGAGAGCAAGACCGTCACCATCCCGCTGGACGATAAGGCGTTCCGCTACTGGAACGTCAAGACCGACCGCTGGGAGGTGGAGGGCGGCAGCTATCAGCTGCTGGTGGGCGCTTCCAGCGTCGATATCCGCTTGACTGCCGCCGTCACGGTGGCGGGCACCGGCGCACCCGACCCCTACGCGGGCAAAAATCTGGAGCATTACCGCACCGCACAGGTGCAGAACGTGCCGGACGCGGAGTTTGAGGCGCTGCTGGGGCATGCCATCCCGGAGAACAAGGTGCACATCGACCGCAACATGACGCTGGGCGAGATGGGACACGGACGCAGCCCCATCGGCTGGCTGGCGGCGGCGGTACTGGGCGCCCTGCTGCGCCGCAGCATCAAAAAGGGCAAGCCTGACCTGAACATCCTGTTCCAGTACAATATGCCTCTGCGGGCGCTGGCCAAAATGACCAACGGCGCTATCAGCATGGGCATGGTGGACGGCATCGTGATGGAGCTGCAGGGCTTCTGGATCATCGGCCTTGTGCGGGTGATTTTTGAGGCCGTGAAGAACCTCGTGCTGAACAGCCGCATGGAAGAGCGCTTGAAAAACAGCTGAAAGGAAGCAGGCTATGAATTTCTGGAATAACTTCGCGGCAAAGCACCCCGCCGCTGCCAAGTGGGTGCGCGAGGGCGGCCTGTTCGTCATCGTGTCCAACCTCATCACGGTGTTCAAGTACCTGCTGCTGCAATTTCTGCCCAAGGCCTTTGCAAGCCTGCCGGTGGTGGATTTCGGCTGGCCGGGCATCGACATCACCCTGTTCGGCGAGACCTTCAAGTGGAACATCCTCGGCTACGATGCCGCCCACGGCGGTCTGCCCTACTTCTGCGCCTACATGATCGCCATGGTCATCGGCGAGTGCATCAACTTCCCCATCCAGCGCAATTTTGTGTTCCGCAGCAAGGGCGATCTGGCAAAACAGATCGGCTGGTATGTGCTGGCCTTCTGCATCATCACCTGCATCGTCAACTCCATCAACTGCATCTGGGTGGCGGTGGCCGGTCTGCTGGTACCGGACTTCATTTACAACATCGGCACCACCGTGCTCAACGGCGGCATCTCCATGGTGATCTTCTTCTTTGTGAATAAGATCATCTTCCCGGAGGGCGAAAAAGCCGCCAAATAATAAGACATCTCCTTCATTTTCTTCTTTTCATCATAAACCAGAAGGGCTGCTCCGTTCTCCGGGGCAGCCCTTTTGGTTTGAAGGAGAGAACCCCCTCGGTCATCGCGCAGCGATGACTGAGGGGGTGCCTGCCGCAGCCATCTTATTTTTGTTTTTCTGCACAAAATGTTCTGCGGGCAGGGTTTTCCTCTTGACAAGCGGGCAAATGTTTCGTACTATATTTAGTAGTATGGAATCAAAGACGCTGTACGCAGGTTTCAGTGTGACCCTGTACCCGTTTCAGGCAAAGCGTGCCTGTTTGATATAAAATGGAACCGTAAAGAGAAAAGCCGTATGCTTTTGCCCGTGCCGCCGGTTTTGGGTGGTGCGTATGGTTTTGGTGTCACTTTTTGCATTGAAAGCTCTTTCTATATCATTGCCCGTGTCCTGCTGCGCAGCGTCTCCTGCTTTTAATTTTGCATTGAATTGAAACAAAGGAGAGTGAACGCAATGACCGCGATCGGAGTGATCGTGGCCTTGATCGTTGCTGTTGTCGGTGTGGCTGCGGGCTATTTTATTGGTTACAACAACCGTAAAAAGACCGCCGAAGCCCAGATCGGCAGCGCCGAGGCCGAGGCTACCCGGCTGGTGAACGAGGCGATCAAGACCGCCGACCAGAAGCGCAAGGAAGCGGTTCTGGAAGCAAAGGACGAGGCTTTCCGTCTGAAAGCCGAGGTCGATGCCCAGAAGGCAGAGGCCGACAAGGAAATCAAGCAGCGCCGTGCGGAGATCAGCCGTCAGGAGAACCGCATCGACCAGAAGGAGACAGCGCTGGACCGCAAGACCGAGGCGCTGGAAAAGAAGGAAGAAGAGCTGAAAAAGCGCGCTGCCGAGGCCGAGGAGCGTCTGGCAGAGATCGACGCTCTGCGCGCCAAGGAGATGGAGCGTCTGGAAACGCTGGCCGGTCTGAGCCAGGAGGACGCCCGCGAAGTGCTGCTGCACAAGGTGGACGAGGAGCTGACCCACGAAAAGGCCGTGCGCGTTGCCGCCTACGAGACCGACCTGAAGGAAAACTGCGATAACATCGCCCGCAACCTCATCGGACAGGCCGTCAGCCGCTGCGCTGCCGACCATTGCAGCGAGACCACCGTCAGTGTGGTGCCGCTGCCCAGCGATGAGATGAAGGGCCGCATCATCGGCCGCGAGGGCCGCAACATCCGCGCACTGGAGACCGCTACCGGCGTGGATCTGATCATCGACGATACCCCGGAGGCCATTACCCTGTCCTCCTTCGACCAGACCCGCCGCGAGGTGGCCCGCATGACGCTGGAGCGACTGATCGGCGATGGTCGCATCCACCCCGCCCGCATCGAGGAGACGGTGGAAAAGTGCCGCCACGATCTGGAACTGCAGATGAAGCGCGAGGGCGAGCGTGCAGTGATGGAGCTGGGCATCCACGGCCTGCACCCCGACCTGATCAAGCTGATCGGTCGGCTGAAGTACCGCACCAGCTTTGGCCAGAACGCCCTGACCCACAGCATGGAAGTGGCTTGGGTGGCCGGTCTGCTGGCAGGCGAGATGGGCGTGAACGTTACCATGGCACGCCGCGCCGGTCTGCTGCATGATATCGGCAAGGCACTGGATCACGAAATCGAGGGCAGCCACGTCCAGATCGGCGTGGACATCTGCCGCAAGTACAAGGAGAACACCCAGATCATCCACGCCATTGAGGCACACCACGGCGACGTGGAGCCCAAGACCCCGCTGGCCTTCATCATTCAGGCTGCCGACGCCATCAGCGCCGCCCGCCCGGGTGCCCGCCGCGAGAACGTGGAAAGCTACGTCAAGCGTCTGGAAAATCTGGAGGAGATCTCCTCCAGCTTCGAGGGCGTGGAGCAGGCCTTTGCCGTACAGGCAGGCCGCGAGGTGCGCATTCTGGTCAAGCCCGACGTCATCAGCGATGATCAGGTCATCCTGCTGGCACGCGCTATCGCCAAAAAGATCGAGGATACGCTGGATTACCCCGGCCAGATCAAGGTCAACGTTATCCGCGAGAGCCGCGCTGTGGAGTACGCAAAATAAACCCTTTTCTGCAGGCTGCCGTGTTTTTTGCACGGCAGCCTGTTTTTTTGCGCCAAAATGATTGCATTTCCTGTTAAAAAAAGGTATCATGGATGCAGAAGAAAGCAAAAAGCAACGACCCCGGAACAGAAAGGAGCATCGTTCTATGAAAAACTGGAAGAAATTACTGGCCTGCCTGCTGGTCGGCCTGATGGCACTGACCGTGTTCACCGCCTGCGATGCCAGCGTAGGCGCGCCCATGGAACCCCAGCGTTCCACTGCCGACAGCGCAGAGGCGCTGTGCGACAAAATCGGCAAGGACTACAGTAAGGAACTGAGCGATAAGGCCTACACGATCGCAAACTGGGTCGTCAGCTCCTCGGTGTCCTGCAAGGTCTATCCGAACAAGCCGGAACTTTACCGGTATGATAATGTAGATGACGTCGCAAAAACCTACCTGAAGCAGGGTTCCTACGCCTATGCCTTTGACAGCATGGGCATCGGTAAGGGCATCGGCGGCGGTATGGGCGCCAACGACTTTACCCCGGGCTTTGGCATTAAATGCGACGATCTGGACGCCAACGGTACTTCGGACATCACCTTTGTTCTGCCGAAGGACGATCGTGTGACCGAGACTATGAAGTCCGCCGCTGTCGGTAAGAAAAAGTTGGGCGTTGCCTATGTGGTAAAGGACGGCGTAAGCTACGCCGTGGTTCTGTTTGGGTAAATTTCATTACAGCAAAAAGCAGCCGCTGCACGAGAAAGTGCAGCGGCTGCTTTGTTTGTGCTGGGATACGATCAGCCCTTCAGGAAAGCCGGCAGAGGCTTGCCCTCCTTGAGCCACTGGTGATACTCGGCGGTGGCGGCAAATTCCACGTCACCGGCAGAGTTCAGCGCAGTTTCCACCGAGTCCTGCACCACGCCGATGATGAAGCCCACGCCCACCATCTGCATGGCGATGTCGTTGGAGATGCCGAACAGCGAGCAGGCCATGGGGATCAGCAGCAGGGAGCCGCCAGCCACGCCGGAAGCGCCGCAGGCGCCCAGAGCGCTCATGGCGCTCAGCACGATGGCGGCGGGCAAAGACACCTGAATGCCCAAGGTGTTAGCCGCTGCCAGCGTCATGATGGTAATGGTGATGGCGGCACCGTCCATGTTGATGGTAGCGCCCAACGGGATGGACACGGAGTACATATCCTTGTCCAGATCCAGCTTTTCACACAGGGACATATTCACAGGGATGTTGGCGGCAGAACTGCGGGTGAAAAAGGCGGTCAGGCCGGACTCCTTCAGGCAGCGGAATACCAGCGGGTACGGGTTGCAGCGCAGGTAGATGAACATGATGAAGGGGGAAACGATCAGCGCCATGAACAGCATGGTGCCCACCAGCAGCGCCAGCAGCTTGCCGTACTGGGTAAAGATGGCCAGACCGTTGCCGGAAACGTTGGTGTACACCAGACCCATGATGCCGAAGGGTGCCAGATTGATGATCCAGCGCACGATCTGGGAAACGGCGTCGGCGGTGTTTGCCAGAAAGACCTTGGTGCTCTCTGCGCCGATGTTCTTCATGGCAATGCCGAACATACAGGCCCAGAACAGAATGCCGATGTAGTTGCCGTTCATCAGGGCGCTGACGGGGTTGGCCACAAAGTTGGTCAGCAGGGTGCTCAGCACCTCACCCAAGCCCTGCGGGATCACATCGGACTGTGCCGCATCGGCCAGTACCACCTTGACCGGGAACATAAAGCTGGTGATGACCGCAATGGCTGCCGCCAGAAAGGTGGTGAGCATATACAGCCAGATCACGGTGCCAAAGCGGCGGTCCAGCTTGGACGAGCCCTGTGCCAGCGCGCTTGCCACAATGACGAACACCAGCACCGGGGCAATGCCCTTCAGCGCACCGACGAACAGGCTGCCCAGCTCGCCGACCCAACCCGCGCCCGGCGCAACAAGCGCCAGCACCGAACCGACTGCCAGGCCGATCAGGATGCGCAGGATCAGGCTGGTCTGGTTGTATTTTGCTACAACCGCTTTCAAGGTTTTCATATCGTAACACTCCTCTTACACTGTACGCCTAGTGCGTACATTTTCCTGTTTCTTGTGCGAGAACAGTTGTCATTATAGCATATACGGCAAAAAAGAGAAAGTGTTTTCAGGCATTTTGACGCCTCAAATCACGTTTTTTGTAAGCTTTTGCAAAATTGCCCTGAAAACTGTACTTGTAGAAAATACAGTTTTGCGGTTTTGACGAGGAACAGAACCCTCTCAGGGAAGTACCCCTTCGGTCTGCATCTCCGGCTCACCTGCCATACCAAATTTATATACAATGCAACTTTTACTTGCCAAACTATTGTCTTTTACTGGAAAGTATTGTATACTCATCGCGTTAGAAGCAAGTATTGCTTGCCAAAATGTTCACATATTTGAAAAGAAACACTTGTCAATACAGACGAGAAAGAGAGGACACCCCTATGAACGAGACCGTAACCAAGCGTTTCCTGCTTTACTTCCGCCTGATGCTGCTGGTCTGGATCCTGATCGCAAACGCCGTCATCCACCTGACCGGCATGGAGTACAGCTGGCTGATCTTCCTGAGCAACATCATGATGTTCACGCTGGAGGGCGATGTGAAGGATCGCCTTGTCACTGTGGAGCTGGGCGGCCTTGTGGGTCTGGTGCTCACTGTGGCGGCGCTGCTGTCCATCAGTGCCCTGACCCCTGTTCTGGGCGATTTCCTCGGCTTTATCCTGCCGCTGGCCGTGGTGCTGTTCATCCTCATCATCCTGCACCCCTACGCACCCAAGGTGCTGAACAACGTGGGCTTTGCCTACCTGACCGTGGCCTGCATTGATATCCCTGCCCTGACTACCCATCTGCCGCAGTTCTTTATCACCTTCATCGTGGGCTCTGTGCTCTTTAACGGTGTCTGCGTGCTGCTGATGAAGCCCGCAAAGGCGCTGGCTGTGCGCAGCGTGGAGAAGCAGGGCGCATAAAAAAGTATATTTCCGCCGTTATCTCTTGATTTTTTTGCTCTGGCGTGCTACAATCAGCGTAGTTTCATCCTGTCCAAAACATTGATGCGGACAAACTGAAGCCCCGCTTTTCATGCCGCAGAGAGGGCTGCCCCGGGTTTCCGGGTGCTGCAAGCAGCCTGCCATGACCCCGGCTTCTACCACCGCAGAGTGCAGAGGCGAACCTCTGCCGGGCGTGCCCGTTACAGCACTGCGAGGGGCGCGTTTCCCCGCCGGGGAGCGCGCAATTCGGGTGGAACCGTGGAACGCAGACATTTGATCGGCGCTTCATCCCGTGAGTTTTACGGGGTGAAGCGCTTTTTGTTTTTGTTCAACACCACATTGTCAAAGGAGAATCTACTATGAAGATCATCTACAAGGACGGTCATGTGGACGAGTGCCCGCAGGATCAGGAGCTGCACGTTATCCGTCACACCGCTGCTCACGTTATGGCACAGGCCATCAAGCGCCTGTATCCGCAGGCTGATTTTGCCTTCGGCCCTGCCACCGAGAACGGCTTCTACTACGATGTCGATCTGGGCGACCAGAAGCTGAGCGAGGAGGATCTGGCCAACATCGAAAAAGAGATGCGCAAGATCGTCAAGGAGAACCTGCCCATCAAGCCCTTCATCCTGCCCCGCGCCGAGGCCGTGAAGCTGATGGAAGAGCGCAAGGAGCACTACAAGATCGAGCACATGGCAGATCTGGCCGACGAGACCGAGTTCAGCTTCTTCCAGCAGGGCGAGTACGTGGATATGTGCATCGGACCCCACCTGACCTACACCAAGGCACTGAAGGCTTTCAAGATCACCCAGCAGTCCGGCGCATACTGGAAGAACGACAAGGAAAACAAGATGCTGACCCGTATCAACGGCGTGGCTTTCCGCAATCAGGAGGAGCTGGACGCATGGGAGAAGGAACAGCAGGAGGCCCGCGAGCGCGATCACCGCAAGATCGGCAAGGAAATGGGCCTGTTCATGACCGATGATCTGGTAGGCCGCGGCCTGCCCATGTTCCTGCCCGCAGGCTATACCGTCTGGCAGGAGCTGGAGAACTATATCAAGGAGAAGGAGCGTGCACGCGGCTACCTGCACGTTATGACTCCCTGCATCGGCACTGTGAACCTGTACAAGACCTCCGGTCACTGGGATCACTACCGCGAGAATATGTTCCCCGCCATGGAGATGGAGGGCGAAAGCTATGTGCTGCGCCCGATGAACTGCCCCCATCACATGATGATCTACGCAAATCGTCCCCACTCCTACCGTGACCTGCCCATGCGCATCGGTGAGATCGCCCACGATTTCCGCTACGAGTCCTCCGGCACCCTGAAGGGCATCGAGCGCGGCCGTCACTTCTGCCAGAACGACGCCCACCTGTTCTGCACCCCGGAGCAGATCAAGAGCGAAGTCGCAGACGTGTGCAACCTGATCTTTGAGGTGTACAAGGACTTCAACATTACCGATTACCGCTGCGTGCTGAGCCTGCGTGATCCTGCCGATAAGAAGAAGTACCACGACGATGATGCCATGTGGAACCATGCAGAGCAGGCCCTGCGCGAGGTGCTGACCGAGCTGGGCATCCACTTCACCGAGGAGATCGGCGAGGCTGCCTTCTACGGCCCGAAGCTGGACGTGAACGTGAAGCCCGCCGTGGGTGCCGAGTATACCCTGTCCACCTGCCAGCTGGACTTCTGCCTGCCCGCAAAGTTCCACCTGACCTATGTGGACAAGGACGGCTCCGAAAAGACCCCTGTGGTGCTGCACCGCGCAATTCTGGGCTCTCTGGACCGCTTCATGGCCTACCTGATCGAGGAGACCAAGGGCAAGTTCCCCACCTGGCTGGCTCCCACGCAGGTCAAGGTGCTGCCCGTGTCCGAAAAGACGCTGGAGTACGCACAGGACGTGACCGAGAAGCTGTCTGACGCCGGTATCCGTGTTGTGCTGGATGACGACAACCAGAAGATCGGCTACAAGATCCGTGCCGCACAGCAGGTGGACCGCGTGCCCTATATGCTGGTGCTGGGCGCCAAGGAAGCCGAGGCCGGCAACATCTCCGTGCGTGACCGCAAGGGCGAGACCACCGAGATGAGTCTTGAGGACTTCATCGCCAAGGTCACCACCGAGATCCGCACCCGCAGCCTGTAAGGTATAAATGATAAGTGCCCCGGAAACGCCGACAGGCGTTTCCGGGGCACTTTTTTTCACAGCAAAAGCCCCGCTCCCTTGTGCGCAGGAGCGGGGCTTTCGACTTACTGGTGACTCGAACGAAAAAAGGAAAAAGGAAAAAGGAGAACGATCTATCTGTCACGCCGGGCGGCGGGGACTGTGTCGGAGCAGCCGGGCTGCCGCCGCAGCGGGAACAGCGGAGAATTTTGTGGAGGGTTACTCCACATCCTGCAGAGCGGCGTAGTCTTCCTCGCCGGTGCGGATCTTGACCACGCGGGTCACGTTGTAGACAAAGATCTTGCCATCGCCGATATGGCCGGTGTACAGCGCCTTCTTGGCGGCTTCCACCACAGCGTCCACGCTGATGCGGGAGACGATGACTTCCACCTTGATCTTGGGCAGCAGGGTGGTATCCACCGGCACGCCGCGGTACTTTTCCGGCGTACCCTTCTGGATGCCGCAACCCATGACCTGCGTCACGGTCATGCCGGTGACGCCCAGATCATTCAGAGCAGTCTTGAGCTGATCGAACTTTGCCAGCTTTGCAATGATGGACACCTTATGCATACCGGTGTCGTAAACACCATCGTGGATCACAGGCTCGCGCACCACCGGCACGGCTGCATCCACCTGCGTTGCCGAAGCCTTGGTGACGTCATCCTCACCCAGATCGGTGTTCTCGTTGGGGGTCATGGCAGCGGAGTTAGCATCCGAGATGGCAAAGCCTGCATAAGCGGAAGCCAGACCGTGTTCGTGGATGTCCAGACCGTCGATCTCCACCTCGGCGGGCACACGCAGGCCAAGGGTCTTGTCAATGATCTTGAAGATGATGAACATCACGATCACAACATAGGCATCCACGCAGACCAGACCCAGCAGCTGAGTGCCCAGCTGTGCCAGACCGCCGCCGTAGAACAGACCGGCATGGGCGGTGTTGGAACCGGTGGAGAACAGACCCACCGCAATGGTGCCCCAGACGCCGTTTGCAAAGTGGACGGAAACAGCACCTACGGGGTCATCCACCTTGGCGATCTTATCGAAGAATTCCACGCTCAGCACCACAAGGAACCCAGCCACAAAGCCGATAAAGAAAGCGCCGAAGGGGGAGACGGTATCGCAGCCTGCGGTAATGGCCACAAGGCCTGCCAGAGAGCCGTTCAGGGTCATGGAGACATCCGGCTTACCGTAGCGCAGCCAAGTAAAGATCATGGTCACGCAGGTAGCAACGGCTGCGGCGAGGTTGGTGTTGAAGCAGACCAGACCGGTCAGGGTCATAGTGGCATCGGTGGACAGGCTCAGGGAAGAGCCGCCGTTGAAGCCGAACCAGCAGAACCACAGGATGAACACGCCCAGAGCACCGGCGGTCAGGTTGTGACCGGGGATGGCGTGGGGGTTGCCGTTCTTATCGTACTTGCCAATACGGGGGCCAAGCATCCAAGCGCCCAGCAGAGCGATGACGCCGCCCACGTTATGCACGGCTGCGGAACCTGCAAAATCGTGGAAGCCCATGCTCTGCAGCCAGCCGCCGCCCCACATCCAGTGGCCGCAGATGGGGTACACCACCAGCGAGATGGCGGCGGAGTACACGCAGTAGGCCTTGAAGTTGGTGCGTTCGGCCATGGAGCCGGAGACGATAGTGGCTGCCGTGGCGCAGAACACGGTCTGGAACACGATGTACACCCACAGGGGGATATCCAGACCCAGATGGCTGTAATCGCCCTGAATGAAGGGATCGAAACCGCCGATCAGTGCGCCGGTGCCGCCGAACATCAGGCCGAAGCCGATGAGCCAGTAACAGGGCGTGCCGATGCAGAAATCCATCATGTTTTTCATCAGGATGTTGCCGGTGTTCTTTGCCCGGGTGAAGCCGGCTTCGCACAAGGCGAATCCGGCCTGCATGAAGTACACTAGAAACGCTCCTACGAGCGTCCAGCAGGTGTTGACGGAGCTAAACATACTTTCCTACCTCCTACGGTCGTTTTTTGCACAGGGAGCCCTCTATTCTCTCCGTGCGGCAGTATCCCCGAAAACACAAAAGGCGCTGGCGGAATTGCTTCCGTCAGCGCCTTTGCTTTCGATGGCACGAGTATAGTCTCTTTGTGCAAACCTGTCAAGTATTCATCTCAAGGTTTTACGTTTTTCACAACACGGCGAAACTCTGCCGTGCTAAAGTTTGGCAAATCTTTTGCCTGTCAGCCGTTTTTGCCGTCCTTCGGAGAGCCGGACTTGTCCTTTTCCTTGGCGTTGGCCGGGCGGTGGCCGCCCTCCATCTCCCAGTGCAGCAGCATACTCATCAAAGCGCGCAGCGCAAAGGTAGCCGCCAGCGGCACCACGGACTCCAAATTTTGCAGCAGGAAGGTCTTGGCGATCTCTGCTGACATCAGAAATTCCAGCGCGGTGGTCAGGCCGCTGCTCATTTCATGGTGGAAGTCCCGGTGGTCGTTGAAGAAGGTGGCGCGGACATAGTAAAAAGTGGCCTTGGCCAGACTGGTGATGATGATGAACAGACCCACCACCTCGGCAAGACCGGCGATCATGGGCACTGCAGTTTCCAGAAAAGCATCCAGCAGGTGGGTGAGGTTCAGGTTGAACAGGGTCAGTCCTTGCATGATCTCCTCCGCAGCTTACAGCAGGGTCTTGACGTAAGCGGCCAGCTCCTCGTCCTTGCAGGAGGCGAAGAACAGCTCAGAGAACTTGGCACCCGCCACAGCGCCCTTCAGCAGCTCCTGATCAATGCTCTTCAGGCACTCGATGAGGGGCTTGAAGGTGGCAGCGCGCACGCCGTCCAGGATCTTCTTGTTGCGCTGCTCGGGCACAACACGCTCCTTGGGGTAGCCCTGACCGTGGCCAAAGCCGAACAGCTTCTCGAAGCAGTACTCGAGGTTCAGCTCGCCGCCCCAGCCGAAGCCCTTGGCAAAGGGCATGGCAACGGCGTTGCCGTCGTTGACGTGGGCAAAGGTGTAGGCATCCACGGGGTCCTCCACGTGGCCGCAGATAACACCGGGGAAGCTGTTCAGTGCCAGCATAGCGCCCTCGCCGGTGCCGCAGCCGGTAACGACGTAGTCCGCAGCGCCGCTGTTCAGCAGGATAGCAGCCAGAATGCCGCACTGCACATAGGTCAGCTGTGCAGCGTCATCGGCGGCGTACATCCCGTAGTTGACCACCTCGTGACCCATGGGCTCCACCACCTTTTTCAGGGCGGCTTCGATGATGCCGTTCTTGGCGGCCTGACTGTTCTCGTTGATAAGTGCGATCTTCATAGCAATGGTTCTCCTTCTTATTTTTCCCTGCGGTACGCAGGTGTTATACAAAGTCCTCCCGCATGGGGGTAAAGAAATCCAGCATCACGCCGCCCTCCAGACAGACACAGCCGTGCATGACGCCGTTCTGCTTGAGCAGGGTGTCGCCGGGGCCTACCTCCCGGGTCTCATCCCCGATGGTAAAGCGGTACCGCCCGGAGACGATATAGGTGATCTGGGTGTGGGGGTGGCAGTGCATGGCACCCACGCCACCGGTCTCAAAGGTGTTTTCCACGCACATGGCGTCCTTGCTATACGCCAGCACACGGCGCTGCACCCCGGGGCCGCAGGGCTCCGGGGCAATTTCGGCATGGGGCACCCAAGGGATATCCTGATGTGCTTTTTCCATGATAGCATAACATCCTTTCCCGTACAAACAAAAGGGGACTGCCACACAACGCCGTGCGGCAGTCCCCGGTCAAGAACTGCGGAGTGCCCTCAGCGCTTACTGGGGCTGCTTGCCGATGTAGGCCAGAATGCCGCCGTCCACATACAGGATCAGGCCGTTGACAAAGTCAGAAGCCTCAGATGCCAGGAACACAGCGGGTCCGCCCAGATCCTCGGCCTCGCCCCAGCGGCCTGCGGGGGTCTTGGCAACGATGAACTGGTCGAAGGGGTGACGGCTGCCGTCGGGCTGGATCTCGCGCAGAGGTGCGGTCTGCGGGGTAGCGATGTAGCCGGGTCCGATGCCGTTGCACTGGATGTTGTAAGCGCCGTACTCGGAAGCGATGTTCTTGGTCAGCATCTTCAGGCCGCCCTTGGCTGCTGCATAGGCAGAAACGGTCTCACGGCCCAGCTCGCTCATCATGGAGCAGATGTTGATGATCTTGCCGCCGCCCTGTGCGATCATGTCGGGGATGATGGCCTTTGCCACGATGAAGGGAGCATTCAGGTCAACATCGATGACCTGACGGAACTGGGCAGCGCTCATCTCGGTCATGGGGATGCGCTTGATGATACCGGCGTTGTTGACCAGAATGTTGATGTGGCCGACTTCCTCGGTGATCTTTGCCACCATTGCATTGACGGCGTCCTCATCGGTAACGTCGCAGACGTAGCCGTAAGCCTTGATGCCGGCTTCTGCATAGGAAGCCAGACCCTTGTCCACCAGCTCCTGCTTGATATCATTGAACACGATGGTAGCGCCGTTGGCTGCCATAGCCTTTGCAATTGCCATGCCGATGCCGTAGGATGCGCCGGTGATCAGCGCCACCTTGCCGGTCAGGTCAAAGGATTTGGGAGTGCACTGTGCCATAATAAAGTCCTCCTGTCAAAAAAACATATTTTACACGGTGCAAAACCGCACCGTGCTGCTTTGCAAAGCGCATCGTATCCGGCCGTGCCGGAGTGCGCTCTTACTTGTATACCAGTCTAGCATCCTTTGCAGGAAGTGTCAAGGCACATTCTTGTGAAGTTTTATTGTACTTTCTTTAGATTTTCGTTTTTTCACCGAAAAACAGCACGTCAGCCCGCTGTTTTTCGGTCATCAGTTTGTATGGGCTGACGTGCCTTGTCACGGTGCACAAGATATCCCTGCTTAATTTGGGCTTGTTGACAAGTTTGGACGACCTTTGTCTTTTACCCCAGCTTTTTCTTCTGCTGGCGTGCCACGATGGGCATCAGCAGGGGGATGGGCACAAGGCGCTGGGCGCTGGTGCACAGCCGCATAAAGGCAGAGGGCACGATGATGGTCTTGCGGTGCATCATGCCCAGCAGAGCCTCCTCCACGCACAGCTCCGGGGTAATGCCCCGCAGGGCAAACACCACCCCGGCGCGGTCGTTGAACTCGGTATCCACCGGGCCGGGGCAGAGGGCGCAGACGTAGACCGGGCTGTGCATCTCCCGCAGCTCCTCGGCCACGCCGCGGGTCATGCTGACCACATAGGCTTTGCTGGCGTAGTAGCCCGCCATATAAGGCCCGCCGGGCAGCAGCCCCGCAGAGGACGCCACATTCAGGATGGTGCCGCCGCCCTGTGCGTGCATCTTGCGCACCACGGCGCGGAACAGCCGCGCCATGGCGGCAACATTCACTTGGATCATCTCTTCCTCGCGGGCTTCCTCCGTTTCCAGAATGCTGCCGCAGACACCGAAACCGGCGTTGTTGATGAAGATGTCGATGTGCTCATCAGCCAGTGCTTCGCACAGGCGGCTGCACTCCTCGGTGCGGGAGAGGTCGGCGGTCTCGATGCGGCATTCCGTGCCGTGGGCTGCGTGCAGCTCCTCGGCGAGAGCCTGCAAACGGTCGGCGCGGCGGGCGGTCAGGATGAGCCGACAGCCCATAGCGGCATACCGGCGGGCGAACTCCCGGCCGATGCCGGAGCTTGCGCCGGTGATCCAGATGGTCTTTTGCATGGTGGTTCTCCTTTTTTCTTCTCAGCCCCCCAGAACGGGGCTTTCTGTACTTGTTGCCGCTATTTTAGCATAGTTTGACCGTGCTTTCTATGCAATTTTCGTAAACGATGCAAAAGAGAACCCGAAACGCCGCAGGCGTTTCGGGCTCTCTCATAAATATTATTTCAGCAGGTTGTCGTTCTCGAAGTAGTCGATGCGCATGGCCTTGCGCACCTCGTCCAGCGTGGCGGCAGCGGTCTTTTCGGCGTAAGCGCTGCCCTCCTTCAGGATCTCCACCACCTCGGGCAGGCGCTGCTCCCACTCCTTGCGGCGGGTGCGGATGGGCTCCAGCTCAGCCTGCATGACGCTGTTCAGGAACTTTTTCACCTTCATATCGCCCAGACCACCGCGCTGATAGTGCGCCTTGACCTCGTCCAGATTCTGGTACTCCGGCCAGAACTCGGCAAAGTGCTCGGGGCGGCAGAAAGCGTCCAGATAGATGAACACCGGGTTGCCCTCCACCTTGCCGGGGTCCTGCACGCGCAGGTGGTTGGGGTCGGTAAACATGGACTTGACCTTCTTCTCGATGTCCTCCGGCTCCTCGGACAGGTAGATGCAGTTGCCAAGGCTCTTGCTCATCTTGGCCTTGCCGTCAATGCCGGGCAGACGCAGGCAGGCGGCGTTCTGGGGCAGAACGATCTCGGGCTCTACCAACGTTTCGCCGTAGACGGAGTTGAACTTGTGCACGATCTCGCAGCACTGCTCGATCATGGGTTTCTGATCCTCACCGGCGGGCACGGTGGTAGCCTTAAAGGCGGTGATATCGGCAGCCTGACTGATGGGGTAGCAGAAGAAGCCCACCGGGATGCTGGCTTCGAAGTTGCGCATCTGGATCTCACTCTTCACGGTGGGGTTGCGCTGCAAACGGCTGACGGTGACCAGATTCTGGTAGTAGAAGCTCAGCTCGGTCAGCTGGGGCACCATGGACTGGATGAAGATGTGCACCTTGTTGGGGTCCAGACCGCAGGCCAGATAGTCCAGCGCCACCTGCAGAATGTTCTGGCGCACCTTCTCCGGGTTGTCGGCGTTGTCGGTCAGCGCCTGCGCGTCGGCGATCATGATAAAGATCTCGTCATATTCGCCGGTATTCTGCAGCCGCACCCGCTCCTTCAGAGAGCCGACATAGTGGCCAACGTGCAGGCGGCCGGTGGGACGGTCGCCGGTCAGAATAACTTTTTTCATGATGTTCTCCTTTTGACAGGAAACTCCCTCAGTCTGCGCACTTTGTTCGCAGCCAGCTCCCTCGGGGAGGGCGCCTTTGGCAGTACGGCAAGGCGTCTGACCCTGCCGGAAGGAGGTTTTTCCGTATTCTTTACTATAATGCTAAGTATAGCCCCCCGGGGCGGTGCTGTCAACAAGGCCGCCGGAAAAAGAAAAAAGCGATGGAAAATTTCCATCGCTTTGCTGGCGCCTCTTGCCTGACTCGAACAGGCGACACCCTGATTAACAGTCAGGTGCTCTAACCGACTGAGCTAAAGAGGCATCTATATAAAACGGCATGCAGCCGTTTTACTACTATAAAATGGTGACCCGTACCGGAATCGAACCGATGTTAAAGGCGTGAGAGGCCTCTGTCTTAACCGCTTGACCAACGGGCCATACGTCCATTTTGCATCAGGTGTTCGCACCCGACTTGGCTATTTTAGCATACCGGGTGCCCTTTGTCAACAGCAAATTTCGATTTTATTGAAAAAATAAAAATTCCCGCCGCCCCGGAACGGCGGCAGACGCCGCGCCCGCTGCCGTTCTATGCGGCCTTTTATAAAGGAACGATAAAATGGTGAAACCTGAATTCGGATAGTTGACAATGTGGTAAAATGTGGTACTCTTAGGGTGCAAAAAAGCTTTTGAGGAGGGCTTATAATATGGCTATGAAAATAGATCGTCGTGCGTTTTTAAAGACTTCTGCCGCAATGGCAGTGGCAGTATCTATGACCGGGCTGCTGGGCGGCTGCAGTGATGGTGATGGCAGCACGAAGTTTGGCCGCTTCCAGGCAACTGTTGGTGCGCTGCGTGAAAAAGACAACGCTATGGTCGGCGGTGTGGCAGCTGAGTGGAAGGGCGATGTTATGGTCAAGGTACGCATCAAGGATTGTTCTGAGGACAAAAAGCCTGAACCGGTATATGCATCGTCGCATTTCTACCTGAATATCAATGGGACGTCAATTGAGAACTATGCCGTTGGAGATTTGCTGGAAAAAGACGGAAAGATCCCTCTGACAAAGGGTCAACTCAAAGAGGACTGGATGCACTTTACGCTGAATGCTGACCAGAAGGATCTGTACGATGCGATTGCAGCTAAAAATGCTAAAGTTATCTTTACAATCGAGGGCGGCGGCAAGAGAGAAATCTATGAACTGGACTACAACGCCCCGGAAGGATATACCTTTGTAAAGCAGACCGTCTGATACCGCAGAACAAAGTTTTCTGAGTGATACCCGATACAGGAGGTGCATTGCTATGATCGACCGCAGAACATTTCTCAAGCTCAGCGCCGGGGCTCTGGTGCTGACCGCCGCAGGGGCTTTGACCGGCTGCGGAGGGATGAATGACCGTCCGAAGGTGACGATCGACGGAGTGGTGTTTATGTGCGAAGCTCCATCTATGACCGTGACCGGTGGCAGCGACCATGCTGTGCGCTATTGTCCGCTGTTCGCGATTCAGAATGATACCGGCGAGCGGGTAATATTGAAGCCGGAAGATATTACTGGCACCTTTACGGATATGGAAAATAATGTGTATCCACTGAAATTTATTCGCAATGAACTGACAGTGGAGCCGCATAGTTATAAGGAATATGGCAGTTCGCTGAAGTTCTGTCTGGAAAGTGAAAATCGGGTTCCTGCAAAATACAGCGATGGTACGTTCATAATGCGGGTAGCCTATCATAATCAAACTGCCGTATTCCGTTACGATGGAAAAACTATTACCCCCAGCAAAGAATAAGATTCGGACAACATTTTGCCGCCGGGCACTCTTGGAAACAGGAGTGCCCGGCGGCTTTTTTGTTTTGTGCCGCATTACCTGTTCTTTACATTGGGGCTGGCATTGTGCACAAAGTTTTACGCACTTTTTGCACGTCCATGGTCGCGGCAAGGGCGGCAAAGCGGTAGAATAAGGCCGTTCCCAAGGAAAACACAAAAAGACAGTGCCGGGCGGGCGCCCGGGTTTTTAATGGAGGAAATTCTATCATGAAAAAGATCTCTCGTCGTTCATTCCTGACCGTTTGCGGTGCAGCTGCTGCGGCTGCTGCCCTGACTGCCTGCGGCGGCTCTGCTTCTTCTGCATCCGGCACCGCTGCTTCTGCTTCCGCCACCGCTTCTTCCGCTGCGGAGAGTGCAGCAGGCACCCTGAGCGGCAACGTTGCTACCGGCGGTTCTACTTCCATGAAGAACGTCATCGCTGCCCTGACCGAGGGCTTTGCCGAGGTCGAGCCGGGCGTCACCGTCAGCTACGACCCCACCGGTTCCGGCGCAGGCATCACCGGCGCTACCGACAAGACGCTGGACATCGGCCTGTCCTCCCGCGCCCTGAAGGATGATGAGAAGTCTGCCGTGGACGGCACTGTCGTGGCGCTGGACGGCATCGCCATCATCGTGAACAAGGACAGCAAGATCGCTGACCTGACCGTGGAGCAGCTCAAGAAGATGTTCACCGGCGAGATCACCAACTGGAAGGATGTCGGCGGCGACGACGGCGAGATCGTTCTGGTGGGTCGTGAGGCCGGTTCCGGCACCCGTGATGGCTTTGAGAGCATCGTGGACGTGAAGGACAGCTGCAAGTACGCACAGGAGCTGACCGCTACCGGCGCTGTCATCAGCGCTGTGGAGGCAAACCCGCTGGCCATCGGCTACGCTTCCCTGTCCGCCGTGGGCGATACTGTCGCCATGGTCACCGTGGAGGGTGTGGAGTGCAGCGAGGACACCGTGAAGGACGGCAGCTATAAAATTCAGCGTCCCTTCGTGTTCGTCACCAACAAGAGCGCTGCCCTTTCTGAGCAGGCACAGGCCTTTGTGGACTTTGCCACCAGCAAGGACGCTGCCGACCTCATCCGCACCGCAGGCGCTGTGCCCGTGAACGAGTAATTGCCGGGTGGTTTGCCGGGGAGTTTCCCCAGCGAATGATCCGAGGGTGGGACCCTGTTGCCGCAGGCAATAGGGCGGGAGCTGGAAGCCCCGAATTTCGCGGGGAAAGCTCCCCGGTGAACCGCCTGCCCCGCATCTGAACAAGAGAACTGCCGCCTCGGCCTGCCCTAAAAGGCTGGGCTGGTGCGGCTTTTATAAAGGATTTCAGCTATGAACAAAAAATCCTATCTGCGCCGGGTACGCCTGCCCCGCACCCCCGCCGACTGGCTGGAAGCGGTGATGAATTTCATCTTCTTCCTGTGCGGAATGCTGGCGGTGTGCTGTGTGGTGCTCATCTCGGTGTACATGGTGGTCTCCGGCGTGCCGGCTATCCATAAGATCGGCATTTTCAAATTTCTGTTCGGCACAAAATGGGCGTCCACCGCGGCAGAGCCGCTGTTCGGCGTTCTGCCCTTCATCCTGTCCAGCGTCTACGGCACGCTGGGTGCCACCATCCTCGGCGTGCCCATCGGCCTGCTGACGGCAGTGTTCCTCTCCAAGGCCGCAGAACCCAAACTGCGCACCGTGGTGGTCACCGCCATCGAGCTGCTGTCCGGCATCCCCAGCGTAGTGTTCGGCCTTTTGGGTATGCAGGTGCTGGTGCCCGCCGTGGCAAAAGCTTTCGGCAAGGCCTCCGGTGCCTGCCTGCTTAGCGCCATCGTGGTGCTTTCCATCATGATCTTACCCAGCATCGTGTCCGTGTCGGTGACGGCGCTCAACGCCGTGCCGCCGGAGTATGAGCAGGGCAGTCTGGCGCTGGGCGCTACCGACACCGAAACATGGTTCAAGATCAGCATCCCGGCGGCGAAAAGCGGCATTGCCGCAGGCGTTGTGCTGGGCATCGGCCGCGCCATCGGCGAGGCCATGGCTGTGATGATGGTGGCGGGCAACAGCCCCAATATGCCGGACAGCCTGTTCCGCAGTGTCACTTTGCTGACCACCGCCATTGCCAAGGAAATGAGCTACGCCGGCGGCCTGCAGCGGCAGGCACTGTTCAGCATCGCGCTGGTGCTGTTCGTGTTCATCATGCTCATCAATGTTGTGCTGAACGTGGTACTGAAGGGAGGAAACCGCGATGAATAACGGCTTTTCGCCCTCCCGCCGGGCATGGAACCGGGTAATGACCGTGCTGGTCTGGGCCAGCGCAGTGCTGGTGATGATTCTGGTGGCCGGGATCATCGGCATGGTGCTGGTGCGGGGCATCCCCCACATCAGCTGGAAATTTCTTTCCACCACCGCCAGTGTGCTGAAAAAGACGGACGGCATTCTGCCCGCCATCCTCAACACCCTGTATGTCATTGCGTTGACATTACTCATCGTATTGCCGCTGGGCGTGGGTGCGGCGGTCTACCTGACCGAATACGCCTCCAACCGGCGGCTCATCGAGGTCATCGAGTTCACTAACGAAACGCTGGCCGGTATCCCCAGTATCATCTACGGCTTGGTGGGTATGCTGGTGTTCAGTCAGGCGCTGGGCTTCCAGACCTGTCTTTTGTCCGGCAGTCTGACGCTGGTGGTGATGAACCTGCCCACCATCATCCGCACCACGCAGGAATCCCTCAAAACCGTGCCGCAGGGCTACCGCGAGGGTGCCATGGGTCTGGGTGCGGGCAAGTGGCACATCATCCGCACCATCGTGCTGCCTTGCAGCATTGACGGCATCGTCACCGGCTGCATTCTGGCGGTGGGACGCATCGTGGGCGAAAGCGCCGCGCTGCTGTTCACCGCCGGTGCGGCAGAGGTGATCGCCAAGAGTGTATTCAAAGCCTACACCTCCAACGGTGCCACCCTGTCGGTGCTGCTGTATCTGCGCGCCTTTGAAGACGGCGATTTCACCTCCGCATGGGGCATCGGCGCAGTGCTGCTGGTGCTGGTGCTGCTCATCAATCTGGCAGCACGTCTGGCGAAAACAAAACTGAAACAGAAGCAGTAAAAATAAAGAGGTACTCTATGGAAAACACGAATGTGCCGGTGATATCGGCAAAGGATCTGAACCTCTGGTACGGCGACTTCAAGGCGCTGAAGAGCATTTCGCTGGACGTGGGCGAGCGGGAGATCACCGCACTGATCGGCCCCTCCGGCTGCGGCAAGTCCACCTTTTTAAAGACCCTGAACCGCATGAACGACCTTGTGCCGGGCGTGCGCATCGAGGGTGATGTACGGCTGAAGGGCGAGGATATCTTTGCCCGCGAGATGGAGCTGACCGACCTGCGCCGCCGCGTGGGCATGGTGTTCCAGAAGGCAAACCCCTTCCCCATGAGCATCTACGACAACATCACCTACGGCCCCAAGCTGCACGGCGTGCGCAATAAGGCCGAGCTGGACGAGCTGGTGGAAACCTCTCTGCGGGGCGCAGCCCTGTGGGACGAGGTGAAGGATCGCCTGAAAAAGAGCGCCCTTGGCCTGTCCGGCGGGCAGCAGCAGCGTCTTTGCATCGCCCGGGCATTGGCGGTCAAGCCCGAGGTGCTGCTGATGGACGAGCCCACCAGCGCACTGGACCCCGGCTCTACCATGAAGGTGGAGGAGCTGATGAACGAGCTGAAAAAGAACTACACCGTGGTCATCGTCACCCACAATATGCAGCAGGCGGCCCGTATCAGCGACCGCACCGCCTTCTTCCTGCTGGGTGAGCTGGTGGAAGTTGGCCCCACGAACCAGATCTTCAGCACACCCCGGGACAAGCGCACCGAGGACTACATCTCCGGCCGGTTCGGTTAATGCAGGGAGGAACAAAAATGAGCATTCGCAAACAATACGACAGCGATCTGGAAGCCCTCAGGGTCGCTTTGGTGGAGATGGGGCAGAACGCCGCCGAGGCCGTGGAGAACGCGCTGGAAGCGCTGTGCACCGCCGACACCGCAGCCGCCCAGAAGATCGTGCAGGGGGATGACCGCATCAACAACATGGAGCGGGACATCGAGCACCGCTGCATGACCTTGCTGCTGCGCCAGCAGCCGGTGGCGGGCGACCTGCGCCACATTTCCACCGCCATGAAGGTGGTCACCGACATCGAGCGCATGGGCGACCACGCTTCGGATATCGCGGAGATCATCCCGCATCTTGTCACCGTGCGCAGGGAGGGCGACCCCGCCGTCAGTCAGGCCATTGCCATGGGGCGCAAGGCCTACCAGATGATCCTTGACGCCATGGACGCCCTGACTGCCGAGGACGAGATCGCCGCCCGCCGCGTCATCGCCGCAGACGACGCCGTGGACTACGACTTCAACGCCATCAAGCACACGCTGGCACAGGAGATCGCCGCCGACCCCGCCAAGGTGGACGCCGCGCTGGATCTGCTGATGGTCATCAAGTATCTGGAGCGCATCGGCGACCACGCCGTGAACGTAGCTGAGTGGGTGCAGTTCGTGCGCACCGGGCGCTACAAGGACGAAAGCATGTTCTGATACTCACTCTGCCCTCTTGGGTGCGTGTTTTCCTTATTTTCTTCTGGAAAAGGCTGTCTGCCACTTGGCAGGCAGCCTTTTTCTGCGTGAGGGTGTTCGTTCCAACCCCTCCCGTGAAAATGCGTTTGGAGCGCTCCGCAGAGCGCGACAAACGCGAAATTTAAAATAATTCTTCCGCTGAAGATGCGCAAAGCGAACGCGGAGCGCATTCCAAATCGTCCTCTTCCCCCCTACAACCAAAATTGACTAAAAAATTTTTATCTTTTCTGCAATGTTTGCGGCGGGTGATTCGTATTCAGGGTATAAGAGCCCGGAAGGGGCTCCGCAGTTATCGTGCGGCGGGTGGTCCGGCTTCCCCCAGTCCCCCGCCTGCCGCACCGTTACGGAGGACAGATACAATGATGGCAAAGCTTGAACGCTCCCCGCAGCAAGCCCGCATGGAGGCCGTGAGCCGCGATGCACTGGTGCAGGCGGCGCTGCAGGAGATCACCCAAAATTATCGTGAGGCCAGCCTTTCCAATGTGGCAAGGGCTTATGGTGTTTCGCTGGCGTATGTCAGCGAGTGCGTGCGCGCCCAGACTGGGCGCACCTACAAGGAGCTGCTGCAAAAGCACCGCATGGAGACCGCCGCGCGGCTGCTGCGCCGCAGCGATCTGAACATTCAGCAGATCATTGCGCAGGTGGGATACGAGAACACCAGCTACTTCTACCGCCTGTTCCACGAGCGCTACGGCCTGAGCCCCCGGGAGTACCGGCTGGTGCGCACCGGCACTGCTCCCCGCCGCCCCACCGCATGAAACCCTCTTTTGATTTGCTGCCCCGACCGTCGTGCTGCTGCCCCGCGCACGGCGGTCTGTTTTTGCTGCGAAATGGAGAAAAATCTGGTACTTTATGGAATATTGTGTTATACTAAAATAAATGTACCCCGCGCGGCAGGGCGCGGGCAAGAGAGGATGAGTGGATATGTTTCGCGGAGCGGTAAGAGCAGATATGGCACGGATTTTGGATATCTATGCCCGTGCGCGGGAATTCATGGCGAAAAACGGCAACTCTACCCAGTGGGGGGACAATTACCCAAGCCCGGAGCTGCTGGAAGAGGATATCGACACCAACCGGCTGTTCGTGTACATGGTGAACGGCCGGATGCAGGCGGTGTTTGCCTTTGTCCTTGGCGAGGACCCCACTTACAAGGTCATTGAGGACGGACAGTGGCTCAACGACACTTTGCCCTACGGTACGCTGCACCGGCTGGCTTCGGCGGGCGAGAGCAAGGGCATCGGCAAGGCGGTGGTGGAGTGGTGTCTGGAGCACTGCGAGAGCCTGCGCGCCGACACCCATGCCGACAACAAGGTGATGCAGCACCTGCTGGAAAGCGAGGGCTTTACCCGCTGCGGCATCATCCATGTGGAGGACGGCACCCCGCGCATCGCCTACCAGCGGTTGTCCCTGACCCAGAGCCAGCTGGGGTGAGCGGAAAAACAGTTTGATTTGGGAGATCGGAAACGCCTGCGGGCGTTTCCGATCTCCTTTTTCATAGATGGAGCTGCCCTGCCGCGCCCTCTCCCGTGAAAATGCAATGCCGGAGCGTCCGCAGACGCTCCGGCATTGCGCTATTAAAAAAGAATTTTTCCGCTGAATATGCGCAAAGCGCACGCGGCGCGCATTTCTGATCCTCTCCCCCCTTCTGTGCCTTGCCACCGGCGGCGAAGCAGTGTATAATAGCCTCAGAACACTACAATGCCGGAAACCCCGGCAGATACAGGAGGAATTGCAGATGAATAAACCGGTACTGGTCGTCATGGCTGCCGGCATGGGCAGCCGTTACGGCGGCATGAAACAGATCGACCCGGTGGGCCCCAACGGACAGGTCATTATGGACTACTCCCTCTACGACGCCCGCCGCGCCGGCTTTGAGACCGTGATCTTTGTCATCAAGCACGAGATCGAGGATGCCTTTAAGGCAGCCATCGGCGACCGCGTGGCCAAGGCGATGAAGGTGAAGTATGCCTTCCAGCAGCTGGAAGAGCTGCCCGCAGGCTTTGCCGTGCCGGAGGGACGTGTAAAGCCCTGGGGCACCTGCCATGCCGTGCTGGCTGCAAAGCCCCTGATTGACGGCCCCTTTGCGGTCATCAATGCGGACGACTACTACGGTCCGGAGGCGTTTCAGGTGATGTACGATTACCTGTCCACCCACGCCGATGATGATTTCTACCGCTACTGCATGGTCAGCTATCTGCTGAAGAATACCCTGTCCGAGAACGGCAGCGTGGCACGCGGTGTGTGCATCAAGAACGAGGACGGCACCCTGCAAAGCGTGACCGAGCGCACCCGCATCGAGCCCTGCGACGGCGGCGCACATTACACCGAGGACGGCGGCGAGAGCTGGGTGGACCTGCCCGGCGACACCCCCGTGAGCATGAACCTGTGGGGCTTCGGCAAGAGCTTTCTGGACGAGGCCGAGCAGCGCTTTGCGGGCTGGCTGACCGAGAATCTGCCGGTGAACCCCCTGAAGTGCGAGTATTTCCTGCCGCTGGTGGTGACCGAGCTGATCGAGGAGAACAAGGCAAAAATTCAGGTGCTGCGCAGCACGGATAAGTGGTTCGGCGTCACCTACCGGGAGGATAAGCCTTTGGTGGTGGAGGCCATTGCCCGCAAGACCGCCGAGGGTCAGTACCCCGAAAAGCTGTGGGAGTAAATGCTTCGCAATAGCGGAAAAATATTTAGATCATAGCAAAGTCGGGCAGCCTGCGGACTGCCCGACTTTGTGTTTTTATGGGGTGGAACGTATTCACAAAAACCGTTCCAGCTGGATGCGGTTGTCCTCTTCAAAATCCTGCAGCCGCTGGGCAAGGCGCTTTGCGCCCGGGGCGGCGTTGGGGTAGTCCTTGCAGCTTTTTACACAGTCCACCACCCCCATGCCGCTGCCCTGCGTGAGCATCTCGGCCAGATTGCGGGTGGACTTGTCCGTAAGGGTCTTGAGCCCGATGCCCATTTTCGTGTTCAGCTTTGCCATGGTGCTCTGCCCCTGTGCGCTGCCGCCGCAGGCTTCTATGGCGGTGTGCGCTTCCTGATTCAGCTGGTGGTAGATGTTGCGCTGGCGCAGCAGTTCGGCCTTGAACTGCACATCGTTGGTCATGGGTAAAATCTGTTCCAAGGTGTTCTTGCCCATCTCGGTGTTCTGCACCACCGCTTCCAGCAGGTTGAGGTTATCGTTTTTCTGGTTTTCCATACAAAAAATCCCCCTTTGGCACCTAGTATGTGCCCAAAGGGGGATTTTATACGGTTGTTTCAGATACACCCTAGCAGATCTTATTGCCGCCGGAGATCTGGATGCCGCGCAGCCGCTCGTCACAGATGGCGTACAGGCGCTGCCAGCAGTTGGCGGCGCTGTCCAGCTCGTCCAGCCCTGCCACTGCGACGCTCAGGGTAAAGGGCACCCGTTTCATCATGCCCATGGAGGTGATGCACTCGTGGGGCATTTCGGCGTAGATGTTCCGCATCTGCTCGGCCAGCTGGCCGCCGTCCAAGTCCAGACAGCCCACCACAAAGGTGGTGCCGGTCAGGCGGCAGACGATCTGACTGCCCGGGATATCGAAATACTTTTTCCACTGGTTTGCCACAAAGCAGATCAGCTGATCCATCACCGGCTGACCGTAGGTGTCCCGCAGCTGTGCGCCGTGATCCAGCGACACCAGCGCCACGGCGGCCTTGCGCCCCTGCTCTGCCCAGCGGTCCAGCTCGGCGGCGATCACGGTCTCAAGGTAGCGGCGGTTGTATACGCCGGAAAGAAAATCGTGGTTCAGGTCCTCGCGGCACAGCTCCCGTTCGCGGGCGCTCATGCGCTCTTCCGGCAGCAGGTTGCCTGCCAGCGGGGCAGACATGGTGATCCGCCACAGCTTGCCGTCTGCCCGCACCGTGCGGTGCAGCACGCAGCTTACCCGGCCGTTGCACAGGCTATAACTCACCTGCAGGCCTTCGTCCTGCCAGCCGGTGTCCTGTGGCAGCTCGTCCAGCAATACCGTTTCAAACGCAGCCTGTGCGCCCTCGGCAAAGGTACGCAGATCCTGCTCTGTCCATTCTCTGTCCATCTGTAATTTCCCCATCATCAGTACGCGCCGCCGCTTCCGACGGGCGAAATTCCAATTTTCCCACAAATCCGGGAACTTACGGCTATTATACCATTGGAATACAGATTTTTCCAGCAAAACGCACAAATTTTTACGGCAGTTTTTACAATTCTGTCAAATTGCTAATTCTTTCACGTTTTGAACGTCTGCATTGCAGCGGCAGTACACGGCGCACTCGGCTTTGATCTGTGCGGCAAGGGTTTTGGAGTCAAAGCCGGCCTTTGCGCGCCATGCCCAGTTGCCGCCCAGCTTGCCCGGGGTGTTCAGGTGCGCTTCGGCACCCAGCCCCAGCCAGTCGTACATGGGAATGATGGCTCTGTCCGCCACCGAGCCCAGCGCTGCCCGCAGCAGCGCAGTGCGCGCGGCGGCAGTCTTGACAGCTGCCACCTCCTTGGCGGTGGGCTTGCAGGAGGTCAGGTGCAGATAGGCCGCAGCGGTGGCCTTTTCCTTTTCGGAAGCGCCGTTCTCCCACCAGTCGGTCAGGGTGGTGTTGTCGTGGGTGCCGGGGTAGACCACGCCGTTTTTGACGTGGTTATGGGGCAGATACTCGTTGTCCCCGCCGCCGAAGGCAAACTGCAGCACCTTCATGCCCGGGAAGGTGCTGTCGGCCAGCAGCTTGCGCACGCTGGGGAACAGCTCGCCCAAGTCCTCGGCAATGATGGGCAGCTTGCCCAGTGCGGCCTCCAGTGCATCGAACAGCTCCATGCCGGGGCCGTTCTCCCACTTGCCGGTGCGGGCGGTGGTGCTGGTGGCCGGGATGGCCCAGTAGGTGTCGAAGCCGCGGAAGTGGTCGATGCGCAGCAGGTCGTAGATGCCCAGTGCATGGCGCACCCGCTGGATCCACCATGCGTAGCCGGTCTTTTTGTGGTACGCCCAGTCGTACAGGGGGTTGCCCCACAGCTGGCCGTCTGCGGAGAAATAGTCCGGCGGGCAGCCCGCCACCCGGGCAAAGCGGCCGTCGGCGTCCAGCTCAAACAGCTTGCCGCCCACCCATGCGTCCACCGAGTCCGCAGAGACGTAGATGGGGATGTCGCCCAGGATCTGCACACCCTTCTTGTTGGCATAGGTTTTGACTGCCTGCCACTGGACGCTGAACTTGTACTGCACAAACTTCCAGAAGCCAATCTCCTCCTCGTTTGCGGCGGCAAAGGCGGCCAGTACGGCCTTGTCGCGGCGGCGGTAGGGGGCGTCCCACTCCACCCAGTTCTTCATCTTGTTGGCAACCTTCAGCGCCATGTACAGGGCATAGTCCTCCAGCCAGTCCTCGTTGGCAAGGGTGAAGGTGTAGTAGTCGTCGGGGTAGTAGTAGGCACAGCCGTGCAGCCCGGCGCACTGGCTGCGCCATGCGGCGTAGGCCTTGCGCAGCACCGCAAAGCGGCTGACGTACAAGGTGCCGTAGTCCACCTCCAGCGGGTCTTTCCCCCAGCTTTCCGCCTTGAGGTCTGCGGCGGTCAGCAGACCCTCTTTTTCCAGCGCTTCAAGATCCACAAAATAGGGGTTGCCCGCAAAGGCAGAGCAGCTCTGGTAGGGGCTGTCGCCGTAGCCGGTGGGGCTGAGCGGCAGCAGCTGCCAGATCGTTTGCCCTGCCGCAGACAGGAAATCCACAAATTGAAATGCCGCCTTGCCAAAGCAGCCGATCCCGTAAGGGCCGGGCAGACTGGATACCGGCATCAGAATACCACTTTCACGCATGATCCGTTACCTTCCTCGCTGTCAATTTTCGGGAATATTCGTTGTTTCCTATCATAACATAACTGTAAACTATTTTCCACAGGCAAAAATCGTGGTATACTGGTTTTTATGGGGTACCCCCTCAGCTTCGCTGCGCTCAGCAGCTCCCCCAAGGGGGCGCCTTTGGCATGGTTGGAAAGTTTGTGGTTTGACCGGAAAGTTCCTGCCTGCTTTCAGCGTGCAAAGACGCTCCGCTGGGCCAGAGGCAGGGAGGGGTGTTCCGACTCCCCCCTCCCTACCTCTGGACTCCACCCACCCCGCAACGGGCCAAGGGCTGCTCGCCCTTGACAATCCTAAAGAAGAAGTCGAAGCACAAAAAAGCTAGCGCTGCGCCAGTCGGCGCTATCGCTTTAACGCTTTTTTCGCTTCTCCATCTATAGCCCCTCAGTCGCTGCGCGACAGATTCCCCTTTTTGTCACCTGCGGTGACATCTTCCCCCGGCCGGGGGAAGTCGGCCCTCTCGGGGGAGCAAGCGCTTGCCCGCAGCGCCGCGCTTTCGTAGAAAGCGGCGCTGCAAATGCAGTTTGGGGTTACGACCCCTCTCCGTGAAAATAGCGTTTGGAGCGCTCCGCAGAGCGCGACAAACGCGAAATAAAAAATAATTTTCCGCTGAATATGCCCAGAGCGCAAGCGGAGGGCATTTTCAATCGTTCTATTTTACAGGAGGTACTCGCGCGATGCAGCGCACAGAAAAATATTTTGAGCAGGACGCTTTCCGCACCGAATGCGAAAGCGTCATCCTTGCCGCAGAGCCGGACGAAAAGACCGGCGGCGGGCGCATCGCGCTGGACGGCACGGTGTTCTACCCGGAGGGCGGCGGTCAGCCCGCCGACCGGGGCACTCTGACCCTGCCGGACGGCACGGTGCTGCGGGTGTCGGACGTCCACGAGCAGGCGGGCATCATCTGGCATACGGTGGATGCCCTGCCCGCTGCCGCAGCGCCCGGCGCAGCCGTTGCCGGCTGCATCGACTGGGACTGGCGGTTCGATAAGATGCAGCAGCACACCGGCGAGCATATCCTTTCCGGCATTTTGCACCAGATGTTCGGGGCAGAGAACGTGGGCTTCCATGTGGGCACCGAGGTGGTGCGCATGGACACCAGTGTGCCCATCAGCCCCGAGGGGCTGCGGCAGGCGGAGCTTGCCGCCAACCGCATCGTGTGGCAGGATGTGCAGGTGCTCATCAGCTACCCCACCCGGGAGGAGCTTGCCGCCCTTGTCTACCGCTCCAAAAAGGAGATCGAGGGGCAGGTGCGCATCGTGACCATCCCGGGCGCGGACGTCTGTGCCTGCTGCGGCACCCACACCCGCACCACCGGTCAGGTGGGGCAGATCAAGATCCTTGCCAGCGAGAACTACAAGGGCGGTGTGCGGCTGAGCGTGGTGTGCGGTGCCCGTGCGCTGGCGGCGGCGCAGGCCATGCGCGCCCGGCAGGCGGAGATCGGCGCGCTGCTTTCTGCCAAGGCCGACCAGACCGCTGTGGCGGTGCACCGGGTCTACGACGAGTATACTGCACTCAAGTTTACACACTTCGGACTGTGCAGCCAGCTGTTTGACGCCCTTGCGCAGCTGACCGCGCCCGATGCGGACGCTATCCGTACCCTGCCGGGGCTGGACCCGGACGGGCTGCACCGGCTGGCTGTCCGTCTGACCGAGGCCACCACCGGCCTGTGCGCCGCTCTGACCCCCACCGAAAAGGGCACCGGTTACTGCCTTGCCCGGCGGGACGGCGATGTGCGCGCCCTGACCAAAGCACTGAACGCCGCCCTGAACGGACGCGGCGGCGGCAAGCCCGGCATCTGTCAGGGCAGCTGCGCCGCCACCCCGGAGCAGGTGGAGAGATTTTTGAAGGAGAACAACAAACTATGAGAATGCGTTTCAAACCCTATGCCCACGACGAACTGATGGCCGCGGATTTCCATGTGCACGAGCCCCTCATCTGGGGCGGCAAATGGCACGGCCAGTATGCCCGCCCGGAGCAGCCCTTTATTCTGGAGCTGGGCTGCGGCAAGGGCGGCTTCATCTCTCAGCTGGCCTGTGCCCACCCGGAAAATAACTATCTGGGCATCGACATCACCGACAAGGTGCTCATCCTTGCCAAGCGCAAGATCGAAGCCGCCTATCAGGCAGCCGGACGCCCTATCGACAACGTCAAGATCATGAGCACCGATATCGAGCGCATCAAGGGCGTCATCACCCCGGAGGATGAAGTCAGCCGCATCTATATCAACTTCTGCAACCCGTGGAGCAAGAACGACTCCTCCCACAAGCACCGCCTTACCTACCCGCGCCAGCTGATCGCTTACCGCGAGTTTTTGAAGGACGGCGGCGAGATCTACTTCAAGACCGACGACGATGATCTGTTCCGGGACAGCGTAGAGTACTTCCCCGCTTCCGGCTACGACATTGAGTGGATCACCTACGACCTGCACGAGAACGAGCCGGAATGGAACATCCGCACCGAGCACGAGGGCATGTTCACCGAAATGGGCATCAAGATCAAAGCGCTCATTGCCCGCAAAAAGCCCGGTGCCGACAGCGTGACATGGGTAGACCCCAAGGTGCTCAAGCGGATGGCACGCGAAGCTGCCGCTGCCGAAGCCGCCGCACAGGAAGGCGAAGAAAATGTCTGACCCCTGTGAGCTGTGCCTGAATAATGTTCAGGACGAATACGGCAGCTACTACTGTGCGCAGGGCGCTGCGCTGGACGAGGACGAGATGGCACGCTATCTTGCGCATAATACCGCTGCCTGTCCCTTTTTTGAGCCGGGGGACGAATATAAGATCGTATCCAAACAGAACTGAAGAACGGAGGTGCCTATGGTAAGCTTTCTTACCGATACCGTGGTATGCGGCTTTTCGCTGTACCATATTCTGGCCTATTTCCTGATCTATTCCTGCATAGGCTGGTGTCTGGAGGTCATCTATGCCGCCGCCACCACCGGTCAGCTGGTGAACCGGGGCTTCCTCAACGGCCCGGTCTGCCCCATCTACGGCTTTGGCATGATCATCGTGCTGTTTGCCCTTACGCCCTTGCAGCACAGCATCCTGCTGCTGTATATAGGCGGCGTCATCCTGCCCAGTGCGCTGGAACTGGTGGGCGGCTGGGCACTGTATAAGATCTACCACACCCGCTGGTGGGATTACAGCGATTTTCCCTTTAATATCGGGGGCTATATCTGTCTGGAATTCTGCCTGCTGTGGGGCGTGGGCACGCTGGTGGTCATGCGTATCGTGCACCCGGTGGTGGCTGACCTTGTAGACCTGATCCCGCCCTTTGTGGGGGTTATCCTCATGTGCTTTTTGTACGCCGTGTACGCGGCGGACGTGGTGGCTACCGCCATTGCTGCTTCTGCGCTGGCCGATACGCTGGACACCATGGAGCAGCTGGGCGACAGTATCCACGCCGTCAGCGATGCCATGACCCAGCTGCTGGGCACCACCACTCTGAACGCCGACAAGAAGCTGGACGAGGGACGGCTGCAATTCAAGCTTGCCGCCGCCGAAGCGCGGGATGCTGCCGGAAAGCGCCCCTCTGCCCGTGAGACCATGGCTGCCATCCGCGCCAAGGCCGCTGAGGCTACCGAGGCTGCCCGCCGCGCCAGCGAGGACGCCCGCCTGAACGCTGCCGAAGCTGCCAACGCCGCCCGCCTTGCTGCCAAGGGCACTGCCGAGCGCGCCGCCGAGCTGCTGCAATTGGAACAGCTGGCCGCAGAGCTGCAAGCCCGCAGCGAGGAAATGCAGGCGCAGCTGCTGCGCACCCCCCGCATCGTGGGCCCGCGCCGTATGCTGCGTGCCTACCCGAAGCTCCGGCACGGCAGCAAGCTGCGCAGTCTGCCCACATTGCGGGAGATGCTGCACCGCGCCGAACAGGAAAACAAGGACGACAACAAGAATACCAAATGACCCCGAATGCCACACCGGCGCTGCTGTGTGTGGCATTTTTGTTGCACTTCGCTCGAATAATGTTGTTAAAAAGTGTGAAAAAACTATTTCAAAACGACTTAAACCGTGTTATACTGATTATAAAGTATACAAACCGACCGCAATCGGCTTATCCGTATTGAAACTATCCAAATTGTGAGGAATCGTTATGTCAGAGGAACGAAAGACCAAAACAGATGCCGCCGCACCGGCATCTGCTGCGTTGGAGCGGATCGACCGCAAGGACGCATTTTTACAGGCCCTGCATACATTCCTGACCGCGCATCAGGGAACAGAATGGGCTGTTGCCGCTGTGGATATCCAGCACTTCAAACTTTATAACGAGCTTTACGGCACCGAAAAGGGCGATGCTCTGCTGGAAACTGTGGCAAACTGTCTGCTGGGTTACAGCAGGCAGACCGGCTATCCTGTGGGCTATTTTGGAAACGATGACTTTTTCCTGTGCCTGCCGGACGAAAAGGCCGAGCAGACTGCTGTGCTTGCTACGCTGCAGGCCTGCATGGCTGCCGGAAGGCAGGATGTCACCTTCTTTATGGTAATGGGCGTGTGCCCTGTGCAGGCAAACCCCGGTGCAGATGCCGCCACCCTGTGCAACTACGCGCAGATCGCCGGTGTGACGACCGACAGCGGCTACCTGCACCGCTTTGAGCCCACCATGCTCAACGAGCTGAAAGAACAGCAGCAGCTGCTGGGCGAGCTGGAGCACGCACTGGACAACCACGAATTCTGCTTCTTTTTGCAGCCCAAGTGTAACAGCATCACCCGCGCCATCGTGGGCATGGAGGCACTGGTGCGCTGGAACCATCCCACCCGGGGCTGTGTTCCCCCTGCCGAGTTCATGCCGCTGCTGGAGCGCACCGGCCTTGTGACAAGGTTGGACCAGTACATCTGGGAATCCGTCTGCCAGACCCTGCAGAAGTGGCAGGAGAGCGGCAGCAACCTTGTGCCGGTGTCGGTGAACGTTTCGGTGCAGGATATCCTCAATCTGGATGTGCCGCAGATCTTTGCAGATCTGGTGGAAAAATATAAGCTGGAGCCCAAACTCCTGCTGGCTGAGATCACCGAGACCATGGTGGCCGAGGACACCCAGATGGTGGAAAACGCCATTCAGGGCCTGCACCGCAAGGGCTTTGCGGTGATGATGGACGACTTCGGCAGCGGGTATTCCTCGCTGAATATGCTCAAGGATACCAACGTCGATGCCATCAAGCTGGACATGAAGCTCATCGACATGAATCAGGAGAACCGCAGCAAGGGCGTGCAGATCGTGGAGTCGGTGGTGGATATGGCACACCGGCTGAACCTGCCCATCATCGCCGAGGGTGTGGAGACCCCGGAGCAGGTGTCCATGCTGCAGGCGGCAGACTGCCTGTACTCGCAGGGCTACTACTTCTTCAAGCCCATGCCGGTGGAAAACGCCGAAAAACTGCTGGCAGATCCCACCAATCAGGATTACTGGGATCTGCGCCGCGACCTGATGCGCCGTGACCGCCGGGTGGAGAACCCGGGCACCGAAAAGACTGCGCTGGCCTTGCAGGCCTACCAGATCTTTACCGATAACGTGCTGGTGATCGCGCTGCTGAACCTTGCCACCGGTGCGTACCGGGTGATCAAGCGGGACGCCCGCCTGCTGGATCCGGATCTGGAAAAAGAAGAAGATTTTGTCAACTACTGCGACCGTCTGGTGAACGAGAAGATCGTGCACGAGGAGGACGCAGACCTGTTCTTGGAGCAGACCGATCTGGAGGCCTTGCGCTCTGTGCTGTACCACGCCACTGCGCCGGAGTTCTACCGCTACCGCGAGAACGTGTCCGGCCAGTATATCTGGGTCACCACAGAGGTGCTGCCCTGCCGGGGCTGCTGCGCCCAGAACCCGTGGGCGACCGTGCTGGTGCGCAACGACGCACAGGCCGACCAGCTCAGCGAGGAGCTGGACTTCTCTTACAGCCACGATACCCTGACCGGCCTTGCCAACCGCAGCCGGTACGAAGCCGACCTGCGGGAGCTGCCCAACAGCGGGTACGAATCCGTGGTGTGCACCTACATTGATGTGGTGGGGATGCACGAGGTAAACGAGCATCTGGGTCACCGCAGCGGCGACACCCTGCTGTGCTGTCTGGCAAATGCCGCCCGCAAGTTCTTTGCCACCAGCCGGGTGTACCGCATCGGCAGCGATGAATTTGTCATCCTGACCCCCAACGAGCCGCCTTACAGCGTGTGGAGCACTGCGGACCGGATGCGCGCCTTTTTGAAGGAAAAGGACTATGTTATTTCCGTAGGCATCCAGCAGACCGCCGACCTGCGCCATCTGGACGAAGCTGTGGCCAAGGCTGAGGCTGCCATGCGGCAGGACCGGCAGGCTTACTACGACCACAACGGCCGCGCCCGCCAGCTGGAAGGCCTGAACGAAAAGATGGAGCGCACCCTGCAGGAAAAGCGGGACGCGGAGCACTTTTTGAGGGTGCTTGCCCCCAAATACAAGACAGTAATCGTGGTGGACCTGCAGCAGGATACCGTGCGCCCCGTTATTGTGCCGGACTACTTCCAGTCCGTTCTGGACACCTGCGGCGGCTCTTTCCGCGCCGCACTGACCAACTACCGCGACACGCTGGTGGCACCGGAAGACCGGGACGGCTTTGCGGATCTGCTGGACTTCGGCCTTGTGCGCAGCACCGTGTTCAGCAGCAACCTGCTGGAGCATCGCTACCGCAAGACGGATGGCCGCAGCTTCTGCATCCGTGTGACCCCCTACTCCCGCAGCGGCTCCCACATCAACGAGGTGCTGTGGATCTTCGCGGATGAAGAGGTAGAGTAAAATATTTTTATAAGCATAAAAGCAGCCAGACCGCCCGGTCTGGCTGCTTTTGCGTTTTGCTGTAAATAAAAATACTTTTCCGCTGAAAATCGTCCCGCGTCCGCGCGGCTCAGTGATAAAAGGTGTCAAAGTTCACCTGACGGTAGAACCGCTGCTGCAGCTGGTCAAAGCTTTCGCAGTTCTGCGCCAGCAGCCACATACTTTTGGTCACTACGGCCTCAATGGTCATATCGTGGGCTTCCAAAAAGCGGAAACGGTTGCGCACCCGCTTGCCCACCTCGTACACGCCCACGTCGCTGCCCTCGTAGGTGACCTGCGTGGTCATGATAAGTACCTTGTGGGTGGTCTCGTAATCGCCCAGCCCGGCGGCAAAGGCGTCCATCAGCTGCTGCGGGATGCCGCCCACGCCGAAACTCTCCACGATGACGCAGTCGTACAGGTGGAAGATCTCCGGGATGAGCGCCGGGGACATGCCCGGGGTCAGCTTGAGCAGGAACACCCGGCTGTCCAGCGTGCGGCTGAACTCCACCGGGCCGGTGGGCCACGGCGAGGGGATGTACCGCACCAGCCGGTCGCCCTGCACCAGCGCCAATTCCGGGAAGTTGACCGAGGCAAAGGCGTCGTAGCTGATGGTCTTGTTCTTCTTGGCGCGGGTGCCCGCGATGACGTGCCCGCCAAACACCACCATCACGCCCCGGCTGCCCGGGTCGATGGCGCAGACCACACTATCCCGCAGGTTTTTCTTGGCGTCGGTGATCTCGTTGGAGATGGGCTGCTGCGCGCCGGTGAGGATGATGGGCTTATCCGCGTTCTGGATGAGATAAGAGAGCGCCGCCGCAGAGTACGCCAGCGTATCCGTGCCGTGGCAGATGATAAATCCATCGTACAAGGCGTAGTTTTCCTGAATGGCGCGTGCCATCATGAGCCAGTGCTCCTGTCCGAGGTCGGTGCTGTCGATGCTGCACAGCGCCAGCGTTTCCGGGCAGCACAGCTCCTTCAATTCCGGCAGATGCGCAAGCAGCTCCTCGCTGGAAAGCACGGGCTTCAGCCCCTGCTGGGTGCGCACGCTGGCAATGGTGCCGCCGGTGGTGATAAAAAGCAGACGTTGTTTGGACATAAAGCAAAAGCCCCCTGTGGCAGAAATTTTAACATGACAACAGTATAGCACACGCCCCGGAGCTTGAACAGTGCCCGCCGCCCAAAAAGTTTTTGCGACCCGGTCACAGAAATCTGCGCGGCTCTGGTGTATAATAAGGGAAAAGAACCATGCAAAGGAGCAACACCATGTCCAACATCGTCATCGTAGGTTCCGGCCCGGCGGGGGTGTCCGCTGCCCTGTACGCCGTGCGCGCCGGGGTGCAGACCACCGTGCTGACCAAGGGCTCCGGGGCGCTGGCACGCGCCGAAAAGATCGAAAACTATTATGGCTTCGCCCAGCCGGTCTCCGGGCCGGAGCTGGAACGCCGCAGCATCGAGAACGCCCGGCGGCTGGGGGTGCAATTCGTGCAGACCGAGGCCGTGGGGCTGACATGGACCGACCGTTTGACCGTGGAAACGCTGGCAGGCGCGTACCCGGCAGACGCGGTCATTCTGGCAACGGGTGCTTCCCGCGCGGTGCCCCGCATCCCGGGGCTGACCGGGCTGGAAGGCCACGGCGTAAGCTGGTGCGCCGCCTGCGATGCCTTTTTCTACCGCGGAAAGGACGTGGCGGTGCTGGGCAGCGGCGAGTACGCCCTGCATGAGGTGCAGGCGCTTTTGCCGGTGGTAAAAAGCGTCACCCTGCTGACGAACGGCGCAGCCCTGACCGCAGACTTCCCGCCCGAGGTGAGCGTCTGCACCCAGAAGGTGGAAGCCATTCTGGGCGAGCAGGCTGTCACCGGCGTGCAGCTGGCAGACGGCGCGGTGCGGGAGGTATCCGGCGTATTTGTGGCGCTGGGCGTGGCGGGCAGTACCGCACTTGCCCGGAAGCTGGGCGCTGCCGTAGAGGGCAGCCGCATCGTGGTGGACGACAAAATGCAGACCACCGTGCCCGGTCTGTACGCCGCCGGAGACTGCACCGGCGGGCTGTTGCAGGTGGCAAAGGCCGTTTACGAGGGCGCACTGGCGGGCACGGAAGCCGCCAAGGCGCTGCGAAAGGGGTGAACCGTATGGCAGAAGCATCTCCGCACGCCCGGTGCTTGGCCTGTGCGTTTCCGTTCTGGGAGCAGCTGACCCCGGAAGAACAGGAGCGGCTGTGCCGCTTTACCCGCTCGGTGCACTACGCCAAGGGCGCCCGGGTGCACAGCCCGCTGGAAAGCTGTGTGGGCATCCTTTTGCTGCGCAGCGGGCAGCTGCGCTCCTATCTGCTGTCCGAGGACGGCAGGGACGTGACACTGTACCGCCTGTTCGGCGGGGAGGTGTGCATCCTGTCTGCCTCCTGCGTGATGGACGCGGTGAACATCGACCTTTACATCGATGCGGAGGAGGACACCGAAGCGCTGTGCATCAGCGCGGGCATCTTCCGGCAGCTGATGCAGGAAAATGTCTATGTGCGCTGCTACGCCTACCAGATGACGGCAGAGCGCTTTTCCGATACCATGTGGACGATGCAGCAGATTTTGTTCATGAGTGCCGACCGGCGGCTGGCAATCTTTCTGACCGATGAGCTTGCCAAGACCGGCGGCGCGGACCTCCGCATGACCCACGACCAGATGGCAAAGTACATGGGCTCTGCCCGCGAGGTGGTGAGCCGGATGCTCAAATACTTTGCGCAGGAGGGCTGGGTGCGGCTGTACCGCGGCGGCGTGCAGGTGCTGGATAAGAAAAAGCTGCAGGCGCTGGCAAGAGGAGAATAAGAGATAAAAAACAACACCGGAGCGTCCGAAGATGCTCCGGTGTTGTTCAGTTTATCTTCAGGAGATCGCGTCCACGTCCCACTTCATGCGGACGGCGTCGGCGCCGTCCAGCTTGATGTGCAGCGCACCGGCGTTGTCCAGCACCTGCTCCGGCTTGCGGGCACCGCACAGAACGTGCAGCCCCGGGATCATGCGGGCGGTCATGGCGATGACCAGCTGCGCCATGGTGCAGTCGTACTTCTCGGTCAGGTCGCCCCACTTTGCCAGCAGTTCCAGCGCCTGTGCCCGGCGGGTGGGCTGGAAGCAGGGGTTCGTGTTGCGGGTGCTGCCCTCCGGGTAGGTGGTGTCCATGGTCACCTTGCCGGTCAGCAGTCCCTGCTCCAGCGGGGAGTAGGCCTGTACTGAAACGCCCAGCTCCTTGCAGGTGGGCAGCAGCTGCTTTTCAATGCGGCGGGTCAGCAGGCTGTACTTTTCCTGAATGACGTCCAGCTGGCCGTAGCGGCAGTAGCCCCGGATGATATCGGAAGTGACGTTGGAAGCACCGATGGCGCGGATCTTGCCCTGCTCCTTCAGCTTCATCATGGCTTCCATGGTCTCTTCCAGCGGGTACACGCCGAAGTCCGGGCTCTGCCAGTGGGTGTACAGCACGTCCAGATGGTCGGTGTGCAGACGGCGCAGGCTGTCCTCCACGTCCTCGATGATGCCCTTGGCGGAGAGGTCGCGGTACACCTGTACCCCGTCCACCACCTTGTGCAGGATGGGAGACTCGTGCCGCCACTCCAGGCCGCACTTGGTGGAAAGCACCACCTTGTCGCGGTCGATGTGCTTCATGGCTTCGCCCACCACTTCCTCGCTGTGGTACAGCCCGTAGATGGGTGCAGTGTCGATCCACTGGATGCCCTGCTCCACGGCGGTCTGGATGGCCTTTACGGACAGTGCATCGTCGTTATCGCCCCACCATGCACCGCCGCCGATGGCCCATGTACCCATGCCCAGAAATGGCACTGTGATGCCGCTTTTGCCAATGTTGATGTTCTGCATATACTTTACCCTCCATGCCAGCAGTGTTCCCCGCAATGGGAACCCTCATTCTGATGTCTGGCATACTTTGTTGTGTTTTTTTATTCTATAAAAAAGAACTGCGGAGCGCAGGTGCACTCCGCAGCGCTCTTTTATCAGATGTTGCCGAACTCGCTCAGCTGCAAGCTCTCGTTGTGGGTCTCGGCCCAGCGCACCGCCCAGTCGGAGGTGAACAGCAGCAGACGGTTGCCCTTCATGTCCTCCACAGCCTTGGTGTCGCTGGTCAGGTCCAGATCCCGCAGGTTGTAGGTGTCGGGATCGTTCTGCACCCAGCGCAGCTGCTCAAAGGGCAGCTGCTGCATACGGATCTCCACGTTGTACTCGGTGTTCAGGCGGTACTCCAGCACTTCCAGCTGCAGCACGCCGACCACGCCGACCACCACTTCTTCCATGCCGCCGCCGACCTCGCGGAAGATCTGGATGGCACCTTCCTGCGCGATCTGCTCCATACCCTTCACGAACTGCTTGCGCTTCATGGTGTCCTTCTGCTCAATGCGGGCAAAGTGCTCCGGGGAGAAGGTGGGGATGCCCGCGAACTGGACCTTCTTTTTGCCGGTGCACAGGGTATCGCCGATGGAGAAGATGCCCGGGTCGAACAGGCCGATGATGTCGCCGGCGTAGGCCTCGTCCACGATGGCGCGGTCCTGCGCCATCAGCTGGGTGCCGGTGGCAAGCTTGATGTTCTTGCCCTCCTGCACATGGTAGGCTTCCATGCCGCGCTCGAACTTGCCGGAGCAGATGCGCATAAAGGCAATGCGGTCGCGGTGGGCCTTGTTCATGTTGGCCTGAATCTTAAAGATAAAGGCGGAGAACTCGTCCCGGCAGGGATCCACCGGCTCGCCGGTCAGGCTGTCCACGCGGGCCAGCGGGGCAGAGGTGAGCCGCAGGAAGTTTTCCAGGAAGGGCTCCACGCCGAAGTTGGTCAGGGCAGAGCCGAAGAACACGGGGCTCAATTCGCCGCGCAGCACCTTGTCCAGATCAAACTCCTCGGCAGCGCCGTCCAGCAGCTCGATCTCGTCCACCAGCTGCTGGTGCAGGTAGGGGGTCAGCAGCTCGTCCAGTGCGGGGTCGCCCAGCTCGGCTTCGGTCTCGCTGACCTTCTTCACGCCGTTGGCGCGGCCATCGCTGGAAAAAGCCAGCACCTTGCGTGCGTTGCGGTCGAACACGCCCTTGAACTCCTTGCCGCAGCCGATGGGCCAGTTCATGGGGTAGGTCTTGATGCCCAGAATTTCTTCGATGTTCTCCATCAGTTCAAAGGGGTCGCGGGCTTCGCGGTCCATCTTGTTGATGAAGGTAAAAATGGGGATATGGCGCAGGGTGCAAACCTTGAACAGCTTGATGGTCTGCGCCTCAACGCCCTTTGCAGCGTCGATGACCATGACGGCAGAGTCTGCCGCCATCAGGGTGCGGTAGGTATCCTCCGAGAAGTCCTGATGGCCGGGGGTGTCCAGAATGTTCACGCACTTGCCGGCGTAGTTGAACTGCAGCACCGAAGAGGTGACCGAGATACCACGCTGCTTTTCAATGTCCATCCAGTCGGACACGGCGTGCTTGGCGCTCTGCTTGCCCTTGACGGAGCCAGCCTGATTGATGGCTCCACCGTACAGCAGCAGCTTTTCGGTAAGGGTGGTCTTACCTGCGTCGGGGTGGCTGATGATGGCGAACGTCCTGCGGCGTTCGATCTCTTCACGATTTGTCATAGATCGTAGTTTCTCCTATAAAAATTGCCTTTGCAAGGCAGAGAATAAATGGCAGACAGATGGTGTCTTACATGGGAGCCTCCATCCTGCTTTCTGAGAAAATCCTCTCCGGCCTGATGTCAGCCGTGACTGAGAGGGTTCTTGTTTTTACACATACGCACCTTATTCTATACGAAAACGCGTGATAATGCAAGGGTTTTCGTTATTTTTTCAGGATCAGGCAGGGCAGAGGGGCAGTTTCGGCCCAATTGGCAAAATCACACACCAGAACGGTGAAACTTTTCAGTGGAAGTGCCCGCAGAAAACGCAGCACCGCCTGTTTTTCGTCCGAGCCGATGACCGCCCCGCTGTACAGGATGGCACTCACGATGCCGCCGGGGCGCACCGCCTGCAGCGCCGCCTGCAAGGCGGGGATGCTGCTCTGCGCGGTGGAAAACACCCCGTGGTCTGCCCCCGGCAGCCAGCCGAAGTTGAACATGACCGCATCGGCGGTGCCGGGCTGCACATACTGTAACAGGTCGGCATGGCTGCCGCAGATAAGGCTGTATCGCTCTGCGGGCACATTTGCCTGTTCCAGCCGGGCGCGGGTGGAGCGGATGGCTTCGGGCTGCACGTCAAAGGCCAGCACCCGCCCGGCGGGGGCAGTCAGCCCGCACAGAAAGGCGGTGTCGCCGCCGTTGCCGCAGGTGGCGTCTACGCACAGCTGCGGGTGCACCAGCCGGGCGGCTAAAAAGTCCTGCACGAACTTGACCGCCGTTAAGTCCGGGGTGCGGCGGCGCACCAGCTGCCCGCCCTCGGCGGCAAAGCCGAATTTGCCCCAGAAGGCAAGCTCGGCGGCGTTTTCGGGCAGCGGGGCGGTAAACACGGTGGCGGCTTCCCGGTCATAGCCGCCAAAGCTGCGCAATACTTCTTTTAACAGGTAGGAGCCGTAGCCCTTGCGCCGCCACTGGGGCAGGATGCACAGGGCGGTAAGCTGCGCGCCCTTGGGGGCGGGGGAGAGGGTGCACTCTCCGATGCAGTCCTTTTCTTTATACAGGGCAAACCCCTGCTCAGTGCGGCGCAGTTCCATAAAAAGCTCCTCCTTGACGGGCCAATGTTCTTCCCTTACAATAGCAAGCAGAAACGCTGCTGTCAAGGGCGGAAAAACAGGACCGCATTTCACATATTCTTCACGGCGCAAGCGATTGATTTTCACATTTGACAGTTACAATAGGGACAGTTCAAAGGAACAGATGTCCCTTCGGACCGGCCTTTGAGGGAAGGATGTAGTAACATGGAAAACGAGAACAAGTGGGAATACGATTATTCCGCTTCCAATAACGAGACCGGCTACCCCAACGTGGGCAGCAGCGGCATGAACACGGCAAACCAGTACAACGAGCCGGAAGCACAGCCCGCGCGTCCGGCCGATACCGCCCCGGCAGATGGCGGCAGCGTGCCGCCCACCCCGCCGGAGCAGCCGCAGTACAGCGCCCCGGCGCAGCCGGAAAAGCCCCGCCGCAAGAAGAAGTTTAACGGCAAAAAGCTGGCACGCAGCGCCGTGGCGCTGGTGCTGGCAGCGGCCATGGGCTTTGCGGGCGGCTTTGTGGGCGCAAAATACGGCGGCGGCAGCAAGGTGGTCATCCAGCAGGTGGAGCGCCCGGCCAGCTCTGACAGCAGCACCGACAGCACCGGCAATTCCATCAGCGCCACCAGCGGCACCGGCCTGAGCACCGCACAGGTGGCCGAGATGGTCAGCCCCAGCGTGGTGGTCATCACCACCGAGCAGGTGGTCTACTCCCAGTGGTCTTGGTACGGTCAGAGCCAGGTGGAGAGCGGCGCGGGCAGCGGCGTCATCATCAGCTCGGATGGCTATATCCTCACCTGCGCCCATGTGGTGAGTGGTGCATCCAACATCACCGTGAGCATCGGCGACAAGGATTACCCCGCTACGCTGGTGGGCGAGGATACCACCAGTGATATCGCCGTGGTCAAGGTCGATGCTACCGGCCTGACCCCTGCTACCGTGGGCAACAGCGACAGCCTGAAGGTGGGCGAAAGCGTCATGGCTGTTGGCAACCCCTTGGGTGAGCTGGGCGGCACCGTGACCAGCGGCATCGTCAGCGCCCTGAACCGCAGCGTCAGCATTCAGGGTTCCAGCTCTGTCAACACCATGTCCCTGATCCAGATGGATGCCTCCGTCAGCCCCGGCAACTCCGGCGGCGGCCTGTTCAACATGAACGGCGAGCTGGTGGGCATCGTCAACGCAAAGTCCTCCGACAGCGATGCCGAGGGTCTGGGCTTTGCCATCCCGGTAAATGACGCCGTCAAGGTGGCGCAGGAGCTGCTGGAAAACGGCTATGTGACCGGACGTCCCTATCTGGGCATCAGCTACTATGCCGTGACCGATGCCCAGACCGCCGCCCAGCTAGGCGTGAACGCCTACGGTGTCTACATCGTGGAAGTGGTCAAGGGCGGCCCCGCCGACAAGGCGGGCCTGCAGGCCGGTGACCGCATCGTGAGCGTAGACGGCAGCGAGGTTGCCACCCAGAGCGACCTTGGCACCCTGATGCAGGACCACAAGGCCGGTGACACCATTGAGATCACCGTCGCACGCGGCGGCCAGATGCAGACCGTTAACGTCACCCTTGGCGAAAAGGGCGCAGATAACAGCTGAAAATAGCATAAAGAAAGCGAGAGCCGGTGGCCTGTAAGCCGCCGGCTCTCGTTCTGGTTTAAGAACATAAAAAAGAAAATGTCAAAAATTATTTCTTTCTTAAATATTTAAGAAAGGCAAGAATGCCGAATAGGTAAAAACCATATTGCAGACACTGCATCACAACAGAAAGAGCCAAAAATGTGTTTACCATGCAAAAACTCCTTTAATAAGAAACACTGCCACTGATTGGTTTAGATGCATGTGAACGAAGTTTGACATTAGTTTGAGGAACAACCCATTCAAAGTAAGCGCTGCACGAAGTGGAATAAGAAACATCACCAGTTGACGGTGAATTTTTGGATACCGAAACAGGAGCGATATCAATAGAACTCAAGTTGACAGAACTGCGTTCGCAGGCACTGCCACTTGCTTCAAGAATAGTACTCCGAAGGTCGTCTGCTATTCCGGTGATGGTGATCTCAATGCAAACCGTACCAATAACGCCATCCTGAAACCAAACAGTGAGCTCGTCTGTTGCGGTTCGGCTGAAATTAATACGCATAATTTCTCGTGGCGTGATGATTTGCTCCGAAAGTTCAGAGCTGAAAGAACTGTTCAACTGAGTAATATCATTATTGCTGTATTCAGTGTGGTGGGTGATTTGAATATTTTGAAGGTCAGAAATAAGTTTTTCAACATCAGAAATCTTCAATTGAGACTGATCGCAGTCGATTTGATCCAAAGCAAAAGGAATCCCATTTGCCTGATACCAAGCGTTCATTTCAGAAATAAAGCTGGTTGGTTCAAGTTCAACGAGATCATTATCCGCAGCTGATGCAGCAATGGTGGGAAGAGCGCGCAATGCCGTAATGGATGCGCCGGTACCAAGGATTTTAAGAAAGCTTTTTCTAGTCAACGTTTTCATTGTATACTCCTATCATTATTGAATAAATATGCGAATCAGTATACGAGGCATCGGGTTCATCTCCTTAAGATAGAAGTGGGGCTTTTCTGACTTCAGAATAGCAAAGTGAAATGTATTTGTCAAGCATATTCTTTCACGAATAGTATTTACAACGAATAAGTTTGTGGATATAATCAAAATACCAATACCGGAATTGGAGAAAATGCCATGGGGGTTTCTGAAAATTTAAAGCGCGGCGTGACCGAGATCGTTCTGCTTGCCCTTTTGAGCCAACAGGATATGTATGGCTATGAGATGGCGCAGGCGATGCGGGAGCGGAGCCACGAAAAGTTTACACTGCTGGAAACCTCAATGTATCCGACCCTGTACCGCTTGCAGGACAATGGTTATATTTCGGCCCGGGAAGAGTTGGTGGGAAAGCGCCGCAAGCGCACGTATTACCATCTGGAACCCGCCGGGCGGGCGCATTTCCAAAAAATCTTTGCGGAGTATATGACGGTCCAGCAGGGCGTGCAGGAAATTCTGGCCAGCTGCCAGAAAGAGGTGACCGATATTGTACAGTGAGAAGGAACAGGCAGAGCAGAAGCTTTGCCGCCGCTATTGCCGGGAGCTGCGCCGTGTACTGGCCTGCGTACCGGAACTGCGGGAGCGAACGCTTGCACAGCTGACAGAATCCATTGAGGAGTATCTGGACGAGCATCCCACAGCGGAGTATCAGGAGCTTGTGCGGGTGTTTGGCACACCTGCGCAGGCTGCCGAGAATGTGTTGAACGAGATGGATGCAAAGCAGGTGCAGCAGATCCTGAAAAAATATCAGTGGCGCAGGGTGCTGGCAATCGTTCTGGCAGGTCTTCTTATTGCCTGCGCAATTTGTCTGATTGCGTATGGCGCAGTCTATCTGTACAGTCACTTCATTGTAGAATCTTTCTTTTGGGAAAACTCTGCGGTTGAGATAGATGGTCCCTTACCGCCAACGATGGCAAAGTAAAACGGAGAATGATATTGTATGATGAAATTCATTAAAAAGCGAGTTCTGACCGTTGTTTCGTTATTTCTGGTGCTAACGCTCCTGCCTGTATTGCCCAAAACAATGGCTGCATCTCAGGGAAAAATGATTTCCCAGACTAGAGAGCAGCTTGACGCGGAACGATACATAGTCACGACCCTTTATGATACAACAACGGCACGCTCCAGCAAGACCGGTGCAAAATCAACCGACTATTACTACAAAGGTTCCTGCGTATGGACGCTTACGGTTTACGGAGCGTTTTATTACGATGGAAAGACCTCTGCCTGTACAGGTGATTCCGTAACATATAGCACTTCAAGTGGATGGAGCTGTAATAGTGCCAGCAGTTCGCACAGCGGCTCATCTGCTACGGCGCATGGGACATTTACGGGTGCAAAAACGGTGTCTGACAGTGTTTCCATTTCCTGCGATTCCAAAGGTAACCTTTCCTGACGGAGTATTTATAACAGCATAGGCAACGAGGGCAGATGGCGTGTATCCCATCTGCCCTCAATTTTTTTACACCGCCCCAAAAACAGTCGCACTGTACGGCGCAAGAGCGGCTTTGCCGGTAAAAATGCGGCTTTGGCCGCGCCACAGGCTGGAGGAGGTGCCGTCGCTCAGCAGCTTCCACTGCCCGGCGGGCAGGGAGACGGTGCGGGTGGTGTCGGTAGGGTTATAAAAGACGCACAAAGCGCTCCATGCCGCGCCGTCGCCCCAGACGGCGGGCAGCATCCAGCCCACCAGCGGCTGTTCCAGCGCAAAGAACTGCAAAGCCTCCGGGGCGTGACGGTCGGTGCTGCCCAGCCGGGGAAAGGCTGCCCGCAACGCCAGAAGCCCCCGGTAGTAGTCCACGAGGGCGTGGTACTGCTCGGCGCGGTTCCAGTCCAGCCGGTTCAGGGCGGGAGAGGAGCGGTAGCTGTTCCCTACCCCCTTTTTGGTGCGGGCAAACTCCTCGCCCGCCTGCATGAAGGGCAAACCGAAGCTGGTCAGGTAGATGCCCGCCGCCAGCCGGTTCTGTGCCAGTGCCACGGTGTCCCGGGCGGTGAACTCCGGCTTTTCGTAGCGGACGCAGAGCAGCTTGTCCCACAGGGTAAAGTTGTCGTGGGCGGAAACGTAGCTCACGATCTGGCTGGGCGCGTGGGGCGGCAGACGGTCGCTGCGGCACCATGCCGCCACCGCTGCGCCGATATCCCAGAAGCTGCCGGGCTTGCCCTCCACATAGCCCGGCTCCCGGGCATCGAAGCAGCCGCCCTTGATGGCGTCCCGGGTGTCGTCGCAGAAGATGCCCACCCGCTCGTTGAGCATGGCAAGGTTCGCCTTGTTGGCCTCGTACCGGTGCAGCTGGCTGGCACCGCCCTGCCACGGCTCGCCGTACAGCAGGATATCCCGCCCGCCGGGCAGGCTGTCCAGCGCGGCGCGCACCGCGTTGATGCTCTCGGCATCGTACAGGCCCATCAGGTCGAACCGGAAACCGTCAATGTGGTACTCCTTTGCCCAGTAGAGGATGGAGTCAATGAGATACCGCCGCGCCATGGGGCGCTCGCTGGCAAACTCGTTGCCGCAGCCGCTGCCGTTGGAAAAGCTGCCGTCCGGGTTCTGCCGGAAAAAGTAGTACGGCACGGTGTTGTTCAGGGGGTTCTCGGTGCGGTAGGTGTGGTTATACACCACGTCCATCACCACCCCGATGCCCGCCGCATGGAGGGCGGCGATCATCTCGCGGCACTCCCGGATACGCACCTCGCCCCGGGTGGGGTCGGTGGAGTAGCTGCCCTCCGGCACGTTGAAGTTGGTGGGGTCGTAGCCCCAGTTATATTGCCGCAGCAGGGGTTTTGCCTCGTCCACGCTGCCAAAATCAAAAATGGGCATCAGCTGGACGTATTTTACCCCCAACCGCTTGAGGTAGTTCAGGCAGGTGGGGTGGATGCCATCGCCGTGCAATGTGGTGCCCTGCTGGGTAAAGGCCATATATTTGCCCCGCCACGCCGGGCGCACCCCGCTGGCGGCATCCTGCGAGAAGTCCCGCACGCTCACCTCCCACACGGCGCGCTGCGCCGGGGGGATATTGGGGCGCACATCCCGCTCCCACCCGGAGGGTGCGGTGCGGGCAAGGTCTACGATCATGCTGCGCACGCCGTTCACTCCCGCCGCCCGGGCGTAGGGGTCGCCGGTCTCGCGGGTGATGCCGTCTGCGGTGACGGCAAAGGTGTAGTAGCGGCCGTGCTGCTCCCCGGGCAGCCAGATGCTCCACACCCCATGCGCCCCGCGCACAAGGGGCTCTGTGCCCAGCACGGCACCGCCGTCTCCCTTATGGTATAAGGTCACAGTGACCGCCTCGGCGGTGGGTGCCCACAGCCGCAGACAGGTGCCGCCGGGGGTGTAGTCCGGGCCGAGGGGGCCGGTATAGTAGTTTTCGCGGTGGAAGGGTACGTTTTCAAACAGTGTTTTCCATTGGGCAGGCGTTTTTGCGGCCATGGTCAGATTCATTCCTTCTTAAAAGATTCGTTATCTTCAGTGTATCGGACAACAGGATTTTTTTCAAGAGGGAATCGACGTTTACCGTGGAAATCAATTTTCCGCATGAAGGCTTCCCCCGCCGCGCGGCTGTTTCCGCAGGAAACCAGCGCGGCAGCTGCCGTTTGCCGTCACGACCCCTTTCCATGAAAATGGGGTTCAGAAACGCCCGCAGGCGTTTCTGAACCCCGAAATTTAAAATCGTCTCACTCCAGATACATCCGCCGCAGCCGCATCAGGCGGGCGGGGGTCAGGCCGTATTCGGCTTCCAGATAACTCTCAGCGCTGCCGTAGTCCTGCCGGATGGTGCGCAGCACAAAGGGCGCAGTCTCCGGGTCTACCCCGGCGGAAGTCTGCCAGCGCATCCGCTGCGCCGGGTCGGCGGCGATCTCCGCCGCATGGTCAGCCATGGCCTTTTCGATCTCGGCGGCGCGGCAGAGGTTGGTGCGGGCATAATCTGCGCAGATGGTCTCGTCCGAGGCACCCAGCGCCAGTAGGATCAGCATGGCGGCTACGCCGGTGCGGTCCTTGCCTGAGGTGCAGTGGAACAGGATGGGCGTCTCGCCGGCTTCCAGCGCACGGAACAGCTCCTTGAAGGCCTTGTTGCCGGTGAGCATCTGCCGGTACATCAGCTGGGTGAGGTTCGTCCCGGCAGGGGCGCTCTGCACCAGCCGCTGGATGTCGTTTGGCGAAAAATCGATCTCCTGCCCGGTGGCATCCCGCAGGCCGCAGATCTGCACCAGCCGTGCGCCGTCCGGCACATAGTCCGGCAGCTTGGCGGCCTCTGCGCCGCTGCGCAGGTCAAGGATGAGCCGCAGCCCCAGCCCGTCCAGCCGGGCGCGGTCGGCTTCGGTGGTCAGCCGCCCGGTGGGGAAACCCCGGTAGATCTGCCCCCACTTTACGGTCTTGCCCTCGTCGGCGCGGTAGCCGCCCAGCTCCCGGAAGTTGTTGCCGCCTGCAAAGGGCAGCTGGGTGCCCGGGGCGGGATGCTCCGGGGCAGCCTTTGCGGCGGCGCTGGAAAGCACCGGCGCGGTGTAGAAGGGCTTTGCGGGCCGACCCCGGCGGGGCGGCAGGCTGGCGGTGCTGCCCAGAACCGCCAGCAGGTAACTGCGCAGCAGGTCGATGTAGGCGGAGCTGGTGTCCCGCCGCTGCACCAGTGAGACGCACAGCGGGGGCATATCCTCCAGCAGCACGTCCCGCACCCGGTCCAGCTCCCGCCGGGCGCCGGGCTCGTAGCGGGTCAGGCAGGTGCACAGCTGCTCCTGCACCAGATAGTAGGCCTGATAAAAGCTGGGGCCGATCTCAGCGTTGGGTGCAAAGCCCGCCCGGGCACAGGCCGCCCACAGCGGGCTGAACAGATCCTGCCGCAGGCTGGGCAGCAGCACCCGCTGCCCGCGCAGTTCTGCCAGCGGGATGCGCTCCTTTTCCCAGAAAGGGTGTCCCCGGGGCACCAGCAGACAGGCGGGGTCCGCCCGCAGGGTGGTGCGCGCCAACACCGGCGCGGCGCAGCCAAGGTCGATGACCAGACCCGCGTCCAGCTCGCCCTGCTCTACCCCGTCAGCCACGGCATCGTTGTCCAGCAGACGGAACCGCATCTCCACATGGGGGTACTGCTGCCGGAACTTGTCCAGCTGGGTCTCCAGCCCGGGCAGATAGTCCGGCACCAGCGCCACGCTGATGCCGATGCGCACCGGCTGGGCAGACTGGATCTCTGCCCGCAGCGCAGCCTGCATCTGCTGGAACTGCTCCACCACCGGGGCGGCATGGCGCTGTAAGCTCATGCCCCGGTCGGTGAGCGCCAGTTTGTGGTGGGCGCTGATAAACAGCGGCCCGCACATTTCGGCTTCCAGCGCAGAGATGCTCTGGCGCAGCGCCTGCCGCGACAGGAACAGCCGCTGTGCGGCGCGGGTATAATTCATTTCTTCGCACAGGGTCAAAAAGTAGTGCAGCTGGCGGATATCCATGGTCTCCTCCCGGGAAAGTTTGTTCTGGAAAAAGAATACCGCTTTTTCGGCGGAATGTAAAGAGAGGACAGAAAAAAGCCGCTGCACGGCGGCAGCCGTGCAGCGGCTCAGAAGCTTGGAGGATCAGATCAGGCTCAGAGCCTCTTCGTCAGCCACCAGAATGAAGTCCGGGTGCAGCTGCAGAATGCTTGCGGGCACCTCGGGGGTGACGGGGCCGAAGAAAGCCTTTTTGACGATCTCGGCCTTGCCTGCGCCGTTGACCACCATCAGCACCTTGCGTGCCTGCATGATGGTGCGGATGCCCATGGTATAAGCCTGCTTGGGCACCAGATCCACGTTGCCGTCAAAGAAGCGCTTGTTGGCCTCGATGGTCTCCTGGGCCAAGTCCACGCAGTGGGTGCCCAGATCAAAGGCATCGTGGGGCTCGTTGAAGCCGATGTGACCGTCATGACCGATGCCCAGCAGCTGCAGATCCACGCCGCCCACGCTGCGGATGACCTCGTCGTAGCGCTTGCACTCGGCTTCGGCGTCCATGTTGGTGCCGTCCGGCAGGTTGATGTGGGCAGGGTCGATGTTCACATGGTCGAACAGGTTGCGGTGCATAAAGCTCCAGTAGCTTTCCGGGTGCTCCTTGGGCAGGCCGCGGTACTCGTCCAGATTGACGGAGGTGACCTCAGAAAAATCCAGATCTCCCTCGTTGTACCGCTCCACCAGCTTCTCATAGGTGCCAACGGGGGTGCCGCCGGTAGCCAGACCCAGCACGCAGTCGGGCTTCATGATGACCTGCGCAGAAATGATGTTTGCTGCCTTGCGGGACATATCGGCGTAGTCCTTTGTACGAATGATCTTCACGATAAACGACCTCTCTTCTTCATTTACTCTTTGTGGGCGGTGCACAGCGGCACACGCCCGCATCTAGTCCAAGTTTATCACATTTGCCAACAGAAAGCCACAAAACGGCACAATTTTTCCGGTTTTCCGTTTCTTTTGGAAAAAGTGCCTTAAAAACCGGTTGAAGTATCGTTTTTTTGCACAAAAGGTGCGTGCAGGGGGTCAGTCCGCAAAGCCGGCCTTTTGCAGGGCGGTGAGCAGCAGCGGGATGAGCACCAGCTGCGCCACGATGCCCGGCACGGCGGTAAACAGCGCCCCGGACAAAAAGGCGCTGAAGGGAAAGCTGCCGCCGGTCAGCCCGGCCAGCACAAACCGCACGATGCCCCAGACGATGCGCCCGGACACCATAGCGGTCAGCAGTACGGCGTACAGCGCGGGCAGGTTGTGCTTTGCCCTGTGCCGCAGCAGCCCGGACACCAGCCCGTAGGTAGCCAGCTCAAAGGCCATGGAGATGGCCACCGGGAACATGGGGGGCATGCCGAACAGCACCGAGCGCAGCAGCGGGGCGGCAAAGCCCACAGCCAGCCCCCACGGGCCGCCCAGCACAAAGCCGCACAGCAGCACCGGGAAGTGCATCGGGCAGAGCATATTGCCCACCTTGGGCACCTGACCGGTGAGCAGGGGCAGCACAAAGGCCAGCGCTAAAAACAGGGCAGCCAGCACCAGCTGCCGCACGGAGGGAGCGTTTTTGGTTTTCATAAGGGTTTCTCCTTTTGCCGCCGCAAAATAAAAAGGAGCCTGCCCCGGCATTCCATGCCAAAGGCAGACCCCTTCGTGGCGTCTGTTTCAAAAAAATATTGCTTGCGGGGATAAGCGGCAGGCTGCTGCCCGCCCGTGTCCGGCTTCCTGCCGGAACGATGGTCAAAAGTATAACAAACCATTTTGCCCCTGTCAAGCGGGGCGGGATGTCTGCAAAATAGACAAAAATCGGTCTATTCGCAAAAAAATTTCCCCGGGGCTGTACATTTTGCTGGAAGAAGCTTGACCTTTTTGCGCAGAATGGATAATATAAAATTGAAAAAAAGCGCGCTGCGGCAATCTTGACGCCGGGGCGCTGACGAGAGGCTTTTTTGAGCGCATGAATTCTGAGGTTCATACGGGAGGACCATCATGACAAATGCTGAAAAACTTACCCTGAAAAAGCACGCCTGCCACATCCGCATGGGCGTGATCGAAGGGACCCACAGTGCAGGCTGTGGTCACCCGGGCGGCAGTCTGAGCATCGCAGACGTGCTGTCTTATCTGTACTTTAAGGAACTGAACGTAGACCCTGCCCAGCCCAAGATGGCCGACCGCGACCGTCTGGTGCTGTCCAAGGGGCATGCCGCCCCGGCGCTGTACGCAGCGCTGGCAGAGCGGGGCTTCTTCCCGGTGGAGGAGCTCAAGACCCTGCGAAAGATCGGCAGCCGCCTGCAGGGCCACCCCAACATGAACAGCGTGCCCGGCGTGGATATGTCCACCGGCAGTCTGGGTCAGGGCATCTCTGCCGCCTGCGGCATGGCACTGGGCGCAAAGCACGCCGGCTCTGCCGTGAACGTTTACGCCATTCTGGGCGACGGCGAGGTGGAAGAGGGCGAATGCTGGGAGGCCTTTATGTTTGCCGCCCACTACGGCCTTTCTAACCTGTGCGTGATGCTGGACCGCAACCATCTGCAGATCGACGGCACCACCGAGACTGTCATGAACAGCGCCCCGCTGGAAGATAAGCTGCGCGCCTTCAACTTCAACGTGGTCACCATCAACGGCCACGACTTCGACCAGATCGAGAGCGCCGTGCAGGCTTTCCACGCCGAGACCGAAAAGCCCACCTGCATCATTCTGGATACGGTCAAGGGCACCGGCGTTTCCTATATGACCAATTCCGTTGCATGGCACGGCAAGGGCCCCAACGATGAAGAGTATCAGGTGGCCATGAACGAGCTGAACGCCGCCTATGCCGCGCTGGAACAGGAGGAGAACTGAGATGGCAGACGTGAAAAAGATCGCGACCCGCGACAGCTACGGCAACACCCTGAAGGAACTGGCTGCGGAAGGCCACGATGATCTGGTGGTGCTGGACGCCGATCTGGCTGCCGCTACCAAGACCGGTATGTTCCAGAAGGCATACCCGGATCGTCACTTTGACTGCGGCATCGCCGAGGGCAACATGGTAGGCGTGGCAGCAGGTCTGGCCACTATGGGCTATGTGCCCTTTGTTTCCAGCTTTGCCATGTTTGCAGCCGGCCGCGCCTTCGAGCAGGTGCGCAACTCTGTGGGCTACCCCCACCTGAACGTGAAGATCGGCGCCACCCACGGCGGCATCTCCGTGGGCGAGGACGGCGCTTCCCACCAGTGCTGCGAGGACTTTGCCCTGATGCGCAGCATCCCCGGCATGACCGTCATCTGCCCCGCCGACGATATCGAGGCACGCGCCGCTGTGCGCGCCGCTTACGCCATGGAAGGCCCCGTCTACCTGCGCTTCGGCCGTCTGGCTGTGCCCGTGTTCCACGATGAGGCCAACTATCACTTTGAGCTGGGCAAGGGCGAGCAGCTGACCGAGGGCAACGATATTGCCATCATCGCCACCGGCCTGATGGTCAACGAGGCACGCATGGCTGCCGAGCAGCTGGCTGCCGAGGGAATCCACGCCCGGGTCATCAACATCCACACCATCAAGCCCCTGGACGAGGAGATCGTCCTCAAGGCTGCTAAGGAGTGCGGCAAGGTCATCACTGCCGAGGAGCACAACATTATCGGCGGTCTGGGCGAAGCCGTCTGCGCTGTCCTGAGCGAGAAGCTGCCCACTCCCGTGCGCCGCGTGGGTGTGCAGGACGTGTTCGGCTGCTCCGGCCCCGCATGGGACCTGCTGAAGAAGTTCGGTCTGGACGCAGCCACCATCTGCAAGACTGCCCACGAGATGCTGGGCAAGTAAGCGCTTTTTACAGCAGTACGAATTCGATTTTTAAAGCCGCCGCACAAAACACTGTGCGGCGGCTTCTTTTTGCCTCTATAACTGTCCTCTGCACAAGGACAACGGCGAAATGAAAGCCTGAGTTTTGTCTGCATTTTATATTAAAAAGAAAAAATGTACAACTTGATTTATAAAATAAATAGAACTGTTCAAAAGCAAGAGATAAAAAAGAAATAACACGATTGTTCAAGTGTATTTGTTTAAAAGTGAAATATGCTCATGGACTGAAATTGTACAAAAATCATGGGATTTCTGGGGCGTTACGTTAGACAAACTGCAGAAATGAACGCACGACGCGGACAAATTTTGCAAAACCCCTTTTCTTTTGCGGAAAGAAGCGGTATAATGCCGCCATAGCACAAGGGAGTGCATCGTTCCGGAAGGAGGAACGGACATCCCTTGTGTATTTTTAGAACGTGACGCTTTAGTAGAGTATAAAGCTAAAGCAGTAAAGAGAGGGGAATATCTATGAGATTCGATCGTCGTATTTCGCGCCGCAGCTTCCTAGCAGCTGCCGGTGCTACCTCTGCTGTGCTGGCTCTGACGGCCTGCGGCGGCTCTTCCAGCTCGGTGGCGGCTTCCTCCGCCTCCGGCACTGCCTCCTCTGCAGCTGGCACTGCACAGGGCGGCACCCTGAATATCATGCTGGAGACCGAGGTTCAGTCGCTGGACCCGCAGGTAGCCACCGACGGCACCTCCTTTGAGGTCATCGCAGACTACACCGACGGTCTGATGCAGATGGATGCAGACGGCGCAGCAGTTCCCGCCATTGCAGAGACCTACGACATCAGTGAGGACGGAAAGATCTATACCTTCCACCTGCGGGATGCCAAGTGGTCCAACGGCGAAGCCGTTACCGCTGCCGACTTCGTGTTTGGCTGGCAGCGCGCCGTGGACCCCGCCACCGCTTCCGAGTATTCCTATATGCTGTCGGATATCGGTCAGGTGGTCAACGCTGCCGAGATCATTGCAGGCGAGAAGCCCGTCACCGATCTGGGCGTGACTGCTGTGGACGACAAGACGCTGGAAGTCCAGCTGAACGTTCCCGTCAGCTATTTCCTGAGCCTGATGTACTTCCCCACCTTCTATCCGGTCAACGAGGCGTTCTACAACACCTGCAAGGACACCTTCGGCACCAGTCCCGACACGGTGCTGTCCAACGGTGCGTTCAAGCTGACCGACTACCAGCCTGCCGCAACCGCCTTTACGCTGGAAAAGAACCCCGATTACTACGATGCCGGCAAGATCGCTCTGGACGGTCTGGCCTATCAGGTCATCAAGGACAGCCAGCAGGCACTGATGAGCTACCAGACCGGTGCTCTGGACATGACTTTGCTGAACGGCGAGCAGGTGGATCAGGTCAAGGATGACCCCGAGTTTACCAGCGTGGGTGCCGGTTACCTGTGGTACATCAGCCCCAATATCGGCAGTGTGCCGGAGCTGGCCAACGAGAACCTGCGCAAGGCCATCACCTTTGCACTGGATCGTGACGCCATTACCGGAGACGTGCTGAAGGACGGCTCTGCACCCTGCTACACCGTCGTTCCGCCGCAGTTCGCCACCGGCCCCGACGGCAGCGATTTCAGCGCCGACCAGACCAAGTTTGCAGAGTTCTGCGCTTATGATGCCGACAAGGCCAAGGAGTACTACGAGCAGGCCAAGAGCGAGCTGGGCAAGGACTCCTTCACCTTCAACATGGTGGTGGATGCCGACGACGCACCCCAGAAGGTGGCACAGGTCGTCAAGGAGCAGCTGGAGACCACGCTGGCAGGCTTTACCCTGAACCTGACCGTGGAACCCAAGAAGCAGCGCGTGCAGGATATGCAGGACGGCAACTTTGAGATCGGCCTGACCCGCTGGGGCCCCGACTACGCCGACCCCATGACCTATCTGGGCATGTGGGTGACCGGCAACTCCAACAACTACGGTCTGTGGAGCGATGCCGACTACGATGCCATCATTGACGAGTGCACCACCGGCGACCTGTGCACCGACCCCGAGGGCCGCTGGGCTGCCCTGTACGAGGCAGAGCAGATCGTTCTGGAGCAGGCGGTCATCTTCCCCCTGTACGGCCAGTGCAATGCCGAGATGGTCTCCTCTGCCGTTACCGGCGTAGCGTTCCACCCCGTGGCACTGAACCGCGTATACAAGAACGCTGCTAAGAGCGAGTAAAACTGAAAGCACACTGAACAAGGCCGCACAGTGGCCCGCAAAAAGCCACTGTGCGCCTTTTTGACATTGTGCCTGTCCGCGGCAGACGAACGACTGACCGCGAGATCCCGGAAGGAAAAAGGGGGTCCACCCGACGTGAAAAAATATACGCTCAAGCGAATCCTGACCTCGCTGTTCACGCTGCTGGCAATTCTGCTGGTGCTGTTCATCCTGATGCAGCTGATGCCCGGTTCGCCCTTCAATGATGAAAAGCTGACGCCCGATATGCGGGCAGCCCTGTATGCAAAGTACGGCCTTGACCAGCCCATCTATATCCAGTTCTTCCGCTATGTGGGCAATATGCTCCGGGGCGATCTGGGTGTCAGCTACAATATCTCCAAAAATACGCCCATCTCCCAGCTCATCCAGTCCCGTCTGCCCATCTCCATTCAGGTGGGCGGCATGGCGGTCACGCTGGGTGCCATCGCAGGTCTGGTGCTGGGCATTCTTGCCGCTTTGAAGCGGGATACCGTGGTGGACTCCATCGCCACCATCATCTCGGTCATTGGCGTATCGGTGCCGTCCTATGTGTTCGCGCTGGCGCTGAGCTACACCTTCGGCTTTAAGTTCCGCTGGTTCCCCATGCTGTTTTCCGCCAAGGACATCTTTGGCTCCAGCGTGCTGCCCAGCATTTCGCTTTCCATGTTCACCATGGCGTCCATCGCCCGCTTTACCCGCAGCGAGATGATCGAGGTGCTGGATTCGGATTATATGCTGCTGGCCGAGAGCAAGGGCATTTCCGGCCCGGCGCTGATCTTCCGCCACGCGCTGCGCAACGCCCTGATCCCCATCATCACGGTGCTGGCACCGCTGATCGTGGATCTGATGACCGGCTCGCTGGTGGTGGAAAAGATCTTTGCCATCCCCGGCGTGGGCAGCCTGCTGGTGACAGCCATCCAGTCCAACGATTACAACGTGGTCATTGGTCTGAGCTTTATTTACAGTGCCATGTACATTGGCATCATGCTGGTCGTTGACCTGCTGTACGGCATCATCGACCCGCGCATTCGTTTGGCAAAGGGGGACGACTAAATGGCAGAAAAAGCGATCCGGCTGGGCGGCGAATCCACCGCCGATGCCATTGTCAGCGCCGTGGATGCAATGTACACGGAGCACACCTTTGCGGAAAAGGATTTTGCCCTCAAGCACAACGAGGACGAGATCAGCGTGGATACCAACTTTGCAGCGCAGAACTTCTGGAAGGAAGCGCTCATCCGCTTTTTCAATAAGAAGAGCGCCGTGCTGGGGCTTGTCCTCATTGTGGTCATCGTACTGCTGGCCGTTTTGGGCCCGGGCATGAACAGCTACACCTACTCCGGGCAGGATCTGAGCCAGAAAAACTTTGCGCCCCGCGTGCCGGGCATTGAGCAGTTCGGCATTCTGGACGGCAGCGAGAAGATGAGCACCACCACCGGCACCAAGGTGACCAACGCTTATCAGGAAAAAGACAAGCTGGACGTCTACTACTGGTTCGGCAGCGATCTGTACGGCCGCGACATCTGGACCCGTACATGGGAAGGCGCCCGGGTCTCCCTGATCATCGCGGTGGCTGCGGCCATCATTGATATGGTCATCGGCATGAGCTACGGCCTGATCTCGGGCTACTTCGGCGGCAGAGTGGATATGGTGATGCAGCGCTTTCTGGAGGTGGCCAACGGCATCCCCCGGCTGGTCATCGTCACGCTGCTGCTGCTGGTGCTGCAGCCCGGCATGGTGACCATCATCTTTGCCCTGATGCTGACCGAATGGGTGGGCATGAGCCGCATCGCCCGCGCGGAGATGCTCAAGCTGAAGGATCAGGAGTTCGTTCTGGCCTCCCGCACGCTGGGCGCCGGCAGCTTCTTCATCATCTTCAAGGAAGTGCTGCCCAACATCATCGGACCCATCATCACGCAGGTCATGTTCAGCATCCCGACCGCTATCTTCACCGAGGCGTTCCTCTCCTTTGTGGGTCTGGGCATCCCGGTGCCGCAGTGTTCGCTGGGCTCTCTGATCAGCGAGCTGTACAACAGCTTCACCACCCACCCCTATCAGATCATCCCGCCCATTGTGGTCATGAGCCTGCTGATGCTCAGCTTCAACCTCGTGGCGGATGGTCTGCGCGAGGCGCTGGACCCCAAGATGAAGAGTATGTAAGGAGGAACACCCCATGCCTGAAGCAAAAAAAGAACAGGTCTTGTCGGTGCGAGACCTTGATATCACCTTTAAGACCACCGCAGGCCCGGTGCACGCCATCCGCGGTGTGAACATCGACCTGTACAAGGGCGAGACGGTCGCGCTGGTGGGCGAGTCCGGTTCCGGCAAGTCCGTCACCATGAAAGCCGCCATGGGCATTCTGGCCAAGAATGCCACCGTGAACAGCGGCAGCATCCGGTTCAGCTACCACCACGCCGACGGCAGTCCGGAGACCGTGGACCTGCTGCAAAAGGATAAAAAGTGGATCCGCCGCCACATCAACGGCAAGCGCATCGCCATGGTTTTCCAGGACCCCATGACCAGCCTTGACCCCACCATGACCATCGGCAAGCAGATCATGGAGGGTATGCTCTGGCACTTCAAAATGCCCAAGGCGGAAGCCTACAAAAAGGCGCTGGAACTGCTGGAAGAGGTGGGCATCACCGATGCGGAAAAGCGGATGAAAAACTACCCGCACCAGCTGTCCGGCGGTATGCGCCAGCGCGTGGTCATTGCCATTGCACTCTCCTGCGACCCCGACCTGCTCATCTGCGACGAGCCCACCACCGCGCTGGATGTGACCATTCAGGCCAAAATTCTGGAGCTGATCCGCCGCATCCAGAAGGAGCGCGGTATCTCGGTCATCTACATCACCCACGACCTTGGCGTTGTGGCAAAGGTGGCAGACTATGTGGACGTGATGTATGCCGGCAAGATCGTGGAGACCGGCACCATCGACGAGATCTTCTACGACCCCAAGCACCCCTATACATGGGGCCTGCTGTCGGCCATGCCCGACCTTGACACCGCCGACGACCGTCTGTATACCATTCCCGGCTCGCCGCCGAACCTGCTGCACGAGAAGCCCGGCGATGCCTTTGCACCCCGCAACCGCTTTGCGCTGAACATCGACGACGAGATCGACCCGCCCATGTTCAAAATCAGCGATACCCACTATGCGGCAACATGGCTGCTGGACCCCCGGGCCCCCAAGGTGGAGATGCCGCCGGAGCTCAAGGAGCGCATTGCCCGCATGAAAGCAGAAGCAAAAAAGATCGAGGAGGCGGAATAAATGGCAGCACAGAGCACGACACCGCTGCTGAAGGTCGAAGGGCTGAAGCAGTATTTCCGCATCAATAAGAATTTCACGGTCAAGGCGGTGGACGATGTCAGTTTTGAGATCTACCCCGGCGAGACTTACGGTCTGGTGGGCGAGTCCGGCTCGGGCAAATCCACCATCGGCCGCAGCATCATCCGCCTGTACGACCCCACTGCGGGCAAGATCACCTTTGACGGGCAGGATATCAGCGGTCGTCTGACCCATGCACAGAACAATACCCTGCGCACCCAGATGCAGATGATCTTTCAGGACCCCATGGCATCCCTGAACCCCCGCAAAAAGGTGGAGGACATCATCGGCGAGGGTCTGGATATCCACCATCTGTGCAAAACGCAGGCAGAGCGCCGCGAAAAGGTGGAAAAGATCCTTGCCAAGGTCGGCCTTGCCCCGGAGCACGCCGAGCGCTATCCCCACCAGTTCTCCGGCGGTCAGCGTCAGCGCGTGGGCATTGCCCGCGCCCTCATCATGAACCCCAAGCTCATCATCGCGGACGAGTGCATCTCGGCGCTGGATGTGTCCATTCAGGCACAGGTAGTCAACCTGATGAAGGATATCCAGCAGGAGACCGGCACGGCTTATCTGTTCATCGCCCACGACCTGTCCATGGTCAAGTACATCTCCGACCGCATCGGTGTGCTGCATCTGGGGCATCTGCTGGAGACCGGCACCACCGAGGAGATTTTCGAGCACCCCATCCACCCCTACACCCGGAGCCTGCTGTCGGCCATTCCGCTGCCGAACCCGGTGGTGGAAAAGCGCCGCGTGGCTGAGACTTATGACTATGCCACTTCCGGCATCGACTATTCCAAGGGCACCCGCCACCATGTGGAGGGCAGCCACTACGTCAAGTGCACGGATGAAGAATTTGCCAAGTGGTGTAAATAAGACCGAATCAAAGACGAGTGCTGCAGGCGGCCTTTTATAGCGCCGCCGTGCAGCGCACCGCCAAGGAGCAAAAAATGCCCGCCCACCGGGCCGTTCTGGAGAGTGAAAACTCCAGTAAGGCAGACAATGCAAGGAAAAACACGGCTTTCCCGCCGGTGTGCAAAAAGTGTGCAAAAGTGTGCAGAGCCCCAGAAAAAGGAAAATCCCACGAGGAATCTTACGATTCTTCGTGGGATTTTGGTGCGCTCGAGGGAACTCGAATCCCTGGCCCTCTGATTAAAAGAGCCCCTCGGGCTGGGTACTCTGATTTTGAAACTTTCGAGTTTGCGCCATTTTTATGCAAAGCATCGTAATTTTTCACATTGTAATTTCTGCACCCTTTGTCGTATTTTGCAAGTCAGAGTACCCATTGCATCCCTTGAAACCGTGCAAAAACAGTGCAGAAACCGTGCACTTACTCTTGGACAAATAAAAAATAATGATTTTTGATCCATGACTTGGTGGCGATCTGAGTGACCACAAAGGTAAATTTGATACACGGAAAGAAGAATGCCCACTCGTCTGAGGAGTTCTCAGGAGAGTGGGCATTTTGTGTAATAGCTTGTATAGGCAAAAAGAAAACAGCCCCATCATCTAATAGAACTGTTTCCTCAAGCCTAGGTTAATCAGATTCTTTTACAGCCTTCGTAAAATCGATAAAAGGAATGTTATAACTTCCATATCGAGACCAATTTGTTGAACTTGCAACGATAGGTCTTAAATAACTCAACAACAGTGAAGGGGCATTTTTACTCAGAAGACTTTCAAGCGCTTCATCACTGAATTGACTTCCGGACCAATCAAACGTTGCTTGTTCCGATGCTTCGAGATAAAATGGATCTTTTTCTGTCTTTCCACCTAAAGTTATAGTTAAGATCACTTCAGCCTTTGATTTTCCTTCATAAGGCTTTACGTCCGTGCTCAGATTTATACGCAATTGAATTTCAGATTCTTCACAAAAAGACTGATTCGTTTCATATTCTAAGTGCACCAACTCTGGATTAGAAAATCTGAAACCACTTTTCTTACTGTTCAAATCCATCTTTGCACCACTTTCTTTAACCAGCCAGCAGCATTTCGTCATCTCGGCTGACGGCAGATTCTACAGATGAAACTGTCGCCGAGAAAGAATCTACTGCAGTTAAACTTTGTTGCTCAAACGAATCACTCGTGTCCAAACAAATAAAGTTCATTTGAGATCGAAAAGAATGCAGATTGCAGACCTCGATTGTGCTTATAAACTTCTGGATGGTTTCTATACTATTGGCCCAATCCAAAGGTTCCAGTTCAAACGTAAAACCATCATCTGTTTCCTGATAGTTCACTTCATCAAGTGCCTTATCCCGTCGTCTATTCTCTTCCACTATTTTAGCAACATTGGGATGATGCAGATTATACACAAACTGCTTTGCTTCATCGCCTCGCAAAACGATATCTTCATTCACATAACGCATAAACTGCCCTCCTTCGTTTCATTTTTATATAAGATCATTGATACAGGCCTCTTCATACCGTTCCAATTCGGCCCGATCATGGTGATAACAGTCATAATACATTCGCGTTGTAAAACCAGCATTTTCAACTGCCATTTGGCGAATCGGTTCAAAGCCAAAACTTTTGTACCACGATACTAAATCATTTACCGCATCAATAATTATAAAACGAACAGGCCACTTTCGTCCAAGCAGAGAAATCTCTTTTAGTATACCATTCAGTATCGTACTTCCGATTTTTCTGTGTTGACACGTTTTTTCTACCGCAAGATAATGAATTAAGAGACATCCATACCTTAACTCGGAATTTCCAGACCAGTTGTGGTCATTCGTGTCTTCACTGATTTCTTCTGCCGATAGTGTAATAAATGCGATTTGGTATACCGCAATCACGCGATTATTCAAAATAGCAACATACGTATATCCTTTTTCAAGAAGTGTTTCGTAGTATGCTTTCTTGATCAACTCATCAATTGACGGCTCTCCACATGAAAATCCCATCAAGCACTCGGGATCTTTCAATAATTCAACTTTAACCGTTTCTTTCATATGTCAAAACAGTCCTTTGTATGCGTTGCCAATCTGGGTATACCTATTTCTATTATACCGGAATTGTTTACTATTTTCAAGTGAATTATTCAGATTTGTTCACTATGTTATTGTAAATTCGTTAATGGCATGCTCCACAGTATGACCCCAAGAAAACATTCTGACCTAGAACTTGAGGGTATCTTAAGTAACCAATCAGAGATTCAAAAGCGAAACAACCCACTCGTCTAAGGAGAACTCGGATTAGTGGGCGGTTCTATACAATGGTGGTTCTTATATGCCTCTTGCTGCATTTTATTTTAATGTTGCCACTTTTTCAGGGAACTTGCCACTTTTAGCATAGAGGTTGCCATTTTTGAGATGAAGTTGCCACTTTTCTATGGCAGGTTTCCGCACTTTCCGCATTACTTTCCACACTTTCCATATATCATTGGATATGCCCGCCTTGCTAAACTTCTATATGAAACATTGCTATTTGGATGTAAATTGAATATAATCTTAAATGGAAAGTGGACGTCATTCCGCTGGTGTGGCTGACACCTAAAATCCGATCTGATACAAGACGTAAGGGCTTGAGGCTGGCAGGCAGCGATAAAATCCGAAAGCGATGCAGGACATAGGAGTCTGAGGTTGGCGGACAACGATAAAATCAGTCACAAGGGGCATCGGACAGCACTGCGGTGTTGTAGATGTCCTTTTTATACTGTTGGCATTCAGTTCACCACCAAGTAACAAAAGAATGCCCGCCCACCGATGGAGTTGAATCTCCACAGTGAGCGGACATTTTGCGTTTTTGTTCGATTCGAGTGAATCTATTCGGCTTGTGGTTTTCGCTAAACCCACGGTTTGGCTCTACAACAGGCTGATGCCGAACCAGTCTATTGCTTCAATGCCACCCGATAGCTGGTCAACGCCGCTATCCTCTAAAAGTATTATACACCGTTGATGTGGCATTGCAAGGAAAAAACGCCATACACGATGATATGCTCAATCGAAAGTCGATACTTTCTTGAAGCGTAATATATCGAACTCGATACTTTCTTCGTCAAAGTCGATACTTTTTACAAGAGTATAGCGAGTTTCCGCCCTCCACAGGATATGCCTCCTCGCTAAACTTTTTCAGAGATTGCTACTTTTTAAGGCGTAGTTTCTAAATCTTGCCCAAAGGATGCTACATTTTGGCTCAAGGTCGCTAAACATAGCGCACAGAAAATCCCGCAATAATATAATTAAACTTATGATAATTTGGATTATATTATTTCCTGTAAACTGCATCTTCCTGAATCAGAATCAGGTTGGAGTTCTCCGCTGCCATTTCCACCAGTCGATCTGTAAAGCCGCTCTTGGAGAACAGTCCGTACACAATTTCGTAGCCCTTAAAGGCCGCTGTAAGTTCTTTGGACTGCCCCTTTTCTTGCAAGGCAGAGTAGACCGCCACATCCACAGGTTTCGCATGGTACTTACACTCACCGAGGAACAGCCGTTTGTGCTGGTTGTCCACAGCTGCAACATCGATCTCTGTGTCTCCCTCGTTGTCGTTACGCCAGTAAGAGCCAATGCGTGAAGGTTCAAAGTCAATCTGCCCCTTTCGGCACAGCTCTGCAAAGATGTTCCGGCAGATGCTCTCATAAGCGAAAGCCACGAACTTTTGCTTAAAGTCTTTGCCCATCTCGTCCAGCACGATCTGCTGGTTATCCAGTTCCAACTCCCCCTTGAATGGGTACACATAGCGGAACCAGAAGCGGATGAAGTTGTCCGAAACATAATACAGGCTTTTCCGGGAACGCTCTGGATTCTTTTCGGTGATGGGAACGTTCTTGATAACAAAACCAAGGTCGATCAGTGTTTTCAGGTACGGCGTAATAGCTGACGTGTCCTGCTCCATCGTCATACCGATCTTGCTCAGCTTGTGGTTGCCGTCCGAAATCGCTTTTAGCACGGAGAAATAGTTGATAGGCGTCTGCACTTCCTCGTTGAGCAAGAAATCCGGTTCTTCATACAAAAAGCCATTTTTCGACAGTACCACACGCCGAATCTGCTCCACCAGCGGCTCGTCCGTCTGGAAAAACTCCATATATTTCGGTACGCCGCCCGTGATGGCATACTGCTCCACAGCCTGCTCAAACGACAGGTTCTGCGCCGCATACACATCCGTAAATTGCAGCGGCATCAGCCGAATCTGTGCCGTTCTACGGCCATAGAGCGGACTGTCGTAGGCAAGTGCGTGTTTTTTCATCATGCTGATGAGGGAACCGCAGAGAACCAGCATCACGTTATGGTCTTTCAGCACTTCATCCCATGCGTTTTGCAAGATGGACGGGAAATCCGGGTTCGTCTTGACCAGATACGGAAATTCATCAATGACAAGCACCTTTTTCTCGTCCGGGTGGTCGTCTGCTACCACTTGGAATAAATCCAGCCAGTCGGTGAATGTGACCTTGCTGAGCATGGGATTCTTCGTGGTACGGGAAAGCACCCCGGCAAACCGCTTCATGCTCTGGGCTTCACTTTCTGTGGTTGCCAAAAAGTAGAACGCGCGTTTATCTTTGATAAACTCTTTAATCAGCGTTGTTTTTCCAACACGCCGCCTGCCGTAAATCACCACAAAACCGCTGCCACGCTCTAATTCTGCATTCAGCGTTGCCAGTTCGGATGTTCTGCCGATGAAGTCCATACCGTTCACCTCTTGCTTAATATAATATAATTTAAATTATGATAATATCAATTATATTATAGCTGTTCTGCACAAAACCGTCAATAGGACGAAATATCGAATTTTCAACATCAAATTCATACAATGTAGAAAACTCCGGGCTTCCCCCTTTTGCAGATTGAACCGATCCCGAAGAAACGGTATAATAACAGTATAACAAATTATTGTTTGTCGGGCTTATTTTCTCGACACGCAGGAGGAACATACATGGTAACCGGAGAACTGAAAAGCAAAATTGACAGCCTGTGGGAGATTTTCTGGACGGGCGGCCTGACGAATCCCTTGGATGTGATCGAGCAGATGACCTATCTGATGTTCATTCACGACCTCGATGAAAGCGACAACACCCACGCCAAAGAAGCCGCCATGCTGGGTCTGCCCTATAAGAGCATCTTTGCAGGGGAAGTGCAGGTCGGGGAGCGCACTGTGGACGGTGCACAGCTCAAGTGGAGCGTTTTCCACGATTTCCCGGCAGGCAAAATGTACTCCACCATGCAGGAGATAGTGTTCCCCTTCATCAAGAATCTGCACGGCGACAAGGACAGTGCCTACGCCAAGTACATGGGTGATGCCATTTTCAAAGTGCCCACGCCGCTGATGCTGGATAAAATCGTGACTGCCATGGACGGAATGTATGAGCAGGCGGCGCAGCTTTCCAACACTGACATTCGCGGCGATATCTACGAATACCTGCTTTCCAAGCTGGCAACGGCAGGTGTCAACGGCCAATTCCGCACGCCACGCCACATTATCCGCATGATGGTTGACCTGATGCAGCCCCGCGCTGATGATGTGATTTGCGACCCGGCCTGCGGCACGGCGGGCTTCCTTGTGGCCGCTGGCGAATATCTGCGTGAAAACCGCAAGCAGGAAGTGTTCTTTGACCGCAAAAACAAAGACCACTACATGAACCACATGTTCCACGGCTTCGATATGGACCGCACCATGCTGCGCATCGGTGCTATGAACATGATGACCCACGGCGTGGACAACCCGTTTATCGAGTACCGCGACAGCCTGAGCGACCAGAACCCCGACAAGGACAAATACAGCCTGATTCTGGCAAATCCCCCATTCAAGGGCAGTCTGGACTACGACATTGTTTCCACCGACCTGCTCAAGCTCTGCAAAACCAAAAAGACCGAGCTGCTGTTCCTCGCCCTGTTCCTGCGGATGCTGAAGGTCGGCGGACGCTGTGCCTGCATCGTCCCGGATGGAGTTCTGTTCGGCTCTTCCACTGCACACAAGGCGATTCGCAAGGAGATCATCGAGAACAACCGTCTGGAAGCCGTAATTTCCATGCCCTCCGGCGTGTTCAAGCCCTATGCGGGCGTTTCTACCGCCATCTTGATTTTCACCAAGACCGGCCACGGCGGTACGGATAATGTTTGGTTCTATGATATGAAGGCCGACGGCTTCTCTCTGGATGATAAGCGCAGTCCAACCACGGAAAACGACATCCCCGATATTATCGCTCGTTTCCACAACCGGGAGGCTGAAGCCACCCGTGAGCGCACGGAACAGAGCTTCTTTGTGCCGAAAGACGAGATTGCGGGCAACGACTATGATTTGTCCATCAACAAGTATAAAAAGACCGAGTATGTGCCGGTGGAGTATCCTTCCACACAGGAAATTATGGCACAGCTGCGTGATTTGCAAAAGAAGATCGACGCAGAGATGGACGCTTTGGAAGAACTTTTGAAATGAAACAATTCTAATTTGTGGGAGAAACAGATGGCAAAATTAGGCGATATTTGTACAGTGGTGTCAGGCTCCACTCCGAAAACAGGAGTTGCGGAATATTGGGACGGCACTGTTAAATGGATTACACCTGCTGAGCTAAACGAAGACTCTTTTTATATCACAGATTCCGTTCGACATATTACAGAAGATGGAAAAGAAAAAACGGGATTATCATACCTGCCCAAGGGAACTGTAATTCTATCTTCTCGTGCGCCGATAGGAAAAACTGCGATTGCAGGTTGCGAAATGTGCTGCAATCAGGGATTCAAAAATCTGATTTGTTCTGACGCGGTTTATAATGAATATCTCTATTTTTTCTTGAAGTCGAAAACAAATTATCTCAATTCTTTGGGGCGTGGTGCGACATTTAAAGAAATTTCAAAATCTATTGTTGAAAAGATTGAAATTCCTCTTCCGAATATCGAAAAGCAACATCAAATAGTCAAAGAATTAAAAGCAACACGCAACCTGATTGCACATCGAAAGCAGCAGCTCACCAAGCTAGACGAACTTATCAAAGCTCGATTTGTGGAGATGTTTGGAGATTTCAAAAGCAACTCCAAAGGATGGTCTATCGTCAAATTTGACGAGTTCGCCCAAATTGATGGAAATATGACCACCGACTATGAAAAATACGCTGATTATCCACACATCGGAATTGACAGTATCGAAAAAGAAACAGGAACATTAAAAGGTTATCGTACGGTAAAAGAAGATGGCGTTGTCAGTGGAAAGTATTTTTTCACTCCGCAGCACATTATTTACAGTAAAATCCGTCCAAACCTTAACAAAGTTGCACTGCCTGATTTTGAAGGACTCTGTTCAGCGGATGCATATCCAATACTTCCAAACCCGAAAAACTGTAATCGAGTTTTTTTGGCATTGGCTATGCGCTCCAACTACTTTTTAGACTATATTTTGCAGTTTAGCGCAAGAACCAATCTGCCAAAGGTCAATCGTAAAGAGATAGCCGGTTTTTCCATGCCGTTACCCCCTCTGCCCCTCCAAAACCAGTTTGCCGACTTTGTAGCCGAGGTCGACAAATCAAAAGTTGAAGTGCAGAAAGCCCTTGACCAGACACAATTACTCTTTGACAGCCTGATGCAACAGTATTTTGGCTGATAATAAGCAACAACAGGCACTTTGCCGGAGCAGGATGTTGGTACACCAGAAAAGGAGTGCGCCAATATGGAAGACAAAATCGTGAAGATCATCAACGAGATGGCAGAGTACCTGAATGTTGCGCAGATGAAAAAGCTGCAAGAGGTGCTGTTGCAGACGTTTTCTGAATCCGAAGCGCAGAAAGAGCAGATCTCCAACGAGGAATATCTAAAGCTGTTCCTTGATGCCAAGAAAATCGAGGGCTGCTCGGAACGCACCATCCAGTATTACCGAGTTACCGTGGAGCGGCTGCTGCAAACCGTGGACACGTCCCTGCGCAAGATGACCACCGAAGAGATCCGGCGGTATCTGGTGGAATATCAGAAGATCAACAACTGCGGCAAAGTGACCATCGACAATGTGCGCCGGAATATTTCCAGCTTTTTCTCGTGGCTGGAAGAAGAGGACTACATCCTCAAAAGTCCCATGCGCCGCATCCATAAAATCAAGACCAAGCAGCCCGTGAAGGAAACCATCTCGGACGAAGCTATTGAACGCCTGCGGGATAACTGCAAGTGTGCGCGCGACCTTGCCATGATTGATTTGTTGTATTCCACTGGCATTCGTGTGGGAGAGCTGGTGAATCTGAACATTTCAGAAATCGACTTTGAAGCCCGCGAGTGTGTAGTGTTCGGCAAAGGCGACAAGGAGCGCCGGGTTTATTTTGATGCCAAGGCAAAGCTGCATTTACAAGACTATCTGCGCTCCCGCACCGATGCAAACCCGGCGCTGTTCGTGACGCTGGATGCTCCGTTTGACCGTTTGAAGATCAGCGGCGTGGAGATCCGTCTGCGGGAGTTGGGCCGGGAGTTGAATCTGGACAAGATCCACCCGCATAAATTCCGCCGCACCATGGCTACCCGCGCCATCGACAAGGGAATGCCCATTGAGCAGGTGCAGAAGATCCTCGGTCATTCGCAGATCGGCACCACCATGCAGTATGCAATCGTGAATCAGAACAACGTCAAGACCTCCCACCAGAAGTTTATCGCCTGAAAAGGCAACTTCTAATTTGTGGGAGAAAGACCTGATGGAAACAGTTAAGCTGGGACTTCTGATTAAAAAGACTAAAGTTGCCAGATGCGGCGAACATAGTTATCCTGTTTTGTCAATTACCAAACAAGATGGCATCATAATGCAAAGCGAAAAATTCAAAAAAAGAATTGCATCTGCTGATACATCGGACTATAAAATTATCCCTCGTGGAAAACTTGTGCAGGGGATTCATATCGATGAGGGAAATTTTGGCATCCAAGACATTGTGGACAACGGGATTGTTAGCCCTGCATACGGTGTATGGGATGTAAATGATGGACTCGTTATTCCTAAATATCTCGAAATGGTATTGCGTTCACCGAAAAGTATTGAATTTTATCGTTCCAAACTTACAGGCACCGTAAATCGCCGTGGGCATATGTCCGATGCCGATTTTCTTTCGATGGATATTCCACTTCCAGATAGAGATACACAGTCTAAAATTCTCAAAACAATGAAACAAACCACGTCCGTTCTGTACTCCCGTCAGCAGCAACTTGCCAAGCTAGATGAACTTATCAAAGCTCGATTTGTGGAGATGTTTGGGGATAAAAATTACCACTATGAATCTCTAATCAATCTTATTTTAGATGGAACGAGTCTTTCTTATGGCATAGTCCAGCCGGGAAATGATGGAACAGGTGATATGGGAGTTCTGAGACCCGTCGATATTGTAGACGGAAAACTTACGATGTCATCTATAAAATACATTGACCGCTCTATCGGTGAGGGATTTAAGAAAACAGAGTTAGATGGAGATGAATTGCTGATTACAGTTCGAGGCACAACAGGAATCACTGCGTTAACAGATGGTCGCTTTGCAGGAATGAATGTTACTCGTGGTATCGCAGTTATTCGGTATAATCGTAAGAAAATCAACCCTTTATATCTTAACGCATATTTCAATACAGATGAAAGCCAACGCTATATACAAGAACACACTCGTGGTGCTACGTTGCAACAAATCAATCTATCTGATTTACGCATTCAGAGGATTATGCTTCCCCCTCTTTCCCTCCAAAACCAATTCGCTGCCTTTGTAGCCGAGGTCGACAAATCAAAATTGCTCGCAAGATTATTTTATAATAGCTTTTTTAATTTTGGACATCTATTCAACATCACAAATAGGTTTGTTTGATATTTTTAGGAGGCAAAATGCCATGGAATCAATGGACGCAAAGAAATTTATGAGCCGCCTTGTAAAAAGCAGCAAACAAAAAGCAAAGTTAAAAGTTTGTCCTCTATGTGGAAAAGAACAGACGAGTTTTTGCAATTCTCACTCTATTCCACAATTTGTTTTAAACAATATTGCAGTTAATGGAAAACTTCTTCAATTTGCAGCGCTCGCTGCTTATAAGCCAATGATAGAAGAAAATCTCGTAGATATAGAAAAAGGAATTAAAAATTCCTGTACATTTCAATTTATTTGTAGAGAGTGTGATAGCAAGCTTTTTTCTGACTATGAAGATGAAATTTCCTTATGTAAGCTTCCCACACGGCGGATGATGGCAGAAATTGATGTAAAGAACAGCCTGTTGATGTTGTATAAACGTCTTTATGAACTTCCCATGTATGAATCTCTGGCAGAAATTTTAACTACCGTTGACCAAGGAAATGCCATAGAGTTTAAAAGTTATGATGTTCGAGACTACTATAATGACTTGAGTGAAAGTATGAGAATAGTTGCGGGTGAACATTCAGCTGGCTACAAACTTTTATATTGGAATGTACTTCCCTATAAGGTTCCATTAGCATGTCAGACACATCTTGCACTTGAAAAAACAATTTTGGGCAATAGAATCAATGACATCTATAGCAATGATCCTAATTACGCTATCCAAAATGCTCATTTATGTGTTTTTCCCCTGAAAGACAAAACTGCTATCATACTATTTTATCCGAAAAGGAACAAAAGATATATGGCGTTAGAACGAGAATTCAACTGCCTTACAGAAAAAGCCAAGTTGCAATATATTTCGTACTTAATATTTTCACAAACCGAAAATTTTGTTCTCAGCCCTGCAATCAGCAAAGAATTACTTCAAAATACCTATTTAAAATTAGCAGCACAGGAATCACAAGGAGTTCCTAATATGGGCTTTGTTCCCAAAGGGCTTGCTGGAATAGTTAAGCAATACTACATTCCAATATCGTGGAAACAAGTTCCAAATATTTTTGATTTAAAATATGAAATTAATTGATTTTATGGGGCATTATCTATGGAAACTTCTACATCTTCGTTTGATTGGGCTCTTTTTTGGCAGGCCGCAAGTGCAATTTCTACAAGCATTGCCGTAATCGTCGCCCTTTGGCAAACAACGTACAATAACAAGAAAAAATCAAAATAACTTTTCGGGACAATGTAATAAATATAACCGACCCTTTAAGGCGTCCTTATGTTGAACTTGAAATTGTTAATGTTGGAAATCGAAAAATAGTAATAAATCGTTATGGTATGATTTATAGAGGAAATTTTTGGGTGTTTGCTGTTCCTGATGAGACCGATATGATGGAATTATCGAAATTTATTGAATTGGATGTAGAACAATATACTGTTTTAAAATGGAAAAAATCCGACTTTTTAACACAAGTTAATAATCTATGTGCAATTTCTGTCAACTCAAGAATTATGCTTTTTGTTCAAGATACTACAGGCGCAATATATACTTGCAAAACATCTGATAAGCGAAAGAAATATCTGGACGAATACAAAACATTTTGTGCTGAGTAAAAAAAGGAAGTGAGTTTATGACCAACTTTGACTTTCTGAAAGATGACCCGCAATTTTCCGGCTTTGCGGATGCCGCGATCGCTGCGGAGAGGATTCTGCCCATTGATGCGGCCACCGCTGTGCTGGACTGTCGCCGTGCCATGGAATTTGCAGTCAAATGGATGTATTCGGTGGACAGCTCCCTCGTCAAGCCGTGGGATGATAAGCTCGTCAGCCTAATGAGCACAGAAGAGTTTCACGACATTGTAGACGATGATTTGTGGCGGCGGATGGATTTTATTCGCAAGCGCGGCAATGATGCCGCCCACGGAAGCCGCAGCATCAGCCGGGAACAGGCGGAACTTTGCCTCGAAAACCTGTTTCTGTTCCTTGATTTCGTAGCGTACTGCTATGGAACAAGCTATCAGGAAAAGAAATTTGACGCTTCCCTGCTCACACAACAGTCTGCTGCACCCGTTGCACAGCCCGCCCTGCCGGATGTGGATTTGGATGCACTTATCAAAGAAAACGCTGAGCTCAAGGCGCAGCTGACCGCCCGCCGCGAAACGCAACAACCTACCTATGTGCCCAAGCCGCTGGAACTTTCGGAGTACAAGACCCGGAAACTGTATATCGACTCCATGCTCACCGATGCCGGGTGGGTCGAGGGCAAAAACTGGGTTAACGAGGTCCCTCTGCCCGGGATGCCCAACAAGAGCGGCACCGGCTATGCAGATTATGTCCTGTACGGCGATGATGGCCGTGCGCTGGCTGTGATCGAAGCAAAGCGCACCTGTAAGGATGTTGCCGTAGGCCGTCAGCAGGCAAAGCTGTATGCAGATATTCTCGAAAAGCAGTTTGGCCGCCGCCCGGTGGTATTTCTAACGAACGGTTTCGACACCCGAATCGTGGACAATATCTATCCTGAACGCAAGGTTGCTTCCATTTACTCCAAGCGCGACCTTGAAAAATGGTTCAATCTGCAAGCAATGCGCACCAGCCTTGCCAATGTGGATGTAAACAAAAACATTGCCGGACGGTACTATCAGGAGGGTGCCATCAAGGCGGTTTGTGACAGCTTTGGCCGCAAGAACCGCCGCAAGGCTCTGCTTGTTATGGCAACAGGCTCCGGCAAGACCCGTACCGTCATTGCACTGGTGGATGTATTATTGCAGCATGGCTGGGTCAAGAACGTGCTGTTTCTGGCTGACCGCAACAGCCTTGTGACGCAGGCAAAACGAAGCTTTGTCAACCTCCTGCCGGAGCTTTCCGTGACGAATCTCTGCGAGGAGAAAGACAACTTTACGGCGCACTGCGTGTTCTCGACCTATCAGACCATGATGAACTGCATTGATTCCGTTCACGATGCAGAGGGCAAGCTGTTCACCTGTGGTCATTTTGATTTGATCATCTGCGACGAAGCACACCGCTCCATCTACAATAAATACCGCGACATCTTCCATTATTTCGATGCACCGCTGGTTGGCCTGACTGCCACGCCCAAGGATGAGATCGACAAAAACACCTACGAGATCTTTGACCTCGAAAACGGTGTGCCCACCTATGGCTATGAGCTGGCGCAGGCCGTCAAGGATGGCTTTCTGGTTGACTTCCTCTCGGTGGAGAGCGAAGTAAAGTTCATGAAGAAAGGCATCACCTATGATGAGCTTTCGGACGAAGAACGGGAAGCCTACGAAAACACCTTTGAGGATGAAAACGGCAACCTGCCGGCCAGCATTGATGCATCTGCTCTGAACAGTTGGCTGTTCAACAAGGACACCATCCGGCAGGTCCTGAATGTCGTGATGCAGAACGCCTTGAAAATCGACTACGGCAGTAAGATCGGCAAGACGATTATTTTTGCCAAGAGCCACGATCATGCAGAGGAAATCCTCAAAGTGTTCAATCAGGAATATCCTCACCTGAACGGCTACGCCATGGTGATCGACAATCGGCTCAATTATGCGCAGAGTGCCATTGACGAATTCTCAGACCCGAAGAAGTTGCCGCAGATTGCCATTTCGGTGGATATGCTGGACACTGGCATCGATGTGCCGGAGGTTCTGAATCTGGTCTTTTTCAAAAAGGTTCTAAGCAAGGCAAAGTTCTGGCAGATGATCGGACGCGGTACACGCCTGTGTCCGGGACTTCTGGATGGTGAGGACAAGAATAAGTTTTACATTTTTGACTTCTGCGGAAATTTTGAATTTTTCCGCATGAACAAAGGAAATGCCACCCCGAATATGATTGCCGTTCAGGGCGCGATTTTCGGCCTGCAGTTTGAAATTGCGTATAAATTGCAGAATATGCAGTTCCAAACGGAAGAACTGAAAGCGTTCCGTACTTCACTGGTGGAGCACATGGTCAGTCAGGTGCAAAAGCTGAATCGTGACAACTTTGCAGTCAAACAGCATTTGAAGTATGTCGAGTTGTATGCGGATAAAAACAGTTACAATGCTCTAACGTATGCAGACACCTTGATTGCCCGGGAGGAACTTGCGCCCTTGATTGAACCGGAGCCGGATGACCCGAAAGCACTTCGTTTTGATGCATTGCTGTATGGCATCGAATTGGCATACCTTGCTGGGAAGCCGTACAATCATGGCCGCAACGAGCTGCTGAAAAAAGCGAAAGCGGTTGCGAGCGTGTCCAATATTCCAGAGATCGATCAGAAACGTGCGTTGCTTGAAAAAATTATTCAGACCGACTATATCAAAACTGCCGATGTGAACGAGTTTGAGCACATCCGAAAAGAGTTGCGTGACCTGATCAAGTACATTCCCATCGAGCGTGTACGGTACACCACAGATTTCTCGGACGAAATTCTTTCGACAGAATGGAAGGAGGCCGAGCTGGAAAACGATGATCTGAAAAATTACAAGGCAAAGGCTGAGTACTATGTACGGCAGCATCAGGATAATGCAGCCATTGCCAAACTGAAAGGCAACATCCCGCTCACTGCCGAAGATGTCAAAGAACTCGAAAAAATTCTTTGGAGTGAGGTTGGCACAAAAGAGGACTATGAAGCCGAATATGGCACAAAGCCTTTGGGAGAATTCGTGCGGGAAATCGTTGGTCTTGATATGGCTGCGGCGAAAGCTGCATTTTCGCAATATCTGGATGGTGCTAACCTCGACAGCCGACAGATTTACTTTGTCAACCAGATTGTCGAGTACATCGTACATAATGGCATGATGAAAGACCTCTCCGTTTTGCAGGAGCCGCCTTTTACAGATCAGGGAAGCATCGTAGAGGTCTTTACAGATTTGAGTGTATGGCTTGGTATTCGCAAGACCATTGAACAGGTCAACGCCAACGCAATCGCAGCGTAATAGAATATCTTCTAAAACGGTAAAGTGGATTTTATCCGCTTTGCCGTTTTTCTTTTTGTCTAAAATTGTGAAATTTTCAAAACTGTATTCCAAAACGGTCCTGCGGATTCCTATTAGTGTAGAGGCTTTCAAAATCTTTTGTAAAACGGCTTTCCGCTAGTTCTATAAGTGGATAATGAACAAAATCTATATTCTAAAATTAGGCAGTTCAACAAAATTTGAAAATCTGTATGCCAAACACCCATTTTAGAATGTTATAGGTATAGGAGGTTGTTTGAAAAAGTGAAAATTTTCAGAATTTTCATAAGCCCCCGTTTAAAAACACCCCTTTAAGTTTGTATAAGGTGTGGGAACTACTTTCAAAAGCAGTCTTACTCGCATTTTTGAAAGCCCTCAACTTCTTACAAAATCACAGTGCACCTTGAAAACCACATGATCGGCTGCAAGTCAATATGCTTTTTCGGGGAAGTGCCGCCACGACACGAGCGCACCAAGAAAAAGCCATACGCCGGAGGAAATCGGGCAGGAACCGCTTGCAGGCAGACCGACACCGAGGAAGAACCGGGCAAGCTGGCAGAGAGGACTTCACAAGTCTTGTCTGTCAGGTTGTTCGGCGCAAGAGTGCAGAGAGCGCAGCTCTTTGCGCGGGTCAAGGGCGGCAGTCTTGCCCAGTGGATGTGATGCCCTGCGTCATATCCTACTGGGTATTATCTGGCGCATAGCAGGCGGCAGATTTGCAGCTTCGCTGCACCGCGTTGCCTCTACCCCGCGCACGGCGTTCTCTGCGTGACCCCAGAAAGGAGAGATGGTCGCTGAAACTGACCCGACACAATGGCCGCGCCGGAAAGCACGGCACTTATAACCCAAAGCACAATGACCGCAGTTTTGAAATTGCCAACAGCGAGCATATCGACCCGGAACGTGTCCAGCAAAACATCTATTGGGATTGCTACAACGGCATCCGCTCTGCTCTGCAGCCCAAGAGTGAGGAAAGTCTGGCTGACACTTTTGAAGAAGTTGAAAAGCTCTACTACAAACTGCATTACACCAACTTCACCGAAAAGCAGAATGAGCGCAACGCCAAAATCCGGCACACGGAACGAAACCGTTCTCCCGAAGATTTGCTTACCAGCAAGAAAACCTGCCCCGAAGAAAGCATCTATCAGCTTGGAACGCTGGAGAGCCACGCTTCGCCCAAAGAGCTTTTTCAAATCGCCACAGAATTTATGGATGAGTTCCATGAGCGTTTCGGCAAACACGTTCACATTCTGGATTGGGCCTTGCATCTGGATGAAGGTACGCCGCACATCCACGAACGCCATGTGTTTGACTGTGAAAATAAGTATGGAGAGATTGCTCCGCAGCAGGAAAAGGCATTGGAAGCACTGGGTTTTGAACTGCCAAAACCAGACAAGCCCCTTGGTCGCTACAACAATCGTAAGATCACATTTGATGCAGCCTGCCGCACGATGCTATTCGAGATTGCCAAACGCCACGGCTTGGAACTGGACGAAGTGCCGGAATACGGCGGACGGGCTTATCTGGAAAAGCGGGACTATATCATGGCAAAGCAAAAAGAACAACTTGCTCAACAGGAAAAAGCCGTACAGAAACAGACCGCTCAGCTTGAAAATTTGAAACAAGAGAATGAGAAAGCACAGCATCAGCAGGTTCGCCGTACAACCTATCAGTCCCTAACACTTCTGAGCAACGATAAAAAAATTCAAAAGCAGGAAAAACAGTTAAGTGAACTTTCTCAGAAGATTGAAGATACCGAGAACTTGTTGGATGAGATTTCTGCGGTTGCCTACGACAAAGCTGTGGCTGTTGTTTCAGAAAACGCTGTGAACGATGCTTTGAAAGCAAGCACAGAACAGGTCGATATATATTTGGACTGGCTGAAAGAGCCGGGGCGAACGGCAAGCAAGGAAACATTGGACTACACCACATATCAAATCACAACGCTGCGGAAAAATATTATTGCAGCAGTAAACAGGATTACCGCAAGATTGAAAACTGTCCTTATAAAGCCGGAAATCAAAAAGCCTGCCATCGAGCAAATCAAAGAAAATACTCGTCCGTCTGTTCTACAAAAGCTGCATCAGAGGCAGGAAGAAATCAATCAGCGTGAGCAGACATGCACCAAACCGAAGAAGCGCAGTCATGGCATGGAACTGTAAAGGAGGAAAATCTTCAAGAACAACTATTTATTTGAAATCGTAAAGCTGAATATCACCACTCGGCAGGCCGCAGAAGCCTATGGCTTTCAGCCCAACCGCAGCAACATGATTTGCTGTCCATTCCATGCAGACCGCAATCCCAGCATGAAAGTGGATTTTCGATTTCACTGTTTTGGCTGTGGAGCGGATGGGGATGTAATCGACTTCACCGCAAAACTGTTTCAGCTGTCCTTGCGGAAGGCGGCTGAAAAGCTGGCTACAGATTTTGGACTTTCTGCAACAGATAATTTTCAACCACTTCCCTGCAAGCCGGTGGAAAAACCGCTAAGTCCGAAAGAGCAATTCTACAAAATCCTGTGTGGCTATCGTTCTCTGCTAGCAAATTGGCGCATAACTTATGTGCCACAAAATCCAGAGGAGACTCTACATCCCTGTTTTGTCGCAAGCATGCACTATGCAGACCGTGTGCAATATCTGCTGGATATTCTTTTGCAGGGAAGTCCAAATGAAAAGCAACAACTATTGAACGGAAAGGAAGTGACCGCCCTTGGAAAAGCAATCGAGCGATGCAAGGAAACCGAAGATGCAGCATAGTGCACCCGCCCGAAACTGGGTGGGTGACAACGGGAAAATCATTGAACCATTGTTCTCAGATTACTTTTTGAGCCTGCACCCCATGTGCTGCTTTCAAGGCAGGCTGTTCACGGTGGATGGCATGATCGAGGATGAAGCCCCGTTGAAGAAAGAAATCTATGAGCAGATTCGCTATTACGCTACCACCAGCGTAGCACGACGTATTGAACATATCATGCAGGCCATCAAGTTGGCCTGTGCATCCGAACCACCGGAGATTCAGACAGACCGCATCCATGTCCGAAACGGTACATATTTTGCAGACGGTCACTTTACCCCTGAAAAAGAATACTGCATGAACCGTCTGCCCATCGCCTATGTGCCAGAAGCACCAGCACCAACACGCTGGCTGCAATTCTTGAACGAACTGCTATACGAAGAAGATATTCCGGCCCTACAAGAATACATTGGCTATTGCCTGCTACCTGTTACCAAAGCGCAGAAAATGCTGCTGATGGTCGGCAAGGGCGGTGAGGGAAAATCCAGAATCGGGCTGATCCTGCGAGAATTGTTCGGCAGCAGTATGTACACAGGCAGTCTGCAAAAAGTGGAAACCAACCGCTTTGCCCGTGCAGACTTGGAGTACAAGCTGCTTCTGGTGGACGATGACATGAAAACCGAGGCCCTGCCGCAGACCAACAACATCAAGACCCTTGTTACACTGGAAGATAAAATCGACATTGAGCGCAAGGGCCAGCAGAGTGTGCAGGGGACGCTGTATGTTCGGTTTGCCTGCTTCGGGAATGGCAGCTTACACGCACTCTATGACAAGTCCAACGGTTTCTATCGCCGCCAGCTGTTGCTCACCACTAAGGAAAAGCCCGTTGGCCGGGTGGATGATCCTTTTCTCATTGACAAGATGCGGAACGAAAAAGAGGGCATCCTGCTTTGGGCATTGGAGGGGCTGCATCGGCTGATTCAAAACAATTACCAATTTACCATCAGCGAACGCACCGCCGCGAATCTGAAAGAAGCGATGGAGCAGGGCAACAATATCCTGGGCTTTCTCAAATCCGAGGGCTATTTTGAAATTCGGCAGGGGGCCAAGTGCAAATCCACGGATTTCTATAAAGTCTATGAACGCTGGTGTCTGGACAATCTGGAAAAGCCGCTGGCAGCATCAACCTTTATCCACCATCTGAAAGACAACCAGAAAAGTCTGGGCATCGTCTACGATGATAAGTGCATCGGCACAAACAGGGGCTTTCACAATGTAGACGTTGACCTGTTTTTACCCGTTGATGTTCCCAGTCCGTGGGATTAAAAAATAAGAATCAACTTGAAAAAGCCCTGCTCAGCCTGCTCACAGTGCGCAAAAGGTGCAGGATGAGCAGAGTGAGCAGGCAATTTTGAACTTACATTAAAAATGAAACATGGAGGTTTTGCTTATGAACAAATCTCGGCCTGTTGCGACCGAAACTGTGAAATCTTTGAATTATACGAAAAATATCTTGCAGACCATTCCGAATAACGATACAATGGAAGTGGTCACTCAAACCAATGCCGTCAAGTCTCCGACTGACAGCCTGAAAGCCACAACACTGGTGTACACGGTGGAAGAGATCGCGCAGATGCTGTCCATCAGCCTGCGTTCTGCCTACAACCTGTGCAACAGCACTACCGAATTCCGTGTCCTGCGGGTAGGCGGAAGCATCCGCATCCCGAAAGACAGTTTCGATGCGTGGCTCCGGGCAGCTTGAAAAAGGAGATAACGTATGGCATATATTACGAAACGCGGCAGCTCCTATGGTGTCCGCTATACTTACCAAGACGAGCAGGGTAAAAACTGCAACAAATGGGAAAGTTTTTCTACAAAAGAGGAGGCAACAAATCGCAAGAAACAAATCGAACACGAACTTGCAAACGGAACGTTTCTGATTCCGTCCACCATCACCGTCAAAGAGTTTTTGATGGAGTGGCTTCCCAAACAGTGCAACAAGCACAAGTGGGCACCGCAGACCTATCAATCCAATCTGGGAACGGTCCAGAACCTCATTATTCCGTATATCGGCGATATGCAGATGCAAAAGCTCAAGCCCTACCATCTGGAAGATTTGTATTCTACCCTCAGCAAAACGCCCTGCGGCCAGTATTATGAGGGCAAAAAACAGGTGCTCTCGGAAAAACAGCAGCAGCGGTTTCTCTCCGGCACGACCATCCACGAGGTACACCGCCTGCTGCGGACAGCGTTCCAGTATGCGGTGGAGTGGGGCATCCTCGTCAAAAGCCCCGTTCCGGTGGACAGCCCTAAAAAGTCGATTCAGGAGCGCGCCATCTGGGACGCGGACGAGATGTGGGCCGCACTTGCCAGCATGGAGGACCCGATTCTGCATCTGGCAGTCCATCTTACGCTGGTGGGTGCATTGCGAGAGGGCGAAGTCGCTGGTCTGACCCCGGAAGATCTTGATTTTGAGGGAGCAGACGGCACAGGCACGTTCCGCATCAACAAGTGTATGCAGCGTGTCCAAAAGGCATCGCTGGCAAAAACGGGCAAGGGCTGCATCTTGCAGGAGTTTGAGGATAAGCGCGAGGGCAGCACCACAACGCTGGTGCTCAAAAAGACTAAAACAGCATCTTCCAACCGAACCATCTTCATGACGACAGTGTTGAAAGAAGAACTGAAACACTGGCTAAAGCGTTTGGAAATGGACGAAGCCGTTGAGCCGGAACGCTATCGCAACAGCGGAATGCTCCTGCGTCTGCCCAACGGTCTGGCGGTAGAGCCGATCCTCATCCGCAAGAAGTTCATCAAGTGGCAGGACGAGCACCCGGAGTTCACTCGCATCGTGTTTCACGGCCTGCGGCATTCCAGTGCCACCTACCAGCTGATGATCTCCGGCGGCGATGTGAAAGCGGTGCAAGGCACAACGGGCCACGCCAGTGCCAATCTGCTGGTCAACACCTATGCGCACATCCAGCAGGATTCCCGCAAAAAGCTGGGTAAAAAGTTCGAGAAAGGCTTCTACAAGTCGGGAACAACACCTGTGCAGGCTGCCCCGGTTGAAGCAGAACCGACCATCTCCGTGTCGGCACTGCTGGAGCTTCTGAAGGACGCAGACCCCTCTATAAAAGCGCAGCTTCGCCTTGCTCTGCTGACCTGAATTGCAAAAAATAGCACGAATTGCAGAGTAATTCACAGACTTACTCTATCTGACACGAAAAATGCGGACCGTGCAAAAACCGTGCAGAGACCGTGCAAACGGCGTACAAAAAGAAAATCCCACGAGGAATCTTACGATTCTTCGTGGGATTTTGGTGCGCTCGAGGGAACTCGAATCCCTGGCCCTCTGATTAAAAGAATCTAAGGTGCATCATTCGTCAAATTTCAAAAGTTCGAAGAATCGTTATTTTTATCGTATCATCGCAAAACACGCCTTTGCACACACCGCATTGTTTGCATACAGCGTAATGCTTTGCAACCGTTATCCAGTCATTCAGGTGTGCAAAAAGTGTGCAAAAATGTGCAGACGGGCAAAACAAAGCCCAATGGACAAATCAACCACCGGTTTTATGGCAGGGTTTAGGACATCCGAACAGACACCGTTTGATATAGAAATGAGGTTCACCATGAACAAACTGCTTTCCTGCCGCTTCAATATGGACACCAACCGGGTGGAAGCCCGGTTCGAGGATGGCACCACTCTTGCCATCGACTGCATCGCCGTGGAGGACGAGTACGGCAGCACCCCGGCACAGCGGGCAGAGCTGGACTGGCTGCTGTATAATAAGCCCTTGGAGTACGCCCAGCTTGTGCTGGGTGGAGAGATAGAGCGTTATCTGTCGCTTGGCTGCGACCATGGCAGACTGGAAGATTGATTACTTCGAAAGGCCATTGCCATTTGAGTACCAATCGAATATACTATAAACAGGAGAGCGGACGTCACTCCGCTGGTGTGGCTGACACCTAAAATCCGATCTGATGCAAGACGTAAGGGCTTGAGGCTGGCGGGCAGCGATAAAACCCGAAAGCGATGCAGGACATAGGAGCCTGAGGTTGGCGGACAACGATAAAATCAGTCACAAGGGACATCGGACAGCACCACGGTGTTGTAGATGTCCTTTTTATTTGCAAAGAAAATGATACCCACCCGCCCATGGTTTTTCCATGAGTGAGTGGGCATCGTTTTGTTAATCGAGATTTTTCGGCAAGCGGTCATACAGAACCACCGTATCCTGCGTTTCAATATGTACACGCTCTTTCTTCAGAAGCGTTCGAGAACGTTGGTTTGCACGGTAGTCACGGCCACCTTCTTCAAAAGCAGAGCAGCACAGAAAGTCACATACCGCATTGCCGGAGGGGGATTCCCGGATAATGAACACAAAGGCAGTTGGTTCGATTCGGCTGGAAATCAGATAATCCGCTTTGATTTTGGTCACGAACGGATAAAATTGGGGCATATAGGAGAACAAATCGAACTCCTGTTCCAGTATTTCTTTCAACCGCACCAGTGCCAGCAGACGCGGTTTCACATACTCCTGATAGAGTGTACCCTTCTTTACCTTGTCGTCGGTGATCTTGCCGGATAGAATCATATCCACTGTTTTGCGCGGGCTATACCGGGGAAGGGCAATATCTTTCAGGTAGTGGAACCCAGCAAGGTGAGGGAAGTCCTCTGGTGAAAATGTCAGCTTGATCTCGTGCAGTTCACCCTTATAGCCGTAGGTGAAAACATAGTGGTACTCAGTCAGTTTTTTCCAGACTTCTGCTGCCCGATATAAAATATCTTGCTGTTCGTCCTGCACGTTTTCACCTTCCCTCAAAAAAATAGAAGCCCTGCCGAAAGGCAAGGCTCCTATTAAGCGTTTTCTTTCGATTCATCGAATCTATTCGGCTTGTGGTTATCGCTCAACCCACGGTCTGGCTCCACAATCGGCTGATACCGAACCAGTCCACTGCTTCATCGCCACCGATAGCTGGTCAATGCCGCTATCCTCTAGCTTTATTATACCACAAAAGGACGTAAGTTCAAGCACTTAAATTTAAAAGCACTCAATCATATTATATGCTAAAGGGGGTTGGCCATTGCTACGTTTGCGAACGTCATACACTACCCTTGCCATTGACTGCATCGCCGTCGAGGATGAGCACGGCAACACCCCGGCACAGCGGGCAGAGCTGGACTGGCTGCTCTACAACAAGCCCTTGGAATACGCCCAGCTTGTTCTGGGCGAAGAGATTGAGCATTATCTTTCCCTCGGCTGTGACCATGGCAGGCTGGAGGATTAAGCCCCTATAAAGAACACGATGCCCACCGACCTATGGTTTTCGCCATAAGCTGGTGGGCATCTGTTGTTCTGGCTTATAATTCACTGATGGTTGCAGTAATGG
>OGIA01000131.1_pt1 | contig 107625 bp, 121 predicted proteins | sample 1571671 | NCBI WGS metagenome assembly OGIA01 (sample SAMEA2582027, study PRJEB24529) | metagenome | biome: Human gut stool | place: China | collected 2011
TTAAATTCATTTGAGTATTTAGTCATAAAAAAACTGCACCTCCAAAAGTTGTTTTGTGTCCAACTTTTGGGGTGCAGTTCATTATTTAAGTTAAAGAATAATATTAATTTTATTTAGCAAGTAGCGCCACCGACTAAATGTTTTTGTGCTTTTAAGTTTTCTTGTTTACGAGATAAGAGGTCATCTGCTAATAATTGTGCTTCTACATTAGCAAAACCTAATCTATCAATTGTATCAGAGAAACGTTCGCCAGTGATACCTTGTTCACGGAATAAAAGAATAGCTTTTTCGACAATGGCTAAAACTTCTTCTTTAGATGTGAAGATTTTGGATAATGGTTGACCTTCTTTTACGCGTTTGCCCCAACGACCGCCGATATAAACGCGATAGCCATCTGTATAATTATCAAAGCAATGGAATGGGCATTTATTTACACAAAGACCACAATGATTGCAATGTTTTTCATCAATAGTTATTTTTTTGTCTACGACATTTAATGTTTTCATTGGGCATCTATTCATTGGTTGGCAAATTTTACAACCATGACATTTTGCATAATCAATTTGAGGAACGTGTTGACCGATGATACCAATATCATTTAGATTTGGTTTTACACAGTTATTAGGACAGCCCCCAACTGCGATTTTGAATTTATGAGGAAGTTTTACATCTCTATATCCTTTATAGAAACGTTGATGAATTTCTTCAGATAAAGCAAATGTATCAATTAAGCCATATTGGCAAGTAGTACCTTTGCAAGAAACTACAGGGCGAACTTTTGAGCCTGTACCACCTGTTTCAAGTCCTGCATTTTGCATTAGATATTCACGCAATGGTTCAATATTATCATATGGAACGCCTTGAATTTCCACAGTTAATCGAGATGTCATTGTTATTTCGCCACTGCCAAATTTATCTGCTGCTTCAGCTATAACTTTGCTTTCTTGAGCTGTAATTTTACCATTTCTAGTGATTACACGACCATTGAATTTATCTTCGGTATTTTTATCTTGAAGGAAACCTAGAGCTTTTACAGCTTTTATTTCTTCAGGTGTTAATTTAGATGTAGTTTTTACTTTTACATCATTGAAGAAAAGACCACCTTCAAGGGAAAGTGTATTTGTATAACCTAAATGTCTTAAGCGATTTTGTAAGAAATATGCACGTTTACCTTTAGCACATACTAAAAGAAGTTTTTCGTCTTTGCTGATACCTTCTATAGGTGCATTTACTTTTGCCAAATCTACATATTTAGCACCACGAATACTAGGAGCTAAACCAGCATCAATTACACGATAATCTTTTGCTTTGCCAGCTAGATATTCAGCAGGAGTGATACTGATTAATTTATTGCTTAATTTATTTTGCATAATATGAACTGTTTGTACAAATGGATGAATAGCCGTGGAGAATGGAGGAGCATAACAGAAATCCATGCATTCGCATTGTTCAATAGTAGCATCTAGGGAAATAGCTGTTACAGCGATATCTACCATTTTATCTACAGCACCGCTTCCAAGTGCTTGGAAACCTAAGATTTTATGTGTGGATTTATCTACGATTAATTTGGTGATGAAAGAGCTTGCATCTGGATAATAATGAGCTTTGTCATCAACGACTGCCATTACAGTTTCTACATCGTAACCAGCATCACGAGCAACTTTTTCACTAAGACCTGTTCTTGCACAGTTTAGTTCTGGAAGTTTTACAATACCTGTGCCTAATACGCCAGGATAATTTTTAGGTGTATTATTTAAAATTTGAGCTAAGAGCCTGCCTTCTAAGTTGGCACTAGAACCCATTGGAGACCATTGAGCAGAATGTGTCATTCTGTTGGAAACCATAGCACAATCGCCAATAGCGTAGATATCAGGTAAATTTGTTTGTAATTGTTCATTTACAAGAATAGTTCCTTTGAACATTTCCATACCTGTATCATTTAAAAAGGCAGTATTTGGTCTAATACCAACAGATAAGATTACTAAATCTGCACTTAATTCACCAGCGGAGGTTTTGAGTGCAGAAACTTTATTATCACCTAAAACTTCTTGAGCAGCAACGCCAGTTAATACGCGAATACCATGTTTTTGTAAATGTTTTTGTACATAACTAGCGATTTCTGGGTCAATTACATTAGGCATGATTTGTGGAGCAAAATCGATAACTGTTACATCAACTTTTTGAGCTAGAAGATTTTCAGCAACTTCAAGACCGATAAAGCCACCACCAACAATAACAGCTTTTTTTACTTGATTGTTAGTAACATAATCTCTTATATTTACAGCATCAGTAGGAAGGCGCAAAGAGAATACACCTTGTTTTTTTATACCTTCAATAGGTGGAGTGATAGGTGAAGCACCAGTAGCAATAATTAATTTATCATAAGTATAAGAAGCTTCTTCATTAGTGATTAAATTTTTAGCGATAACAGTATGATTATTATTATCCACAGCAATAGCTTCTACATTAGTTAAAACATTCACGCCTGTCATAGCAGCATATTTTTGTGGAGTATTAACAATTAGACTAGAGCGGTCTTCGATAAATCCTCCAATATAATATGGCAAACCGCAACCAGCATAAGAAATATCACCATCTTTAGCAATGATTGTAATATCTAAATCACGATTTTCTCGTTTTAATTTTGCAGCTGCTTTCGTTCCGGCTGCAACACCGCCGATAATTAGTATTTTCATAAGCGGATACCTCCAATAGAATATATACAATTTATTCTAAAATATAGATAGATTAAATTATATTTATTTTAGCACTTATATAAGTAAAAGTATATGAAATTATTTTAAAATTTATAAAATTTTTGTTAAAAGTAAAAGGCATAAATATTATGCCTTTATAGATAGTAATCATTTTTATTTAATTTTGGTAATGAATTGTTCAGGTATATAATTTAATAGACGACTAGGTCTAGCTGAACTGGAGAGAAATAAAGCGTTTTTGGCACGAGTGATGGCTACATAGAAAAGACGTTTTTCTTCTTCAGTAATAGAGCCATTGCGTGTGCTGAAATATGATGGAAAAATGTCATCATTCATGCCAGCTAAAAATTCATAATCAAATTCTAAGCCTTTGGCTTGATGAATAGTTATAATAGGGATTTTAGGATGAGAAGAAGTAAGAGCATCTAAATCTGTATTAGATAAACTAGCATATTGTAATAATTCTTTGATGCCATTTGTTCCTCGATGTGAGTTGAGCTCTGCTTTGGCTAATCTAAATAAATTGCGAATATTTTCTAAGCGAACAGCTCCATCTTGAGTTGCATTGGCTTTATAGATATTTACTAAATCGAATTCTTTAACGATTTGAGTGATTAGATTTTCTAAAAGTAGATTGTCGTTTAAAATACTATGCAGTTTTTGGAAAATTTGAGCTACATGAATGAATTTATTTTTTTGTTTATTGATTAATTCACTGCGTTTTTTAGCTGTAGGAATAATTTTATCTTCGAGCAATTTGTGCAATAATTCCTCTGTAGCAAAAACATCATCTAGAGAATTATGGTTTGATTTTGTTTCAAATTGAAAATGATTACTCAGAAATTCAAGTTTATGATTAGGCAGATTAGGATAAAAACGACGAACTAAATCTAAGGTATCAAAATTTATATTAGAGAAATCTACAGGTTTTAAGTTATGTTTTAATAGATTTTGATTGAGAATATCCATATCATAACCGCGAATATTATGACCTGTGATGATGGCATCTTGGATAAATTGACAAAATTCTTGAAGAACAAGTTTAGGATTTTCGCCATGAGTTTGTAAATATTCATCAGAAATATGATGTACTTTTTCAGAGTCGCCAACAGGTTTATCTGATTTTAGATAGCGATTGAATTCAGCTATTTTTTTCCCTTTGCGAATTTTGATTGCGGATAATTGAATAATATTGTCTGCAAAAATATCTGTCCCCGTACCTTCAATATCAAAAACTATGATGTCCTTGGATAAATAAGCTGAAATCAAGTCAGAAAAAGGTTCGTAGTTTGGATTTTGGAAGTTTGCATTGATAAAGTCAGATAGACGCAATCCATTTTGAAGATATTCAGCAGAAGATATTTGTTTGATAGTGCGAATACCAATATTAGGGATTAAATTTATTAATATTCGTTGTAGGCTAAGATAATCATTAGGATTAATGAGATATTTCATAATGGATAGAACATCTTTTATTTCTTGACGTTTGAAAAAGCGGATATTATCTATTTGAATGAAATTGATGGGAGCTTCTTGATTTTTTTGATTATAAATATTGGCTAGATAATTTAGATGTAATGTTAAGTTTTGTAGATAATTGTTTTGACGAACTAAAATAGCTATTTGTGTAGGTGTTTTTACTAGAGGTAATAAATTTACGATATTTTGAAAAATCCATTGGGCTTCGTTAGCTAGGGAGTTTGCTTGTTTTAATTCTATTTTATGACCAAGTTCACTGCTTTTTGAAAGTAGATTTTTGGCATAGGAATGAAGGATAGTTTCTTTGCAAAAAAGATTTATCAATGTGTTATATGCCATTTCTAAAAGTAATTTTGTAGAGCGATAATTTTCATTGAAATTAATAATTAAGGGGTTATATTTTTCAGTGAAGGCAGTTAAGATTTTTTGAGGATTAGAGCCACGCCATTCATAAATAGTTTGAAATTCATCACCACAGAGCATGATATTATTAGCAGGAAAGAGATTTTCGAGCATAGTATATTCAAAAGAACTAGTGTCTTGCATTTCATCAATCATGATATATTTGTAGCGTTTTCGCCATGATGAGCATATATTTTCGTCTTGAAATAAACGATAAGCATTGGCGATTAAATCTTTGTAATCTAAACCGTGCATTTGTTGTAAAGCCAATTCATAGTTGATGATTATATTTAAACCATCAAATTGAAAAAATTTCGTTAAATTATCACTTTGTTGTTGATTGAATGTTTTGTTGAACTTCAAATGCTGATGATAAATAGTAGTATAATCGGCTTCAATATCTTCAGTATAGATATGTTTTAAAGCTCGTTCTTGCTTTAATTGCTCAATGCAATTTACGATATATTGAATATCTAAGGCTCTAGCTTTAGGAAAATTGGCGATAGTTTGTCTGATTAGCGTCTTTTGGTCTTCATCATCAAAGATGACAAATTCTTTAAATATTGTTTGTGCTTTTTTGGCGGTAGTGGTAATCACTTGATAAGCAAAGCCATGAATGGTGCGAATGGTGATTTTATTTGCTGTTTCAAAATCTAATTGCGAAGTGATGCGATTTTTTAATTCTCGACAAGCTTTATTAGTGAAAGTTAAGCAGAGAATTTCATCAGCATTGGCACGATTTTTATTTAAAATATTAGCTACACGATAAGAAAGTACATTTGTCTTGCCTGTGCCAGCTCCTGCACTTAAGAGTATATTTTGATTTAATTCATTGATTACTTGTTGTTGTTTTTTATTGAAAGTAATAGACATGATAGACTCCTGATAAATTTATGTATATTTGTAGTTTAACATAAATAAAACCCCTTAGCATAATAATACTAAGAGGTTTTTAATTACATAGTTAAATTTCTATAATATGAAGTGATAAAGATACTAAATCCAATGATACCGGAAATAGAACCTATATACCAATAATATTTTATTTTACTAAGTGTAGTCAATGAAGATAATAAAATACCTATTTGCAAAAAGATTAAAGCATTACCAAAGTTAGTAGAAATCTCTTTTGTCAATAAATGACGTTGTTCTGCTTCTTGAGCTTTAGCTGTTAAAGTGATTTCTTCTTGCTTATATTGAGCAATTTCTTGTTCATAGATAGCTTTTTTAGCTAAAAGTTCAGTTTTTAAAGCATTATCTGTATCTTTGAGTTTGGCAAGTTCAATTTCAATAGTATAAAGTTCAGTTTCTAAAGTTGTTTTCTTAATCGTTTTTGCTTGATAGTTTGACCAGTGGTTAAAAGCTTCATTTTGAGTAGTTACTACCTGGTTGCCTAGACTTGCAGCTTTGAAAGAAGCTAGTGTGCCAACAACGGCTAAAATCAAGGTTGTAATTGCTACTAATAATTTTAAAGTTTTTGACCATGGCTTGTGGATAACTTCTTGTTTATATTCTGTTATAAAGTTATCATCTTCATCATTTAAATTAGTTTGTTGTTTCCTATCGGGGTCCATAAATCATCTCTTTCTTTTGTTTATAAATTTAATACATAGTTAATTATAACTTAAAACGATAAGAAATAGCAATGTTTTTATTTGTTTATAATTTAATTTTAATTTATTCACTTAATAATTTTTTTTCGGCAGGAATAATGATTTCTTCATAACGGTCTACTTTTTTATTTAAGCGCTCAATAACTAAATTCATGGTATCAATTTGTTTCTGGAGACGATCACGTTGTTCTACTAAAATAGCTTTGCGAGCTTCTGCTGTGTTTTCTTGATAAAAGAGGTGAACATAATCAATCAATGCTTCGATTTGAACGCCAGCAGAACGCATACATTTTATGAATTCAATCCAATTACATGATTCTTGGTCAAAATCACGAATACCATTTGGTTTGCGTGGTACAGGTGGAATTAAACCAATACGTTCATAATAACGAATAGTATCGGGGCTGAGATCGTATTTTTGACTTACTTCTTTAATAGTCATATTATCACGTCCTTGTTAAGTTTTATACTTAAGAATATAATAGCATTTGAAGTAAACTCTAAGTCAATAATTTTTACCTTGAAAGGAAGTTTTTTATGTATCAAAAAGAAGAAATTATTAATTTGTGGTTTAAAATGTGGATTTATAAAAAAGATTTAGGAATGGAGAATATTTTTTCACAAAATATAAAATATATAGAGAGCTATGGTGTAAAGTATGAGAATTTATTAGAAGTAAAACGTTGGTTTCATGAATGGAATAAAAAGAATACGGTATTATCATGGGAGATAAAAGATTTTTGGTATAAAGATAATAAAACAATGGTTGTTTGGCATTTTAAGTGTCTTTTTGAAGGTAAAGTTGATGAATTTGAGGGAAATAGTATTATTTATTGGAATGAAAATTTTAAAATAGATTATTTAAAAGAGTTTGCTTGTAAATTACCACAGATAAATCCATATAGGTAAATAATAAAATTTACAGAATTTATTTAGTGGAATAATAAAAGAATTAAGCCCCCAATTGTTGGCATAGCGACAATGGCAAATTTTAAGATTGGTTTTGGTGCTAGATGTGTAAATTTTGAACCAATAAAAGCACCTATCATTAATCCGAATACTGTTTGTAGAAAAATAGTGAAATCTAAATTTCCAGAAGTGAGATAGCCTAGACCACCAGAAGCAGAAATAGGAAGAATAATCAACATACATGTTCCGATGGATTTTAAAAGTGGAACACCGAATATAATTAATAAACTAATTTGAATAAAAGCAGCAGCTCCTATGCCAAAAGCACCAGATAAAAAGCCATTGATACAACCGACTAATATACCATAGATATAAAATTTTTTGCCAGCTAATGATGTAGTTGGAACTTTTAAATATTTATTTAATAAATCATTATGATATACTTTTATATACAAAATTAGAGCGGATAGAATAATCATCAAAGCAGTAAAAATACTTAAAATATTTTCGGGTATGATTGTGGAAAAGTTAGCACCAACAAAAGCTCCAATTATACCGCCTAAACCAATGATTAGACCAGTTTTTAATTCTACTTCATTTTCACGTAAATGGCTTACAACACCAGATATCATAGTAAAAACCATAGAAGATAAGGCAACACCTAATGCTATATGAATAGGAATGTTAAAACCAACTGTAAGTAATGTAATAGTAACACCAGCGCCACCTGCTCCAACAAAACCAATTAATGTACCTAGCAATAACATAGATAAAAATATCATAAAAAATTCACCTCGAATTTTAATTTTTTATTATAGATTTTATTATAAAAAATAATAGTGATAGTGTAAAAGAAAAAGCCTAGTGAAAATTCACTAGGCTTAATTTGTTTATTTAATTTTATTTGATATGAGATATTAAATTACATCATACCAGGCATTCCGCCGCCCATGCCAGCACCAGCCATAGCAGCAGGATCAGCTTTTTCAGGTTTATCAGCAACGATTGTTTCAGTTGTGAGAACCATAGCAGCAATACTTGCAGCATTTTGTAATGCACTACGAGTAACTTTTGCAGGGTCAACGATACCAGCAGCAATCATATCCATGTATTCGCCAACTAAAGCATTGTAACCAACGCCTACACCAGCGGATTTTACATGTTCAACAACTACAGAACCTTCAAGACCAGCATTGTTTGCGATCTGACGAACTGGTTCTTCAATAGCACGTTTTACGATTTCAACACCAGTTTTTACATCGCCTTCAGCTTCAATGTTTTCAAGAGCAGGTTGAATATCGATGAAAGTAGTACCACCACCAGCAACGATACCTTCTTCAACAGCAGCACGAGTAGCATTTAAAGCATCTTCGATACGGAGTTTTTTATCTTTCATTTCAACTTCTGTAGCAGCACCGATTTCAATTACAGCTACGCCACCAGATAATTTAGCAAGACGTTCTTGTAATTTTTCTTTATCGAAATCGGAAGAAGTTTCAGCGATTTGTTTTTTGATGATTTCAGCACGAGCTGCGATTTCAGCTTTGTCGCCAAAACCGTCAACAATTGTAGTTTCTTCTTTGGAAGCACGTACTTGACGAGCACGACCGAGGTCTTCAAGTTCTACGCTATCAAGTTTACGACCAAGTTCTTCACTGATTACATTACCACCAGTTAAGATAGCGATATCTTCGAGCATAGCTTTACGACGATCACCAAAACCAGGAGCTTTAACAGCAAGAGCTTTGAATGTACCACGAAGTTTGTTAACTACGATAGTAGCAAGAGCTTCACCGTCGATATCTTCAGCGATGATAACGAGTTCTTTACCTTGTTTTACAACTTTTTCAAGGATTGGGAGAATGTCTGCGATTGCAGAGATTTTGCGGTCAGTGATAAGAATGAAAGGATCATCCATAACAGCTTCCATTTTATCTGTATCAGTAACCATGTATGGAGAAATGTATCCACGGTCGAATTGCATACCTTCTACAACGGAAAGGTTAGTTTGCATACCTTTGGATTCTTCAACAGTGATAACACCGTCTTTACCAACTTTTTCCATAGCGTCAGCGATTAATGCACCAGTTTCTTCATCAGCGGAAGATACGGAAGCAACTTGAGCGATAGCTTCTTTACCTTCAACTTTTTGAGCTTTTGCTTTGATTTCTTCAACTAATGCAGCAACAGCTTTTTCAATACCTTTTTTGAGAACCATTGGGTTTGCACCAGCAGCTACGTTTCTCATACCTTCACGAATCATAGCCTGAGCAAGTAATGTAGCAGTAGTTGTACCGTCACCAGCGATATCGTTAGTTTTTGTAGCAACTTCTTTTACAAGCTGAGCGCCCATATTTTCGAATGGATCTTCAAGTTCAATGTCACGAGCGATAGTAACACCATCGTTAGTGATAGTTGGAGCACCGAATTTTTTATCTAAAACAACGTTTCTGCCTTTTGGGCCAAGTGTAACTTTAACAGCGTTAGCGAGTGCATCAACGCCTCTACCAAGAGCTTGACGAGCTTCTTCGCCAAATAATACTTGTTTAGCCATTTATAAAGAACCTCCTAGGATTATACATTAAAATTGTAATTAATTAGTTTCTGTTAATTATTCAACAACAGCTAAGATATCGCTATCTCTAACGATTAAATAATCAGTACCATCGAATTTTACATCAGTACCAGCATATTTAGAGAAGATTACTTTGTCGCCTACTTTTACATCAAGAGCAACTTTTTTGCCTTCTACATATTTGCCGTCACTTACTGCAACAACAGTACCTTCTTGTGGTTTTTCTTTTGCTGTATCTGGTAAAACGATACCACTTGCAGTTTTAATATCGCCTTCAGAAACTTTAATAACAACTCTGTCGCCTAATGGCTTAATCATTGTATATTCCTCCTATGCGTAAATAGATTTTATAACTAAGTTAATTTATAGTTGTTAGCACTCTTTATGAGTGAGTGCTAACTCACAATTCTTATAATAAACAATTTTACAGAAAAAATCAATAGGCAGAAGAAAAATTTTTGATTTTTTGTCCTATTTAATTTATGTTATAATTTTATTGTAAGTATTTGTATCATAAGGTGGTTAAGATATGGCTAGTATTCGTGATGTAGCTAAATTGGCACAGGTGGCACCAAGTACGGTATCATTGGTATTGAATAATAAGGGTTATGTATCAGAGGCATCAAGAAAAAAAGTATTAGATGCAATAGAAAAATTAAATTATGTACCGAATGAGTTGGCAAGAAATTTGTATAGAAATTGTACAAATATTATCGGTGTAGTAGTTCCAGATATTGCTCATCCTTTTTTTGGAGCTTTTATTAGATTTTTAGAAGTAGCTTTATATAAACATAATTATAAAATAATGGTTTGTTCAACGATTGAAAGAGAAAATGCGGAACATGAATTAGTTGATATGTTAAGAAGACAAATGATAGATGGTATTATTATGGGTTGTCATTCTTTAGAAGTTGATTTATATGATAATGTCAATAAACCTATTGTGGCTTTTGATAGAATTATTAATAATAAGATACCAATTATTCGTTCTGATCATGCACAAGGCGGAAGATTAGCTGCTCAAGCTATGTTAAAAGCAGGATGTAAGCATCCTTTGCAAATAATAGGAGCAAAAAGCGTTACTACACCAGCTCATTTGCATCATGCTACTTTTAGAGAAGAAATGCTTAAAGCTAAGGTAGATATAAAAGATTATGAAATGGAATGGAATAAATTTAGTATGGATTATTTTTGTCAGGTAGCTAAAGAAATTTTTGAAAGATATCCTGAAATTGATGGTATTTATGGAAGTGATATGATAATTTGTGCTTGTTATGCTGAAGCTTGTAAACATAATTTAAAAGTACCTCAAGATATAAAATTAATTGCTTATGATGGAACTTTAATAACTAATTGTGGATTATTAAATATAACATCAATTGTGCAACCAATAGAGCAGTTAGCCCAAAAAACTGCACAAATGATAGTTTCTTTGATAAAAAATGAAGATATCGAAAAAGAAGTAATAATGCCAGTATTTTTAAGACAAGGAGATACTTGCTAAGATAAAAGGAATAAATCCTTTTATCAATATAAATATCAGAAAATAAATTCTTTTTTGTTGTTTTAAAAAAATGTTGATTTTTTAAAAAGATAGTGATATTATTATTTCAGGAAATATAAAACGCGTTTGATATAAAGTTGATTTTTATATTTCCGAATATTTTTAATCAAAAATCGAACCGGTTTTATAATTTTATTATAATAGGAGTGAAAAAATTGAAACACAATGAAGCACTATTAAAAGCTGAAAAATTTCAACAAAAAATGGAGACAATTGCACAAAATGATTATTGGAGACCACAATACCATATAGCTGCACCGGCTAATTGGATAAATGATCCTAATGGATTTTGTTTTTATAAAGGTGAATATCATTTATTTTATCAATATCACCCATATTCTAGCCAATGGGGTCCTATGCATTGGGGTCATGTAGCTAGTAAAGATTTAGTAAATTGGGAACTTAGACCAATAGCGCTTGCGCCTACTGATGAATATGATAAAGATGGTTGTTTTTCTGGTAGTGCTATTGAAAAAGATGGAAATTTATATCTATTATATACAGGTCATGTAGATTTAGATAATAGTAATGGTGGTAATGATAGAATTGAAACACAATGTTTAGCTGTTAGCCATGATGGTTTGCGTTTTGATAAAGTAGAAAACAATCCTGTAATTAAATCTTTACCTGAAAATTTAAATATAAGAACAGAGCATTTTCGCGATCCTAAAGTTTGGAAACACGAAGACTGTTTTTATACTGTAGTAGGAGCACAGACAAAAGAAGAAACAGGGCAAGTAGTTGTATATAAATCTAAAGACTTATATAATTGGGAATTTTTGAATATTATGGCTACATCTAGTGTAAAAGAAAATTTAGGATTTATGTGGGAATGTCCAAATTTTGCAGAAGTTAATGGTCATGAGGCGTTAATTTTATCTCCACAAGGTGTAAAACCAGAAGGTAATAAATTCTTAAATGTACATCAATCTGGATATTTCTTAGGAAAGATGGATTATCAAACAGGTATATTCCATAGAGATAGCAAGTTTGATTTATTAGATTATGGTTTTGATTTTTATGCACCACAGATAATGCAAGATGAAAAAAATAATCGTTGTTTAATGATTGCTTGGCTCGATATGTGGGAAAGTAATATGCCAGAACAAGAAAATCATTGGGCTGGTATGATGAGTATACCACGTGTTCTTGAAGTAAAAGATAATATGATTTATAGCAAACCTATTGAAGCATTGAGTAAGTTATATAAATTAAAAACACATCATGAGCAAGTAATAGATGATGTTACTTCTTTTGATGATGTGAATGGTGATTGTTATAAATTAGATATAGATTTTGATTTAAAAAATGCACAGGGATTTGCATTAAAACTACGTGTATCAGCTACAGAAGAAACAGTAATTTCGTATGATAAAGGTACTAAGAAATTTAAATTAAATCGTGATAAATCTGGTTGTGGTGTAAATGGAGAACGTGAAGTTTATATCGAACCGGTTGGAGAGAAAATGAATTTACAAATTTTTAGCGATCGTTCATCATTAGAAATTTTTATAAATGATGGACAACATGTTTTAAGTTCTAGAATTTATCCATCTAAAGAAGCAAAAGGAATCGTATTTATACCAAATGGAAACATAAAAACAAATGTAGATTTTTATGAAATTTAAGGAGCGTTTATAATGAAAAATTTAATTTATTGGAAATTAAGTGCATTCTTCTTCGTATATTTTTTCTCATGGTTAGTATTTTTTGCATTTTTACCAATATGGTTTGGTCAAAAAATTCAATTAACTGGTATGCAAATAGGTACAATTTATGCAGGTAACGCTATCTTTAGTATGGTATTACAGCCTTTTTATGGATATCTTTCAGATAAAATAGGGATGAAAAGATATTTACTATTTTTCATTGTTATTTTAGTTGCTTTAACAGGTCCATTCTTTGTATTTGTCTATGAACCATTGTTAAAAAATAACTTTTATGTTGGGGCAGTTATTGGTTCTTTTGTTTTAAGTCTTGCGTATTATGCAGGTGTAGCTGTTATTGAATCATTTATAGAAAAATGTGGTCGTATTTATAATTTTGAATTTGGTCGTGCTCGTGCATGGGGTTCTCTTGGTGCTGCTGTAGGTGTATTTTGTGCAGGTCGTGCATTTAATTATGATCCAGATCTTATTTTCTGGATGGCTTCTGGTGGAGCAATTATTCTTCTTTTAATATTATTAACAGTACGTATTGATGAAAGTAAGGCTGATTTTATAAAATCTGAACCAATTAATTTAACAAATGTAAAACATTTATTCAGCATTAAAGATGTTTGGCTTTTCATGATTTTTATTTTAGGTTCTGCTTGCGTATATGGTGTATTTGATCAACAATTTGCTATTTACTATGCTTCTTTATTCCCAACTGTTGAACAAGGTAATGAAGTTTTTGGTTATTTGAACTCGTTACAAATATTCCTTGAAGCTGGCGGTATGTGTATAGCACCATTTATTGTTAATAAAATTGGTCCAAAACATGGTTTAATCTTAGCTGGTTCTATCATGACTTTTAGAATGATTGGTTCTGGACTTGCAAATGACCCAATTAGTATTTCGATAATTAAATTATTACACGCTATTGAATTATCTATCTTATTAGTATCTGTATTTAAATATTTGGCTAAGAACTTTGATACAAGATTATCTTCTGTATTGTATTTAGTAGGTTATCAATTATCAAACCAATTAGGTTCAGCTATTTTATCACCAATTGTAGGAAATCTTTATGATACTGTTGGTTTCAAAGTAGCATATCTATTCTTAGGTGCTGTTGTAGGTGTATTTACTGTATTCGGTGCATTTGTATTGATTTCAGATAAAAGAATACCAAAAGAAAAACAAAGTGAATTAAAAGAATATATTCAAAATGAAGGATAGGTGAATTGGATTGGATAAGAATATTGTTATCAGCATTAGCCGTAAATACGGCTGTGGTGGTCGTGAATTAGCACAGATATTAGCTGAAAAATTGAATATTAAATTGTATGATAGAAAAATCGTGCATATTGCAGCAGCTAAATTGGAAACGGATGATTTAAATGAAAATGATTTATTAGAATTAGAAAATACTGTTAATCCATTAACTATGGCATTTTTCCCATTTCGTTCATTTGGTATTAATTTAGGCGAAGCAAGTAGAGGTATATTTTTGTCTGAAGCAAAAGCTATTAGAAGATTAGCAAATAGTGGAAGTTGTGTCATCTTGGGAAGATGTGCTGATTTTGTACTTGATGATTTGCCAAATCATTTTTCTATATTTGTTACTGCTGATGACGAGTTTAGAACTGAAAGAGGTAAAAATGTCTATGGCGGTAAAACTCTAAAAGAATTAAATATTGAAGATAAAAAAAGAGGAAGATATTACAATTATTATACGGGTAAAGAATGGGGATACCCTACAAATTATAATTTAGTTGTAAATGTAAGTAAGTTTTCATTAGATGAAGTGGCTGAAGCGATTATAAAATATATTGAAAAAGTTCAAGTAAATAGAACAAAATGATTTTTAGTGATTTTATTTTGAGCAAAAATTTATTTTAAATAAAAATTTTATGTTTTAGGAGAGAATTTATTATGTTTAACAAATCTACATTAACTATTACAACATCTGCTTTGGTTTTAATGAGTACGGGAGTAGCAGGAGCTGCTAGCAATCCATTTAGTGATGTTCCTCAAGATAGCTGGGCTTATGATGCAGTGGCAACACTTGCTGCTGATGGCGTAATTGATGGTTTCCCAGATGGAACATACCAGGGCAACAAAACAATGACACGTTATGAAATGGCTCAGATTGTAGCTCGTGCTATGGCAAAAGAAGATTTACAAAAAGCAGATAAAGCTATTGTAGATAAGTTAGCTGCTGAATTTGCAGAAGAACTAGATAATTTAGGTGTTAGAGTAGCAGACCTTGAAAAGAAAAGTGATAATGTAAAATTAACAGGAACAGCTCGTTTACGTTATGATGATGGCGATATCAATGCTACTAACCCAAAAGCTGATTGGGATAAAGATAGTGCAAGCCATGCTCATATTGAATACTGGATTAAAGGAAAAGTAAACGATAATTGGACAGGTGTAAGCCAGATTGAAACAGAATATAATATGAAATCCGATAGCATCACTGCATATGGAGACAAAGATATTCAAGTAAATAAAATATATGCAGAAGGTAATTTCGGCGATAGCATGTTAAAATTAGGTCGTTATGGAGAATTTTCTTCATACGGAAGAATTATCGATACTGAAATTTCTGGTGCAGAATATACATTTGAAGCTGGCGATTTATCTGGAGCATTAACTTATGGTAGATTGAAAGATAGTAGAACATTAGCTGGAACTAAATTCGAAAATAAATCAGGTGGAGAATATGGAGCATATCTTGGAACAGAATATTCTTCTGCTAGATTGAAATATAATCTTAGCCCAGTAACAGCAATTGGTGCAACATATGGTAGATTGAATGAAGTAATAGTAGCAGAAAAAGGCAATAATTTCCAAGATAGTGTAAACTTCTGGGAAGCAGGATTTAATACAAAACTTGCAGATAATTTAACATTAATGGCAGCATATAGCAAATCGGATTTAGATGGAGTAACAGATAGTGTTGGCAGTGAAGTGGTAAATGATGGATGGTTTAGTGAACTTCGCTATAAACAACACAATCCAAGTGATGTAGGTTCCTTTGCAATCTTCACAAATTATAGAAATGTAGGTGCATTCTCAACAATAGATGCAACAGTAGACTATACTGAAAACGTAAGAGGATGGACACTTGGCTTTGACTATGTACCAATGGAAAATACAACAATAGAAGTATTCTACACAACAGGTACACAAGTAAATGCAACAAGTACAGAAGGTAGACAAGATGTAGATATCTTCCGTGCACAAATGGAATTTTATTTCTAATCATATATTATTAATAAATTTAAAAGAACTGCTTTTTAAGTAGTTTTTTTTTTAATCTTAATATTTATTTAATATTCATAATATATAATATAAATTTTAAGCATATTTAGTTATTAATATAATTTATAAAAAATGGTTGCATTTTTTTGAAGATGGTGATATTATATAAAACCATCAAACGGGTTTTATATATACTTGTGAAATTTTAATTTCATAAACATGAAATATAAGGAGAGAGATTTTGACACATTTAGAAGCTTTAGCAAAAGCAGAACAATATCAAAGTAAAATGGCAAAAATTGCCAAAAAAAGTTATTGGAAGCCACAATATCATATTAGTGCTCCTGCAAATTGGATTAATGACCCTAATGGATTTTGTTATTTTAATGGTGAATATCATGTATTTTATCAATATCATCCATATTCTAGCCAATGGGGTCCTATGCATTGGGGACATGTAGCAAGTAAGGATTTAGTTAATTGGAAAACAAAACCGATAGCACTTGCACCAACTGATGAATATGATAAAGATGGTTGCTTTTCTGGTAGTGCAATAGAAAAAGATAATACTTTATATCTTTTTTATACAGGACATGTAGTTTTGGATAAAGAAAATGATAAAGATGATGCACAATTGCAAACTCAATGTGTAGCAATCAGTGAAGATGGTATAAATTTTAAAAAATTGGAGAACAATCCAATTATCAATATAGATAGTTTTCCTGAAGATTTAAATATTCTTAAGGAGCATTTTAGAGACCCTAAAGTTTGGAAATATAATGATATGTATTACAAAGTAGTAGGGGCTCAAACAACAGAAAAAACAGGACAAGCATTAATTTATAAATCTAAGGATTTATTAAATTGGGAATTTGTTAATGTAATGGCTATGTCTACAGAAGAAGAAAATTTAGGTTTTATGTGGGAATGCCCTAATTTTGCAGAGATAGATAATCATGAAGTATTGATTTTATCTCCGCAAGGTGTAGAGCCAGAAGGTAATAAATTTTTAAATTTACATCAATCAGGTTATTTCTTGGGAAAAATGGACTATAATACAGGAATTTTTGAACGTGAAAATGACTTTGAGATGTTAGATTATGGTTTTGATTTTTATGCTCCACAAATAATGCAGGATGAAAAAAATAATCGTTGTTTAATGATTGGTTGGCTTGCTATGTGGGAAAGCGAGATGCCAGAACAAGAAGAAGGTTGGGCTGGTATGATGAGTATTCCTCGTGTTTTAGAAGTGAAAAACAATAAAGTATATAGTTTACCAATACCAGAGTTGAAAAAATTAAGAAAAAATAATGTGAATTATGATGTAAACTTAGTTCAAAACTGTATTTTAGAAGGAATAAATGGCGATTGTTATGAATTAAATACTGTTTTTGATTTGACAAAAGCAAACGGTTTTAACTTAAAATTGCGTGTTTCTGAAAATGAAGAAACGGTTATTAGCTATGATAAAAATAGTAAAATATTTAAATTAAATCGCGATAAATCTGGTAAAGGTGTAACTGGTGAACGTGAAGTAAAAGTTAATTTACAAGATGAAAAGATTTCTTTGCAGATATTCAGTGATTATTCTTCTTTAGAAATTTTCATCAATGGTGGAGAATATGTAATCAGTTCTCGTATTTATCCTACGCAAGAAGCAACAGGAATTGTCTTTGAGCCTATGGGTGAAATAAAAGCTAAGATTGATTTTTACGAAATCTAATAATAAAAAATAATTATTTTGATAGAAGGATAGATAAAAATTATCTATCCTTTATTTTTATGTAAAAATTTAAAAGTAATATTTTGCTTATTGTTATGAAGTTATTTATAATTAAAGAAAAGTCACAAAATTTATTTTGAGAAAGGGTGATAATTTATGGACTATTTGAAAAAAGTATTATTAGATGTATTCGATTTGAATGCAGATAGGGCATCAATGGAAGAAATTTCCGAGAGAATTGAAAGTGGAGCTTTATTAAAGGGCACGAATATGGCTATTTTAATTTTAGCTATGTTTATTGCTTCTATCGGTTTGAATATGAATAGTACAGCTGTAATTATTGGGGCAATGTTAATATCTCCACTTATGGGCGTTATTATGGCTATAGGTTATGGTATAGCTACATATGATACGGCTTATGTGCGTAAGTCATTTTTAAAATTATTATTTCAAGTAGGATTTTGTATTTTAACATCAACTATTTATTTTTATATATCACCAATTTCTACGGCTTCTTCAGAGTTATTGGCACGTACAGAACCTACGATATGGGACGTTTTGATAGCATTATTTGGTGGACTTGCAGGGATAATAGGTATAACTCGTAAAGAAAAAAGTAATGTAATTCCAGGTGTAGCCATTGCCACAGCTTTGATGCCACCACTTTGTACTGCGGGATATGGTATCGCTACACATTCTTTGAAATTCTTTAGTGGCGCTTTATATTTATTTTGTATAAATGGTGTGTTTATTTGTTTATCAACTTTTATAGTTTTAAAATTTATTAAAGTTCCTGCAAAACAATATGTGTCTATTCAAGTGTTGCGCAGACAGAAATTTTATTTAGCAATTATCGGTATTATAACAATCATTCCTAGTGTATATACAGCTTATCAAAGTGTAAGAGATAATGTAGAGAAAGCACAAGCTACTAGCTATATAAATGAATATTTTAATTATGATGATAGACAAGTAGTTGCTTATCATATAAGAGAAGATAGTAAGACTTTTGAAGTAGTTTTAATCGGCAAAACTTTAGAAGAAACACAGATTGATAAACTGAAAAAAGATTTATTAAATTATAGCCAGCTTAAAGATTTAAATTTGAAAATCATTCAAAATGTTTATGATGAAGGTTATTCAAAACAAGATATTGAAAAATTGATAAATAGTAGTATTCAACAACGTGATGGCGTTTTGAATGTGGCTAATAAAGATAGTGATTTGATGAAATATCAAAATTTAAGTGTACAATATTATCCAGCATATCAAAGAATAACGGATAATCAAGCAATCTTAAAAGCTTTTAATACAAAAGGAAAGATTTTATTTCCACAGATTGATAAGATTGAAGGTGGAACAATTAATAATATCAATGAAAAAGGTGAAGTAAACGCTTTAAAATTTATGGTCATTGTATATGTAAAAGAACAATTATCTAGCCAAGATGTAATAAAATTGAAATCATGGATGGAAAGCGAAGCTAATATGCCTGTGATTTTAAATGTTCAAATTAGTTCTGATAATGAAGATAATATTATTTCAGGGAATGGTATATCTTGGTGATAAATAAAAAATAAATTGTGTAAGTTTATGATATAATTGAATAAATTCTTAATGAGAAAAGAGTGTGATTTTTGTGAGTATAAAATTATTTGCTACAGACTTAGATGGTACATTATTAAATAAAAATGGTGAAATATCTCCAGCTAATAAACAAGCTATAAAGGAAATGGCAAAAGAAGGTATTATACCAACAATTGCAACAGGCAGAATGTATGAGGCATCTCGTAGATTTGCTGAACAATTAGAATTAGATGTGCCCATTATTACTTATAATGGTGCTTTAATAAAATCTGTATCTGGAAAAGTGTATTTTGAAGGTTTTTTACCTCCCAAAATTGTCAGTGAAATATATGATTATTGTAAAGAAATGAAGTATTATTTTCAAACTTATCAAGATGATAAATTATATTATGAAGCTTATACAGATAAGACAAAAGGGTATGAAGAAGGCATTAATATAAAAGGTTGTGCTATCGGTGAAAAAGTATATGAATTAGTAGATAGAATTCCTAAAATTTTAGTCATCACTACTAGTAATGAAGAAAGTGATGAAGTAGCAAGGCTTTTTAATGAAAAATTTTCTGGTCAAGCTCATGCTGCGAAGTCTCAATTTAATTATGTAGAAATAATGGCACCTAATATAAGTAAAGCAAGTGGTCTTCATCATTTGGCAAAAAAACTAGGTTTGGGTATAGATGAAGCGATGGCTATAGGTGATGCAAATAATGATGTCCCTATGTTGAAAGTGGCTGGATTTAGCGCTGTTATGGGAAGTGCTAAAGATGATGTCAAGGCTTGTGGTGATGTAGTTGTGGGCGATTGCGAACATGATGGTGTTGCCGAAGCAATTTATAAATATGTATTGAAAAAAGATATTTGAGCGATTATTATATAAGAATGGATAATGTTCCTAGTTTATAGATTAGAGGTGTTAGATATGAAAGATTTTCGTTTGATAATTGTTACTGGTATGTCTGGAGCTGGGAAAACATTAGCATGTCGTAATCTTGAAGATTTGGGTTATTTTTGTGTTGATAATTTACCTCCTGTATTGATACCAAAATTTGTAGATTTATGTAGTAATTCTACAGAAAATATGCAGAAATTTGTCTTGGTAGTAGATACACGTAGTAAAGATTTTTTTGATACATTTAATCAAGTTTTAGATGAGATTGATGCACAAAAAGTAAATTATCATTTATTATTTATGGATGCTTCTGATGAAGTAATTATTCGTCGTTATAAAGAAACTCGTAGACGTCATCCAATGGACCCTAATGTTTTAGTTAGTGATGCTATTGAACTTGAACGTAAAGCTTTAGATAAAATAAAAAAACGCGCTAATTTCATTATTGATACTAGCTGTTTAAAACGCGCTGAATTGAAAGAACGCCTTACAAAGATGTTTAAAACTGATGATACAGGAAAAATGAATATCAGTATTTTATCTTTTGGGTTTAAATTCGGTTTGCCTTTAGATGCTGATTTAGTTTTTGATGTGAGATTTTTGCCTAATCCATTTTATGATGAAAAACTTCGCTATAAGAGCGGAACTGTGCCAGAAGTGGCAGCTTATATAGAAAAATATGAAGTTACTAAAGAATTTAAGAAGAAATTAGATGATTTAGTAGAATTTTTAATACCACAATATATCAATGAAGAAAAAAGTCAGTTGGTAATTGCTGTGGGCTGTACAGGTGGTATGCATCGCTCTGTATATATAGCTAATCATTTATATAATTTATTAAATGAAAAAGGTTATGTGGCAAATTTAGAACATCGTGATTTGATGAAAAATGAAGTAAGAGAACATAGAGCAAATTGAACATAGTAAATATAAGAAAGTAGGGGATTAAATGCATTTATTAAAATGGCTTTATCCTGGAATGCGATTTAAGCGTTGGTTATGTTTATTTGCTGTTGGTGCACTGCTTACAGGTTTAGGCTTAGCCATAGTATTCAATTATAAATATATAGATAGTATTGAAGAATTTTTATTTTATGCTGTGTATACATGGACAGGTTCATATGATTATATGATAACTGCAATCGTAGGTATAGCTATAATCGTCTTTGGCTTGATAATAATGTTATTAGCTACGAGAATGGTCATTCGTTCATTGATAACAGTGCTTGTTCCTGATAAGTCTGGAAGATTAGTAGATATGATTTATGAACATCGCAAATTGGATAAAGGTCCAAATGTTACTGTTGTCGGTGGCGGTACAGGTCTTTCTGTGCTTCTTCGTGGTATGAAAGAGGAAACTAGAAATGCTACTGCTATTGTTACTGTAGCAGATGATGGCGGTTCTTCTGGTAGACTTCGTGAGGAGTTTAATATTGTGCCTCCAGGCGATTTGCGAAATTGTTTAGTAGCTTTAGCAGATACAGAACCAATGATGGAAAAGTTATTTCAATATCGTTTTAGTGGAAATAGTGATTTAGCTGGCCATAGCTTTGGTAATTTATTTATCACAGCAATGACAGAAGTTACTGGCGATATTGAACAAGCTTTAAAAGAGTCAAGCCGTGTATTAGCTGTAAAAGGGAGAGTTTTCCCAGCGACAACAGCTAAAATCCGTTTAAGTGCAACTATGGAAGATGGAACTATCGTAGAAGGTGAGTCTCAAATTCCGTTAGTGCATAAACGCATAAAACGTGTGCATATTTTTCCACATCATGTAGAGCCAGTGCCTTCTTCCATAAAAGCTATCAGAGAAGCTGAAGTTATTGTATTTGGTCCAGGAAGTTTATATACAAGTATAATCCCTAATTTATTAGTGAATAATATTGCTGATGAAATAAAAAAAAGTAAAGCCATAAAGATTTATATTTGTAATGTAATGACTCAACCAGGAGAGACAGATGATTATACAGCTTCTATGCATGTAAAAGCTTTGATTGAACATGGTGGTGCAGGTATAGTTGATTATGTTTTAGTTAATAATAAAGAAATTTCCGCAGAAATGCAGGAATATTATGCGCAAAAAGGTCAATATCCTGTGCTTGTTGACGAAAAAGCTGTAGAAGATTTAGGTGTTGGTTTATTTAAAGCAGATATAATTGATGATTCAGAAATGATACATCATGATTCAATGAAATTAGCACAAAATGTAATGAAAATATATCATACATTAAAAGAAAATTGAGTTTAAAATAGAATAATATATTTTGAAAGTTGGTTTTAGATGCCATCATTTGCAAGTCAAGTTAAGAATGAATTGGTACATGTGTTAGGCTCTCAAGTATGTTGCAAAACGGCGGAATTAGCTGCACTGCTACGTATGGGAGCCACTATTTCTTTTAATAGCAAACATGATTTTGGTATAAATTTTGTTACTGAAAATGCGGCAGTAGCCAGAAAAATTTTGACTTTGTTAAAAGCAAGTGTACCACAAGGTATTCATACAGAAGTTACAGTTAGACGTTCTCGTCGTCTACGAAAACACAATAATTATGCTGTTAGAGCTACACCATCGCCAGAAGCTAGTAGCATTTTGAAGAAATTAGGGTTTTTGACTGCAAAAAATTTATTAGATGCAGGTACTGACCGCAATATTTTACAAAATGATTGTTGTAAGATAGCTTATCTAAGAGGGGCTTTTTTAGGTGGTGGTTCTGTCAATAAACCAGAAGGTGAATATCATTTAGAATTTGTAACAGATAATTATACTTTTGCAAAGTTGATACGTGATTTGTGTCATGAATTATATTTACCTGTAGGGCTTACAGATAGAAAAAATGTATATATTGTATATTTAAAAGAAAGTGAAGCTATTTTAGAATTATTAGCTTTAATTGGTGTAGAGGAAAGTTTATTGCAAGCTTTTGAATCTGCACGTAATTTAAAAGAAATTAGAAATCAGGTTAATCGTTTAGTTAATTGTGAAACTGCTAATTTACAAAGAACGATTAATGCTGCTATGAAGCAAATTGAGAATATAAATTTATTGATAAAATATGACGAATATGATGAGTTACCGAAAGTATTAAAACAAACGGCTAATTTACGTTTAAATAATCCAGAGGCTTCGCTTACCGAGTTGGCGGAATTGTTAAATTGTAGTCGTTCTGCGATTAATCATCGCATGCGTAAGATTGATGCTTTAGCAATGCAAATCAGGAAGGACAATAGTATAAAAGAATGAATTTAAAAAAAATAGCGTTGAGTATAATACTTTTATTTGTAATATTTATGGGTGGAGTGATTGCTTCAGTATATATTTATCCACCAAAGGGAGTTATGATTTTTGAATATCATCGTGTCAATGATGACACTGTAGATACAGATGATTATTCTTTATCTAGGGAACAATTTCAAGAACAATTGGATTATTTTAAGGAAAATAATTACCATACAATTTCAATGATGGATTTTATTCGTGCTGAAAAATATGGTGAGGAATTACCAGAAAATCCTATTATTATAACTTTTGATGATGGCTATGAGGATAATTATACTAATATGATGCCTATGATTAATGCAATGGGCATGAAAGCCACTATGTTTATGGCAACTAATTATATTGGTAAAGAAAATTATGTTAGTTGGCAACAGTTGAAAGAAATGCAGGATAATAATATTGAAATTGGCAGTCATACAGCAAATCATTTACCATTGACTGAAGTAGAAAATTTGGATAATGAAATTAAATTATCTAAATTATTGATGGAATGGAATGGATTAAAAACAATATATTTCTTCTCTTATCCTAATGGAGTTTATACAAAGGAAAGTATTCAGTGTTTAAAGGATAATAATTATTTAGCAGCAGTAACAGGTGATGCTGGATATAATACTTTTAAGACTGATAAATATTTATTACAACGAACAAATGTGTCAAATTATCGTTTTGGCTATATAGGTTTTCAATGGCGTATATTAAAGACAAAAATTTTATATAGATTAGGAATTAATCAGCATTAATAAAGGATAGGGGTATTTTTTGTTTATGAAAAAAAATAAGATTTTTTCATTTATATTATCGTTGGCAACAATATGTAATTTTACATTAGCTCAAGCTCAAGATAATAATGAAAAAGATTTAAAAAACACAATAGTTTTAGCAAATAAAGATAAAGATGTAGAAAAATATGAAGCCGATAAATTATTATTTATGGAAACAAAAGATGATGATACTACCCTTTTATTTTCTGATTCTCCTGAAACTGTGGAGCAAGATGGAATTTTATATCAAGATACAGTGAAAGGTGATACACGATTATTGTATTATCACTTGAATGGAATGAAGGAAGATAAAAAAATAGCTGTAGTTATTCAGAATATGTCTGATAAATCTAATGTGGTTAAAGTAACAAAAGAAGCTGTAGCAGGCCCTAGTGAAGATTATCTTTATGTAGGAAAAGTAACTATGCAAAGATATTTTAATAGTCATGAAACTAGAGAAATAGAACTTGCTCCATATAGTAAAACTTTTTTGCGCGTAGAAGATGATGAACGTATTGTGCCAAGTGGTGGTTTAGTATATGGTCTTTTTGATTTTTATGCGCAAGAGCCATTAAAGGTGAGTGTAGTAATTGCACCTACTGATAAAAATTTATTAAGATATGTAGATTATGCGCCTATTTTGGAAAAAGACCAGCATCGTTTAAGAGGAACGTATGAGGGAAAAGAACGCTATTTAACAAATAGAAGAGCTTATAATCCAGAAGAAATGGGAAAAGCGTATTTTTATATAGGTGATAATAAAACAGACCTTTATAAATATGGTAAAGATAATACCGATAATTCTGTTACACAAAATTTTGGTAATTATGGCATAGTATATAATTTTGAGCCTAAGCTTGAAGGCAAAGGAAAGACAAGTTTTTATCTTAAGCCTTTAGGTGGAGTTTATGCTGGTGCTATGGCAGTAAAAGTTGGTGAAAATGGTGAATATAAAATGATTTCTACACCAGATGATTTGCCATTCTTTGGACATGAAAAAGATATTAATTACTATGCTTATTTAGGAACATATAATAATAGTGATAAATTAAGCTTTTTATATACACCACCAGGAGCATCAAATTTACCAGTGCAAATTATTTTAATACCAGAAAAATAATAGAAAATGAAAAAACTACTTGAAGATGATGATTTTCAGGTAGTTTTTTTATATATTTTGCTAGACTTGCTTATTTGATTAAAAACATATACAATATTATATATTAAATCGCAAAGGAGAGATAAGTATGAAACATATTAAAACTGTTAACAAACCTTACCTTCAGGCTACTATTAAAACTGGCGGTTGTGGCGAATGCCAAGCTTCTTGTCAGTCTGCTTGCAAAACTTCTTGCACAGTTGGCAATCAGGTTTGCGAAAAACACTAATATTTCTCAAGTAGGGGGCTGTATTGACAGTCCCTTTCTTAGTGATTTTAAAAAGTTTAAAATTTATGGTAATAAATAACTCGATTATAAATTTATATATTGAGTTTAATTATAAATTATATTTATTTTTAGAGGTGTGAATTTTAAATAATGGCTATGAGTAATAAAATACACAAGTTTTATCAAAATGGAATGTACATATTATTAGATGTAAATAGCTCTACTGTACATTTAATTGATAAAACTGTTTATGATGTAATGGATTATTTTGATGGCACAAATGATGAAGAAGTAATTAAAAATTTGGCTGATAAATATGATGAAAAAGACCTTCGTGAAATTTTAGAAGAATTACATGAATTAATGGAACGTGGAGAATTATTTGCTCCTGATATTGATGTACCTCCATATTTTGGCGAAACAGGTCTTGTAAAATCCATGTGCCTTCTTGTAGCAGAAGATTGCAATTTACGTTGTAAATATTGTTTTGCTGGTACAGGTGATATGGGTCATGACCGTCGTTTGATGACAAAAGAAGTTGGTAAAGCTGCTGTTGATTATATCATTGCACATAGCGGTAAACGTAAACATTGCGAAATTGACTTTTTCGGTGGCGAACCACTTGTTAATATGCCTGTTGTAAAATATGTAACAGAATATGTACGTCAAAAAGAAAAAGAAACAGGAAAAGTATTTAAATTAACACTTACTACAAATGGTGTTTTATTAAATGATGAAAATATTAAATGGCTCAATGACAACAATATCAGCATGGTATTAAGCCTTGATGGTAGAAAAGAAGTTCATGATTATATGCGTCCTGATGTTGGTGGACATGGCACATATGATAAAGTTGTTAAAAACTTTAAAAAACTAGTTGATTCCCGTGATGGCAATAATTACTATTTACGTGGTACATTCACTAATCGCAATATGGACTTTTCTAAAGATGTACTCAGCATGGCTGATGAAGGTTTTGATATTTTATCTGTAGAGCCAGTTGTATTAAAAGATTCTCCATATGGATTTATAAAAGAAGATTTACCAAAAATCTTTGCTGAATATGATAAATTAACAGAAATTTATTTAAAACGTAAAAAAGAAGGTAAAGGTTTCTTCTTCTTCCACTTTAATATCGATTTAGAACATGGTCCTTGTGTTGCTAAACGCTTGAGTGGTTGTGGAGCTGGTCATGAATATTATGCTGTAGCTGCAGATGGTAATATGTATCCTTGTCATCAGTTTGCAGGCAGAGAAAATTACATGCTTGGAAATGTATTTGAAGGCGTAAAAAATAAAGAGCTTCCAAAAGAATTTAGAAAAACTCATGTATTAAGCAAAGAAAAATGTCGTGATTGTTGGGCTAAATTCTTCTGTAGTGGTGGTTGTCATGCTAATGCTGACTTATTCCATGGCAATATCCATGAACCATATGAACTTGGTTGTGAATTACAGAAAAAACGTTGTGAATGTGCTATTGTAGTAAAAACTGCTGAAAAATTTGGTTTATAATTCATTTATAAAAATGTAATATATTTTAATTAATATACGGTTTACACTTTGAAAAAGAATTTTTCTCTATAGAAGATAAAAAATACATCTTGGAGAAAAATTCTTTTTTCTTTACAAGAAAATATATTTTTATAAAAATTTTGTAAAAATTTTGTTAGATAAATTATTTTTATTAATAGGATAATAAATTTATAACGGAAAAACTGCTGATTTAGATTGACAATTTGATATAATTTATTGTATTATAATCCTAGTGAAAAACTTAGACATATATTTGAACGATAATTTATGATTATACGTCTAGTGGTCTAATTAAGTTGTTATAAGCTAGAGTATGTATTTACATATTTTAGTTAAATATTATTCCAGTAAACTGGAAAAATTTTTTTTTACTTTTTAGGGGGTATTTTAAAAATGGCAGTTAAAGTTGCTATTAATGGTTTCGGCCGTATTGGTCGTCTCGCTTTCAGACAAATGTTCGATGCAGAAGGTTATGAAGTTGTTGCAATCAACGACTTAACAAGCCCAAAAATGCTTGCTCACCTTCTTAAATACGATTCTACTCAGGGTAGATATGAATATGCTGACAGCGTTGAAGCTGGTGAAAACTCCATTACTGTAAATGGTAAAGAAATCACTATCTATGCTAAACCAAATCCTGAAGAATTACCTTGGGGCGAACTTGATGTAGACGTAGTTTTAGAATGCACAGGTTTCTTTGCTTCCAAAGCTAAAGCAGAAGCTCATATCAAAGCTGGTGCTAAAAAAGTTGTTATCTCCGCTCCTGCTGGTAACGATCTTCCTACAATCGTTTTCAATGTAAACCATGAAACTTTAAAAGCTAGCGATACAGTTATTTCCGCTGCTTCTTGTACAACTAACTGCTTAGCTCCAATGGCTAACGCTCTTAATAAACTTGCTCCTATCCAGAGCGGTATCATGACTACAGTTCATGCTTACACTGGTGACCAGATGACTCTTGATGGCCCTCAGCGTAAAGGTGACTTACGTCGTTCCCGTGCTGCAGCTGTTAATATCGTTCCTAACTCCACTGGTGCTGCAAAAGCTATCGGTCTTGTTATTCCTGAATTAAACGGTAAATTAATCGGCTCCGCACAGCGCGTTCCTACCCCTACAGGATCTACTACTATTTTAGTAGCAGTTGTAAAAGGCCATGTAACTGTTGATGAAATCAATGCTGCTATGAAAGCTGCTGCAACTGAATCTTTCGGTTACACTGAAGAACAACTCGTATCCAGCGATGTTATCGGTATGAGATTTGGTTCCCTCTTCGATGCAACTCAGACTATGGTTGCTCCTATGGAAGATGGCAACACTCAAGTACAAGTTGTTTCCTGGTATGATAACGAAAACAGCTACACTAGCCAGATGGTTCGTACAATTAAATACTTCGCTGAACTTAAGTAATTTGATTTGTGCAGCCTTTTATGGACCGGTCTTAAAAAGGCCGGTCCTATTTTGAATTTACGGAGGGTTTTATTTAATGAATAAGAAATCTATTAGAGACATTGATGTAAACGGTAAAAAAGTCTTTATTCGTGTAGACTTTAACGTACCAATGGACGAAAATCAAAACATCACTAATGACAAACGTATTCGTGCTACATTACCTACTTTAAATTATCTTTTAGAAAACAATGCAGCAATTATTCTTGCTTGCCATGTTGGTCGTCCAAAAGGACAGAGAGTTCCTGAATTATCTGTTAAACCTATCGTTGCTAGACTTTCTGAACTCTTAGGTAAAGAAGTTAAATATGCTGAAGATTGTGTTGGCGAAGCTGCAAGTAAAGCTGCTGCTGATTTAAAACCAGGTGAAGTATTACTTCTTGAAAACCTCCGTTATCACAATGAAGAAACTAAAAATGATCCTGAATTTGCAAAACAACTTGCTTCTTTAGCAGATGTTGCTGTTGATGATGCATTTGGTGTATCTCACAGAGCACATGCTTCTAACGCTGGTATCGCTCAGTATGTAGAAGTTGTTGGCGGTTTCTTAATTGAAAAAGAAATTCAGTTCATTGGTAAAGCATTATCCAATCCAGAACGTCCTTTCGTTGCTATCATTGGTGGTGCAAAAGTTTCTGACAAAATCGGTGTTATTTCCAACTTATTAGAAAAAGCTGATGCAGTTGTAATCGGTGGCGGTATGGCAAATACATTCCTCGCTGCTCAAGGTAAAGGTATTGGTTCTTCTTTATTCGAAGAAGAAAAATTACCACTTGCTAAAGAATTACTTGCAAAAGCTGAAGAAAAAGGCGTAAAAGTATTCCTTCCTGCTGAAGTTGTTGTTGCAGATAAATTTGCAGCAGATGCAAATCATAAAACTGTATCCGTTGATGAAGTTCCAGCTGACTGGATGATTCTTGACAATAAATTCAGCAAAGAATGCCAAGAAGCTTTAGAAAATGCAAAAACAATCGTATGGAATGGACCTATGGGTGTATTCGAATTTGATGCATTCGCTCATGGTACTGAAGATATCGCTCATGCAGTTGCTGAATCCACTGGTATCAGCATTGTTGGTGGCGGTGACTCCATTGCTGCTCTTAAGAAAACTGGTCTTTCCGACAAAATTACTCACATTTCCACTGGTGGCGGTGCTACATTAGAATTCCTCGAAGGTAAACCAATGCCAGGTATTGCAGCTATTGCTGACAAATAATAAAAATAAATTATAAAGAGGTTGATTTGATAATGCGTAAACCTATTATTGCTGGTAACTGGAAAATGAACAATACAGTAGCTGCTGGTACTGCTCTTGTAAAAGAATTAGCTCCACTTGTAAAAGATAACAATGCTGTAGATATCGTTGTATGCCCAACATTTACTGCTCTTGCTGCTGTTTGTGAAGCTGTAAAAGGTACTAACATTCATGTTGGTGCTCAGAACGTTCATTGGGAAAAAAGCGGTGCTTTCACTGGCGAAATTTCCGCTGAAATGCTCACAGAACTTGGCGTTGAATATGTTGTAATCGGTCACTCCGAACGTCGTGAAATGTTTGGTGAAACTGATGAATATGTAAATAAACGTGCAAAAGCTGCATTAGCTGCTGGTATTACTCCTATCATTTGCTGTGGTGAAACTTTAGAAACTCGTGAAGCTGGTACAACTAATGATTTCGTTAGTGGTCAGATCAAAGCTGCACTTGAAGGTTTAACTGCTCAGCAAGTTGCTAGCCTTGTTATTGCTTATGAACCAATCTGGGCTATCGGTACTGGTAAAACTGCTACATTTGAACAAGCTGAAGAAGTTTGCGCTTGCATTCGTGAAACTGTTAAAGCTATGTTTGATGAAGCTACTAGCGATGCTGTTCGTATTCAATATGGCGGAAGTGTAAAACCTGCTACTATTGATGGTTTAATGCAAAAACCAAACGTTGATGGTGCTTTAGTTGGTGGCGCTTCTTTAAAAGCTGCTGATTTCAGTGCTATTGTTAACTTTAAATAATTTTTATTATTGATGAACCGTGTGGCACATGGGGATTGCCTGTAATGCAGGAAGCACACATCATAGTAAATTATAAAATGATTTTAACTGGTGTGTGCTATGCTATTTTAAAATTAATAGATTGAGGTAGTGTAATAATGTCAAAACTTAACGCTCCTGTTGCTTTAATTATTATGGATGGTTGGGGAGTTGGCGATGCTCAAAGCACAACTAATGCTGTTAATGTAGGTAAAACACCTGTTATTGATGGTTTAACAGCAAAATATCCTCATGCTCAACTTGCTTGCTCTGGTGAAGCAGTAGGTCTTCCTGATGGACAAATGGGAAATTCCGAAGTTGGTCATACAAATATTGGTGCTGGTCGTATCGTTTATCAAGAATTAACACGTATTACAAAAGCTATACGTGAAGGCGCATTCTTCAAAAATCCTGTATTTTTGGATGTTATTAATGCTGTTAAGAAAAACAATGGTGCGCTTCATTTAATGGGATTATTATCCGATGGCGGAGTTCATAGCCATAATAGTCATCTTTATGCACTCTTACAGCTTGCAAAACAAGAAGGCGTTGAAAACGTTTTCGTTCATGCTTTCCTTGATGGACGTGATGTACCACCATCTAGTGCTGCTGATTATTTAGCTGAGCTTGAAGCTAAATTAAAAGAAATTGGCGTTGGTAAAATAGCTACAATTTCTGGTCGTTATTATGCTATGGACCGTGATAAACGTTGGGATCGTGTTCAGAAAGCTTATAATGCTATCGCTTTAGGCGAAGGTGTAAAACAAGCTTCTAGCGAACTTGCAATTAAAAATTCTTATGAAGAAGATACTACTGATGAATTTGTTGTTCCTGTTGTTGTTGGCAACTATGCAGGTATGACAAGCAATGATGGAGCTATTTTCTTTAACTTCCGTCCTGATAGAGCACGTGAACTTACTCATGCTTTTGTGGATACTACTTTTGATGGCTTTGCTCGCAATGAAGATTTGAAAATTCCATTTGCAACAATGACTCAATATGAAAAAGGTATGAACGTAGAAATTGCTTATAAACCTGAGTTTTTAACAAATACTTTAGGTGAATATGTAAGCAAACTCGGTTATACTCAACTTCGTATTGCAGAAACTGAAAAATATGCACATGTAACTTTCTTCTTTAACGGCGGTATTGAACAGCCTTATGAAGGTGAAGATCGTATATTAGTACCTTCTCCAAAAGTTGCTACTTATGATTTACAACCTGAAATGAGTGCTATTGAAGTTACTGATAAAGTTGTAGAAGCTATTTTATCTAAAAAATATGATTTCATCATTTTAAACTATGCTAATGGTGATATGGTTGGTCATACAGGTGTTATGGAAGCAGCTGTAAAAGCTGTAGAAACTGTAGATACTTGTGTTGGTCGCTTTGTAGATGCAATAAAACAAGTTGGCGGTACTGTATGTATTACAGCTGACCATGGTAATGCTGAAAAAATGTTAGATGAAGAAACTAAAGAAGCATTTACAGCACATACTACAAATCCTGTACCATTTATCGTAGTTTCTGATAAAGTAAAAGAAGTTAAAGATGGTGCTTTATGTGATATTGCTCCAACTTTATTGAAATTAGCAGGTCTTGAAGTTCCAGCAGAAATGACTGGAAAAGCTTTAATCGATTAATATTATCTTATTGATAGATTAAGTTTTAATATAAGATTATATTATTGAAATAAGAAAAACTATTGTTATTTTAAGTTTTAGTTTCATAAACTTGAATAATGATATCATATAATGATATAATGTATATCGTGTATAAAATGTATATATTAAGGAGAGGAAACAAAGATGATCTATTCACAAGAAGTGTCTAATATGACATGTGTGGCAAAAGGCATTGAAAAACATGGCCCAGCTCCAATTCCTGAAGAAGGCAAATGGGTACAGGCTAAAGAAATTAAAGATATCAGCGGTTTAACTCATGGTGTTGGCTGGTGTGCTCCTCAACAGGGTGCATGTAAACTAACTCTTAATGTTAAAGAAGGCGTTATCCAAGAAGCTTTAGTAGAAACTATTGGTTGCTCTGGTATGACTCATTCCGCAGCTATGGCTTCTGAAATTCTTCCTGGTAAAACTATTCTTGAAGCATTAAACACAGACCTCGTTTGTGATGCTATTAATACTGCTATGAGAGAATTATTCCTCCAGATTGTATACGGTAGAACTCAGACTGCATTCTCCGAAGGTGGTCTTCCTATCGGTGCTGGCCTCGAAGACCTTGGTAAAGGTTTAAGAAGCCAAGTTGGTACTATGTATGGTACACTTGAAAAAGGTCCTCGTTATCTTGAACTTGCTGAAGGTTATGTAACAAGAATTGCTCTTGATGCAGAAGATCGTATCATTGGTTATGAATTCGTTCACCTCGGCAAAATGATGGAAATGATCACTAAAAAAGGTATTCCTGCACAGGAAGCTTTAGAAAAAGCAAAAGGTACTTATGGACGTTTTGCTGATGCTGCAAGATACGTAGATCCTCGTAAAGAATAATACAAGAAAATAGGAAGGAATGAAAATAAATGGCATTGTTTGAAAGTTACGAACGTCGTATTGACAAAATTAACAAAGCTTTAGACAGCTATGGCATCTCTTCTTTAGAAGAAGCTAAAAAAATCTGTGATGATAAAGGCATAGATGTAGCTAAAATCGTTAAAGATACACAGCCAATCTGCTTTGAAAATGCTTGCTGGGCTTACACAGTAGGTGCAGCTATGGCTATTAAAAAAGGTACTACAAAAGCTGTAGAAGCTGCTAAAATTATTGGTGAAGGTTTACAGGCTTTCTGTATTCCAGGTTCTGTTGCTGAAAACAGAAAAGTTGGTTTAGGTCATGGTAATCTTGCATCCATGCTTTTAAGTGAAGATGCAAAATGCTTTGCTTTCCTTGCTGGTCATGAATCTTTTGCTGCTGCAGAAGGTGCTATTAAAATTGCTGAAAAAGCAAACAAAGTAAGAAAAGAACCATTAAAAGTTATTTTAAATGGTCTTGGTAAAGATGCTGCTCAGATCATCTCTCGTATCAACGGCTTCACTTATGTTCAGACTCAGTTTGATTATGCTACAGGTGAAGTTAGTGTAGTTAATGAAACTGCATATTCTAACGGCCCTCGTGCTGCTATCAAATGCTATGGTGCAGATAGCGTTCAAGAAGGCGTTGCAATTATGCACAAAGAAGATGTTGACATCTCTATCACTGGTAACTCTACTAATCCTACCCGTTTCCAACATCCAGTAGCTGGTTGCTACAAAAAAGAATGTATCGAAAAGGGTAAAAAATATTTCTCCGTTGCTTCCGGTGGCGGTACTGGTAGAACATTGCATCCAGATAATATGGCAGCAGGTCCTGCTTCCTATGGTATGACTGATACTATGGGTCGTATGCACTCTGATGCTCAGTTTGCAGGTTCTTCTTCTGTTCCTGCTCACGTAGAAATGATGGGTCTTATCGGTATGGGTAACAACCCTATGGTAGGCGCTAGCGTAGCAGTAGCAGTAGCTATTGAAGAAGCAATGAGCAAATAAAATTTATTTATTATTATTATTTAGGTGGGGATTTTAAAAATGTTAAAGAAAACAAAAATCGTTTGCACAATGGGTCCTAACTATGACAATGGTACTGAACTTTTAGAAAACGTTATTGAAAACGGCATGAACGTTGCTCGTTTCAACTTCTCTCATGGTGACTATGCAGAACATGAAGAACGTATTAATAAAGTTAAAGAAGTTTCCAAAAAAATGGGTAAAACTGTATCTTTAATGCTTGATACAAAAGGACCTGAAATGCGTCTTGGCGATTTTGCTGAAGGTAAAGTATACCTTAAAAAAGGTAATAAATTCACTTTAACTAATGATGACATTCCAGGTGACGAAACTCATGTTTCCATCAATCACAAAAAACTTTACACAGAAGTTAAACCAGGTAATACTTTATTACTTTCTGATGGTCTTGTAGGTCTTCATGTTGACGAAATCGTAGGTAAAGACATCGTTTGCACAATTTTAAATGATGGTCCTATGAGCACTCGTAAACGTGCTGCAGCTCCTGGTGTATCCCTCGGTCTTCCTGCTATTTCTGAACAAGATAGAAACGATATCATTTTCGGTATTGAACATGATATGGATTTCGTAGCAGCTTCCTTCATCCAACGTGCTGAAGACGTTGAAGCTATCCGTGCTCTTATTAAAGAACATGGCGGACACATGGAAATCATTTCCAAAATCGAATGTGTTGAAGCTGTTAAAAATATTGATGCTATCATCGCTGCTTCCGACGCTATCATGGTTGCTCGTGGTGACCTTGGTGTTGAAATGCCAGCTGAAGAAGTTCCACTTATTCAGAAAGATATCATCAAAAAATGTAACAAACTTGGCAAACCAGTTATCGTAGCTACTCAGATGCTTGAAACTATGACTTCTAACCCACGTCCAACTCGTGCAGAAGCTTCTGACGTTGCTAACGCTATCTTTGATGGTGCAGACGCTATCATGCTTTCTGGTGAATCCGCTAATGGTGATTATCCATTAGAAGCTGTTTCTACAATGAACGTTATTGCTAAACGTGTAGAACAAGCTCTTGAATACAAAGAAATCTTCGTATCCAAAGGTTTCACTCATCACAATGTTACTACAACTGACGTTATCGCTCATGCTACAGTACAGATGGCTTATGAACTTAGCGCACAAGCTATCATCACTCCAACTGAAAGCGGTTACACTTCTAAAGTTGTATCCAAATATCGTCCAAAAGCTACAATCATCGCTTATACTCCAAATGATCGTGTAGCTCGTCACTTAAATCTTCGTTGGGGCGTTGTTCCACTAGAAGGTAAAGCTTGGGACGATGTTGATGAAATGATCGCAACAGCTACTGCTGCATCTGTTCGTCAGGGCATTGTAAAACAGGGTGATAAAACAATCATCACTTCTGGTATGAAATTCGGTGAAGGTAACACAAGCACAATCCGTGTTCATACTATCTAATCGGATTTAGTAGATTTTAAACACATGTGTTAATGATTAAAATAACCTTAGGGCAAAAATGCTCTAAGGTTATTTTTTTATTAATTATTAAGTTGATTTTTATTTATAATAAATATTGATAATCCATATCAATTATGATAATATATAAATGAATTAAGAATAAAAATCATTTGCTTAAAATATTATCAAAGGAGATATTTAAATGATATTTAATAAATTAAAAATCGAAAAAGTAATTGGTAGAGAAATTATTGACTCTAGAGGAAATCCAACTGTAGAAGCTGAAGTAATTTTAGCAGATGGAACAGTTGGCAGAGGTTGTGCTCCTAGTGGTGCATCTACAGGCGTATTTGAGGCTTTAGAACTTCGTGATGGAGATAAAACACGTTATAATGGAAAAGGTGTTTTAAATGCTGTAGAAAATATTAATACTATCATTAATAATGCTTTAGTAGGAAAAGATGCTTCTGATATTTATGCTGTGGATAATGCTATGATAGAAGCTGATGGAACAAAAGATAAATCAAATTTAGGTGCAAATGCTATTTTAGCGGTATCAATAGCTAGTGCACAAGCTGCTAGTAAATCTTTAGGTATTCCACTTTATCGTTATTTTGGTGGCATTAATGGTAATAGATTACCTGTGCCAATGATGAATATCTTAAATGGTGGCGCACATGCAACTAATACAGTAGATATTCAAGAGTTCATGGTTATGCCAGCAGGTGCTCCAAGCTTTAGAGAAGCACTTCGTTGGTGTAGTGAAGTTTTTCATGCTTTACAAAAATTATTGAAGGATAGAAACTTAGCAACATCTGTTGGTGATGAAGGTGGATTTGCTCCAAATCTTTCTAGTGATGAGGAGACTATTGAAGTAATTTTAGAAGCAGTAAAAATAGCAGGATATGAACCTGGTAAAGATTTTATGATTGCTATTGATGCAGCTGCTAGTGAATGGAAAGGTAGTAAAATAGGAGAATATATCTTGCCTAAATCTGGTAAAAAATTTACTACTGATGAATTAATTGCTCATTGGAAAATGTTAGTGGAAAAATATCCAATTGTTTCTTTAGAAGATGGTCTTGATGAAGAAGATTGGGAAGGTTGGAAAAAATTAACAGATGCTATTGGCGATAAAGTTCAGCTTGTAGGTGATGATTTATTTGTAACTAATACAGAAAGATTATCTCGTGGTATAAAAGAAGGAGCAGGAAATTCTATTTTGATTAAGTTAAATCAAATTGGCTCTATTTCTGAAACTTTAGAAGCTATTAAAATGGCTCATAAAGCTGGTTATACTGCTGTTACTTCTCATCGTTCTGGAGAAACAGAAGATACTACTATAGCTGATTTAGCAGTGGCTTTAAATACTTGTCAGATTAAAACTGGAGCACCTAGCAGAAGTGAACGCGTAGCAAAATACAATCAATTATTGAGAATTGAAGAGGATTTAAAACAATCTGCTGTATATCCTGGATTTGATGCATTTAATCAAAAACATTAATATTGATAAAATAAAAAAGAAGTGGTACATATAAATACCACTTCTTTTTGTATTTAAATAATCTATCAAATAAGGTCATAAACAATACGAGTATTTCCTATTTGAATAATATCTCCAGGGCATAAACAGAAATTAGTTATAGGTCTATCATTAACAAATGTACCATTTAAACTATTAGCATCACGAAGAATGTGTCTACCATGTTCAAAGGTAATATAGGCATGAAGTCTAGATACATTTACATCTGTTAAAAGAAATTCATTTTTATCACGTCTGCCAAGATGAATTTGATTACAACCAAAAGCTAAATAAGAGTCTTTATCTGGTCCTTCAATAATAGTTAAAGAAGCAAAATTTAAAGCTTGTTGTTTATGTGAAGGATTAGTTATTTCTTTTATATCAAGATTAGGAACAATAATCGTACCTTGTTCTAAATCATTTACATTATCATTGTCTGTATCAGAAGTTTTATCGCTATTAAATTTAGCTGTTATTTCACAAACGCCTAATTTAAATTTAGGAGATTTTAGAATATGGATAGTTGGTAGTGTTTCCATAAAATAGTCTTTTTGAATGACAGATTTATAAAGAAATAATTTTAAATGATTTTGTGTTTTTATATTATTTAATTGGTTAAAATCTTCATCACTCATAGTAATTGTAAATTTATCAGGAACAAAAATAGCACGATTTACGCGTTTTTTCTGACGGATTAAAATACGGTCAATGATTTTTTCTATTTCTGCCATCTGTAGATTACTTGAGAATTTACGATTAAAAAAACCTTCAATATTTTTTTCAAGAAAATTTTCCATACGTGAAAAAAACATAAAAATTCAACTCCTAGAGTTTTTATTTTGCTAAATGTTTATTACGCAATTGACCACATGCTGCTTGAATATCTGTACCCATTTCTTGACGAATGGTAGCTGTGAGATGATGGTCATTTAAATACTTAGCGAAAGCTTTTATTCTAGCTAAAGAAGGACGATTGTAATTACGTTCTTTGACTGGATTGATAGGGATTAAGTTCACATTAGCTAATTGATTTTTTAAGAGTTTACATAATTCTACTGCTTCAGTCATGTTATCATTGTATTTATCAATTAAAATATATTCATAAGTTATGCGTCTTTTAGTAGTATTAGCATAATTTACAGCAGCTTTAATGACTTCTTCGATAGGATAGCGTTTATTAATAGGCATTAGCTCTGTCCGTAATACATTATTTGGTGCATGTAAGGAAATAGATAAGGTAATAGGTAGATTTTCCTGAGCTAATTTATTTATTCCAGGCACGATACCAGATGTGGAAATTGTGATATTACGATAACCTAAATTTAAGCAATAAGGCTCATGCACTAAACGAATGAAGTTTAATACATTATCATAGTTGAGCATAGGTTCACCAGAACCCATGATTACTATATTATTGATTTGCTCGCCTGTTTGATTTAATAATTCTTGAATAAACATTGCTTGAGCTAAAATTTCGCCTGTGGATAAGTTTCTAGCCATGCCGTGAAGCGTAGAAGCACAGAAGCTACAACCCATATTGCAACCTGCTTGAGAGGAAACACAGATACTATTGCCATAAGGTTGACGCATTAAAACTGTTTCTACACCGATACCATCGCCAAATTCTAATAAAAATTTAGTTGTTTTGCCATCACTAGAATCTAATCTATCACAAGATTTAGCACGTTCAATAGTAAATTCTTGTGCTAATTTTTCACGTAAATCTTTGGAAAGATTGGTCATTTCATCAAAAGATGTAGCATGTTTTTGATAGAGCCACTCAATAATTTGTTTTGCTCTAAATTTTGGTAGGTTTAAATCTGTGATTAGTGAAGTAAGTTCAGTTAAATTTAAGCCAAAAATATTGGTCATTATAAATTCCCTTCTAAAATAAATATAAATAATAATTTAAGATTTTTATACTTTTTTGTACATACGAGCGATAAAGAAGCCATCTGTATTATCTTTATATGGCATTAATTGTAATGTTTTTTCTTTACTTTTTGTTTTAAATGGTAAATATTTGCGGATATCTTCTAAAACGAATTCTGGATGTTTAGCTAAAAATTGATTGATGATTTCTATATTTTCTTGTGGCATGATTGTACAAGTACTATAGACTAAAACGCCTTGAGGTTTTACAGCAAGAGCAGCTGACTCTAAAATAGCTAATTGAAGAGGTGGTAATTCTTCAAAGATTTCCTCTGTTTTGTTCCAGCGAGAGTCAGGTTTACGGCGAAGTACGCCCATTCCAGAACATGGTGCATCAACTAATACTTTATCTGCTTGGTTTTTATAGTGGTTGCCGATTTCACGAGCATCTAATAATTTAGGCTCAATGATGTTGATACCCAATCTATTAGCATTATCTTGAATTAGTTTTAATTTATGTTCATAGATATCACAAGCTATGATTTTTCCTTTATTTTGCATCAAAGTAGCCATATGTGTAGTTTTACCACCAGGGGCACTACATGTATCAATGATGAATTCATTAGGTTTAGGATCAACTACATGAGCTACAAGCATAGAGCTTTCATCTTGTACTTGGGCAAAACCATTTTGTAATGGTGCTAGTTGATTTAAAGAAGTGTGTGTTTTACAAATAATTCCTTCTGGTGCTAATTTGGAAGGAATAACTTCACAACCTGCATTTATAAGCTCTGTGATTAATTCTTGTCGTGTTGTTTTTAAAGTATTGGTACGCAATACAAGTGGAGCATTAGTATTATTGAATTGACAAAGCTTGATAGCAGCTTCACTACCAAAAGTATGAATGAATTTTTTTACTAGCCAAAGAGGGTGTTGTTCTCTGATAGCTAATTCACTAGCTTTATTGCCTGTAGGCATAGCGTATTTTTCTGGTTGGCGGATTAAGTTACGCAAAACGCCATTTACAAATTTTGCAGAACCTTGATTAGAATATTTTTTAGCAAGATTTACAGCTTCATTGCAAGCTGCTGATTCAGGAATTTTGTCCATGAATACAATTTGATAAATACCTAATCGCAATATATTAATAATTGTTGGTTCAATTTTATTTAAAGGTCTATTTACAAATTTTTTTAAAATCCAAAGTAGAGTATCGCCTGCTTTTACTGTACCATAAACCAATTCAGTGATGAAACGGCGGTCTTGGTCGGATAATTGATTTTTTTGCAAATGGCGTGATAGGGATATATTAGCATAAGCTTGTTGAGTATATACTTCATTTAAAATATTTAAAGCAACTTCACGAGCGTTCATAAAATCTCCTTTGCATTTAGTAAACTAAAAAAGACGCTAAGAAAAGCGCCCCTTGAGAATACGTATTTATATTAATATATAATCTTGGTTACAAATTTATTATATAATATAGGTAGAAGCTATGCAAGTTATGTGAGAAATAAAGTAAAAATAAGATGATATCTAATTTAATTTATGAGAAAAGATTAACTTTCCTATATGTTTCTGTTAATTTTCATCTATTTTGTTATACTTTATCATAGTAAGTGTAACAAAGGGAGATGATTATTATTTTTTGTCCTAATTGTGGTAATCAGATAAATGATAATGAAAAATTTTGTTCTAAATGTGGAAATCAAATTAAGCGAGATAGCCAAGATAATAATGAGCAAATGAAGCAAAGTGAAAAAACAACAAGCGATAATGTCAGTCAAAATGTAGATACTGAAAAGAATTATACAAAATATAAGTATATAGGTATTTTTATCGCTGTAATTTTATTACTAGGGTTGGTTTCTTTTGGTGCGTATAGTTATTTTGCTCATAAAGATACAAAACAAGTTGAGCAAAATGTAACGGTAGAGCAAAATAAAGAAAATACTGCAAGTGAAGATAAAAATAATGCAGTTAAAGAAGATGTTAAACAACCAGTAGAGGATATTGTTAATTTAGAATATACTCAAAATGATAAATTTATATTAGGCGATAAGGAAGTAGCATATTTCCCTAATAGTAAGATATCTTTTAAAAATGTAGGTAATAATTGCTCAGTTATGCTAGATGATAAAAATCAAGTTTTAATGAATTTTTATACAGATGTATTAGTACCAGATTTAAGTATAAAAGAGATAAAATTGGCAAATTCCGATAAACTTTTCTATGAAGTAAAATGTACAGCAGGAGCTCATGCAAAATTAGAAGGTTATTGGCTAGTAGGCAAAAAAGATGACAAGTGGACTGTATTTATTTCTATGGATAATCTAAAGAGTTTTGGTATAAATCCAGATAAATATTATAATATGAATAATAAAATTGTAAATGGAAAACTGATCATCAATTGTTTTCATTTAGAAATTCCTGAAGGAAAATCTATGGCGGAAGGTAAAAAAGTTGATGATTGCTATGTAAAAGTAGATTGGGATAATAATAAACAGACTTTTAGAATGTATTGATAAAAGTAAATAGTAAAAGCAATATAAAAGACGTATACAAATAAATGTATACGTCTTATTTTTATATTTTAATCATCATAAATGCCTTTTAATAAAGTTTCTTTACGTAAAGATAAGCATTCACAATTTCTATCTTGCTGGGCTAAAGAACGGATTGTATCTAAAAGAATTTTGCTGATCATAGGTGCATCATCATAGAAGATATCTTCTAATACTTGATGAGACCATGGTTTGATACCTTCGCCATAATTTACTACATAATAAAGACCAGCATAACAAGCTCCGATTTCACGAGCGAGATATACTTCAGGGCAGATGGATTGACCTACAATATCTGCATGACCATTTAACATAGCAATTTCTGCAGGGCTTTCAAAATGGCGACCGTCTGTATTAGCATAAGTGCCACGTGTAAAAATTCTACCGCTGAAATGTTTGCGTGTATTTTTGATCAATTCTTCACGCATTTGAGGGCAAAGTGCCTCACGCATAACAAGTAAATATTTACCTTCAAGTCCAACATCTTTGCGAACAGACATATCAAGATAATCATCAGGAATAAGAAAATCTCTAGTATCTAATAATTTATTAATAGTACCTACGCCACCTTCAGAGAAAATGCGTTTTACACCAGCTTCGCGGAAAGTCCAGAATAATTGGCGGGAAGCGTCAGCACGATTGACTCCACTTCTCCAACCATGCATTTTACAAGTTAAAACGCGTGTACCGGCTACTTCAAATAAGCGAAGTTCAGTAGTTTTGCCATAAGGTGTATCAAAAACCATGCGGTCTTGAATGATTTTTACATCATCACATTTAGCACCTAATGGAAAATTGCTGGATAATGTGCCAGAACCACCGATAATGGCAAAATCGGCTTGAGGAATGTTTTGTGTATTCATAAAAAATCTCCTTAATTGAATTTTATTAAAATCGACGAATGATATTATATTCTGTATCACGTTGAGCTGCTTTAAAATCAGCTTTTTCGATTGTATTTACCATTTTGTCGATAGACATTTGATAAGCAGTACCAGCTGCACGAACAACATTTTCTTCAAGCATGATACTACCTAAATCATCAGCACCAAAAGCTAATGTTATTTGTCCAATTTGTTGACCTTGTGTAACCCAAGAACCTTGAATATGAGAGATATTATCAAAATAAAGTCTAGATACGGCTAGAGTTTTTAGATATTCCCATGAGGATAATTTATTGCCACCTAATTGAGTATTTCCTGGTTGGAAAGTCCACATGATGAAAGCTCTAAAACCACCTGTTTTATCTTGAAGGTCGCGGACACGTCGCATATGTTCAATGCGTTCTTCAATAGTTTCACCGAGTCCTAAAACCATAGTAGCTGTACTTTCCATGCCGATAGAGTGGGCAGTTTCCATTACTTTTAGCCAATCATCTGTCATAATTTTTTTAGGGCTTACAATTTTACGTACACGGTCAACTAAGATTTCAGCTCCCCCACCTGGAAGTGAAGCAAGACCAGCAGAACGTAAATCTTCTAGAGTTTCTTTGATAGATTTGTTAGCTATCTTGGAAAAATGAAGTATTTCCGCTGGAGAAAAAGAATGGATTACAATATCAGGAAAGTCTGTTTTAATGGTATTAATCATATTTAAGTAATATTCAAAAGGTAAAGAAGGGTGTAGTCCTCCTTGTAACATGATTTGAGTACCACCAGCTTCTTGAGTTTCCTTTACTTTTTGTAAAATAGTTTCTATGGGCAATAAATAAGCGTCTTTGTGATTTTCACGACGGAAAAAAGCACAGAAACGACATTCATTAAGGCAAACATTAGTGTAGTTAATATTGCGGTCTACAATGAAGGTAACAGTGTTGCCAGGATGTTTTTCTTGGCGGATTTTATTTGCTTGTTGACCTAACTCTAAAATATCACCATGTTTTAAAAGATCAATAGCTTCTTTATCAGAAAGTCTGTTCATTAATCATACCTCTAATTTATTTTATTTTTCGATATAAAGAATCACGTTGAACAGGTGTATAGCCTGTTTCGGTGATGATTTTTTGCAATTGTGCAGTAGTCATTTTCTGACCTGTTTTAGCGCCAGCAGCATGAATGATTTGTTCTTCTTCAACTGTACCATCTAAATCATCAGCACCAAAGGCAAGGGCTAATTGAGCGATAGGCAAGGTGAGCATCATCCAAAAGGCTTTGATATGAGGAATGTTATCCAATACGAGTCGAGAAATAGCGATAAAACGCAAGCTTTCATAAGATGTAATAGGTTTTATATTGTCTAATTGAGTATTTTGCGGATGAAATGGGAAAGAAATAAAAGCTTGGAAGCCATGTGTTTCATCTTGAATTTCTCTGAGTGTAAATAAATGCTGTAATCTTTGTTCTATAGTTTCAATATGACCATAGAGTTCAGAAGCATTAGTTTTCATACCGAGTTTATGAGCTGTTTTTATAGTTTCAATCCATTCTTGTGTATTGGCTTTATTTGGACAGATTTTAGCACGGATTTCATCATCTAAAATTTCTGCTCCACCACCTGGAAGAGAATCAAGACCTGCTTGTTGTAAAATAGTTAAGACTTCGTAAATACTTTTTTGAGAAATCTTGGCAAAATGAACTATTTCTACAGGTGTGAAAGCTTGAATATGCACGTTAGGCAAAAGTTTTTTTATGGATTTAATGATTTCTATATAGTAATTAAAATCATTAGTAGGATGGAGAGAGCTTACAATGTGTATTTCTGTTAGTCCTTTGACATGAGCGATAGTGTCTTTGATTTTAGCTTCAACATCTTCTTTAGTTAAGACAAAACCTCGTTTATCGCCATCTTCGCAAGAGAAAGCACATAGAGGGCAATTAGCAGTGCAGATATTGGATAAATTTATATGGCGGTTGATATTATAATAGACTTCTTTTTGGCTATGACGTTCTTTGGCTTTTCTTGCCCATGTAGCTAAATCTAAAATATCCGCGTGTTTGTATAGATATAGTGTTTCATCAAAAGATAAACGCTCTCCATTTTGAGCTTTTGTTATAGCTTGTTGATTGATATTCATAAATAAAAATCCTTTACAAAATAATTAGCTTAATATGTTCTGATTATATTGAAATTGCAATCACATTCAGCAGGTATTCTGCCTGTTTGTTTGATTAAGTTGATTAAATTATCACGAGTGAGTGCTTTTGGTGAATTTGCTCCAGCATCGTGCATAATTTTTTCTTCGCTGATAGTGCCGTCCACATCATTTGCACCAAAGCCTAAAGCTAATTGAGCGATAGGTAAAGTGAGCATTATCCAATATGCTTTAATATTATGAATGTTATCAAGCATTAATCTACAGATAGCCATAGTTTTTAAATCGTCCCAAACATTAGTGCGATGAACAGTTTTACCTAATTTTGTATTAGTAGGGTGGAATGGGAAGCAAATAAATGTTTGAATGCCACCTGTTTCATCTTGAAGATTGCGAAGTGTGATTAAATGGTCGACACGTTCTTCAATAGTTTCAATATGACCATAGAGCATGGAAGCGTTTGTCTTGATACCGAGCTGATGAGCAGTGCGAGAAACTTCTAACCATTCTTGAGCTGTAGCTTTATTAGGGCAGAGTTTTTGACGAATTCGGTCATTTAAAATTTCAGCTCCACCACCTGGCATAGCTTCAATGCCTGCATCTTTTAATTCTTGTAATACTTCACGAATGGATTTTCCAGAAATCTTAGCAAAATGAGTGATTTCCACGCCAGTAAAACCTTTTAAATGAAGTTGAGGAAATTCTTTTTTGAGCATTTTAATGATATCTACATAATAAGAAAAAGGCCAATCAGGATGTAATCCACTTACAATATGAAGATTTTTCATATTTGGATCTTTGCAAGCATTGGCTACTTTATTATAAATTTGTTCCATAGTCATAGCATATGCTTTTTTATCTGTAGCTTCACAACCGAAAGCACAAAAATCACAAAGAGCTGTGCAAATATTAGTTAAATTTAAATGACAATTTACATTGTAATAAACGTAATCTCCGCTGATACGTTTACGTACTAAATCTGCAAGATAACCTATGCGAGCAAGGTCATTGGAAGCAAAAAGAGCCAACCCATCTTCTTTTGTTAGACGCTCATTATTTAAAATCTTTTGTTCTATTTTATCTAATGTATTAATCACGAGAACACCTCTTAAGTTAAAAAATTCACTTATTAGATTTTACTCTTTTTTTATATATGTATCAACTATAATTATTGAATAGGAAAATAAGTTTTATAAATATTATTAGTGAATAAAATTTTGTGCTATAATAAAAAATACTTATTAATTTTGATGAGGAAGGATTTTTATGGATAATTTGATTTTTAGCTTGAATGCGACTATACCAGTCTTTTTGATGATGGTATTGGGTATGATTTTTCGTAAAATAGGATTATTTGATGAAGCTTTTATTACAAAAATGAATAAATTTGTATTTGTGGTGGCTTTGCCTGCATTATTATTTGAAGATATTGGCTCAGCTAATTTTTATGAAGCTTGGGATACTACATATGTTTTATACTGTTTTGGGGCAACTTTGCTTAGTATATTGATTTCTTTTTTTATTTCTATACCTTTTAGAAAAAATGTTTCTCAAGGTGAATTTGTGCAGGCTGCATATCGCAGTAGTGCTGCTATAATCGGTATGGCTTTTGTACAAAATATTTATGGTGATTATGGTATGGCGTCTTTGATGATAATAGGTACGGTGCCTTTGTATAATGTGATGGCGGTTGTCGTATTGGCCTTATTGAAACCTGGTCAAAGTAGTTTAACTTTTGCCTTAATGAAAAAAACTATTAAAGGTATTATTACTAATCCGATTATATTAGGTATAGTAGTGGGTGTTATTTGGTCACTTTTGAAAATTCCAACTCCAGTGATTGTACATAAGACTGTATCTTTGCTTGCTGTTTTGGCTACACCTATGGGGCTTATGGCTATGGGAGCAGCATTTAAATTTCAAGGATTTAGTCAAAATATAAAGCCTATTATTGTTTGTAGTGCTATGAAATTGGTTGTATTTGTAGTGTTATTTATGCCATTTGCTATTTATTTAGGCTTTACAGAAAGTAAATTGGTCGCAGCATTGATTATGTTGGGTTCAGCTACAACTGTAAGCTGCTATATCATGGCGCGGAATATGGGACACGACGGTAATTTGACTGCTGGAGCAGTAATGTTAACAACCATCGGAAGTGCGTTTTCATTGACTTTTTGGCTCTATGTGTTAAAGTGTATGAACTTAGTATGAAATAGCTCAAAAAGGGCATTTGTTACCATTTTGTTACCATTTTTAATTTGCCATATATTCTTCAAAAATTCGTGCTGTATCTATTTTGGATTTTTCTGTGACATGTAAATATACTCTACGTGTCATTTCGTCGCTAGAATGACCTAAACGAGCTTGTATATCTGTTAGGCTTACTTTTCTAGTTTCTGCTAACAGAGATACATGTGTGTGTCTTAGCATATGTGCATGTATATGCTTCGGAAATAGATGCTTTTTATTAATATATTTAAAGGCGGTTGATACTGCAATAGGCAGTACCGCCTTTTCTTTATTTGTATGAGCGACAATTGTTGTGAATACATAATTTTCTGCATCGACTTTATTATTTTTTCCATTTTGTAATCTGTTTATTAGTTGCTTTTTACGCCATTTTTTTAATACTGTTATTAAGAAATTATCAATATAAATTTTTCTGATACTAGATTGAGTTTTTGGTGTATCTTGTTTTACATAGTTATTATAATTTTTAGCATACATTGTAGAATGAATAAAAATGCTTTTGTTTTTAAAATCAATGTCTTCCCATGTTAAAGCACAAGCTTCTCCTAAACGCATGCCAGTATAAGCAAGTAATACACAAATAGGATAGAAATATCCTGATGATTTATAGATTTTATTTTCAAGAAATATTAAAAAATTTTTTAGTTCATCTTTTGTTAAATAAAGGCTGTTGATGTCTAGTTTTTTCATGTTTTTTCGTGGAAATTCTACGTTGATAGTAGGATTTGAGTTAATTAGTTTATATTTTACAGCATAGTTAAATATATTTTTTATTATTACGTGTCGTGTTTTTAATGTTGTTAGTTTTACATTAGCACCATAATGATTTATAAATTGTTGATACATATATGGTGTTATACTTTTCATTTTTAAATTGGCAAAATATCTGTTAGCTATTTTTATAGTTTCAAGATTATTACTTTGTGATGATTTTTTTAAATTACTTTTTCTATCTGCTAACCATATAGCAGCATATTCACTAAAAGTAATGTTACTTTCAATTATATTTTCTCCAAGCAATAATTTATTAAGTATTGGTTGAGCGGCAGCTCTTGCTTCTTTAGCTGTTTTAAATCCACTTTTAGTGAGTTGTTTTCTCTTACCAGTTTTTGGATCAATGCCTGCTTCAATACGATAAGTATAACTAAATCCTTTTTTTGAATTACGTTTATATATAAGAATTTTTCCTTGTGTTGTCATGATATTCACCTCTAAGGTAAATATGGCAAAATAGAAGTATAACAACAATGAACAGATTGTGCAGGAAGTAATTATTATAAAATTTATGCAAAAATAAAAACTTTCTCCAGTATTAGGAGAAAGTTTTATATAATTTATTCATCAATTTAGAAAAACAATATCATTAGCATGATCTTTTTTGATGGGGAGATTTATACTAATAATTTTTCTTGTCAAAGCAGAAAATGTTATTTCAACTTCAATTAATAAATAATTTGTATCTTTTATATATTTATTGAGTACTTCAGTAGTATTAATATTAACTGCTTTTGTATCATTTAGTTCACAAAAATCGTCTTTAAATGTAGGTAAATTCCTTTCATATAGCTGTATAATCTCTTTTGGAATAAATGATGTTAGATTTACTAAATCATTATCAAGATCTACATTATCTGATAACAAGCTAATGTCTAATGGTACAATGCCGTTAGCAATTACACATAAATTTTTATTCATAGTTAAGACCTTCTTTAGTACATTTCTATTTAAATAATATAATAAAGTATCATAACTATGGTTAGTTTTAAAATATGTGTGACAGAATAGAAGAATAAAAATTATCTAAGAGGAATATCTGATATCTGTATTAGGTTTTCAGCGTTATTAATACCTTTACTATTAAATAAATGAATAAATGCATCTTTTATTATATCCGCATTTTCACTAGGTCCTATAATTATTTTCTTTAATAATCTAGAAGAATCATTGGAAATAAAATTAAATTTATTTAAATTTATTTTATATATTTTTTCAGGATGTCCAAAATCAGTTTTTACATCTGATTCTACTATATTTTTATCAATGTATTGTTCATCTCTTTTAAAGAAAGGCGATAATATAATTCTCCATTCGCATTCTTCTTTAAAACCAGGATGTTTTATTGACATTATATATATATATATAAATCTAGATAAAATATGAAAGAAATGTGTTATATTCATTTGTTTAAAGTAATATATCATATCGGCAGAACTAAATGCATTTAAAATTTTGGGAATAATATCAATAAAAGCTTTATCAGAATAGATTACAGGTGTTGTTAAAAATGTATTATTTTGAAAACTAAGTTCAATATCTAAAAAATTAGGAGATATTATCATTGCAATTCCTGTTGGATGACCATATGCACGCCACATTGATAATCGACCATAATTATCTTCACTAGATGGATGTTCTGATAGACATGTTATATAAGTACGTGCTTCAATATCTTTTATATATTGATTACAAATATTACAAAAATCTATATAGCTTTTGTTGGGATCAATTTCTTTGATGAGTTGTTCTAATTTATTACGATTAGTTATATTTTTAAAAACATCAATAAGTTGACTTCTTCCATAATCTATTTCTCTATAATCATTCATTCCACGAACATTACGTAACCAGATTTCTTCATTTTTTATGATTTTATATGCAGTATTTGCATTTGTATAATGAACAAAGTTAAGTTTATTATTTTTAAAATTTGTTATTGCTAAATTTTCTTTTTCAAAAATAATCTTATTAATTTTTTCCTCAAATTGCTCCATAGTGAATGTGTTTTCAGTCATAGTTAAAATCCTTCCATAATTAATTTTTAATATTATCGTTTAGATGGTCTATATCCAGCAGCACGAGCATCTTCTTCGGTGAAGAACCATGCTTCTGGATCGGTTCTATCATAGTAAGCTCCACCAGGAACGTGATAAATTTTTTCGCCTTTGCTGTTTATGTTCCCCTTAATTGTTTCTCCATTAGGGCCGTCACCATAATAATGATTTACTTCTTTTGATGTATGAGTAGTGGAGGTAGTATTATTTTCTGTAGTAGATGGTGCTACTACTGGAGTAGTTGTTTCTACGGTAGAAGATTGTTGTTCGGTGTTTGTTTGATTAGTATTTGTTGAGGTTGTATTATTATTTTCTTCTGTTGTAGGTTCAGTAGTTGATGATGAACTTTCAGATGTAGTTTCTTCTACAGAGGTAGTAGTAGTTTTAGATGATGTATCTTCTTTTGTTCCACTGGCACAAGAACCAATCAAACCTAATACAAAAAATATTATAAGAATTAGGCAACCGCAACCTAAGCAACTAGGTTTTTTCTTCTTATCATCTGTATTAATATTTGGAGGATCTGATATATTGGTATTGTAAGTGTCATAGGCATCTGTTTTAGCAGTGGATATATTATTTTCAGGTTTGTCAACCTTTATTAAAGACTGATGACATTGAGGGCAGTTATCCCATTGTTTACGCATTCTACGACCACAGTAAGGACATTGCGTCATACCTCTACCGATAGGTTTATCTAATCTGGTAGTATATGATAGACCTGTTCCTGGAATACTAGCAGTAAAACGTGTTCCATTAGGTCCAATATTTACTTTGGCTCCTTTTGGTCCTATCGAAGTACTAATTCCCTTTTTTCCAACGTTTAAACGAACACCAGGGAGTACTTTGAATGATTTACGAAATCTCCATCCCATAAAAAACCTTCTTTCTAGGATATGTATAAGGCACTAGATAAAATATCTAGTGCCTTTTGATTATGGACAGCAAACTTTACAAGGAATATAGCCACTATTAATAGCTTCATCTCTGCTAGAAAAGTAAATTTTATTCGATTCATAAATTCGATCGGCATATCTACAATAAGTATAATGAAATTTGTTTGAATTTACAGAGCCAACATAAGTAGTAGAAAAAGCAGTACTCATAGTAGCAAATAAAGTGATTAATAATAATAGAATAAATGCTGTCTGTTTTTTTTGCTTCTAAACATTGTTATTCACCGCCTTTAGAAAATTTTAAGTACAAGGCAAATATAATTTTTATTTTAGATTTTAAATAGTTTATCATCTTCACTTAATTCTAAAATAATACTGCTTTCTATTTTTTTAGGATTTAATTTATCAATACGTTCTCTTAATATTGGTAATATATATTGACCATCTATAGAATCGGCTATTTCAAAAATAGTTTCCAATTGATTTATGTGAGTATTTTCTAATTTGTCATGAATAGCAAATTTAGGACCTGGAATATTCATTTTATTTGCATATTTGATATATGCCAAATCAAAAGCTACTGTTAGTGCTTTTGTTTTACCAGTTCCTGAATTTCCAGCTAAAGACTCAATTTTTATTGGAAATCCACCATTAGAAAGACCATCGTAAACCATAAAGTTTTTTTCATTATATAATTTTTGACAATAATCAACAAAAATATCATTAAATTTTTGAATTTTTTTATTTGTATCATCTTCATTTATTTTTGAGTTTATTTCGTCTAATCTTTTTTTATAGGACTTAGCAAAGTTATATTGTTCTTCTAGTAAATTAAGAGCGTGTATAACTTCACCTTTTTGTTGAGAAATGGATTCAATTTTGTTGTTTATTATGTTTAAGTCATCTAACAAACCTTCATCTAAACTGTTAATAGTTATTTGTTTTTTTTCTTTAATTAAATTTGTAATCTGTTCTTTATATATTTTTAAGTCATATTCTTTTTTAGGTAATTGTTCTTGTATAAAATCTATTTTATTTTGAATCATTTTATTATGAAATCTTAAGAGATCTTCGAATGTTTTTTGTAAATTGGGAATGTATGAATGAGCTTCTTTATATATGCTTTTTAAAATGTCTACATCGATATTACTTTGTTCTTCTTGTAAATTTTTTATACTATTATTTATTAGGCTAATTTCAAATTCAATTGATTGTGCAGTATTTTCAATCATTTGAATTTGAGCAGAAATTTTTCTTTTGTGTTCTAATTCTTCTTGATAATCTTGAATGTAAGATAAATTTTTTCTTTTTTCATATTGTTCTTCTAGTTCATTTTGTAGTAATATTTCTTTTTGTTTTAAACTATTTAAAGAACCAATATTAGAATTGCTTTCAAATGATTTTATATTTTGTTCACATTTTTTTAAAGCTTTTTGTAATTTAATTTTTTCATCATTGAGTGTTTGATTACTTATTTGAAATAAAGTACAATATACCAAATCATATACTATAGGTGATTTTTCTTCTGGAATAAAGTGCAACATTTTTTCTTGAACTTCAGGAGCAGAACGTATAAATTTAGGAATAAGTTGTCTAAAAGTAGGATTTTTAACATTAAGATGAAAAATTATTTGATTTAATTCTTGTGAAAATTTCTTTTCTGGTAATAATTTATCATTGATATATTTATGTCCATTAGGAAATAGATCTCTTTTTATACAATATTGATTTGAATTTATTTCATCTTTTAAAATTAATTCAGCTTGTACTTTATTTTCAGTTAAAAATTTTTTTATATATGTATTTTCACTTTTGGTGTCTAAATTACTATAAATATCTTTAGTTGATTTAGCACCTAAGCATAGATCTATAATTTTAATTACAGTAGATTTTCCTACATTATTTCCACTTTCTGTGCTTTTATTAGAGGTATTATCAACAATTAAGTTTAATCCTTTTTTAAATTTAATATATCTAATGACTTCTTCATATGGTTTTGTTTTCTTTATTATTAATTTTTCTATTAACATAAGTAACCTTTCTGTTTTCAATTTTTATTAAAGATTGTATAAATAGCCAATCTAATGTGTAATAAAAAAAGTTAATATGAATTTTTATTTTATGATTATAATATAATTCTTCGTTTAGTGTATCATATAGTTTATCTAATGTCATAGAATGACATGAGGATAAAATTCTTAGTACGACAGCACCTAAATAGTATAAAGAAAATATAGGGTTTCTTTCTGTATTTATGATCATGATAATTCTCCAGGTGGTTTTTCAAAAATTTTACATTCAATAAAACAATAACAGATAAAACAATCAACAGCAAAATCTATATCTTCATAGATAATATTATAATTTGTATTATTAATAGTATCTATAATTTTTTTTCTTATTGTTTCCATTATATTATCTGCTTCTAATTGTATTTTTTCAATATTAGTTTTGTTTGTGTTTGAATAATTTGATAATGCTTTTCCTTTTTCGTTTAAATACCAATTGTGTATACATCTTAATACTTTACGTTTACTTCTTAAATTATAATTATCATATTCATTTAATATATTATCAAAGGTAGGAGCATATATAGAGTATTCTTCGATAATACAATTATATTTGCCTATTTTATTATAATTTAATTTATCTGGTACGCTATAATCCTTGAAATCGTTTATGTTAATTTCATCTTCATCAGGGCAATTATCAGCAAATGTTTTAATAATTTCTGGGAGATGAGAAGGAAAATGCCGTTGCAAATGTAATATTTCTGTACTATTAGTATTAATAAAGTTATTAGTATAGTTAATAGTACCAGTATTTTCTCTAGAAATAATACCAGCATTATTTCCAAGATTATTTGTATTATTAGAGTTTATAGAGTCATTTATCATGATTAGATATATCTCCTCTATTATTTATAGATATTATTCCGTTATTATTGCCTAAATTATTAATATTATTATTACCAGAAGTAATAATATTTCTGTCTTTTTGAGAAATTTTTGTATCTTTATTTTTAGAAGTTTTCCAAGTAATAAAGACTCCTATAATAGTAGCAATAGCTCCTATTATAGTAGCAATAATTCCTAAAAAATTCCAATTTATAGTCATTATGGATTTATCCTTTCGTAATAAATAGTATTTTATTATATAATTCTGCATAGTGATAAGATATATAAATATTTTTATTTAATTAGAATTTTCACTGACAGATAATATAAAGTCAGCCATAGTCATAGCAGAATTTACAAATAGACGAGCATGATAATCTTTAATATTAAATCGTTTAGATCCTACACCATGAGCATCGCTATTTATATTTCTCATATTAGATATGGATGACAAAATTTTTTCTAAACCTGAAAGAAGTTCATTAATTTGTCTATCAGCATCTTTAGATTGATGCATATTATATAGATTTTTTACTTGTTTGTAATATTTGTTTATGTCACCCTTACCTGAAGGTATTTCGTTTTTTCTTTCAATAACATAACAAAAAACTTCTTCAAGAAGTGTTCTTGACTTAGTAAGAGCACTGTCAAAATTTTCTTCATCAATATCTTTCATTGCTCGAGTTGATAAATCAGCAATATAATTCCTATCTATTTTTTGTACAGATGGAATAATAGGATTAATAGCTGTACTAATTTCTTTTATAATAAAAGTGTTATTTATTCTTATAAGTTTTTTATCAGAAAAGAGTAATATACTATTAATATGTTTTAATATAGATGATATAGTTTCATTATAAACATGCTCTATTTCATTAGGTGTTAGTGTATAAAGTTCTTTTTTTAATTGAAACTGCTTTTTTGAAAATAAGAAAGATAGTAAATCACTTACTTTGTGATTTTTTATACAATGGTCTAATAAATCATCTAAATACATCCATCTACTTTGTTTAGTTTCTTCGTATGAAACATAAAGACCAAATGTTCTTGAAATATAGCAAAGTGTAGAACCAGTTAAATAAGGCATAGAGATTGCTATATCAGTATTGTTTATTTTTAGTGAATCAAAAGTACTATCTCCATCTAGGATAGATAAGATGTCTTTATTTCTAAGAAGTTCAAAATTATTCATATATTACCTTTCATATATTTTATTGATTACAAAGTATTGAAAGAAATTTTTGGTTTATTTTTTCCAGAAATCAGAACTAGTTATTATTAGATTGCCTTTTCGTCTGACTTAGGCTTTACATATAAGTCATGTTGCGTTTTAGCTAATGATTTAATTGTGATTTTACCTTCAGGTGGCAGTTCACGATAAAGCTGTATAAGTTCTTGTTCATCGGTATTTAATTCATTTGAATTGTTTTTTTCATTAGAATATTTTTCAGCAATATTAGGAATATCGCTTATTCCTAACAAATAATCTATTGATACATTAAAAAATTTTGCTATATGTTTTAGTAAATTTTCGTCAGGAAATCGTCTTCCTTGTTCGTACATACCGATTGTACTAGATGATATGTTTAAGGATTTACTTAATTGTGCTTGTGTAAGTTGTTTATTTTCTCTTAGTTCTTTTAATCGTTTCATAATGTTCCCCTTGTTTAATTATACATCACAAAATGTGTACAATCTTCTAATAATGCAAAATGTGTTGTTTTTTTGATTTAAATATTGACATAACACAAAACGTGTTATATATTATAAGTATGAGATACACAAAACGTGTATAAAAGAGAGGTGATTATATGAAATGTTTATCAAAATTTAGAAAAGAAAAAGGTTATAATACAAAAATGATGGCATGTAATATAGGTGTATCACAATCATTATACGAAAAGATAGAATTTGGAGCACGATTACCTAGTCGTACGTTTTTAAAAAAATTTAAAGAAAAATATCCAGATTTTGATATGAATATTTTTTTTGATGAGATGATACACGAAACGTGTGATTAAATTATAATGTGAAAGGAAATAAATATGTATGAACAGTGATGTGTGTAAATTTATAAAAAATGTCGCATTGAAGCTGGTTTGACACAGGAACAAGCATCTGAGTGTCTTAGAATATCATGGCGTACTCTTGCCTATTATGAAAGTGGGCAAAGAAAATTACCTGATGATATTGCTTATTTAATGTCTGATGTATATAAAGCACCTGTTATTAAATATATTTGGCTTAAAAATACTAGATGTGGAAAAGGGCTGCCCAATATAAATAGTAAAAATTTAATAGAAAATATTATGAGTTTAGCAATAAATTTGAAGGCATCTGAAAATTGTTTGCAAGAACTTATGACTATTGGGTTAGATGGGAAAATTAGTGCAAAAGAAAAACCGAAATATATCAAGATTATTGATACATTTCGGCTATTAGTAAAAGATATAACATTATTAAGATTTCATAAAAACATTTAACTAAATACTAATATAAAACAAAACTGAAAACAATGCAATATTTGTTCATATCAAAGCTATGAAGGGAGTGATTTTATAAATAAAAATTATAAAAAAATCTGTAAATAAAATCAATGATACGGAGAGGGATTAATAATGTTACCAGAAGAATTAATGGTTATTTCAATGATGGGATGTTTTTTATCGATAGGTATAGTAATTGGTATAGTTTGCTTATTGTCATTTATAGTTGGGAAGGATTGATTTCTTGTGAATTATATTGATTTTTTTATTATTGTAACATGTAGTTTTTTTTTAGCGATTGCAATGCATATAGCTCTTTGGTCTGAAAATATTTTCTTTTTTTTATTAGCAATTATAGTTGCTTTATTTTTAATGTTAGCTACATCTCATTTATTAAGTTATGGATTTGGCAGTTTATAAACTTTTTTGAAAGTTTTATAAATTTTTGTATGTGGTCTTAGTATCTTTTTGTTATAAATTTTAGATATTATCCATTGCTTTATAAAACGTATCCAAATAAATATCCATTCTTTAATACGTATTATATATGATTTTTTGTAAGTAACAGAAAAAGTAATACAAATTTCATCACTAAATTTAACTATAGGTGATTCAGTAATAACTAAATCAAATTTTGTACTAGCATTGGCTAAAAAAGTACCAGAGTGGTTTGGTGGCATATTTAATATCATTTGATAAGGATTACCGTCTATACCGATTTTTTTTAATAGTAATGGAAACTTTTGAAAATTAGGTAATACTGTAGAAGTCATCATTATCATATGTTCTGCGTTTGTTTTAATATTAGTTACTTTCATATCAAAATAACCAATATTAACATTGCTGTGATTTACAACATGCATAGATGCTATATAAGCTGTTTTATTTTTAGGATGTAGATATTTAGAATCTCCAATGGATAAGTCAGATATAGAAATTTTTTTCAAAGAATCTTCCCATTCAACAGATATAGATTTTCCATAAGCTGTTTTCCATGGGATATAAAAGGCAATAAAAGTAAATATCCAACCTATCATGGTTAATTTATCTGATAGTTTTAACTCAGATAGTAATTTTGAAATAAATAATACAAAATCATTTAACATGGATTTTTCTCCTTTATTAAATATATGTGGAGGTAGTTTTTATGACTAAAGAAGAAAATATTTTTGCCAATCTTGATAGTGAGGCATTAAAAACACGAGGTATAAATGCGATCGAGGCATTGGTAGAGCAATTAAAAGCTAAAGATAAATATATAAAAGAACTAGAGGAGGCATTGGTTGATAAAGAAGATGGTGATATATATTGGTCTCCTTCTGGATTGATGACAGCAAAGCAAGCTAGTAAATATTTGGGTTATAAGTACAGTAGAATTGTTGAGTTAGGTAATAGTGGCGTGTTGAAAATGAAGCGTGAGGGTAAATCTCTAATCTTTTTTAAGGATGATATTTTGAAGTATAAACAAGATCTTGAAAGTGATATCAAAACTAAATTTAAAGTTATTTAAATAAAACAGTTTGAAAGAAAGGTGTTTTTGTTATGCAAACAATTTATGAAACCAATACAAAACAAGGTATTAGTATAGAAATTCCTAATGGCATCCATAAACCTAGTGAAATAAATCCAATCCTAGAAAATTGTATTAGCTTTTTTAAGCTAAAAAAAATAGTTGACCAGTACAAAACTAGTCAACAAAACTAAAAATTTCCGACTAAAGTATAACATAAAAATAAGAAATAAGCCATCTATTTTAGGTGGCTTTTTAAAATACGAGGTAAAGATAATGGCTATAAATAAAAGATATTATTGGCTTAAATTGCCAGAAGATTTTTTTCAATCAGAGACAATTCGTTGGCTTGAGGAACAACCAAATGGCATATATTATAGTAATTTTTATTTAAAATTATGTTTAATGTCAATTAATGATAATGGTATGTTAATTCGTCGTGTTGGTGAAATGTATATTCCATATGATATAAAAAGGCTTAGTGAATTAACAAATATAAATTCTGATACTATCATGATAGCAATAAATTTATTAAAAAAATTGGGATTGCTAGAAGTTTTAGATAATGGTGCATTTTATTTAAATCAAGTAAAAAATATGGTCGGTTCAGAATCAGAAAGTGCAAAAAGAGTACGAAAACATAGAAATAAGACGAAGGCGTTACAATGTAACGAAACTGAAACACAAAAGAAACAACTTTGCAACAAAAGTGTAACACAAAATGAAACGACAGATATAAGAGATAAGATAATAGATATAAGAGATAAGAGAATAGATATTAGAGTAATAGATAAAGAAAATGCTACTACTACTGATATTCAAAAAAAAGAAGTAATAGATATTTATATGAATAATATAAATTATTCTATTAACTCTATTGAATATGAAAGATTAATAGATGATATAGATGAATATGGTGTTGAATGGGTAAAAGAAGCTATTACAAGAGCTGTAATACAAGGAAAAAGAAAATTAGGCTATATAGAAGCTATTTTGAATAATTGGAAAGTTAATGGTTATGACGAATATAAAACTAAAAATAAAGTAAATACTGCTAATTCTAGTAAATTATCAGATGCGGAACAATCAGCTTTGAACAGAGCACCAAAGAGTTTGCTTGATGAATTTTTGGAGCAGGAGGGAATAAAGAAAAATGGATAAGGTAGTAATCCCTCATAATGTAGAAGCAGAAAAAGCATTATTAGGAGCAATTTTGATTGCTAAGGATAAATCAATAGTAATTGATGAAGTCAATCAGATTATAAAATCTACAGATTTTTATAGAAAGGCAAATCAAGTTATTTATCTTACGATATTAGATTTATTTAATACGAGGAAGGATATAGATAGTATAACGTTAACGGAAAAGTTAACAAATACAAATCAGCTTGAATCTGTTGGCGGTATAGCTTATATAACAGATTTATCAAATTGTGTTCCTTCTGCTGTCAATATAAAGTCTTATGCCAATATTGTGAGAGAAAATGCTATAAAGCGTGAATTAATCAATGCAGGACAGAAAATTATTCAGCAGGCACGAGAGGCTGATGGAGATGTTGATATAAATTTGGTGCTTGATAATGCGGAAAAAGATATTTTAGAAATCGCTAAAACGGCAAATAATACAGATAGAATTGTTGAACCAGCAGAGTATATTATGAACGCTTTTACTGAAATTGAGAAAAGATATAACAGTAGTCAAGATGGCAAATTATTTGGTCTTGATACTGGATTTAGTGAACTTAACAGAATGACTGGCGGTTTGCAAAAATCTGATTTAATCATTTTGGGAGCAAGACCAAGTATGGGGAAAACTGCTTTTGCACTTAATATTCTGGCTAATTTAGCAAGAAAGAATGTACCTGTAGCAATTTTTTCGCTTGAGATGTCATCGGAACAGCTTACCAATAGATTATTTAGTCTATATGGTTTAATCGATTCAAATAGCATAAGACTAGGAAAGTTAGATGGTAATGAACTGGAACGTTTAACATTGACATCAACAATATTATCAGGAAAGCCGTTATATATTGATGATACAGCGGGTTTGAATATGTCAAAGCTTAGGACTAAAGCAAGAAAATTAAAACGTGAGAAAGATATAAAACTATTGGTCATAGATTATCTTCAGCTTATGCAAGGTTCATCAAGAAAAATAGATAGGCAACAAGAAATAAGTGAAATATCAAGAAGTTTAAAACTACTGGCACGTGAGTTAGATATAACGATAATCGCTCTTTCTCAATTAAGTCGAGCGGTAGAATCAAGACAAGATAAACGACCAATGCTTTCAGATATTCGTGAAAGCGGAGCAATAGAACAAGATGCGGATATAGTAATGTTTCTATATCGTGATGAATACTATAACGCTAATACAAATGATAAAGGGCTTACAGAACTAATAATAGCTAAACATAGAAATGGAGCTATAGGAACAATAAATCTTAAGTTTAGCAAGCAATTTTGTTTATTTGAAAATTTGATTTGAGGGAAGATAGATGAAAAATATAAAAACGATAAATATACCATTGGATTCAGAATTTAGTGAGGATATTAAACGACTTAAACAACGTAAAAGAAAAGATAATATTTGTAAATATTGTCTAGAAGCTGTGGCAGTGATCGGAGTTATCAGTATTGGATTTATGATGGTGGGATAAAATGAGAAAACAAACTAAATATACAGATGGCAGATACATTTATTATGTATCTGCCTTATTAGGAGAAAATCAATATGCTGTATGTAAAAAGGTTGTTAATTCACAATCTGTAGGACATCATAAATATAGAAGCAACACAAATAAAGTAGTAAGTACGGCTAAAGAGGCACAGGAATATCTTGATAAATTAGCAAGTAATAAAAAGTGGGATGCATATGAATGAAATGTTGGCGGTGTGGAAAGAAGTTAAAAGCAAATCAAGTGCATATATTACATTTAATAAGTGGTATTGCGGTACCTGTATGTAGTGATGATAGAGTATGTTATTCACCTGTTCAAAGAACAATGAAAAAGGAGAAAAAATATGTTTAAGTTGTCTAATAAGAGATTAGCTATTTTACAATGGGCTTTAGGTTATTGGGTTTATGTAAAAGATACAAATCCAGATAAAAATATAAATTATGGTGCACACTGGTATCGTATGAGTGATGATGGAACTATATATGATGACAAAAATATTGCATATGATATAGGAGCTTTTGGAATTAATGAGGAGTATTATAGTTCAGAAGTAGAAGGTATTAAATTATGATAGACAAAATAAATCCACTTACAAATGTAGGAGAATGTAGCGATAGTACGTATAAAAAAGCAGTAGAAAAGACGAATAGAGAAAGCTTCTTTTATGCTTTTTGTAGAAGAGTTTTTAGACTAGCAAATAAGCATTTAGTTAAAAGACATAATATACGTATATTGAAGATGGTATTTTGGGACATGGAAACTAACAATAAAAAAGTTATGAAGGTAGGAAAATATGAATAAAGTAATATTAGCGGGGCGATTAACAAAGGATCCAGAGGTAAGATATACGCAAACTGGAGTAGCTGTAGCAAGTTTTACTTTAGCTGTGAATCGTAGATTTAGTAAAGAAAAAGTAGCTGATTTTATTCCAATTGTTGTATGGGATAAGATAGCGGAAGTTGTAGGCAATAATTTAGTGAAAGGCAGTCAAGTCTTGATTGAAGGTCGTATTCAGATTCGTAGTTATGAGGCACAAGATGGAAGTAAGCGTTATGTAACTGAAGTTATAGCTAATGATGTAGAATTTATGGGAAGTAAACCAAAACTCGATGGCGGTGCTGTACCAGAATCAGCAAAATCTTTTGGTCAAGAAGTGCCACCACCGGATGAAGATATACCCTTTTAAGAGAAAAAGAAACTATCTTAAAGCCAAGAAATTGAATAAAAATTCTTGGCTAGATAGTTTTAAACGAGGTATAGCGTATAAATTATCTAAAAAAGGTTATAAATTAATCAGGTTTGAAATTAAATAACAGAGTGATAAAAAATAGACCATTTTTCCAACATGGGAGAAATGGTCTAAAGTTCTTATAATAGTATATGGAGGCTTTCATGGGAAAAGATAAAGAAAACTTAGAAATAGCAAAAAGATATTTGGACAGCGTTCGAGAAGCAAAGCTTAATGCTATAGCAATAGCATGTAGAGTAAAAGAATTAAAAACAACATCAAAGAAATTGATTGCAGTATATCAGATGGAATCTGTTGGCGGAAGTAATAAGAAAATGGACATATCAGATTATGTTGCTAAGATTGATGAAGAAGTTGCTAAACAATTAAAAGCGATGCAGATATATGCTAAAAAAGAACAAGAGATAAAAGAATGTATAGATAATTTAGAAGTTGAGGATAAAGTAAAAAGTATTTTGTCTATGAGATATTTATCTTTTCTTAAATGGGCTGATATAGCAGATATTTGTAATTGTTCAATTAGATATGTATATAAATTACATACCTTAGGATTGATAAATATATATAAATTAATTATTACTAAGAGACATTGACAAAATATGTTATAATTAAATTATATATGATAGTTAATGTCATATATAATTTAATTATAAGGATTTCAAATGATAGAACTAGTAGGATATCATGGAACGATAAAAACTAATGCAGAAGAAATTTTAAGAACAAAATTTTTTAAAGCTAGTATAAAAAATAATGAATGGTTAGGTAAAGGTATATACTTTTTTACAGATAAAAAATGGGCTATATGGTGGGCAGAGCAACAAGCAAATAGAAGAAAAGAAGAGATGTCCATATTAAAAGTTAAAATAAGCTGTGAGGAAAAATATTATTTCGATTTATATGAGGAAAAAAATTTTGAAAAAGCTAATAAAGAATTCTTAAATTTAATGAATTATTTTAATAAACATACACATATGAAAGATTCAGAAAAACAGTGTGCACTTTGTGAATTTTATCGTAGGAAATATAATATTAAAATAATATCATATCTTTTTTTTAAAGAAGTAAATTGGAAATATAAAAAATCTGGCGGATTTTCAAGATATGAGAAACAACAGCAATTATCAGTATTTGATAATAATTGTATTTCTGAAATAAGTTTATTAAAAGATTAGGTAGGGATATTATTATGAATGATTTAGATAGAGATTTGAAATTATTGGAAGATGTTCTAAAAGATTGTAATATATTTTTTGAAGATGCAAAAGATGGTATAAGTAGAATTAATAATATGACAATTGATGAATATGCTAAAACAATTAGTAGAGATGATATTAGTATAAAAGCATATAATGATTTATTTAATATAGTAGAGATTCCATCACAAGATATAAGAAATATAGAAGAAATAAGTTATGAGGATAATATAGATTATGAAAATAATATAAATTATGAAGGTAATATAGATTATGAGGATAATATAGAGCTTAGCGAACTTATTTTAGCTGCATAAAAAGGAAAAATAATGATGATTAATCAAAATGAAATAAAATCAACAGCATTGAGAAATTTAAATATGTATTTTGAAAATATAAATTTTCAAAGTAATGGTAAAAATATTAAAGACGTACAAAAGGGCGTAAATATTGGTTTTAGAGAAATTCATGAATATGAAGAAAATAAAATATCTATAAAGTTATATTGTAGAGTTGAAAAAAAAGATAATTTTGAATTGAATTTGTGTTTAGTAGGATCTTTCTTAGTAGGAGAAGATTTTCCAACAGATAAATTATTACCAAATGCAATAGCAATAATGTTTCCTTATTTAAGAAGTCAAGTAACACTTATGACAACTCAACCTAATATAACTCCTGTAATAATACCACCTATCAATATTAATAGTTTTTTAAAAAGACAACAGGAAGAATTTAATAAAAATTAGTTCACTAAAGTTCATTGAAGTTCACTATCAAAGTATGATATAGTTATAATTACAAAAAAATATAGAGCATGGGAAACATAAAAGAGACAGTCAATAATGGCTGTCTTTTTTTATACATAAATTTAAGTGAGGTAACATTATGACTACAATAAAATGTAATAAACATAAATGCTACTATAACATAGAGGGAATATGTTCCCATCGTAAAATAAATCTTAGATATTTTAAGTGTTTAAACTATACAAGAGATGATAAGCGAACATTCAAGGTACAAGATTTAATAGATGTAAAACTAACATGTCATAGAGAGCATAGGCGATATAAAGATAATTCAAATAAAGTGCATAAATAAATTTAGAGATATAATCCAATGATTATATCTCTTTTTTATTGACGGTGAGAAAATGCTACAAAAAAAGAAAAGAGTAAAACTATATGGCCAGAAATTAAAGAAGCTAAATCAGAATATCTTTGAACGTGATAATTATAGATGTATTGTATGCGGAAAATATGTAGATGATAGTCATAAGTTTCATCACGAGCCATGTGGTCAAGATAAATCTGATGAAATGCGTGGCGGTGTTGTATTGTGTGATAGTTGTCATCGATTGCGACACGATAGCGGCAGACTTAAAGAAATAAAAGCAAGATGTGAAGAATATTTAAGGAGTTTATATGGATAATGAATTTAAAATATCTAATAATCCAACAGGGCAAGAGTTAATAGATGATATTGCTCTTATAACAAATACAATAGCAACGTTATCTGAATATGTGGCAAAGACTAAAAATATATTAGCACAAGCAGATGACACATATAAAAGAATTTGGGATATGAAGTATTTAATGTATTCAGAGCAATATCCTAAAATCAATCAAGTTAAATTAAAAGCAATGGTAAATACAGATGATGATGTAGTACGAGCAAAAGCAGTCTTATTAGATGCTAAAGAAAAATCTATCTTGGCGGATAGTAAATATAAAAGTTGGGATAATCGCTTTATAGCAGTACGAAAAATTGCAAGTATAAAAACAACAGAAATGCAAACAATAGAAAGGTAAACAATGGCAAAAGAGTTCGCAAGGAAGTTTTATAACAGTACAAGATGGCGGAAGTGTGCTAAAGCTTTTGCACAGTCTAAGATGTTTGTGTGTGAAATGTGCCATAACCAAACACCTGAAAAGATTGATGGAGACCAACGATACATCGTTCATCACAAAATACCTTTAACACCTAAGAACATACATGATCCTTACATAGCTTGTGGATGGGATAACCTTATGTTCTTATGCTTAGAATGTCATAACAAGATACATTCTAAGGAGCATAGGCAGATAGTGTTTGATGATGATGGTAATCTAATTGGTATTGATGAATCAAAAAATAATTAAAATGATTAACTACACCCCCATATACGATAAATTATCTGACAATTTCCTAGACCGGAGGGTCCACCTTCGTAAAAAATATGCGTCATCGGCGAGAGGGGTGTGGTTATTTTTCAGAAAATTTTACTAGAAAGGAGATGAAATTTTGTGCCAAAAGTTAGTGAAAAAACGTTAAGAAAGCGAAGGGTAGAGCAATATAGAGAGGTTTTTAAAAATATTGATGATGATAAAATGGCAATAGTTGAAAGAACAATAGATTTTGCTGTTGACCTAGAATTTAGGCTTGATAACCTGCAAAAAGACCTCGATAGAGATGGTTTTATTGAGGAATACTGCAATGGAAAAGACCAATATGGCACAAAAGAGTCTACTGCTAGTAAAGCGTATTCTACAGCTATTAAAAATTACAATTCTCTTATAAGAACGTTACTTTCATGTATGCCAGCTAAAATAGACACTACGAATGATGATGGTTTTGAAGATTTCATTACCACATTAAAGAAATGATTCATATGAATTACATCGATATTTATTACAATCAAATTAAAAACAAAGATGTAGTAGTATCTGAAAAGGTGGCAAAACTATTTAAACATTTACATGATAAGCTAAACGGAAAAGAAGAAAAATATATTTTCGACCAAGATCGTGCAACACATGCAATAGACTTCATTGAACGATATTGCAAACATTCTAAAGGTAAGTGGGCTGGTAAACCTGTTATTTTAGAGGTATGGCAAAAGGCTATATTATCAGCATTGTTTGGCTTTAGAGATAAAAACACAGGTTTAAGACAATATAGAGAATTGATTTTAATAGTGGCCAGAAAAAATGGGAAATCCACATTATCTAGTGGAATAGGATTGTATTTGTTATTCGCAGATGGTGAAGCAGGCCCTGAAATTTATAGTGTAGCGACAAAAAGAGACCAAGCAAAAATAATTTGGTTAGAGTCTAAGCGTATGGTTAAAAAATCACCGTCATTAGCTAAACGCTCTAAATGTTTGGTAAATGAAATCCAGTGCAATTTTAACGATGGAACATTTAAAGCACTGGCAAGTGATAGCGACAGTTTAGATGGTCTTAATGTTCATGGAGCACTGATAGATGAGTTGCATGCTATCAAAGATAAGAACCTTTATGATGTAGTAATTGATGGTATGACTGCAAGAGAACAGCCTTTATCTATTATTACATCTACTGCTGGTACAGTGCGTGAAGGTATTTTTGACCTAAAGTATGAAGAAGCAGCTAATATAATTGCTGATTTCGACAATGAAGAAGGCTATAAAGTAGATACTATTTTACCAGTGATTTATGAACTGGATAGAAGAAGTGAATGGACTAATCCAAAATATTGGGCAAAGGCTAATCCTGCACTAGGAACAATAAAAAATAAAGAACAATTAGAAGATAAAGTAAATCGTGCAAAGGCTAATCCTCATTATGTTAAAAATTTATTATGTAAAGATTTTAATGTGCGAGAAACTGCTACAGAAGCTTTTATGACTTTTGAACAACTAAACAATGAAGCAACGTTTGATGTTGAGGTTTTAAAACCTAGATATGGCATTGGCGGTATAGATTTATCTGCTACAACGGATTTAACTTGTGCAACTATGCTTTTTAAAACGCTAGAAGATGAAAAGCGTTTTTATGTAGAGCAGATGTATTGGATACCAGAAGAATTACTTGAAAAACGAGTACATGAGGATAAAGTGCCTTATGATATTTGGCTAAAGCGAGGATTTATTAGGTTAAGTCCTGGCAATAGTATAGATTATCGCTTGATTGTTGAATGGTTTGAAGAAATGCAAAATGAAAAAGATATATACCTGTTTAAATGTGGCTATGATAGTTGGTCTGCAAAATACTTTGTTCAGGATATGATAAATACTTTTGGCGAGCCAACTATGGAGCCAGTAATACAGGGTAAGAAAACTTTATCTGGTCCGATGAAAGCTTTGGGTGCAGATTTAGAAGCTAAACTTATAAATTATAATAACAATCCTGTACTTAAATGGTGCATGGCAAATGTTAGTGTGGATATGGATAAAAATGGTAATATCCAACCATGTAAATTACAAAACCCAAGACAACGTATAGATGGATTTGCGTCTCTTTTGGATGCATATGTAGTCTATGAACGAAACAAAGAAGATTACATGAATATTATTTAAAAAGGGGGTGAGAAATTGCAGTTTAGAAGTTTATTCAATAAAATTTTTGGCAGGGAAAAACAAGCTAAAGATGTTACGGCACTTAAATTATTAAATGGATATGCTAATGCATACACTCCTTTTTCTGGAAACTCTTACGATGATTCTACTGTTAGGGATTGCATAGATACCATAGCAAAACACTTTGGAAAAATGCGACCGAAGCACGTTGTAAAAGAAAATGGGAAGATTATAAAAAACGCAAATGATAGATTAAATTATTTGCTTAGTAATTGTCCCAATGAATTAATGACAACCAGTGAATTTTTAGAAAAGGTAATTGCTCAATATTACACATATAATAATGCATTTATCTATATAAAATGGGATATAGCACTGGAAAATGTAGAAGCTTTATATCCTTTGGATTTTCCAATGCTAGAAATATTAGAGGATAGAGAAAGTAATCTATATGCACGCTTTACTTTTGGCGGTGGTGAGCGTACTGTAGTCCCTTACAATAGTCTGATTCACATTAGACGTCATTTTAATAGAGATGAGCTGTTCGGTGATGATAATTCCAAAATAATGATTGAGGATTTATCTACATTGAAAGCTGCTAAAGCATCTATTGTAAATGCAGTAAAAAGCTTTACATCGCTTAGAGGTTATCTGAAATGGTTAACGACCATGAGACCAAACGATATGAAGAAAACACATGATGATTTTGTTAATACTTACGCAACTAATAATCCTTCAGGAATAGCAAGTATTGATAATAAAGTTGAATTCCATGAGTTAACCACAAAGGTAACAACTTTTAACAGCCAACAAATGAGTTATGTTAGAGATAACATATATAAACATTTTGGTTTGAATGAAAATATAATAATGGGCAAGTATACAGAAGATGAGTATATAGCCTTCTATGAATCTGTCATAGAACCTGTAGCTGTTAAACTAGCACAAGAAATGACAGATAAGATGTTTACAAGGCGAGAACGTGCATTTGGTAATGAAATCATCTTAGAAAGTAATAGATTAAACTTTATGTCTGTAGCTTCTAAAATTAAAGTTTGTGAAACGCTTATTCCTACTGGTGGCATGACGATAAATGAAATAAGAGCAATATTTGGTTATGCTGGCATAGAAGGCGGCGATGAACGTCTTATTAGTTTGAACTTTGTAAAAGCTAAAGACCAAAGTTTATATCAAACTGGAACAGATGATAATTCATTGAAAGGTGGTGAAGATGATGGGGAAAATGGAAACAAGAATGGCACTCCTGGAGCCAGCCAGTGAAAATGAAGAAAACAAGCAACTTGTAGAAGGGTATGCAGCAGTTTTTAATCAAAGAACATTGATATGGGAAAGCGAGTGGAGCGGTTGGAAGTACATGGAAGTAATAGACCGCAATGCTTTCGATGGTGCCGATATGAGTGATACCGTATTTAAGTATAATCACGGTGATATCGCTATGGTATTGGCTAGAGCAAGCAATAATACTCTTACCATGCAAACGGACGATAAGGGCCTTAGAATTAGTGCAGATATAATCGATACCAATAATGGTACAGATGTGTATAAACTTATCAAACGTGGCGATTTAAACAAGATGAGCTTTGCTTTTACTGTAAAAAATGAGCGTTCTGAATCTGATAGGGAAAATAAGATTTATACACGTACAATAACCGCCTTTGATAAAATTTATGATGTGGCGGTTGTCGATTTTCCAGCGTATGATGGAACATCTATACAGGCACGAAGTAAAGAGTATTTTGTGGACCTAGAAAAAGATTTACAAGAAGAAAAAAGAAGAAAAAAATTATATTTAATGACTTATTTGTAATGCACGGTTAGACGTGCTTTTTTTATGCGAAGGAGAAAGAATATGAACAAAAGATTAGAAGAAATTTTGCAAAGAAAAGAAGAAATTCGTTCTTTATTAAATGATGAGGGCAACAAAAACATCAATTTTGATGAGATTGAAAAAGAACTTCGAGAACTTGACGAAGAAGAAAAAGAAATTCGTAGACGTCAAACAATTATTGATGGTATGGGTACAATGACAACTAGAGCAGCAGGTCAACCAGTTAAAAAAATAAATGTTTTTGATAGTGAAGAATATAGACAAGTGTTTATGAATTATGTTTGTCGTGGTGAAAAAATTCCTCAAGAATTTAGAAGTGATGAAGTAACTGCTACAACAGATATCGGTGCATTGGTGCCACCTGTTACACTCAATAAAATTATCGAAAAACTTGAAGCATACGGTATGATTTTACCACTTGTAACACGTACAGCTTATAAAACAGGTATTTCTATTCCAACTTCTAACGTAAAACCAGAAGCTACATGGGTAGCAGAAGGTGCTGGTAGTGATAAACAGAAAAAGACTTTATCTGGTACTATTACTTTTAGTCATTTCAAATTGCGTTGTGCTGTAGCTGTTACTTTAGAAACAGAAAATATGGCATATAGTGCGTTTGAAACAACACTTGTTAATAATGTAGTAGAAGCAATGGCAAAAGCATTAGAAAAAGCAATTATTTCTGGTACAGGTGTTGGACAGCCAACAGGTATTCTAAAAGAAGATGCCAAAGGTACAAAAATAGAGGTAAGCAAAATTGATTATAAAACTTTGGTAAACGCTGAAGCTGAACTTCCTATGGAGTACGAATCAGGTGCGGTTTGGTGCATGACTAAAAAAACATTCGGGGCATTTATTGGAATGACAGATACAAATGGTCAGCCTATTGCACGTGTTAACTATGGATTTGCTGGAAAAGCGGAACGTAGTTTATTAGGTAGAACTGTGGTGCTTACAAATTATTTAGATAATTATTCCGATACTTTAGAAGCTAATAAGGTTTTTGCTTTCCTTTACAATTTTAGTGATTACACATTAAATACTAATTTCCAAGTCGGCATGAAAACTTATGAGGATAATGATACAGATGATATTATCCGTAAAAGTATTATGGTATGTGATGGTAAACCTGTTATTTATGACAGCTTAGTAAAATTAGTGAAACAGGGAGCGTAATAGCCCTGTAAAGGAGTATTTAAATGGCTGTTACACTTGAGCAAGTAAAAGAATATTTGCGAATCGATGAAGATTTAATCGAAGATGATGAGCTTATAAGTAGTCTGATTGAAGCTGCTACCGATTATATGGAGCAGACTACAGGAAAAAAATATAGTGATAATAGCCAGCTTTATGTCTTGGCTGTTAAAATGCTTGTAGCTCATTGGTATGAAAATAGAAGTATTTTCTCTACTAAAACGAATGTTAATAATCTACCACATTCGATAGAAGCTATAATTAATCATATTTCTCTAGCGTCAAAATATGAACCATTGGGGGATTCCGATGATCAATATTGAAGAAATAGGCACATTAGATAAGCGTGTAACTATTTTAAAATATGAAGATGTAGAAAATGAGTACAATTTTACGCAGAAAAAATTAATTCCGTTTTTGAGAATTTGGGCAAGAATTGAACCACTTAGAGGTAAAGATTATTATGAACAATACAAAGATAAAACGGAAGATTTTATTAAAATAACGGTGAGATATAGGGAAAGTATAGATAATTCTATGTTAATTAAATACAAAAATAAATTGTATGAAATAAATACAATAATTGATCCATATGAAGCACATGTTAAATTGGAATTGATGTGTTCTACAAAAAAAGTAGGTTCTGATGATGAGTAGAAAAACATTTGAAGAATTTATAGGAAGATTAGAAGTAGTACAAAAAGAATTTCCAGATGATACTGAAGCTGTTTTAAATCGTGGCACTAATAGAATGATAAAAGCATTAAAACAAAATAGTCCAGATAGTGGAAGTGATCATAAGGGTAAACTAAATAAAAGCTGGAAAAAAGAAATTGAAGGTTATGGGAGAAATATACATGCAAATATTTATTCTACTGCTCCACATTTTCACCTTGTCGATCGTGGCCATAAAATTGTTGATAAGAAAGGCAATGAAAAAGGGTTTGTGCAAGGTAAACATTTTCTGCAAAAAACGATTGACGAACAAGAAGATGATTTGCGTGAATATATGTTAAAAAGCTTGTATAGGCAGGTGAAGAAAAAATTGGATGGCTGATGTAGTAAAACAAATAGATATTTTAAAACAAATTAGTACAATGTTAAAAACAGAATTTGGATGCACGGTTTATGGAGATGAAATTTTAGAGGATTTTGCCAAACCGTGCTTTTTTATTAAATGTTTATATACTAATATTCCCCAAACTAAAAATGTAACGAAGAAAAAATTATCTATAATTATCACGTATTTTCCTAAAGAAAGTGATAAAAATGAGGTACATTATGCAGATATCATGGACAGGCTTCAATCTGTTTTTGTGTTGGGAATACCACTAAAAGAGCGATATATTCACTTGAATGAATTTTTTCTTAATCGTGTTGGGGAAGAACAAGACATTATTCAGGCAACAATAAGAGTTGAGTATTTAGATAGAATTCTAAGACCAATGGAAAATGCTGAAATAATGGAAGAAATGGAAGCAAATATAAAAGTAAACGGAGGTAATACAACATGGCAAAGTTAGGAATGCCAAATGTAATTATATCTTTTAAAGAAGCTGGAATTGCAGCAATTGAACGTAGTAAACGAGGTATTGTTTTTCTCGTTTTAGAAGAAGAAGAGGCAGTAATTACACAGCTTACTACAGATCCAGAAGAAGGTGAAGAAGTAATACAAAATCCATTCGTGGTTTATACAACGGATGATATCCCTAGTGGACTTAGTGAAAATAATAAGGATTATATAACTAAATGCTTACTTGGTTATGTAACAGCACCTTATCGCGTTAAAGTTTATTTACAGGCTACAGGCAAATCAGGAGCGGATAAATGGCAAGACTCTCTTAAGGCTATAGCAGCCGAAAGATGGGATTATTTGGCCATTCCAGGAATAGAAGAGGAGCAACTTGAAACAGTTGGTACATGGATAAAAACCAACAGAGATAATAAATATAAAAAAGTAAAAGCGGTACTTCCTGGATATGTCGGAGATTATGAAGGAATTATTAACTTTAGTAATAAAACGGTTAAAACAGCAACAAAAGAATATACACCAGCAGAATATACAACACGTATTGCAGGTCTTATTGCAGGAACACCAATGACAATAAGTGCAACATATGCACCACTTAACGAAGTTATTGATTGTGATAAATATGATCTTGATGAAAATGATGAAAAAGTTAATAATGGTGAATTTTTTATTTGGTTTGATGGTACTAAATATAAAATGAGTCGTGCTGTTAATAGCTTAACAACTACAACAGAGGGAAAACAAGAAGGTTATCAGACAATCAAAATTGTAGATATTATGGACATGATATATGATGATGTTCGTACTACGGCTCAAGACTCTTATATAGGTAAATATGCAAATACTTATGATAATAAATGTTTACTTATTACGGCAATTATCGGGTATCTTAAAGAACTTGAAGATGAAGGTTTATTACAAAAAGGTTATTCTACTGTAGAGCTTGATACAGAAGCAATAAAGAATTATCAGCTTCAAAATGGTCTTTATACAAAAGATGAACTTGCTGATATGAGTGATGATGAAATTAATCAACTCGATACCAAAAAGAAAGTATTTTTAAAAGGAAAAATTAAAATTATTGATGCTATGGAAGATATTGAGTTGCCATTTGATATTTAAAAAAGGAGCTTTATTTTATGGACAAATTTATAGCACAACGTGTAATGAGTGGTACACAGGGTGAAATCTGGATTGATGGAAAATATATGGCGGAAGTAACAGGTTTTAAAGCAGAAGTAAAACTCATAAAAGAAGAAGTAAACCAAGTAAAAACTTATTTTAAACAATATAAAGTAACAGGCTGTGAAGGTTCTGGAAATGTAAAAATGAACCATGTATCTTCTTACTTTATTAATTTAATGGCAGATAATATTCGAAATGCCCGTCAAACAGTTGTTACAATTAGAGTTAAGCTTGATGATCCAGATGCAGTTGGACGCGAAGAAGTAATTATACGAGATGCAACTTTTGATAAACTTACATTAATGGACTGGGAAGCTAAAAAATTAACTGAAGATGATTATGATTTTACCTTTACTGATTTTGAAGTACCAGTTACAGCAGACGCTTAATAGGAGGATAAAAAATGAATTTAGTAGATATATTATTAAATGCTGATACGAATGCAGTTTTAGCAGAAAAAACGGAAGAGTATGAAGTAGAAAGATTGAGTAAAATTTTAGGAGAAAAATTTGTTCTTACTTTAAAAGCTATTCCAGCTAAAAGATATAGCGAAATTCAAACAACTGCTATAAACGTAAATAACAAAAGAAAAAGTGTGGACCTTTATAAAATGCAAATGTTGACCTTAAATGAAGGCATAAAAGAGCCAAATTTGGCGGATCCAAACTTAATGAAAAAGTTTGGTACAACAACACCTTTCGATATGTATGAAAAATTATTTTTAGCAGGTGAAATTACAGATATAGCAAATAAAATAAGTGCATTATCTGGCTACAATGAAGAAGAAAAACAACAAAACATTGAAGAAATAAAAAACTAATAAAATCTGATGGCAACACAAATATGATGTATTGGCTTTATAGAAAACATCATTGGAAGCCATTAGATTTTTTTAATATGGGCAATGGTGAAAGAACCATTATTGAAGCTTTTATAAGGCAAGAACAAAAAGATATAAAAGAAGAAATAAAAAAAATGAGGGGATAAAATGGCAACACAAATTGATGTAACTTTAAGGTTAATAGATATGATGACCTCCCCTCTTGTACGTGTTCAAAATGAAATGGAACGTACAGCACGTGCTCATCAACGTATGGGTAGAGATATTCAACGTATTGGTGATGGATTTAGTAGTGTCGGTGAGAGTATGTTACCAATTGCAGCTGGAATTACAGCAATTGGTGCAGCAGGAGGTCGTGCATTTATTGATTTTGATAGCATTATAACTGGAGCAGCGGCAAAAGCTGGAGCAACAGCAGAAGAAATGGAAATGATGCGCCAGAAGGCAAGTCAGTTTGGCGCAAATTTTCCAATAAGTGCCACGCAAGCAGCAGAAGGTATGGATAGATTAGCAGCGGCAGGTTATGACGCTAATCAAGTTGTTGGTGTTATGCCATCTGTTATTACAGCAGCAGTAGCTAGTGGTGAGGATTTAGCTACGACTTCCGATGTTGTAAGTAATGCTCTTAATATTTGGAATCTAAAACAAGGTGATATTGCTAGTAATGCTATGCGAGTAGCAGATGTAGTACAGATGGCTGCAAATAAATCTAGTCTTAGTATGACAGACTTTGGTGTGGCTATGCAGTATGCTGGTGCTCCTGCTGCAACACTCAATATTTCGATTGAACAATTATCTACAGCAATGGCTATAATGAAAAATAATGGTATTGAAGCAAGTACTATTGGAACATCACTTCGTTCTATTTTTACAAGGTTATCTAGTCCACCTAAATCAGCAGCAGAAGCTATTGAGCGATTAGGATTACAAGTAAAAGATACTCAAGGAAATTTTTTAGGAATACAGCCAATAATTGAGCAATTGCGAACAAAAATGATTGGTATGTCTGATACTGAACAAGTAGCTATTGCTCAAGCTTTAGCAGGTCAGGAAGCTTATAGTGGTTTATTAGCATTAATAAAAACAGCACCCCAAGATTATCAAGCAATGGATAATGCAACTGGTTCTTCACAGGCTCAATTTGAAGTAATGAAAGGTACACTTAAAAATAGTATTGATGGTATGCTAGGGAGTCTTGAAAGTCTTGCTATTAATTTTGGTAGTGTACTGACACCGCAAATTAAGGCAATGACGGACGCTATCGGTGGTTTTGCCGATATGATAAATACCATATCCCCGGAAACAAAGTTATTAATAGGCGATATCTTAATGGGTACGGTGGCATTTACGGGCTTTATGCTGGCAATAGGTAAAGTTATAAGTATTGGTGGCGGTATTGTAAAACTTTATGGAGATATCGGTTTGGCGGCTAAAGGCGGAAGTATTCGAAACAAGGCTTTACAATTTGCTGTTTTAAATACGGTTAATGCTTATAAAAATTTAAATAAGGAAATTACTCTATTAAAAACAGCTCAAGATGGCAGTAAACAATCTCTATTCACAGGTATTTCTGCACAGATTAAACAAACAATAGATAGTTTAAAAAATAATAAACCGCAATTATATATAAACTTTAAAAAGGAATTTGACAGAATACGTGCTTTAAAATGGGTCGATATTACCACAGCAATAGTAAATGTAATGCCTAAAAATCCTATTTCTTCTATAAAAACTACGGCAATAACGCGATTACAGAAATTTAGAACCTCAGCGATTTTAGCAACAGAGTCTTTATCAAGAATGTACAGAACTTTTTACATGAGTAGAGCAATGGAAAGTTTTGCGGGTGGTATAGGAAGAGCAACAAAAAGTATTTTCGGTTTAGTTAAAGCAAGTTTTGCTTTTGCATTAAGCCCTTTAGGAATTGCCTTAATTGCTATAGCAGGAGCGGCGTACCTTATTTATAAAAATTGGGATATGGTTGGTCCGTATTTTATAAGTTTATGGAAACGTATTGAAACGGCTTTAATCAGCGCATGGAATAAAATAAAACCGGCATGGGACAGCTTGATGAACGTTATACCGAAATTAAAAATTGCTATTAACCCGGCACTTGTAGCTTTAGATAATATTTTTACTATGGCAATAAACGGACAGGGAGCCTTTGAACCGTTAATTTCAGTGTTGAAGATTGTAGCAAGTTTTTTCGGCGGCGCATTGGTAGGAGCTTTTATTGTTGCGGCTAATGTATTAGTCGGTACAGTGGTAGCAGCTATTAATGTAGCGGCGGCGATTATAACCGGTTTTCTCGGTGTGCTAGAAGGCGTTATTACATTTCTTACTGGTGTTTTTACGGGAAATTGGGAAATGGCATGGCAAGGAATTGTTAAAATCTTTGACAGTGTATTTTCTACTATTAAAGGTATTGCAGATGGAATATTAGGTGGCGTAAAAGAAACCATAAACGGTATTATTAAAAGTATAAATTCTATTAAGTTTACTGTGCAAGATATTGTACCAGGTATAGGTGGCAAAACTTTTGAAGGATTAAATATTCCACTATTCGCAAATGGCGTTGAAAATTTTGCTGGTGGTCCTGCAATTATTCATGATAAAGGTGCGGAAATCGTGGATTTACCAAGTGGAACACGTGTCATTCCGCATGATAAATCTATTCAGACAGCGTATGCACAGGGACGACAAGACAATCAAAGTAACAGTAATAATTTTAATTTCAGTATTAATATTTATGGTGCAAATATGAAAAATGATGCCGACATGGACGAGTTGGCGGATAAATTAATGCAGAGGATTTATTATCAAATGCAGAAAAGAAGTATTAATATGAATGAGGGGGCGGTATAATGGCTTCGATTTTATCTTTTCTAAATCAGGCGGTGGACAGTCTTATCGGTTCGGGAAGCGGGCTGAATACGGGCTGTAAATTGGTTTTGAGCTGTGCAGGGGAAAGCGTAACTTTTCCCGTGCTGCCGCCTTCTTTCGAGGTCGGTAACGCCTATAATAACAGCACGGTAAATGTAAATTCTTTAGGTGATATTAATATGCTGGGAAAACGCGGATTAACTACAGTGAAATTCTCCAGCTTTTTTCCGGCACAAGCATATAGTGGTATTGTGAACGGTGCACCAGACAGCCCGTACAGTTACGTTGAAAAAATAAATTCTTTTGCACAAAAAGGACAGCCGTGCAAACTTACGATATCCGGCACGAATATAAATCTGAACGTAAGTATCGACAGTTTTGACTATAGTGAAAAAGACGGCACGAGCGATGTATATTTCTCCATATCTTTGCGTGAGTATCGTTACATACTGCCAAACTCGAATAAGCTTAACGATACAACAGGGCTTGCCAGCCGAACGGCGGAGGAGCAGAAAGAAAAAGTAATAAATTGGTATCCGGGTATGGATTTAATGGACGTGGCGGCGCAGAGCGTGGGACAGTTTTTCCCGATAGATGAACAGGACGCAAAACAGTTATCCGTATTTAAAACGCTGGCGAAAACGAAAAATTTAAATGTTGGTTCCGTACTCTATGCAACGAAGCAGTCCGTTAAAATCAGCGATGATACGATTATAAATTTCTAGGGTGATAGTATGCTTATATGTAAATATACGGACCCGCCGCTTACACAGAAAGAACAGCAGGAATTACAACAGAAGAAAAATAACAACGAGCCGTATACTGAACCGTTAAGCGATTTTGACATTACAAATTTTGTAACAAAATGGACGTGGAGCGGCGACAGCGAGCAGGCGGCACGAAAACTTGAGTTTGAAATTGTTTATAATACCGTAGATAAAGACAGCGCATTTACCGCCCTGGATTTAAAAGTGGGCGGGTTTGTCTATTTGTCTTATGCCGAAACGGACGAATCAGAACCGATTGAAATTTTTGAAGGCAGAATATTTTACCGAAAAAGAAATTCCAATACCTTCACATTTTCTTTTACATGTTATGATGATATGGTTTATTTGGCAAAATCGAAAGTGCAAATGCTATTTGATGGTATAACCGTAACGGATGCTATAAAACAAGTATGCGCCGAAATCGGCATAAGTACGGCGGTGGATATGCCGCAGATTAATACCGTGGTCAGTTTCATCGCAGACGGCAAAAGCTGTACAGAAGTTTTCCGTATGTTGTTTGAGTATACCAAAGCTGATACAACAAATAATCCGAATGGCGAAGATTATACGGTAATTTGTTTAAACGGTGATGTAACAGTTATAAAAAAAGGCGAATTGATAGAAGATTATATAGCTACAGATTTAACTGATATTGATAACTCGGAACACTCCGAAAGTATTGAAAGCATGGTAAATCGAATAAAATCGGTTGATGATAACGGCAATATCTGCCAAGTTTTTACGAATAACGATGACGTTACACATTACGGCATGATACAGGATATTTACAGAATGCAACCACCGAAAGAGGGCGAAACGGTCGATAATGTGAAAATGGCAAAGGCAAGACTTAAACGGTTGCAGGACGAAAGTTCGATTAGAGCAATCGGCAATATCCAGTGTATTACCGGATATACGATTGAAGTTCAGGAAGAACAGCTTAAAGGAAAATTTTTTATCAAGAGCGATACGCATAATTTTAGTGGTAATGTGCATACAATGGATTTAACTTTGGAATATATGCCAGATAATCCCCAAATACCAGAAATTGAACAGCAAGATATCGCAACACCAGTATTTAAAAGTAGTAAACGTAAAAAAACTACTGGTGGCGGTAATGGAAGTTTAAAAGTAGATAAAGGACTTGCCACAGGTTTTGACGCTTGGGGAGGTACTACCATGAATAATGGTAGAAATGGTTGTGCTGAGGCTGTTGGTAAAATGGGTAGCTATTACAGTCCATTTTTAGCACAGCAGTGTAATAACGGTATTGTTGGTGTGCCTTCTATGGTGGCAAATGCAGAAAGTGCCGGACTTTTGGAAGATTTTTCTATAGGTAATTTAGAAAAGGGCGATGTTATTGTTTATGGTAATGATGACCATGTAGTAATTTATGATGGTAATGGCGGATATTACGGCAATAGTAGCAGTAAAAACGTTGTGGTACATGGTAGAGATTATAACAGCCTTGATATGACACCAACAAAAATTATAAAAGCAAGCAAAGGGTGATTGAATGAAAAAAACGGAGGACCCGTATAAAGCAATGTTAATGCTTTTTCGTAATGTTGGTGGTAAGGCGGGACTACAATCCACTGTACAAATTGGCACTATTGTAAGTCCACCACCAGAAATAAAAGTGCAATGGAATGGTATGCTACTTGATAAAAAGTGGTTTTATATAGATGATTACTGGTTGCAGGGGCATACAAGGCAGATACAAGGACATATAATTTCTGCTACCCAAAATCGTGGTGGTGGTGGCGGTGATGCTGCTTATGAAAGTCATAACCACGATATCGATAACGATTATACAGCTTCTATTATTTATACTGATACATGGCAAATTGGCGATAAAGTTTTAATGATACCGATTTTTAACCGTAACGGGGCAGGCGGGAACTGTTGTACAGGAAGGCTCTTTATTCAGCACCAATGACGGCAAAAATTTTCTGACCGTGGAAAGAGGGCAAATCGGGCAGGAAGAAACAACCAATATAAGAGCGCAGTCGCAGGATGTCGGCACCTCGTGCAATGTAGATGCCGGAACGATAACAAAAATTCCTGTGAGTATTTACGGAGTATCTGCTGTAACAAATAAAGCGGCGGCATATGACGGATTCGATGAGGAAACGGATGCCGAACTTTTGGAACGTCTGTTATTTAAAGTTAGACAACCGGCAACAAGTGGAAATAAAAACCATTACATTATATGGGCAACAAATGTTGACGGCGTAGGCGGAGTTAAAGTCTTGCCACTTTGGAACGGTAACGGCACCGTAAAGGTAATAATAACGGATGCTGAAAATGAAATAGCAAGTGAAGATTTGATTGCGAAAGTACAAAACTACATTGATGAGCAAAGACCGATAGGTGCGACCGTAACTGTGGTCAGCCCGAAACCGTTGAATATAGATATAAGTTTAAAAGTAACGAAAGGTAGTGGCAATATCGACGGCATTAAAAATGCTGTAAACGATTTTTTTAAAACAACTGCATTTAAAAGTGAATACGTATCTTATGCACAGGTCGGCAAAGTTATATTGGAAAAAGCGGCGACAGGCGTACAAGATTATAGCGATTTGACGCTGAATAATCAGACAGAAAATATCGTGCTTACTGATGAACAGCTTCCGACTGTAGGGCAGGTGAATTTAATTGAGTGATTATATCTGGCTTCGGAAAAGTAAAATAGATATATTACGATATTTACCGTATAAACTACAAAAAGATTACAAATTTTATACTGTAAACACAGCAGAAAGTCGAGAGCATGAAGACATACGCTTGATATTAAATGATTTATTGGACCAGTTATTTATAGATACGGCAACCTGGGGACTTGATTATTTCGAGGAATTTTTAAATATTATCCCAAAATTAAATGACAATTATCAGACGCGCCGTACACGCATAAAAATTTTATTAAATGCGCATGATGTATCTACAATTAAATTCATGACCGATTTAGCAAATAAATTTATTTCGGATAAATCAGCGCAGATAATAGAACACAATTCGGAATACTGGTTTGAAGTGTTTTTTAATATAGACGGGCTTATATCTTTAGGGGATTTAAGAGCGGCTATAGAACTATATAAACCGGCACATTTAGGATTTAAAATTGTTTTTTATATATTGAGTAAAATTTTAACAAGCCATAAGGCAAGTATTACCCAATATGTAAACGCCAACCATAATTTTTGGAATTTAGGCACGGCAGAAAAGACTTATTGGGACGGTGTCTGGTGCTGGGACGGCAGTATTGACTGGTCCGGTATAAAACCGGATGCTAAATACAAAGAAAGACAGTCTCATATTGCGCAGATTTTAACTAAAGTTAATTCTGCATATATTTTTAATACAGGGCAAAGCGCAGATATAACGTATAAAATAACATCTAAGCACAGACTTTTAACAAGCCATAAAGCAGGCAGTATTTATTATGTAGATATAGACTTAAAACAAAACATTGAACACAGGGCATTAAATACAGGTAAAATTAATGCTATGCAGAGCCGAACCACAGGGAACGTAAAAAACCTATGGGACGGCTCTTTTTGTTGGGACGGCAGCCACGCATGGGAAGGCAGCTACACCATGCAAAACACGCATATGGAAAACCTATGCACCTGTTACAGCACAGATAAAAACGGAGTTATGAAGAAAGGAACATTTGAAAGACTATGAGCGATACACAAAATATTAATCCGAAGCAGAGTTTGAGTATAAACGGCGAACCGGTACCGCTGGCAGAATTTAATCAGGATACTTTTTTACAATCCAATAAAAAAACTACAACCGATTACAGAGCGGCATTTGCACAGGCAATCGGAACAACTGGACAGATTGCAAAGATTGTAAAAATGGCATTTGGTATTGCCGGCGAAACGGACGAACAGGGCAATCCTGCGCCGCCGTCTGATAACGGCAACCTAAATAACGTTGTTTTAACGAAAGATATTACCTCTGTAACTTATCCTGTTGAAACTTCTGTTTGTTTTGAAGCAGAAATTGAAGCTGGTGAGTATACTGGTGCAATAAATGAAGTAGCTTTGATAGATGAAGAAGAACAAACTGCTGCTAAAATGCGACTCTTAACAAGTAAAGGTGTAGATGCAGAAAGTGGAGCAATATTTAAATGGACTGTAGAGTTTTGAGGTGATTAGATGAATAGTGAAGAATTAAAAAAAGAATTTGGGTTATTAATGCCAAGTGAGATAAATGGGTTTAAAAGACCAGATGAATCAATACCTAGTAGTAATGATTTCTTTTTAGAAATTCCGCAACTTATTTCAAAGGACCCAGTGCTTTATTCTACAATGAATTTGATTTTTAGTGTAATTTTATCTAATGATAAATTATTAAAGCAATGGCTTGATACATTGCAAAACGTAGTAAATGCTCAAGATTGGCGAGAGGTTACAGATAGTTTGAAAGGTTATATGACCCCAGAACTAAAGAAAAAATTAGATGGTATTGCAATGGGAGCAAACAACTATGTACACCCAGCAAATCACTCTGCCACCATGATTACTCAAGACGCGACACACAGATTTGTAACAGATACAGAAAAAACTACATGGAATGGCAAAGCAAGTACGGCAGTTGTATCTACTACTGCAAACGGTTTAGCTCCAAAGAGAGATGGCAATGCAAGCCATTTTTTAGCTGGAGATGGAACGTGGAAAACTGTAAGCTCTGTAGCAAATGCTACAACTGCTAGTAAATTAGGAACTTCTACAGTAGGAAGTGCTAGTAAACCTATATATCTTAATGCTGGAACAGCAACAGCTTGTAATATTGATTTATCTACGTTAGCACCAAAAGCAAGTCCTGCATTAACAGGAAGTCCTACAGCTCCTACACAAGGAACTTCTGATAATAGTACAAAAATAGCTACAACTGAATTTGTTAGAAACCTCATCAATCAGTTTAAGACAGATGGTACATTAGGCGGTATTGTTGGTGGTAGTTTAACACAAAATGGTTGGGTTAAATATAGTAATGGTCTAATTCTACAATGGTGGATTTGATAATCGTCATATTAATAGACGAACAATTACATTGCCAATAAGTTTTAATAATTTTTCAATCATAGTAGCTTCTGGTATTAATACTGATGAAAGTGCTAATTGTGGTTACCATATGAATACTAAAGCTTTAAATAGTTTTTCATATCTATATGGAGTCTCTGTATGTTATATAGCATTGGGTATTTAATATCCTATAGCTATCCAACTAGCATATAATCCAACATCAGACTGATTTATCTTAAAATCTGTATTTGTTAAATTTCTAATAGCAAAGCCTGCTAGATAATTTCCTGATACATCTTTATCATCATTGTAAGGAGTTGCTAATGCTATAAACGGATTAACAAAAGTTATTGGCAAGGTTATTTTAGTAATATTTCTGTAAATAATCTGATTAAATCCCCATTGTTCAACCTCAACAATGGGGAACTGGAAATGGATATGAGGGAGCTAATCCTTCATGGTATAATTTTCCTATTGTTTTCCCTTCTGTTTGTTATCAGGTGGTAACAAATGGAAAATGTAATGGATATGGTGCAGTAAATGGTAATGCTTGTGGTGCTTGCAATTGGAATACAAAACAAGTTCAACTTTATTCAAATGATGGTACACACCCAGTTAATTATTTAGCAATAGGTAAATAAAGTAATATTTTATATTAAATACCTAACGCTAACCATAAACCATCATTGTTAGTACCACAAAGAATTTGGAAACTTTTTACACTTAAACTATATACTCTATCTGAACCTTGTCCACCTCCAATAGGAGTTACTATACAACAAAAAGCTTGCTTGGTAAAAGCTATAGGAAAAATTACAAACTGAGTATCATGTCCTTTTCCCCATTGTTACTTGCCTATAGCAATGTAATGAGTAATACATGAGTGCCGTTTTTGAGCGTTAAAATAATTTAAATTGCTGACATTGTTTATAGTATTATCATTATTATCGAAACTATAACTTCCACATACAGCGATTTTGTAAAAAGAAGTAAATGTTACAGGAAAATAATTTTTTCCGTTGTTCCATTCTCCCCATTGTACATTGAACTTAAATTATTAAAGAAAGGTTGATTTTTTATGTATTTAATGAAATTTGATGAAGAAGGTAAAAAAATATCTGCTGTTCCTTGGGTTTTAGCTGATGATTGGGGAGGTGTAGAAAAATTGAAAAATGAAGGATATATTGAAGTATCTGATGAAGATTGGAATTACTATACTGGTAATTGTGGCGATGGTGATAATGATACAGGATATATAAGGGATAGTATTACTGGAAAACCTATTTCTGCACCTGCTAGAGTTATTACATTAGAGGAGCAAGCAAATGCTCTTAAAGCAGAATATGAAGCTAAGGTTAAAGCAATTGATGAGGCAATACAGATTGCCAAAAATAACAATGATGATGAATATGTTCGTGAATTGCAACAGGAAAGACAAAATATATTAGATGAATATGCAAAAAAATTGGAGGAATTGACAAATGCTTAAATTTTGTACATTTTGCGGAAGAAAACTTGATACAGAAGGCTTTTGCACTAATTCAAAGTGTCCAGATTACAAACGAAAAGAACTTATAGAAACAGAAAAGAAAATGTTAGCAGAAAAAGCAAAAAGCACCCAAGAAGCTAATAATAATAAGGCTTAGAGGGTGCTTTTATTATGTCAAAAATTATATTACCGTATTTGTGCCATGTTCCACCTTAGAAAATAAAGGAATATAGCAATTTATATAGATTAACATTAACGCCGTATTAGTGCCAAAATTTAATATTTAAAAACTATTAAATCCATAGCTTTTTTTAGTTGGTGCAGGTCCTTATGTGTATAGTGTTTTTCTGTTATATTACTGCTGGCGTGTCCTAGTATTCTTTTTATTGCGGTTGGATTAGCGTCTGCGTTATTTAATAAGCTCGCAAGTGTGTGCCTGCATTCATGTGGTGTATGGCGCTTTATTTTTAACTCTATAAGGGTTTTATCGAAGCGAGTACGAAAACGGCTATAATTGAGATGTATGCCGTTATTATCTGTAGCAATATATTTATTGTTTTCTGCTAAAAATTCTATCCAAAAAGGTAATGTTTGTTTATGCAATGGAATAATTCTATTTCTGCCAGCTTCTGTCTTACTTTCTCTTATTATTAGGTAACGTTGTCTAAGCTTTACATCAGTTTTTTCTATTGCTAAAAATTCACTAGGACGAGTACCTAACATCATGTGCATTAGTATCATTTTGGCATATCGGTGTTCATCGGTGGCTCGGAAAAGTTTATAAATCTGTCGGGTATTGAATATGGTTTTTTTATAGACTTTTTTATCTTTGTCTATATCAATATACCGACTAATATCTTTTTCTGGTGGAATTATCTCATACTTCACTGCGTAGGTATACATGTGATGTAGAACTTGTCTAGCTTTCTTTTGTGTACTATATCCAGCACCATTATCATGTATATCACGTATTGCAGATTGTAAATCACCAATACGAATTTTAGCAAACTGTTTATCATATAGCCGTTTTAAATGGTTATATGAAGCAGTATAACTCTGCTGTGTATGTGGCTTAATTCGTGGATATAGATAGGCTTTTACTAAAGTAAATAATTCACTAAATGTTATTTCAGATGGGGAAAAAAGCAATGGATTTTTGTTATACTCGCATAAAAAAGCAAGTGCGCTTTCATAACTAGCTTCATAGCCTATCACTTTTTGACGCCCATCAATGAATTTTCTTATTTCATAAGGACGTCTACGACGACCGCTCTTTTTGGTAATACTACCAAAACCATTAGGTAATTTTAATCTTTTATTATTCAAATAAATCACTCCTTTTATTAGGAGTTTAAAGGAGAAGCTTATGTATGAGCAAATTATAAATTTTGTTAGTTCGTTAATTCCTACTAAATTAGAAACGTATGTTGGAGGAGGTGTTGCCTTTGTGGGAGTTTTATTGCAGCACTTTATAGGGCAATGGAACAATCAGATAGAAATATTGTTAATTTTTATGATTATTGATTATATTACAGGTCTAAGTGCTGCATATATAATGTCTAATGTTTACTTAGATAGTAGGAAAGGTTTCAAAGGTATTATCAAGAAAATGGTTATTCTTTGCTTGGTAATATTAGCACATCAGATGGATGTATTAATTGGGCAGGACACATTGATAAAAAATGTTGTCTTGCTCTTTTTTATTGGAAATGAAGGCTTAAGTATTTTAGAAAATGCTAGCAATTGTGGCTTACCAGTTCCAAAAAAACTAAAAGATACTTTGGCTCAATTCACAGAAATAAAAGCAAAAAAATAACGTATTCAAATTAAAAGGAGTATATTTTAATGGAAAGAGTTTACTTAAAAGATTTAGGGCTACAATATAATTATTCAGAACTAGAAAATAGAAATAAAACGGATATGATTGTTATTCATCATACAGGAAATCCAACAGATGATGATTTATCTGCTAAAGAAATTAATGCTAGTCATCAAGCTCAAGGTTGGACCTGTATAGGTTATCATTATGTAATTCGTAAAAATGGAACAATAGAAATTGGTCGACCACATTGGACAATAGGAGCACATGCCTATGGTGAAAATTCTCATACAATTGGTATTCATGTATGTGGAAATTTTGAAATTGGAGAGCCAACATCAAAACAAATTGAAAGTTTAGCTATGCTTCTTGCTAATATTTGTACAGATTATGGATTACCAATTGATACTACACATGTAGTAGGACATAGAGATTTAATGGCAACTGCTTGTCCTGGATATAATCTTTATAAAATTTTACAAACAATTAGAGGTAAAGCTATATTTTATCAACAGAAATGATATATATAATTAGGAAGGAATTTGCATAAAATGAAAAATTTAATAAAAACAGTATTAGGTATTTTTATAAAATCAAAGATTGAACAACGTAAACAAGAAATAAAAGATAAATTAGAAAAAGAAATCTCTATAACTACTAGTGAATGGGTAAAAGCTCGAAATACAGCTTATCTTGCTATTATAGATGGAGCAGATGATAAAGTATTAAATGAAATTGAAAAAGTTATAGATAAAATCTAACAAAAGAGTTATAATTAAATAACATTTTCTTTTATTGCTAAAAAAGAAGCTCCTATTACTTAGAAAAAATCTAGGTAATGGGAGCTTTTTTGTTGTTATAGAGAAATACAATTCTTGTTAAACTTAAATTAAATTTAATCACAGGGGAGAGCATGAATCAATGATATATGTAGTTTTTTAGATTTGATGATTTAGTTTTTAAGGATTAAAAAGATCTTTCTTGACTTTATCTGGTAAAATAAAATGGTAACAAAATTTTGTTACCATTTTGTTACCATTTTATTTTTCATTATTTCTATATAATGAAAATAATTAATTTAACTAAACAAAAAAATATAAAAAATAAGCTTTTATAATACTAGAAATATAATAATTTATAAGATTGACCTTTTGGCAAGGAGCATGGGCCATGATGGTAATTTGACTGCTGGAGCAGTAATGTTAACAACCCTCGGAAGTGCGTTCTCATTGACTTTCTGGCTCTATATACTAAAATGTTTGAACTTAGTATAATAGAGCTAAAATCTAAATTTGTTATTATTTCTGTTACTATTTTAAAACGATGTATATTTTTAAATTATAAAATCTATATAAAGTAAAACCCTTAGGAAATATCACTTCCTAAGGGTTTTATTATTTTATACAATTAAGATATCAAATATAATTTATTATTAAGTATTTTTTATAAAGAATATAGATACTATTTATAAGTTAATTGTAATTTCTGTTCCATGAACTATATTTGGATTCATTACATCTTTTAAATTTTCTGGTGTTGCTTGTAAGTCAACGTTTTCTCTAACTTCAACATTAAAAGTTGTACCAGCAGGATATTCAATATTAGTGCCTTTCATAAAAGCTCCACCAACAAGACTTATGACAGCAGCTACAGCAACACTACCACCATCACTATTTCCTTCTCCTGTTAAACCTTGTTTTAAAGGTACAGTTACATTATTAATAGTTTGAAATTCCTGACCAGCTATCATTAATATTCCTTTTCTTCCAAAGCCACCAGCAGAACGAGCTTTATAAACATAAGCTTTACCAATAGTGCCTTTAGGAATAACAACTACACCATTTACAATAAGATTATCAACTAAGCGAACATCAACATTTTCGCCTTCTTGAGCAGTTTTTGATGTTATAGAATTTACAAGTTCTACTTTTAATTGAGTTTTTTTAGGGATATAAAGATGACCGTCTTGTACATTTTCAATAGCTGATTTAGGTTTTTCTTGTTCAGCTTGGATTTTGGCTAATCGCTAAGTCATACTTAATTTACTATCATCAATAACGACATCTTCATCAGAAAATGGATTATAATTTATTTCTATATCATTACGATTAATAGTTCCTTTTGCTTCAGATAAAGAAATACCTGTAGTGTTAATTAATAATGTTGAACATAATGATAATATAATGGCTAAATCTCTTTTTTTCATAGAAATCCTTCTTTCTTATGTAATATTTTATTGTTACCAGCCTTTTGAGGCGGCATCTTGCTTAGCTTTATCTATTAAATTATTATTGAGTATTACTAATGTAATTATATCTGAATTTGGTTCTTTAATTACAACAATAGAAGCAGTATTTCCAACCCACATAATAGTATTATCTAATACATAAAAAGAGTTACCAAATCTAGTTTCTAAAGAAGAAATTAAATCAGTATAAGAAACTTCTTGATTATTTGAAACATTGAAGAATATACCAATAGATGATAATTGATTATTCCAAAATTCTAATCCTATTGAATCGAATTTATGTCCACTAATATAAGGATTATTTAAATAAATAGCATATTTTACAGAATTATATTGGGAATCATATGAAACATAGGAAACATCATACCCGCTATTTTTTACTTCTTGTAAGGTTTCTCCCCAATACAAATCTCTAAATCCATTAGGTTCATTTGGAAAAGCGAATGTTGTTGATGAAATACATAGTGTTAATAAAAATAAGATATTAACTAAATATTTTTTCATGAAATCACGTCCTTATAAATTTATTTTTAGAATATAATTTACTGTTATGTATTTTTAAGTATTGATAATATGTTTTATTATAACATATTCTAAAATGTATCTTTTTATATGGTATTTTATTTAGAAGAGGCAAGATAGTTATCTAGGGTTTCTTGGGCATGTTGGGCTAATTGGGTATTAACTTTTGTATCTAAAGTGTTGATTATATCCTGTAATTGAGTTTTGTTAAGTCCTGCATTGATACCAATATTTAGATGGGATAGAAGTTGGCTTTCTGTTCCGTTCATACTTGCTAAAGCAGAGATTGTAGCAATTTCACGTTCTGGATAAGTCAAGATATCGCGAGCAAATAAATCACCGAAAAGATGTGCTTTTAACATGTAATCAATGCTAGAAGAACTAGCAATATTCACTGGTGCTCCTGCTAATTGAGTTTGAACTCTAGTACCTAGAGCTAAAATATCTGTATTTGCTGGTAATGGTGTTGCATCATTGCCCATAGTATCATGAATATTTTTGCTTTGTCGTTCGGATAAAACTTCATCTACAGTAGCAAGACCATTTAAGGCACGAGGAAAACCACAATAAGCATAGAGATGAACCATTATTTCTTTTGTTTCGTTGATAGTTAATCCATTATCTAAGCCTTCATTTACAGCTGTTTTTAAATTATTTAAATCTCCAGTAGCTGTATAAGAAGCAATAGGAATGATAGCTTGCTGTTTTGCTGTCAAAGAACCAGCTTGATAATTAGCAAAACTAGAATTTAGGCCTAAGAATAAAACACAACAAAAGGTCAATATAGATAATAAGTATTTCATAAATATCCCTCACTTTTAAATGAATTTTATTAAAGGTTATAGCCTATTTGATATGCTTGATTAGGGAATTCTGTACGTTCAATGATAGGACGAGAGCCACAACCAATGGCTAAGACTTTGCCGATATCTTGCCATTCCATATAACGCACTAGAGTTTCATAATGATGAACTAAAGCTTCCATAGTCCAATCCGCACTATTATAAGCAGTTGCCATTAGAATTGATTTTTTACGATGTAAGGAGCCTGTACGTGAATAAAATCTATCAACAACAGTTTTTATTTGTGCGGACATACCATAGTAATAAAGAGGTGTAATTAAAACAATTAAATCCGCACCAATTAATTTTGGCATAAGTGTTTGTTCAATAGCATCGTTTTGAATACAAGGCCCATTCATACCACAATGGTCACAACCTTGGCAAGGATGAATATCTTCAAATGCAGAATTAAAACGAAAGATTTCATGTCCAGCATTAGTTGCACCTTCGATAAATTTATCAGCTAATAAAGCTGAAGTTCCTGCTTTATGGGGACTTCCTGTAATAACTACGATTTTCATTTTATTTTCTCCTATATGATTATTAGCATTAGCTGTTGTTTCAGGTTTATTTGTTAATGCAGATAATCCACAACCACTCAAAAATAGAGTCAATAAACCTGAGCCACTTAATTTGATAAAATCTCTACGGTTCATGATAAATAACCTCATTGATTAGGCATAGTTTCAATAGTTACTGTACCTGATAGCTCGGATACTATATCTTCACCGGAAATAACATGTCCTAATTCATATAAATCATTGTTAGCACGGAAATCATCATAGAAAATAACAACATCTCCCCATGGTTCATAATAAGCTAAAGTTCCGATTTTTGGTGTGGCTTTAGGTGTGCTTTCTGTATTTAATTTATTAGGTGGATAGAATATTTTTTCATTTGTACTATAATCTTCTAAATCTATGGATAGTGGTAATTGATTATATAAATCATTAGCAGATGGACTATTATTTAATTCGATTTCAATAGTTTGATTATTAGTAGTTGTTAATTTTATAATTTTAGTTTGTGTTAAAGTTGATGACGATGTAGTTTCAGTTGTTGTTTTTACATTAGTATTAGTTGTAGTATTATCTTGAGTTGGTTCTACTTGAGCATTGCAAGCTGTTAGAGAAAAGGTCATTAATAATAAACTTAGCAGTAGAAAGATTTTTTTCATGATAATAACCTTCTGTATGTTTATTTTTTATCTAATTTATATAAAATATGTGATAAAATACAATCTTTTGTTTGAAGATTTAGAAAGCTTTTTCGTAAATAGTTAGATAAAATTATGAAAGTAGCTACGATAGATAAGTAATCCACAAAAAATGATAGTAAAGATTGAGATGGATTAAAATATACAAAATTATTTTGTAACAACATATATGAAATTAAATCATAATGTATAAAGTTATTTAATCCATAGAGAAAAATTATCCATAATATTAATTTAGAATTTAGCAAATAAGATAATTTATTTTTTGTATATTTAGTTATTAGATTATAAAAAATTTGCCAATGTAATCCTAGATGCATAGATATTAAAATAAAACCCCAATAAGCTGACAGTAGATGCAATGTACGAGCAAAATTGATTAAATTGGGAAAAGAGGTTTTTAGAAATAGTGGGATATAATCTAAAAATATAAGACTACTGATAATTAATCCAAACATAGTTAAGAAAGTGAGTAGATTAATTATTAAAATAAACGAATTATAAAGTGTGTATTTTAAAGATATTATCTTGGCAAAGTAATTTTTTTGTAATATACAATGAATTATAAATCCTATGCAAAGGATAATGCCTAAATATTCATGCCACTTTGTGCCTATTAATGAATATGACATACATAATAATAATAGTATGAACATGATGATATCTAAGACGATTTTTGATTTAAATTTTAAAGTCATAAGCTACTCCTTTCTTAGAATTCAAGTGATAATTTAATTAAAATGATTATAAAATATTTATTTTAGTTAACCATTTATGAATATCTGTATTTGAAGCAGTGCTATCATAAGAAGCTAATCCTGTGAGAATTTTTGATTGAGGACATAATTTCTTTATATCTTGAGGGATATGACCGAAGCCACCTCCACCATGAGTACAGAATGGAATGAGTTCTTTATTTATTAAATGATTTTGATTTTGCATAATGAAAGTGAGTATAGGTGGTGCAATAGTACTCCGCCAATTAGGTGAACCAATAAAAATAGTAGAATATTTATTTAAATCTATTTGAATATCTTTGATATCAGGTTGATAGTTTTGAGAAATTTCATGCTTAGCTTGATTGACAACTGCATTATAGGCTTGGGGATAAGGTTTTTGTGGAATAATTTCTAAACAATCAGCATGAAGTTGTTCGGCAATAATTTTTGCCATTTTGCGTGTATTACCAGAATGAGAATAATAAACAATTAATGTATTAGACATATAAATACCTTCTTTTATAAAAATTTTTAATATAAATTTATTTATCTATTAAATTTTCTTGTGGTTGAGGATATCTTGCACCTTGAAGATTGATGGAATTTAAATGTTTGTTAATCATGGATAATTTTTCAGCTGAGAATTTTACATTTATGCTGAGGTATTTGACTGCGAAAATCATCTTTAGCAAAATGAGTATCTTTATTAAATCGTCCTGTTAAAATAGCTTTACCTAAAGGACTGAAAGGAACAAAGCCGATATTAAGTTCCTCAAGAGTAGGTAATAATTCTTGTTCAACTTCACGATACCACATGGAATACTCACTTTGTACAGCAGTTACAGGGCAGATAGCATGAGCTTTACGGATAGTCTTTACACTAGCTTCTGATAATCCCCAATGTAAAATCTTTCCTTCTTTGATTAAATCTTTCATAGTTTCTGCTACTTCTTCAATTGGAGTTTGCGGGTCAACACGATGTTGATAATATAAATCAATGTAATATCAAAAAAGTTAATGCCTAAATCAACGGCCTGCTGTAATACGAAGCTAGCTTCATTTTCAGGAAGATATGGCGGATAACTTTGAGTAAATCCCATACAACCTAAGCCCAAAGCAGATACTTTTAATTTATTTTTACCTAATGCATGGCTATGCCTCCTTTGATTATTGGATAAATTTAATATTGTGCAAGCGATAAACTTCATTTATATCGTGTAAGTCAAGAATAATGCTATGTTTTTTATCTAATTGAGTAAGAGTATCTAATTCTTCTGCTGTTAAAGTAAAATTATTTAGTTGTATATTTTCTTGAAGATGTGTATAATTCGTAGATTTTGGAATACTGATGATATTATTTTGTTTTAGCCATTTTAAAATAATCTGTGCTGTAGTTTTGTTATATTTTTTAGCTAAAGAAATCAATAGAGGATTTTCAAAAATTTTTTCTTTGCCTTCAATAAATGGAGCCCATGCCATAGGTTTTATATCATATTTTTTCATGAGTTTTAATAATTCTTGTTGTTGACAAAGTAAATGAAGTTCTATTTGATTAATTGCTGGTATAATATTATGAGTTAAAATCAAATCAACTAATCTATCTGGTAGAAAATTGCAAACGCCAATAGCTTTTATTTTTCCAGAAGCATATAATTCTTCCATGGCTTGCCAACTGCCATGGTAATCATCAAAAGGCATATGAATAAGATATAAATCTAAATAATCTGTTTGCAAATTTTCTAATGTTTTAGCAAATGATTGTTTTGTCTTTTGGTAACCAGCATCTTGTATCCAAACTTTAGACGATATAAAAATATCTTCACGAGGAATTTGACTTTTTTGATTGCTTTGCCAACAGCTTTTTCGTTGCCATAACAAGCAGCTGTATCGATTAAACGATAGCCCATTTTTAAAGCATTTAATACAGTATGTTCACATTCATCAAGATTGTTTATTTGATAAACACCTAATCCTGTAAGTGGTATTGTTACTTGGTTGTTTAATGTAAGTTTATCCATTTGTAAGTACCTCAATTTATAATTTAATCTTAATCCTTGTAGTTAACTCTAAGTCAATAAGATTTTTCAAATTATTTAGTATATTTATGTTCGATTTTGTAACGAAGATAATTTAAGCGTTCTAATTGTTTTTCACGGAAATGGATTTCATCAAGAAGTTCATTGCGTTTTTTATTTAAACTATATAGTTGTAATTTATCACTATGATTGTTTTTATCGAGCAATAGACGCATGTAATTTTCAATTTCTTCAATATTAAAACCTATATCATGTAAGGTCATGATTAAACTTAGATTTTCTAAATCACTATCATCATATTGCCATGAACCCATGACTTTTTTTACTGCATTACATAAACCCCATTTTTCATATTCATGCAAAATTTCTAGGGGAATGTTATAAAGTTTGCTTGCTTCATCAATTGTCATCTTAATACTTCCTTATTTCGTTTTAATTGAATTTAATAATGAGCATTTTATTTTGCAAAATAAAAAAGTAGGTATTCTATTTCTTTGAACACCTACATTGTAATATATTTATTTAATTATGACTAATACTTATATTTCATAATAAATAATGCTTTTTAAGCATTTTTAATACTTTTGATAAAATGGGACATAGTTTGTGAATATATATGATTTTTCTTCCAAATGAGAACTGCCCCTGTTTTTATTTCAGGAAATAATGGTATGAAGCGTAAGTCTTGATATAAGTTATCAAAATTAAGATTAAAACAAAGGGCTACACCAATTTGATGTTTTACCATATTAGCAGCATTTAAAATTAGATTATATGTTGCTACAATATTTAATTTTTCTGGAGAATTATTAAACCAATTAATTAATTCATTTTGTACTGCTGTGCGTTTAGCAATGATTAATGGTTCATTGATTAAATCGTCAGGTGTGATAAATGTTTTTTGAGCTAATCTATGTTTTTCATGGACTAAAATGCCCCATTGTTCTTTTTGAGGTAAACGAAAGAAATTATATTTACTGATATCAACTGGTTCAGTTACTAATCCCATATCTAAAAGACCATTTTCTATGCGTTCTTTAATTTCATCTGCAGTAGTACTATGAATATGGAATTTTACTAATGGATGAACTCTATGGAATTCTTTTATTTTTTGAGATAAATATGACATGTTTTGAGTTTCCCCACAACCTATAGAAATTTCTCCAACTAAATCATCACATTCTTTTGTCAGCTCTTGTTGTGTTTTTTCCATCAGAGAAATTATTTCTTTAGCACGACGACGCAATAACATACCATCTTCGGTTAAAATAATGCGATGTTTACTTCGTTGAAATAAAGTTACTCCGAGTTCTTCTTCTAATTGGATAAGTTGTCTAGATAAAGTGGGCTGTGTAATATGCAACAAATTAGCTGCTTTTGTTATATTTTCTTCGCGAGCTACCATTAAAAAATATTTTAATAAACGAAATTCCATAAAAGCACCTTCTAAAATTTTTATTTGATGTAATTATAGGATATATAAATATATTTGGCTAGAATTTAATTTGCAGGTATTTATTATTTAATAGCGAATAAATTTTTATAGTGAATAAATTTATGGTTAGGAAGTGGATTTATGAGTTTAAAATTAGTTATAGCGGAAACAATAGGTATAGATGAAAAAACCTTGAATGAATTAGCAAAAGATATTTTGCCTCAAGATGTAGAAATTAAGTATTATAATTCTTTAGCAGATAGCGATGAAGAAAAAATCAAACGCTGTAAAGATGCTGATGCAGTGATAATAGCTAATAAACCATATAGAGAAAATGTTTTAAAAGCATGTAGTAATTTAAAAATGCTTTCTGTTGCTTTTACTGGTGTAGACCATGTAGATATGGATTATTGTCATGAACATAATATATTAGTTTCTAATTGTTCAGGATATGCAAATGAAGCTGTTAGCGAGCTTGTAATCGGCATGTGTATAAGTCTATATAGAAAATTAGCTGAGTGTGGTATGGCTACAAAAAATCATGAAACAAGTAATGGTCTTCGCGGGTTAGAACTTTGTCGTAAAAAATTCGGTATTATTGGAGCAGGTGCTATTGGGTTAAAATTAGCAAGATTAGCTAAAGCTTTTGGTTGTGAAGTATATTGTTATCGCAGACATATTCCTGAAAATAGCGAATTTAAATTTGTGGATATGGATACTATTTTGAAAGAATGCGATATCATTTCACTGCATATGCCACTTACAAAAGAAACTACATGTATGATAAATGCAGAAAAAATTGCTTTAATGAAGAAAAATGCTATTTTAATCAATACAGCCAGAGGAAAAGTTATCGATACGCAAGCTTTAGCTGATGCTTTAAATAAGGGGAAAATTGCTGGTGCAGGCATTGATGTTTTGGATACAGAACCACCTATTGGAGCAGAAAACCCATTGTTGACTGCTAAAAATGTTGTGTTATCTCCACATATTGGATTTGATACGCAAGAAGCTATGCAGAAAAGAGCTATTATAGCTTTAGAAAACATTGCAAAATGGATTGAGGGAAAACCACAAAATATTATGTAAAATAATTAAAATAAATAATAAGAACTATATCTTATTTATAGTATAATTAATATAGAAGAATTAAATAATGATGAATTTTGTATGACGATAATAAAATTGTTCTTTTTATTATTTTCATAAAAAGTCTTCATGAATTAATACTAAAAAAGATAGGAGGACTTATTATGAAAAAGAAATTAATAAAAAGAGCAATTTTTTTATGATAAGTTGTAATATGGTTGTTTTTACACCAACATGGGCAAGTCAAGAAACAAAAAATACAATAACTTCATCGAGTATAGAAGTATCTGATGGAAGTATTAAAAATATAGTGAATGATGATATTAATATTATTGATACAAATGTAAGAGATGAATATGGTATATTTTCTAATAATGGCGGAAAATTAAATATAGATGTAGATAGCTTAACTATTGAACATAATATTGATAGAAGTAATATGTTTACAAGTATTTTATCTCAAGGAAATATTTCCCAAGGAAATAACTCGTCAATAAATATTAAAGCTGTTAATGATATTAATATAGATAATACGGCACAAGAATTAGCTCAGATAAATGCTATAAATGTAAAAGATAATGCTAGTTTAAATTTATTATCTAAAAATGGAGATATAAATATAAATAGTAATTTAAATATTAATAGTTTATTAAGTAATCTAAATAATAGTATAATAAATGTAGAAAATAATAGTGTACTTACATTAAACGCAGAAAATATAAATATTAATTCTACTATAACTGCTAGTTATAAACAAAGTTTATTTAATAATTATGGAATTAATGTAAAAAATAGCCAATTAAATATAAATAATCAAGAAAATATGCACATCAATTCTACTATTAGTGGTAGAGGTTTTGATAACTATGGAGTATATGTTTATGATAATCTAAACCAGGGCAGTAAAGTTGATATTGTAAATAATGGCGATCTAATTATAAATACAAATGATAATAGCAGCAGAAATCATTCCTATGGAATTTTTGTTATCAATGAAAATAATACAGATGACGAAACAAGTGTAAATATAAATAGTAAAAATAATGTAGTAAATACAAAATCTACAGGTATAGAAGTTTCTGGTGAACTTAGTAATGTAAATATAACAGCTAGTGCGGGTTCTAATGTAATTAAAGCTTTAGGTGATGTTGATAGTACAGGAATAGAAGTCAATGATAATGGAACGCTCTATTTAAATGCTAAAGATTATAATATTGTTACATCTGATTACACAGGTATACATGTTTCTTATGCAGATGATAAACAAAGTAATATAACATTAAATGCTAATAATAATATTGTAAATGCTGTAGGAACAGGAATATTGAGTTTTTCTAATGGCAATATTAAATTAAATGCTTTAAATGGTAATAACGCCTTTACTAGCAATTATATAGGAATTAGTTTAATGGATAATAGTCAAGTTAATTTAAAAGCTGATAAAGGTGAAAATTACTTTAAAATTGATGAAGGTATTGCAATATTATCCAGTCAATCTAATGTATTGGCTCAAGCTAATAAAAATATATTAGAAGGTATAGAAGGTATTTCTAGTATAGATAAATCTGAAGTTAAATTACAGGCTATAGATAGTAATACTATTAATGCTAAGGAATTTGGTATCTATACTAAGGAACAAGGAGTAGTAAATTTAAATGCTACTAATGCAAATAATACTGTATATGTAGAAAATGGATATGGAATAAGTGGCAATAATTCAGCTATAAATATCGATAGTATAGAAGTAGCCCAAGGAATAGCTATTGAAGCAAATAATGGAAGTAATATTTCTCTAAATGCTAATAAAGGGCAAAATAATATAAAAGCAAGTGATACTGCTATCTCTGTAAATAAGAATAATATTGACAAAGATATTGCGACTACAAGTACGAGTACAGTAGTAAAAATTACAGGAAAAGATAATATTATAAATGCTACTACGGCTATAGATAATATTGATGGTGGCAATGCTGAAATATTAGCTAGTGAGAATAATTCTATTGAGGGATTAGTAAATGCAGAAAATAAATCCAATGCAAAAATTCAAGGCAAAATAAATTATTTAAAAAATGATAAGGATAATGCAATAGAGTCCAATAACGCTAATGTATTAGTACAAGGCAATGAAAATATAATAGAAGCTACAAAAGGTATTTCTACTGTAAATAATGGTATAGTAAATCTTCAATCTACAAACAGGAATATCATAAAGGCTAAAGAATTTGGTGTTTACACTAAGGAAAATAGTCAAGTAAATTTAAATGCTATTAATGCAGATAATATTGTATATGTAGATGCAGGATATGGAATAAGTGGCAATAATTCAGCTATAAATATCGATAGTCAATCAGGAAATAATAGTATAGAAATAACTCAAGGAATAGCTATTGAAGCAAATAATGGAAATAATATTTCTGTAAATGCCAATAAAGGGCAAAATAATATAAAAGCAAGTGATATTGCTATTTCTGTAAATAAGAACAATATTGATAAAGATATTGCGACTATTGATAAAGATATTGCGACTATAAGTACGAATACAGTAGTAAAAGTTACAGGAAAAGATAATATTATAAATGCCACTACAGCCATAGATAATATTGATGGTGGTAATGTTGAAATAATAGCTAGTGAAAATAACTCTATTAATGGATTAGTACATGCAGAAAATAAAGCTAATACAAAAATACAAGGCAAAGTAAATTATCTAAAAAATGATAATGGTCAAAGTATTATTTGGGCAGATGATGGCACTATTGATATTACAGGAACTAGTATTATACAAGCCAATTCTCAACAAGTAGCGCTACTAGCAAATAACGATATGAATAATTTAAATCAGGGAGTAATTACAGCATCATTTGGTCAAAATAGTGTGGTTAAAGGAGATATTATAGCTAAAGATAATGGGTTAATAAAATTGAATGTATCAAATAGTAATGATGATGTTTCAGGATTGATTATTGAAGGTAATATTTTAGCTGAAAATCAAGGAAATATTTCTTTAGATATAGGAAATAATAGTTTAATTATAGGAAATATAAATGATTATAGTTATTTAGCGGATTTAAATAATCAAAATTTAAAACAAGAGAACTTGGCAGGTAATATAAGTGTAGATTTTAATAATAAATCTAGATGGAATGTAGTAGGACAAAGTTTTATTTCTAAGATTAATACTAAAGAAAATAACATTATTGATATGGTGGGATATAATACAGAAAATAAACCACATAGTTTAATGGTTAAAGAATTTAATGGCGATAGTAATTTTGTGATGAATTTAAATGGCAATAGACAAAATACAGATATGGTTTATTTAAATTCAGGCACAGGAAATTATAATGTTATTTTAGTAAATGCTGTAACTAAAAATGATATAGGGCAAAATGGTTTACGTTTTGCTACAGTTGGTGATAAAAATAAGCAAGTTTTTAAAAATGCAGTAGCGTATAATGATGGATTTTTTAATATTAAATACCAAATTGCTTCAGAAGATTATGATGTAAATAATGAAGAAAATATATTATATAACAATGGTGATAATAGTGATTTATTAACAGAAAATCGACCAGGTAATGATATAATTAATAATATCTTTGGCAATAATGAAGATGCTGTTAATTATAAATTGGTAAATATTGAAGAAAAAACTTTATCTAATGCAGGTAAAACTATATTAAATATGACTAAGGCTAATTATGATGTAGCGGTCTTCATGGGACGATTAGATAAACGCATGGGTGATGTGCATTATTTAAATAAAAATGATGATGGCATATGGTTTAGACTTCGTCATGATAGAATTGAAAAAGATTTAGGATATACTGTTGATGGGAATATGTATGAATTAGGATATGATAAACTTTTTCTTAGAGACGATGGTCAAGAACGTTTAGGATTAGCTTTTGATTATATGAAAGGGTCTACTTCTTATGATGATATAGCTGGCAAAGGAAATAATAGTAGAAAAGGTATCTGGCTTTATGATACATGGATTGGTGATGATGGTCATTATAGCGATTATATTTTGAAATGGGGTCATTTAGAAAATGATTTTGAAGTATTTGATACAGAAAAATTGAATTTAATTAAAGGAAATTATGATAATGATGTATTTTCTACTAGTGTAGAATATGGCTATATGCAAAATTTAAAAAATGATTGGTATATCACTCCTCAAGTTCAATTACAATTAGCTAAAGTAACAGGCGCAGATTACACTACAAATCAAAATACTAATGTGCATGTAGATGGTATTGATAGTATTATTGGTAGAGCAGGGTTTAAATTAGGCAGAAACTTTGGTGATAATAAGAAAAATACTTTTTATCTAAAAGCAGATGTATTACGAGAATTTTTAGGCGAACAATTTGTATCAGTTAAAGATGTTACTTCTGATAATAAATATGTTGGTTTTAAATATGACCATAGTGGTTATTGGTATGATGTTGGTTTTGGTTTTAATATTGAAACTAAAAAAGATTCATATGCATTCTTAGATGTTGAACGCAGATTTGGCAATGGAAATAAAAATTCATATCAAATTAATGGTGGTTTTTACTGGGCTTTGTAATTGAGAATTTATAACTTGTAATCAAAGATATAGATATGCTATTATAGTACTAGCAGGTTTAAGTTTGTGGGGAGGATAAATATGTTATTGACTATTTTGATGATTATAGATGCGTTAGTAGCAATTGGCTTGATTGCTTCTGTGCTTATGCAAGAAGGTAAAACTGCTGGCATGGGAAGTTTATCAGGACAAAATGAAACGGCTTTTAGTAGCAGTGCTCGCGGTATGGACGCATTAATGGCTCGTTTCACTGTGTTTTTTGCTGTACTATTTATGATAATTACTTTAATCATAGCTAAAATGGTAGCATAAAAAACTATTCTCTATCTATTTGAATTAATTTAAAGTAGATAGAGATTTTTTTTTATCAAATAGTGTAATATTTTATTTAATAAGTCATTTATAATAATATTTTAAAATTTAGGAGGTATTTTTATGATTACTAGTGGTGCAGAGCCATTTTTGTTACCTGGAGGTTCAAAAGGAGTATTATTGATACATGGATTTACAGGCTCGCCTTCTGAAATGATATTATTAGGAAATTATTTATACAGACAAGGTTATACTGTATTAGGTGTGCGCTTGGCTGGTCATGGTACGACTGTAGAAGAAATGGCTAATACTAATTGGCATGAATGGTATCATAGTGCATGTGATGGATATCATTTATTGCGTGGTATTTGCAGTGAAATATCTGTAATCGGTCTATCTATGGGCGGTTTATTAGCTATGCGAATTGGCAGGGATTTTCCTGTGAAAAAAATAATTTCAATGTCTGCTCCTGTATATATAGCTAATGAACGCAATTTAAGATTTTTACCACCACTTGAAAAATCAGTGGGACGATATCAGCGTAAAAATAGACGAGAATTACCTGAACTAGCTAAGAGATACAATGTATCTTATAATAAAATGCCACTTGTCTGTGTGCATCAATTGTTGGAGATAATAGCCAAAACAAAAGAAATTCTACCAGAAATTTCAAAACCAATTTTGATTGTTCAAAGTAAAAATGACCATACAGTAAAAGAAGAAAGTGGTCAATATATTTATGACCATATTGGTAGCAAGAATAAACAATTATTTAAATTGAATTTTTCAGGTCATTTAGTTACTTTAGATATTGAACATGATAAATTATTTAATAAAATAGAAAGTTTTTTGAAATAAATTATTTAGAGATTAGATAGAGGATAAATTTATGAGTTTACAAGAAAAAATAATGGAATATATGCAAACTAAAGCTAAAAGACCGATGAGTCCGGAAGATTTATTATATGCTTTGGCTTTAGAAGCAGATGAGATAAAGCAATTACCCTCTGTGATGGAAGAATTAGAGCGAAAAAATCTATTAATTCAAAATCGAAGCGGTCTATTTGGTTTACCAAAACATATGAATTTGGTTATAGGGAAAATGAGTATTACAGCTAAAGGATTTGGTTTTGTTATTCCAGATAATGGGCTAGAAGAAGGTAAAGCTAAAGTTGATGATATTTTCATTCCTGCTGGTATGTTAAATTCAGCGATGAATAATGATAAGGTTTTAGTACGCATTACTACTGAAAGAAGTAGTTTTACTAAGCGTGAAGGCGAAGTTATTCGCATATTAGAACGTGCTAATAATAAAGTTGTAGGTACATTTGAAAGCAGTAGAACTTTTGGTTTTGTAGTTCCAGATGATAGCCGTTTAAATCAAGATATTTTTATTGAAGGTCGCAATTTTAATGGGGCAAAAGTAGGCATGAAAGTAGTTGCTGAAATTACTAAATGGCCGACAAAAAATCATAGTCCAGAAGGGAAAATTATAGAAGTTCTTGGGAAAATAGGTGCACCTGGTGTAGATATTTTATCAGTAATGCGTCAATATGATTTATCAGAGCAATTTCCTGTAGATGTACAAGAAGAAGCTAAACAGATTGAGCAAGTACCTAGTAAGGCAGAATGCAATAAACGCAAGGATAGACGCCATTTACAAATTGTAACTATTGATGGTGAAGATGCCAAAGATTTAGATGATGGTGTTTATGCAGAAAAATTGCCAAATGGGAATTTTTTCTTAGGTGTATATATTGCTGATGTTAGTCATTATGTAAAAGCATTTTCACCTTTAGATAAAGAGGCATATAATCGTGGTACAAGTGTATATTTGGCGGATAGAGTTATTCCTATGTTACCTGTAGAATTATCTAATGGTATCTGTAGTTTAAATGCTGGTGAAGATAGACTTTCCATGTGTGCAGAAATGGAAATTGACTCAAATGGCTCTGTTATTAAATACGATATTTTCCCTACAGTTATTCATGTATATCGTCGATTAACGTATAAATTAGTAAATCGTATCTTAGTGGAAAAAGATGTGCAAATGATTGAGGACAATCAAGATATTTTGCCATTGTTGCATAATTTAGAAGCAGTATATAAAGTTTTAAATAAACGACGTCAAATGCGTGGTTCTATAGATTTTGATATTCCTGAAGTTAAAGTAAAATTAAATGCTAAAGGTCAAGCTGTAGGTCTTGTAAAACGTGAGCATGGTTTGGGTGAATCTATCATTGAAGAATGTATGTTAGTGGCGAATGAAACTGTAGCTGAATATATGGCTAAAAAAGAATTACCTTTTATTTATCGTGTGCATGAAGAACCTGTAGAAGATAAAATGTTTGCCTTAAATGAATTATTAGCTAATTTTAATCTACATTTAAATCGCAACACTGAAGGTGAAATTGAACCTAGAGCTGTTCAAGAAGTATTAAATTCTATAAAAGGAAAGCCAGAAGAAAAAATTATTTCTGCTGTAGCTTTGCGCAGTATGCAACAGGCTAAATATAAGGCAGAAAATTTAGGGCATTTTGGTTTAGCTGCTAAGTATTATACGCATTTTACTTCACCAATTAGACGTTATCCAGATTTAATCGTTCATCGTTTATTAAAAGAACAATTAAAGGGAAAAATGACAGTAGAACGTCAAGAAAAATTGAAATCAAGATTACCAGAAGTGGCTACACATACATCTAAACAAGAGCGTGTGGCTACAGAAGCAGAACGTGAGACGACTTTAATTAAAGAAATTGAATATATGGCTCGTTTCTTGGGTAATGAATTCCATGGTATTATCAGTGGTGTTACTGCTTTTGGTATTTTTGTAGAATTAGATAATGGCGTAGAAGGTTTAGTTCATGTATCTACTATGGTAAATGATTATTATGAATATGTGGAGAAAGAATACGCACTCGTTGGCGAAATGACTAATTTCAGATATCGTTTAGGTGATGAAGTAACTGTTATTTTGACAAGAGCAAGTATCAAAGAACGTTCTATTGATTTTATTTTAAAAGATAATGGTAAGATGCCACTTGTTTTTGAAGATGATATAATTGCTAAACCATTTTTTACAGAAATCAATAATAATGTGAAAAAAGATTTAAAGATTAAGGAAAATTTTTCTAAAGAAAATAAAGCAAGCAAAAAGCAAGCGGATAAATATAAACGCAAAAAACGTAAAGATAAAGAGCATAAAAAAATAGAGGAAAAAAGAAAGAAATCTATTGCAAAAATAGAAGGTAAGAAAAAAGATAACAAGAAAAGTGCTTTTTATGATAAAATTTATACGAAGAAAACTCGTAAAAAAAGTGGCACCAAAGAACGTGTGCGTGATAGAGTTTCAAAAGGTAAACGCCGTAAAAAATAAATATTTTAGACAATAAGTAAGGTTGATTTTATGGGAAAGAAAAATGCAAGTGTAAAAATTGTTTGTGAAAATAGAAAGGCTCGTCATGATTATTTTATTCATGAAACATATGAAGCTGGGATTGTTTTAGTAGGTACAGAAGTTAAATCTCTTCGTGCTGGCAAAGCTAATTTAAAAGATAGCTTTGCTAAAATCAAAAATAATGAAATCTTTTTGGATAATATGCATATCAGTCCTTATGAACAGGGCAATATTTTCAATCATGATCCACTTCGTGCTAGAAAATTACTTATGCATAAAATAGAAATAGTGAAATTATCCAGTAAGATCAAAGAAAAAGGTTTTACATTAGTACCATTAAAAGTTTATTTTAGCAAAGGTAGAGCTAAAGTGGCTTTAGGTCTTGCTACTGGTAAGAAAAATTATGATAAACGTCAAGCTTTGGCAGAAAAAGCTGCAAAACGTGATGTTGAACGTGCATTGAAAGAACGTCAAAAATATTAAATATAGCTAAGTGAGATGGTGATTAATTATTTATGTGGGAAAAGATAAAATCTATATTAACTACTACTAAGTATCAAGTTAGAATTGGCTTGGCTGTAGTATTAATATTTTTAGGCGGATATAATTTATTTTTCATCGGCGATGATGAAGGACATGGAGATAATATTTCTATAAAAATAGAAAGTGGCATGTCTACAGAAGAAATTGCTCAAAATTTGCAAGAACATGCTATAATAAACAATGGTCTTGGTTTTCGCATTTTAGCTCGTTTAGAAGGTAAGGATACTCAATTTAAAGAAGGTATTTATTATTTTCGTGTGGGTATGAATATAAATTCTGTTCTTGATAGATTGGTTCAAGGGCCAGAAAGTCAAGTAGTCAGAATAACTATTCCAGAAGGCTTCACTGTAGAAGATATTGCTAATTTATTAGAAAAAGAAAATTTGACTACAAAAGAGGAATTTTGCAAAGTAGCAAAAGATTATACTCCATATGATTATATGAAGGAAGCTACAGAAAATAAGGATATCAAATATGCTGTAGAAGGATTTTTATTTCCTGATACTTATGATATTGATAGGTCTTATGGTGCAAAACAAATCATGCAAATCATGGTAGATAATTTTGACCATAGATTAAATAGTGAAATGCGTGAACGTGCTAAAGAGGAAAATTTATCTATTTTCGAATTGGTAACTATGGCATCTTTGGTGGAAAAAGAAGCTAAGTTTGCAGAAGATAGACCAATTATCGCTGATGTATTTTTCAAACGACTAGAAAATCATATGATGTTACAATCTGATGCGACTATTCAATATGCTTTAGATGAACATAAGGAAGAGTTTAGCATTGAAGATACAAAACTAGCTTCTCCATATAATACGTATCAACATGAAGGATTGACTCCAGGACCAATTGGAAATCCAGGTCTTGCTTCTATTGAGGCTGTGTTATATCCAGCAACTACAGATTATTTGTATTTTGTTGCAGATAGTGAAGGTCATAATCATTATAGTGTAACGTATGATGAACATTTAAAAGTTATTGAAGAAATATATGGTGAATAAATAATAAGTAAGAGGAATTAAAACGTGGAAGCTTTATTTAAGCAAATGGAAGATTTTGCGAAAGAAAATAAAGTACCAATTATCAATGAAAATGGCAGAAAGGTTTTTATTGAGATAATAAAAAAATATAAGCCACAAAGAGTTTTGGAAATTGGTACTGCGATAGGTTATTCTGCATTATTAACTACTTATTATGGTGCAGAAAATGCAAAGATTATTTCTTTGGAATTAGATGAAGAACGCGCAAAACAGGCTCAAGATTTTATAAATCAATCTGCATATAAAGAGCAGATTAAAATTATTTTAGGTGATGCCGCTAAAAATATAGAAAAACTAGATAAAAATTATAAATTTGATATGGTTTTTATCGATGCAGCGAAAGGACAATATCCTGATTATTTGCAGAAAGTATTACCATTATTAGCTGATGATGGCATTATTTTAGCTGATAATGTATTATTTCGCGGTTATGTAATGAGTGAAGAAAAGCCACCTCGCCGATATAAGACGATTGTAAAAAGATTGCGTGAATATATTGCTATGGTAAGTGATACAGATAAATTTACAACAGAGATTTTTGAAAATGGCGATGGTTTGGCTTTAACTAAAAGATTGAAAACTAATTAATTATTTGGAGGAACAATGCAAAATACAATAAAAAAACCTGAATTATTAGCACCAGCAGGAAATTTAGAAAAATTAAAAATGGCTATTTTATATGGAGCAGATGCTGTATATCTTGGTGGAAAACGCTTTGGGCTTCGTGCTTATGGCGGTAATTTTTCTAAAGAAGAAATGATTGAAGGCGTTAAGTTTGCCCATGAACGTGGTAGAAAAGTTTATGTAACAGCAAATATTTTTCCACATAATAATGATATAAATGAAATTTTACCATATCTACAAGAATTGGTAGAGGTTGGTGTTGATGCTGTTTTAGTATCTGATATCGGTTTATTCATGCTCATTAAAAATGAAGTGCCAAATCTTGAAGTTCATATCAGTACACAGGCTAATAATACAAACTGGAGAGCTGTTAAAGCATGGCAAGATTTAGGAGCAGAACGCGTTGTATTAGCTCGTGAACTTTCTTTTGCTGAAATAAAAGAAATTCGCGAAAAAACTGATGTGGAATTAGAAATGTTTGTACATGGTGCAATGTGTATTTCTTATTCTGGTCGTTGCTTAATTAGCAATTATTTAACAGGTAGAGATTCTAATCGTGGAGCATGTACTCAACCTTGCCGTTGGAAATATAATTTAACTGAAGAAAAACGTCCTGGTCAATTTTTCCCTGTAACTGAAGATGAAAATGGAACATATTTCTTTAATTCTAAAGATATGTGTTTACTTCCTTATCTAAAAGATATCATCGAATGTGGTGTAGATAGCTTAAAAATTGAAGGTCGCATGAAATCTATTCATTATGTAGCTAGCGTAGTAAGTGCATACCGTCATGCTATCGATAGTTATTTTGAAAATCCAGAAGAATTCACGATTAAACAAGAATGGATAGATGAATTAAATAAAGTCTCTCATCGTGAATATACAAGTGGTTTCTCTTATCATAAAACTTCTTGTGATGATCAAATTTACAACACAACATCTTATGAACATACATCTGATTTTGTAGGCTTAGTACTTGATTATGATGAAGAAACTAAAATTGCTACTATACAGCAACGTAATCATTTAACAGTTGGACAAGAAATAGAATTCTTCCAGCCTGATGCACCTTTATTTAAACAAACTATTACAGAAATGTTTAATGATGAAGGTATTTCCATAGAAGTAGCACCACATCCACAACAGATTATTACTATGAAAATGGATAAACCTGTTGTGCCATATACAATTTTAAGACGTGATGTAGTTGCTGAAGAAAATTAAATAAAAAAAGCGTTATAATCTGAACTGCACCCCAAAAGTTGTTTTTTGTCCAACTTTTGGGGTGCAGTTCAATTATTAAAAGAAAAAGGCATTATCCAAAGCATGAGC